>Ga0316577_10000781_pt1 | contig 13711 bp, 13 predicted proteins | sample S5NA_FD_203073 | JGI IMG/M metagenome (GOLD analysis project Ga0316577, IMG submission 203073) | Rhizosphere microbial communities from salt marsh grasses in Alabama, United States - S5-7_050615r2r1 | ecosystem: Host-associated > Plants > Roots > Rhizosphere | place: USA: Alabama | collected... | reverse complement strand
AAATCGTGGTTTGCTTATATATTAATGATAATTATTCTTATTTGCAACAATATCATTCTGACCAGGACTAAGCTTCTGTTTTAAAAGGCTTCACCACCCTGGCACGGTTTACCCACTGGCAGATTACGATTATGATCCCGCCTCCCCTTGACCGCCCGAAGTCGCGCCCATGAACATGAAGTACAAGACCGATGACCTGCGTATCAGCGCCATGAGTGAGGTGGTGCCGCCGGTTCAGTTGCATAAGGACTGTCCGGTGACCGAGCCGGTGAGCAAACTGATTTTTGATACACGCACGGCAATTCACAATATATTGCAGGATCGGGATGACCGCCTGCTGGTTATTATCGGGCCTTGTTCGGTGCACGACCCGAAGGCGGCCGTTGAGTACGCTGGCCGGCTGCAGGTGCTGCGCAAGGAACTGTCAGAAAACCTGCTGGTGGTGATGCGGGTGTATTTCGAAAAACCGCGTACCACGGTGGGCTGGAAAGGCCTGATTAACGATCCGTTTTTGGATGAGAGCTGCCAGATCAACAAGGGCCTGAATATTGCCCGCAATCTATTGCTCGATATCAACGGCATGGGTATGCCAGCGGCGACCGAGTTTCTCGATTTGATTACCCCGCAATATATTGCGGACCTGATCAGCTGGGGTGCGATTGGTGCGCGCACCACGGAAAGTCAGGTACATCGTGAGCTGGCTTCAGGATTGTCCAGCCCGGTCGGTTTCAAGAACGGAACCGATGGCACCCTGAGAATTGCCATCGATGCCGTGCGGGCCGCCAGTCAGCCGCACAATTTCCTGTCGCTTACCAAGGCGGGACATTCGGCAATTTTTGCCACCACCGGTAATGAGGACTGCCACATTATCCTGCGCGGTGGAAACGAACCCAATTATGATGCAGCCAGTGTGGCCGAAGCTGTGCAGCAATTACAGTCAGCCGAGGTTATCGACAAGCTTATGATTGATTGTAGCCACGCTAACAGCTACAAACAGTTCAAGCGCCAGATTGAAGTTGGACGGGATGTTGCTACTCAGATTGCGTCAGGTAACGAGCACATCATGGGTGTCATGATCGAAAGTAATCTTGTCGAAGGTCGTCAGGACAATCAACCAGGGAGAAAGCTGGTCTATGGCCAGAGCATTACCGATGCCTGCATTAGTTGGGACGACAGTGAGCCGTTACTGCGGGAGCTGGCACGGGCCGTTGAGCAGCGTCGCCAGCAGCGGGCGGCCTGATTCCGTATGGCAGGCGTAGAGATCGAGGACCGCCTTGCCGAACTTGAAACTCGGTTGGCGTTCATGGACTCTACACTGCAGGATCTCAATCAGGTGGTAACCGAACAGCAGCAAAAGTTGGACTTGCTGCAAGGAATGTTGCAGCACTTGCAACGGCAATTGAGGGAAATGGACAATGCACAAAAAGAAAATGTCGGCAGCGAACCTCCACCACCGCATTACTGAGAACCCTTGCTTCGCCTGTGACTGACACACCACCAGCGTTTATTGCTATTGTCGGTAGATTCGCTCAGTAATAAAACAGGGGTAAATAGGTAATAATCAGTACCGCCACCAGCAACACAAGCATCATGGGAAGCGTGGCCTGGTAAATATCTTCAATGGATCGGTTAAAGCGGTAGCTGGCGATGAACAGATTTATCCCGACCGGTGGCGTCAGATAACCCAGTTGCATATTGGCCAGGAAAATAATTCCAAGGTGAATGGGGCTAATGCCATAACCGATTGCCACGGGCAACAATAGCGGAACCATGATAACCAGGGCCGAGAAAATATCCAGAAACGAACCCAGTACCAGCAGCACAATATTCAGTACTGCCAGAAAAGCAAATTTATTACTGATATGACTCTGGGTCCAGTCGAACAGTTTAACCGGCACTTCCGCATCGATCAGGAAGTTGGTGAATGCCAGGGACACCCCCAAAATGAGAAGAATGCCACCTACTACGGTCATGGATTCCTGGGTGATTCTCGACAGATCTTGCAGACGAATTTCCTTGTATATGAACAGTTCGACAATGAGTACATACAATGCGGTTACTGCGGCAGCCTCCGATACGGCGAACAGGCCGCTATAGATCCCTCCCAGCACGAATACCGGTAACGGCAATTCCCATTTTGCGTCACGAAGTGCCGCCCAGGCCGCCTTGCGATCGAAGGGTTGTAGTGGAATCACATCTTTGCGAGTCACCCACAAGGCCCAGATACCAAGCATGAACAGCATCAGCAGGGTTGGTAGAATTCCTGCCACAAACAGATCAGTAATCGAAAGCGCTTCGCCCAGGTTCAGTTGTTGCACAACAATGGCGTACAGAATTAACGGCAAGGACGGAGGAAGTAACAAACCGAGACTGCCGGCCGTGGTGACCAGTCCGAGGCTAAAGCGGTCACTGTAGCCAACCTGTTTCAGAGCCGGATAAAGCAGTGCACCGAGGGCGACAATTGTAACGCCGGTAGCACCGGTAAAGGCGGTAAACAGGGCGCAGGCAAACAGGGTTACCATCACCAGTTCGGCCGGCAGCCAGCCCAGCAGGCTGCGCGACAGGCGAACCAGTCGTTGCGAAGTATTGCTCTCACTCAGCAGGTAACCGGCAAAGGTAAACAGCGGCAGTGCCAGTAATAGCGGGGTGTCGGTGATGCGGTAAATCTCGATTGTCACTACATAGGGTTCAATTCCACTGAAATAAAATCCAAGCAGGGCGGCGGCGGTGATAATAACGAATAGTGGTGTACCTGCAAGTGCCAGCAGGATCAGTGCCAGTGTGATAAGAGCGACCTCCATCACCTATTCTGCTGGTCGGTACCAAGAATAGAAGAGATCAGGTAACGCATTGCGATCACGGCAAAAGCGAAAGGAATAATGGATTCGGTTATCCAGACGGGAACTTTGCTGAATGCAAACAAACCATCTTCGAATTCAATTATTACAAATTGCAGACTGGTCCAGGCGATTATTCCGCAGACGATGGCAGTAAACAGATCCGTTATGCGCCGCAGCAAAACGTGATGCTTTGTATCGAGAAAACGGGAAACTATATCGATTTTGATATGGTGGTTATCGCGACTGGCCAGCATGGCGCCGACTAATGCCAGCCATAGCACCAGAATTCGCACCAGGCTGTCACCCCAGGGAATACCCGAATTGAAAAAATTGCGCAGTACAATCTGACTAACCGCAATCAGTATAGTAATAACCAGCAGCAGAACCAGGATGCTGCCTTCTAATTGTAATAGTCTGTGGCGCAGACGTGTCAGCCATAGTTGCGGGGTGGCCATCAGTGGGTCTTGCGATACTCTTCAAGCAACTGAGTGATTTCTTTGTAGATGCTCTGACTGATCACCCCATCCTTGAGAACCAGGGTAACAGCCCGGCTGGCATGGTCACGCCAGTTTTGCAACTCTACAGGCGTCGGCGAGACAAAAGTAATTCCCTGTTTTTTTAGCGCCCCGAGCGCACCTTCATTATCCCGTATGTTGTTGAGGTCCATTTCCTGAAAGACTTTTTGCATGACATCGCGGACTGTTTTCTGATCTGCGGCGGATAACTTGCTGAAACTGCGCTTGTCGATCACAAGCAGGGCGGAACTGTACAGTAGCGGCATGTCTGTCAAATATTTCACCTGGGTTTGCCACTGCAAGGCCAGAGTTACAATTGGCGGTGAGCCAACTGTATCGATGAGACCGGTTTGTAAACCCGTCAATACATCACCGATCGAAAGCGGGATTGGTTGAATCTCATAGGCCTGTACAGCTGATGTGATCATTTTGTCATCAGCCGGCATCCAGATTTTATGCTGCTGTAATTCTGCAACCGTCTGTATGGGATACAAGGACATGATATAGGCAAAGCCACCCCCGGCGATCCCGAAACTGACGAAGCCGTTTTCTTCCAGGCCCTTCATAAGTTTGTTATCCAGATGCTGTCGCACATAGGTAACTTCATCCACCGTGTGGAACAGCATGGGCAGTGCATACACCTGTATATCGGGGTAATAATTACTAACCGAGGTAGCGGCGATGGCACCACCCTGTAACTGATTCACGCGGATCTTGCGCATCACGGACCGGTCATCTCCCATGACGCCACCCGGATAAAATTTGAATTTAACCCGCTGGTTTGTTTTAACTGCAATTTCTTCAGCCCCGGCCCGTAACAACTTCATCCATGACGAGCCGTCCGGTGACAGGGTGGCGATCTTGAATACCGTGGCAACAGCCGGGTTAATAGTCAGGAACAAGCTAACCGTAAACAGGCAGGTGAGAAGAAAACGATGTGGCATGTAGGTACTCTCCGTATCCTTGTATTTTGCGCTAGAAATAGTCATCCGCATGGGCCAGCGCTTGCCGGGCCTGTTTCTGAGCCAGCATGTTCAGCAGCGTAAGATCCGGAGCGGTCGGATCAGCATTGATGACTTCCTGCAACAGACTGTTGAACAATTCGGCATTAAACATCATTTTGGCGTAGCGATTGGCATACATCAACTTTGCGGTGAGGTTGCGTCCATTTGAGATAGCGATGGCGCGCTCAAAATGGTTGCGGGCCAGCTCGGGTTTGCCGCCGGCCGCCGGTGGTAGCAGGGTATAGATAACACCTAGGTAGATATGTGCCGTGCCATGCTGGTAGGTCTCATCCAGTTCAACCACTCGTTGCATGATCGCGGTGACTCGCGGCAGTTCGGCCACAGCGTTCCAGTCCTCGCTGTTAACCTGGATCCAGCCCGCCCAGCTGGCGCCCAGCGTATACAGGGTGGGGACATCGTCCTTCCCTCGCTGTTGTAAAAATTGCTCGAAGTCCTGGAAATTCATTGTTCGTATTTCACAGGCCTGCTGCGGATAATCGAGGCAGGCGGCGTGCAGTGCATACTCGAAAGCGCGTTGAGACAGACGTTTGGACCGTGCCGGATTTTCAACGAACACGCCGGTATAGGCGCCGTAGAGTGAAGCAGCAACCCGGTTGGTTTCGGCATCATCGGGGTCATTGGCCACCATGCTGTCGGTCAGCAACAGGTAGGCCGGGGCCGCATCCTTGACGGTTTCGAGATCGTTGTGATTGAGCATCGCCGTGGACAGGTTCTGTGCCATGCCATTGGCCGCATTGTTAATCAGTGACGAGCAGCCTGGTAAAAGGTATGCAACTATTGATAAGAGTAATGCAGTTAATCGGATTTTTTGATAGTTGGTGGACATACGCCGTCATCGCCGGGAATATAGAGGCCTCCTGCCCCTGCATTATTATACTTAAATTTTAATCAGATCAGAGTCAGAACAACCGATTAGAAGTTAGCATGGCTTTCTGCTATAAGATAATGCATAGGCACAATATTAATAATATCCAGGGTGAGCCTGTAATATGCCGGATACGGTTGATGAACGACCTTACGACAATACGTCTTTGGTAGTAGATGCGGTACGCTTATTTGCAGAATAGGGTTGGGTTATTTTGAACATTGCAGTTGTCGATGACGATGCGGATATCGCCGAGCTGATCAGCCTGTGGCTGGAAGCCGAGGGCTATTCCTGTTTCCCGTTCGCAGACGGAGAGGCCTTTACCCAAGCCGCACAAAAAACGTCGTTTGAGGTGGTTCTGCTCGACTGGGTGATGCCGGAAGTAGATGGTGAACAAGTACTGAACTGGATGCGCTCCCGGCGGGGAGATGACACGCCGGTAATATTCATCACTGCGCGCACGACCGAGGCGGACATGATCCGGATCCTCAATGAAGGTGCCGATGATTACCTGACCAAACCGGTTTCCAAGGGTGAATTGCTGGCCCGAATCAGCGCTGTAACCCGGCGTGCAGGACGGCGAACCGAGCAGCTGAAAATGGAATACGGCCCGTATGAGATTAATCCCCGCACCCGGACCCTGCGCTTCGATGGCGAGCAGGTGAGATTGACAGCCAAGGAATTCGAACTGGCCCTGTATATTTTTTCCAATATGGGCCGCTTGTTATCACGCAACCAGATTCTGTCCACCGTCTGGGGCTATGAACCGGATGTAAACACCCGCACCATCGACACGCACATCAGCCGGATCCGCAAGAAACTGCACCTGTCTCCCGAGAATGGCTGGCGACTTAGCTCCATTTACCATCAGGGTTACCGCCTGGAGCAACTATCACCGGAAGACGTGGTGCCGATCTCCCGCACGGCCGGCCGGTCCAAACACTGAGCGCCAGCCTGTTCCAGACTGGAACTTCACCGATTTGCCCCCATCTGTATTACCAGCCTGGCGCCGCGTGTGATTAATATTTACGCATGAATCGGACATTCGGTGGCCACTTCTGTATAATGCGCGCCCTTTACCCGGCCCTCAGGCTAAGTTAATCCAATTTTATTTACCCTACGGCACAGGTGCCTCCAAGTGATTGAAAAGCTACGCAATATCGCCATTATCGCCCACGTAGACCATGGTAAGACGACCCTGGTGGATAAACTACTGGCCCAGTCCGGCACCCTCAGCAGCCGCGGGGAAGTGGCAGAGCGGGTGATGGACTCCAATGATCTTGAGAAAGAACGTGGCATTACCATTCTGTCCAAGAATACCGCTATCGCCTGGGGCGACTATCGCATCAACATTGTCGATACCCCCGGCCATGCTGATTTCGGCGGTGAAGTGGAGCGGGTCCTGTCGATGGTCGATTCGGTACTGCTGCTGGTCGACGCGGTAGAGGGTCCGATGCCCCAGACCCGGTTTGTCACCCAGAAAGCCCTGCAGCAGGGACTGCATCCTATTGTCGTGATTAACAAGATCGACCGGCCCGGCGCCAGACCCGACTGGGTGCTGGATCAGACTTTCGATCTGTTCGACCGTCTGGGTGCTACCGATGCCCAGCTCGACTTTCCCGTGGTCTATGCTTCCGGTCTGGCCGGTTACGCCGGGCTCGATGCGGGTGTCAAGGAAGGAAATATGGATCCATTGCTGGAAGTTGTCGTACAGCATACGCCGGCACCGGATGTGGATGCCGAAGGCCCGTTGCAATTGCAGGTCAGTTCCCTCGACTACAACAGTTATGTCGGCGTAATTGGCATTGGCCGCATCACCCGTGGCCATGTCCGTACCAATACGGCGGTGACACTGATTGATCGTGACGGCAAGACCCGAAACGGCCGCATCCAGCAAGTATTGGGATTTATGGGTCTGGAGAGGATCGAGCAAGCCGAAGCGCGGGCGGGCGATATCATTGCATTTACCGGTATTAGCGGCCTGAATATCTCCGATACCCTGTGTGACCCGGGTTGTGTGGAAGCGCTGCCGCCACTGAGTGTTGACGAGCCGACCGTGAGCATGACGTTCCAGGTTAACAATTCACCGTTTTCTGGCCAGGATGGCAAGTATGTCACTTCGCGCCAGATCCAGGAGCGGCTGGAACGGGAGTTGATCCACAATGTGGCCCTGCGGGTCGAACTCACCGAGGATCCTGACAAGTTTCGTGTCTCTGGCCGTGGTGAACTGCACCTGTCGATCCTGATTGAAAATATGCGGCGTGAAGGCTATGAGCTGGGGGTATCGCGACCCGAAGTGATTCTCCGCGAAGTTGACGGCGAAATGCAGGAGCCATATGAACAACTTACCGTCGACGTGGAAGAGCAACACCAGGGCACCGTTATGGAAAAACTGGGTGAGCGCGGTGCGGAAATGAAAGACATGATACCGGACGGCAAGGGCCGGGTGCGTCTGGACTTTATCATTCCGGCACGTGGCCTGATCGGTTTTCGTACCGAGTTTCTAACTGCTACCCAGGGCACCGGCCTGCTGTATAACGTATTCGACCATTATGGCCCCTACAAGACCGGCAACTTCGGTCAGCGTAACAACGGGGTGCTGATATCCAATGGTGCCGGCAAGGCGCTGGCCTTTGCGCTGTTCAATCTGCAGGAACGAGGCCGGCTGTTCATCGGTCATGGTCAGGAAGTGTATGCAGGTATGCTGATTGGCATTCACTCACGTAGCAACGACCTGGTGGTCAATCCCCTCAAGGCCAAGCAGCTCACCAACATCCGGGCTGCCGGTACAGATGAAAATATTCTGCTCACCCCGCCAATCCGCATGAGCCTGGAACAGGCACTGGAGTTCATCGATGACGATGAGCTTGTGGAAGTTACTCCTCGTCACATTCGCCTGCGCAAGAAATTACTGCAAGAGCACGATCGCAAGAAGGCCTCACGGGCTGCGATCGGCTGAAGCCGATCACAGCCCGCGGTGGGGAGAAGGGGGAAATGAATTTTTCCATTACCCCGGCCGGCCTGACTGAAACGCGATACTGGCACCAGTGTCGAAGCCTGTGCTGTCCAAGCTGCGACGCGTACAGACTGAAAGCAGGCATTCCTTATTATTTGAGCTCGTTCAGCGGGCCAAAATTAAAACTGTTTCCTTCCTGCGGCTGATCTGTGCTTATATATCTTCATCAATTGGTTTAAATACAAGGAGGCAGTCATGATTGGTAAAAAGAATGTGGTATTCGGATTTATCTACCTGGTGTCCACCGCCGCACTTGGCATCGTCATGGTTAACAAGTATGAGGACTTCGGCATGGCGATGCAGGAAAAGCAGACCAGCGTCGGACGCCTGCAGCAAATGAAAGAGAACGGCTTCGAAGAAGAACTTGAACCCCTGAATGCCGGCCAGATCGCCCGGGCCAACACCGATGGGGTCCTCGCCCTCAACAAGGTGCGTAACATTGAAATGGAGATCGACGCCATCAAGGGAGGGGCCCATGCGCACGGTAATCTGGAATCCTTGCTTAATATTGCCGCGGGGCTGGCACTCTGCTTTGTGTCTGTGGCGGCCTGGTTCAAGCAACTGATCAGTTGGCTGTTTATCCTGGGTGCTGTGCTCCATTCGGGCATGCTGTACCTGGGACGGGTTCTGGATCAGGGCTGGGCGGACATGGTGCTTGGCACCGGAGCCGGACCACTGATGATTCTGGCGGCTTTGCTGCTGATGGGTGTGGCCGCGGCGATCGGGTTCCGGGGAGAGATCGTACGGGACTGAACCATGGAAACGCTTTATCCCGCCATCAAGCCCTATGTGACGCACAGCCTGCCGGTCACGCCGCCGCATGTCTTGCATGTGGAAGAGTGCGGCGAACCAAAAGGGGTACCGGTATTGTTCGTCCATGGCGGGCCAGGTTCCGGCTGTGAGCCGTATCATCGGCGTTTTTTTGATCCGGAAAAATACCGCATCATACTGTTCGATCAGCGCGGTGCCGGTCGTTCTTCACCCCATGCGGAACTGGAGAACAACACGACCCAGGCGCTGGTTGCGGACATGGAGACCATTCGCGAGTACCTGGGTATAGATAAATGGGTGCTGTTTGGCGGTTCGTGGGGTTCAACCCTGTCGCTTGTGTATGCCGAGACCTATCCTGAAAGGGTGCATGGCCTGATCCTCAGAGGTATTTTTCTGTGCCGGCCCGAGGAGATTGCCTGGTTCTATCAGGAAGGCGCAAGCCGGATATTCCCGGATCTGTGGCAAGATTTTATCCGGCCTATTCCGGAGGCTGAGCGGGGTGATCTTCTTGAGGCCTATCACCGGCGTCTGACCGGGGATGACGAAGTGGGTCGGATGGCGGCCGCCAAGGCATGGTCCATCTGGGAGGGGCGGACAGCAAATTTGCAACCTCGGCAGAGTGTTGTGGACCACTTCAGTGATCCTTATACCGCATTAAGCCTGGCGCGCATCGAAGCACATTATTTCATGCATGATGCTTTTCTGGAGGAGAACCAGATCCTGCGCGACATCGATCGAATGCGGGATATCCCCGCCACCATCGTGCAGGGGCGGTACGACATTATCTGCCCCATGCAAAGCGCCTGGGAACTTCATCAGGCCTGGCCCATGTCGGAGCTGCATGTTATTCCGGACGCCGGGCATTCCGCCACCGAGCCGGGCACGGTCAATGCCCTGATCAAAGCAACCCGAAAAATGTTGCTTAAGCTTGAATGATCGCCCTGTTGCAACGCGTCACCACCGCCAGGGTGGTAATAAAAGGGAACACCGTGGCGCACATCGGCCCGGGCTTGTTGACGCTGATTGGTGTGGAAAAGAATGATGCCGAGGCCGAGGCGGATCGTTTACTGCAGCGCCTGCTGGACTATCGTGTTTTTGCTGATGCCGAAGACAAGATGAACCTGAGTCTGCGTGATATTAACGGCGACCTGTTACTGGTCCCGCAATTCACCCTGGCCGCGGATACCGGCAAGGGTTTGCGGCCGGGCTTTTCGCGGGCCGCATCGCCGCAGGAAGGACGGCGTCTTTTTGACTATCTATGTAGCCGGGCACAGGCGCTTTATCCACGCATCGCTACCGGCCGCTTCGGTGCCGATATGCAGATCACTCTGACCAACGACGGGCCGGTCACGTTCTGGCTTGAAACCGGGCGTGGCGAATGAAATGAAACAGGTCTGTTAGGACAAATCGATTGAGTGTGCAGACGAACTCGACTAAAACAGCGTGCAATAAGAGCAGGCAGGGCATGAACGCGGGACGCATTGCGCTACGGGCACCGGTGCCCGGGCAGGACTGACCATGACACGACGTATATATATCCTTGTCAGTCTTGCCGTTTTGCTGGTTGCCTGTGATCGTAGTGGCTCAACGCTACCGCTGGATAACGTTTATCCCTGGCAGATCGTCATTCAGCCGGACGGCAAAAGTCGCGTATTTGGCATTACCCTGAACGGATCGCGGCTGGTGGATACCCGGGATGTCCTCGGGAGTGATTTCAAGCTGGCCCTGTTTGAAAATAAGGGGGAGTCACTTACCCTGGAAGCCTATTTCAAGGAAGTCACCCTTGGTGGTATGAGTGGCAGGTTTATCCTGGTCTTGCAGGCTGAACAGGCGGAACTGGAAGCCATGCGCAACCGGTCAGTGAAGCGTCGGGTACTGGATTCGGGGGCGGTACGTTATACTCTGATCAGCGTGGACTACCGCGCTGCGACCCTTAAAAAAGTCACCGGCCTGAACTATATCCCCTACGTGAATCTGGATGAAATGATCGTTCGACAGAGATTTGGACCACCCGCGGAACGTATCGTTGTCGACACGAACCAGCAGCACTGGTTGTATCCTGCCAAGGGACTTGACCTGTTGCTGGATACCCGGGGTAAGGAACTGTTGCAATATGTAGTGCCAGCGGATTTCGATCGACTGCGCCAACCTCTGGGACTTTATGAATAGACAGATGATGAATAATTCATCTCTGACTATTTTATAAGTTTTCTATAGTCAGCTGCCAACAGGTAGCCGCTGCTCCGGAATTCAATCTGTGGAACAGACACGATTTCTCCCGGCCTCCTTGGCCTGGTACAGCGCCTGATCGGCCAGATTCAGCAAGGTCCGGCTTGCATCTTCGGGCACAGTTACTTCATGTGTCTCTGTCAGTACGGCGCAACCAATTGAGACCGTAATATTCGCATCCGTTGCGGCGGCGATACGCAGAGGCCGTACGGCGACGGCGGCACGTATACGCTCGGCAATCTCCATCGCTTCGTCCCGGTCCTTCTGGATTAGCAGGATGGCAAACTCTTCTCCGCCGAATCGGGCAAGTACATCACTGGCACGCATATGTGACTTGATGGTATTGGCGACTTCCCGTAATACGTGGTCGCCAATCGAATGCCCGAAGCGGTCATTAAACTGCTTGAAGTGATCGATATCCAGGAACAGGCAGCTTAATGGCTGACCCTGGCGCTGCGCGCGACTCGTTTCTTCCACCAGTCGTTCATCAAAATAGCGGCGGTTGTGGATCCCGGTGAGTGGATCAATCAGTCCCAGCAGTTTTATGCGTTCGTGGTTCAGTGCGTTCTCGAAGCATACTGCCAGCACCGCTGCCAGGCGTTCCAGAAAATCGGTTGCGGAGCCGGTTATGAAGCGTTCCGGCTGCGAACTGCCGATGTTGAGAGTGCCGATCAGTTGCCGGTTCCGAACCAGTGGAAAAATAGCGCTGCTGTCCGGGGCGGGGTGGGTATTGGGAAACAGCAGGCTGGCGCAATCATCGCGGCACAGGCCAAGACGGGGCCTGAGTACGTCCGGAAGCAGTTGTTTGATGCCGGCCAGGTCTGCGTCAAACAGTACATCCTGATGCTTTTGTAGCAAGCCCAGGCCTTCCAGGATGTGGCGCATTTCATACTCGGGATCTAGCAGCAGCAGGGTCACGGCATCCAGGTTGAAGTTGCGCCGGTAGTCATACAGCAGGGTGTTAAGCAACTCTTCCAGTCCGTTGGCGCTGATAAACTTCAGTTCCTGCTCCTGGAAGCGGCGTAGCTTCTGTTCGTTGTTGTGGGCCTGACTGACATAGGCCTTGAGCTGGCGCCGCAGTTGCGTTACTTCCGATTGCGGGTTGTCTGACACGGCTAACCTCTCTACTAGACGCCAGCAGATTGAAAATAACTATCAGGAACTATTTGCAACATCCTGCTAGATAACTTCTTCAATCACTTCCATGAGCCGCGCCTGACTGACCGGTTTGGTAATGAATTGATCCATGCCGGCGGCAAAGCACTGGTCCCGCTCAATTGTGGTCGAATTGGCAGTAAGGGCGATGATTGGAACATGCCGGTTATCCGGTTCGATGCGACGCCAGTGCTGGGTCACCTCCAGGCCAGTCATCTTCGGCATGCGCATGTCCATCAGGACAACATCCAGGCTGTCGTCCTTCATCAGTTTTTCCAGTGCCGCATTGCCATTGTCGGCAAGGGTAACCCTGTGTCCTTCCTGGCGCAGAAAGGTTGATATGACCTTGGCGATGATTTCCGTGTCCTCGGCCAGTAGCACATGCAGCTTTTTTCCATCCAGTTCGGCACTTGCTGGGGTGTTGCGGCTGGCTTTTTTGCTCGCTTCTTCGGCCACCGGGAGCGGCAGTTCAAACCAGAACAGACTGCCCTTGCCCGGAGTGCTGTCAGCACCGATCTCGCCATACATGGCATTGACCAGCTTGTAGGAAATAGTTGTGCCGAGGCCGGTGCCGTGGCGCTGTTCGGCGGGATTGGTCTGACACTGGTAAAAGGGCTCAAAAATATGTGTCAGTTGATCAGCTTCGATGCCGATACCTGTATCTATGACTTCAAAGTGCAGGCGATTGAGATCGTCATCGTGTCTGGTGTTGCTGACACGCACCTCGACTTCGCCCTGGTCGGTATATTTCACTGCGTTGCTAACCAGGTTTAACAGTACCTGTCGCAGGCGGTTGTGGTCGCCGATCACCATGGCGGGAATATCGGGATCAATCAAGTAGCGGAGTGATATATCCTTTTTCGCAGCCTGGGGTCCGAAGATATTCACAACGCCCTTGATAACGCGTTCCAGATTGAAGGGTGAGTGATCAAGCTGATACTTGCCGGCCTCAATCTTGGACAGGTCCAGCACATCGTTGATCAGCGAATGCAGGGTGATGGATGACTCCTTTAAGCCTTCTACATAGCCGGTTTGTTCCTCATCGAGGCGGGTCTTCTCCAGTAATTCGGTCATACCCAGGATACCGGTCATCGGCGTGCGTATCTCGTGACTCATAGTGGCCAGGAACTCGCTTTTAGCCTGATTGGCACGATCGGCTTCCTCGCGCGCTTGCTTGAGACGTGAAATCATCACATCCAGAAAGAACGGCATGGCTATAAGAAACACCATGTAGACCACGACGTCGTAAATATGTGAATACCAGGTGTCGCTCAGGGTCAAAACAGTACCAAACG
>Ga0316577_10000780_pt1 | contig 13713 bp, 12 predicted proteins | sample S5NA_FD_203073 | JGI IMG/M metagenome (GOLD analysis project Ga0316577, IMG submission 203073) | Rhizosphere microbial communities from salt marsh grasses in Alabama, United States - S5-7_050615r2r1 | ecosystem: Host-associated > Plants > Roots > Rhizosphere | place: USA: Alabama | collected... | reverse complement strand
ATACCCACAAGCTTTCATCAATCGGAAGACTGGCCGCCGGTGTGGCCCATGAAATCAATAACCCTATGGCCATCATCAATGAAAAGGCAGGCTTGATGAAAGACCTGGTTGCATATGACGATAATTTTCAGAATAAGGAAAAATTTCTGAAGCTGACAGATTCGATTCTTAAATCGGTTGAACGCTGCAGGGCCATTACCCATCGCTTGCTGGGTTTTGCACGCCGGATGGAAGTTCAGCTTGTAGAATTGGATTTAAACGAACTGATTCAAGAGACACTCGGTTTTCTGGAAAAGGAAGCCTTATATCGAAATGTTGAGCTGGTACTTAACCTGGCGGATAATCTTCCCCGTATTTTTTCGGACCGGGGACAGATGCAACAGGTTTTTTTGAATATCATTAACAATGCCCTTGCGGCGGTGGAAAATGAAGGCGAGATCGTGATCACATCATGGGAAGAAGACTCGGATACCGTGGGTGTATCTATCCGGGACACCGGCTGCGGCATGTCCGAAGAAGTACTCAAGAGTATCTTTGATCCCTTCTTTAGCACAAAACAGGAAAACGGTACGGGTTTGGGTCTTGCGATTACTTATGGTATTGTGAAAAAAATGGGCGGAGATATAAAGGTCAAGAGCAAGCAGGGAGAAGGCAGTACCTTCACAGTTTATTTGCCGAAAAAGACAAAAATTGGTCCCGGAGAATGAAATGAAAAACTTAAAAATCTTACTTGTTGATGATGAGGAAGAATTTGTCACAACGCTTGCCGAACGGCTCGAATTAAGAGGGCTTCAGGCGCGGGCAGCCTTAAACGGTGAAGCTGCGTTGCAAATGATTGAGGCGGATACCCCCCAGATTGTTATCCTGGATGTCATGATGCCGGGGATCGGAGGCTTTGAAGTCCTCAGGCGGATCAAAGCTCAACATCCCCAACTTCCTGTTATTCTCCTGACCGGTCGAGGATCCGAAAAGGAGGGTGTTAAAGGCATGCAGTTGGGCGCTTTCGATTATTTGATGAAGCCGTTAAATATTGAAGAATTAATAAAAAAAATGCAAGAGGCCATAAAAAGTCACCCATAGCTGTTTTTCTTTCACGAGGGAAAACCATGAATAAATGTGAAGACAAAGAGGTTGCCTTTTTCGGAAAAATCACCGCCGGCATTACGCATGAACTGAAGAACGTTCTGGCCATCATCAGAGAATCCTCCGGATTGATCGGAGACATCATATCCATTTCACCGGAAGCTGTAGTTAAATATCAGGAGAAAATTCGGAATTCTATCGTCAGAATAAAAGAGCAGATTGAACGAGGGGTTAACATAACGGACCGGCTTAACAGATTTGCCCATAGTACCGATGAAATTATAGCGAAAATTGACCTTCAGGAAACCATCGAACAACTGATTACCCTGGCGCAGCGCTTTGCCAGACTTAAGCACATTGTTTTGAAAACCGTGCCCCCAAATCAGGGAAGTCCGGACGTAACTCTTGTTACCCGTCATGTTCAATTACAAATGGCCTTGTTTGCGAGTTTGGAGTGCTGTTTCACTGTTATGTCCGCCGGCGGAGAAATTAATATCGGGATCCGTAAACTTGAGGGAAAAAACGCTGTTCACGTGGTATGCAAAGGGGACCTTCCCGTGCAAACCGAGTTTTCTCGGGACATCTCCGAATCTAAAAACTGGCAGGCTTTACAGGAAATTGCCGGCTGTCTGCAAGGATCTGCACATTTAGATGAAACCGAACATGGTATTGTGCTATGTTTTCCGGACGAGATAAGCCCTTAGCGTTTGATGTTTCCTGAATTTGTACTCGGATCATGCTTTACAAAAGCTGAAAAAGCTGATACTGGGAAACCGGAAAAAATAAGGCGAATTTGATTTCTTTTCGAAAACTTTTAAAAATAATATCAAGGTGACAAAAATGAAAGAAATGAAAGTGTTACTGGTGGATGATGAAGAAGAATTCGTAAAGACCCTTGCTGAACGAATCGAGATGCGAGAGGTAAAATCAGGTGTTGCATTAAACGGGGAAGAGGCGCTTAAGGCCATGGATAAAGATCTTCCGGATGTCATGGTCTTAGATCTTAAAATGCCCGGCATTGACGGACTGGAAGTTCTAAGACGCGCCAAAAAGGCTTACCCGGGCGTCCAAATTATTATGTTGACCGGCCATGGGTCGGAAAAAGATGAAAAAGAGGCCCGACGCTTGGGGGTATTTGAATATCTGCAAAAACCTGTGGAATTCGAAAAGCTCATGCGGACAATAACAAAGGCCTACAAAAGCAAATTTGAATCCTCTATGGTAGCGGCTAGTTTTGCAGAGGCCGGCGAATTTGAGACCGCCAAAAAAATTATGGATGAGGAAAAAGAGTAACGGGGTTATGGGAGAACGATACATGCACATCAAAGTACTGTTGGTAGACGATGAAAAGGATTTTGTTGAAACCCTTGCCCAGCGTTTAGAGGTGCGGGAATTTGATGTCAAAACCGCTCTTGATGGAGATGAAGCCCTGGGCGTAATCCGGGAATCCGATGTTGACGTGGTTGTTCTGGATGTTCTGATGCCGGGGAAAGACGGAATCCAAACCTTAAAGGAAATCAAGGACCTAAAGCCACTTGTTAATGTCATCATGCTCACCGGCAACGCAACGGTTGATACGGCCATCCAAGGCATGAGATTGGGCGCTTACGATTATCTTATGAAGCCTACCGAGACGGAAATTCTGGTGGAAAAAATCACGAGTGCTTATAAAATTAAGGCGGAACATGAAGAGCGTATTCGTCAAGCTGAGATTGAAGGCCTTCTCAAAAGACGAGGCTGGTGATGGCTTGTCATCTTATAACTACTGTCTGATACGCCATTTGCTTCAAGATCATTTCTAAAATTTGCTTGCGCCGTATATCGGGATTGGTTCAGAAAATAACGGCTTTGATACAGATAAAAGAACAAAAAAATATCTATAACATACTGCCGGCAAATTTCCAACCTTATACATTTATCCCTAAAGACAAAGGCACTATATCAAATGGTTCAGGAGGATTGGTATGAAAAAAAAACTTGTAAACGAATTGATGGTTCCGCTTGCTAAATATGCATCGGTTTCTCAAGAGGACACCTTATTCGAAGCTGTTATGGCCCTGGAAAAAGCGCAGGAAAAATTTGACCAGTCCCGGTATCGGCACCGGGCGGTTCTGATATATGATAACGAGGGTAATATTGTCGGCAAAGTGAGCCAGCTGGATGTACTCAGAGCCTTGGAACCGAAATATAAAGCAATGGATATTCCGGGATCATTATCCCGTTTCGGGTTAACCAAGCGGTTTCAGGAGACCATGCTCAATGAACTCCGCTTTTGGGACAAACCCATGGATGATATTTGCAGAAAAGCCTCCCGGATAAAGGTCAAAGAATTTATGTACACCCCCAGTGAAGGCGAATACATTAATGAAGATGAAACCCTGGACAGGGCGATCAATCAACTTGTCATGGGACATCACCAGTCTTTGCTTGTGATGAAAGACGACAAGATCGTGGGGATTTTAAGAGCAACCGATGTGTTTATGGAAATTGTCCGGGTAATGAAAGCCTGCGAGGTATAAACCATCACAGAGGTCCGGAATAATTGATAACCGACTCGAATCCGTAACCGCATAATATCTCAGATAAGGAGAATGGTACATGACAAGCGATTCTTTAGCACTTGAAAAAAGCACCTTCGAGTGGAAACGATATCTGTTAATCTTTATAGGAATAGCTCTTTTTGCAGTTACTTTTTATTCATCTCCGTGGCCCGACGCCGTCGATCCCATGGGAAAACATTTTCCATTGAGCAAGGAGGGAAAAGGGGCGATCGCCGTGTTTCTGTTGGCAGGAACCTGGTGGGTCTTCGAAGTGGTGCCCATCGGCGTGACCAGTCTGGCCATCGGCGTACTTCAGGCCCTTTTCCTAATCCGCCCGGCCAAAGTAGCTTTTAATGATTTTATGGATCCTTCGGTAATGTTCATCTTTGCGTCCATCGTTATCGGGCTGGTTTTTACCAAGACAGGTCTGACCAAGCGCCTGGCGTATAAGATGCTGGTCATCGTAGGAGAAAAAACCAGCATGATATATCTGGGATGTTTTGTGGTTACTGCAGCCCTGACGCACATTATGGCCCATACTGCCGTGGCAGCAACTATTTATCCCCTTTTGCTGGCGGTTTACAGTCTTTACGGAGAAGGAGACAAACCCACCAAATTCGGCAAAGGACTTTTTATCGGTATGGCCTATGTGGCCGGCGCCGGGAGTATCGTGACTCTTCTGGGAGCAGCGCGCGGGGCTGTGGCCATCGGTTTTTTTAACGACATTGTGGGGAAAAACATCACGTTTTTTCAGCTCAGCTATTACATGTTTCCCATCGGCTGGCTCATGACGTTTCTGCTGTGGGGGTTTTTTATGATTTTTATGAAACCCGAAAAAAAGGTCATCCCCGGCCTGAGGGAAAAAGCCAGAGTTCTCAATGCCGAACTGGGCGGTATTACCCCCAAAGAGATTTTGGCTGCCGCAATTGTTTTTGCCTGTATCCTGACCATGTCCCTGCGCTCCTTTGTTCCCATGTTACAGCCGATTAACAAGACCGCCATCATCCTGATTTCAACCATTCTGTTTTTTATCACCGGCATTCTTAATCTCGACGATCTCGAAGATATTCCGTGGAACATCATTCTGCTGTTTGCCGGTGCCATGAGCATCGGTTTCTGTCTTTGGGATACCGGCGCCGCCAGATGGATGGCCGTAAACTGGCTGGTCATGTTTCAAAAAGCCAACTGGTTTGTTTTCGTGTTGAGCATCGCATTTTTTGTCATGATTATGACCAATTTTATTATGAACGTGGCCGCCATTGCCATCTCTCTGCCGGTGGCGCTGGTGATTGCTCCCTATCTTGGCGTTGCCCCGGAAGTCATTCTTTTTGCTTCCCTAGTGACGGCGGGCATGCCCTTTTTGCTGCTGGTGGGGGCGGCGCCCAATGCAATTGCTTACGATTCAAAGATGTTTACCACCGGAGAGTTCTTTTTGTATGGTATACCGGCCAGTATCATGCTGATGGCTTTGGTCGGTTTTGCGGCCTATATTCTCTGGCCTTTGATGGGGATGCCCGTGACATTACATTAAAGAGATTGGGGGCGTTCCTCCATAAACGCTAAGTTATTTTTGTGCCGGGTGGGCTGTAAAAGGTTTACGGAAGAAGATGAACGTCGAACATCGAACGTCCAACATCCAATGTTGAATGAAATACAAAAACAAGGACAGTAGTTTCAGTAAATAAACTAAGTATATATATTCTTAAATACGGTATCGTATTAGAATTTGATAAGTTATAATCACCAGACGTGAAGGACGCAAAGTATTTGTTTGTTTTTCATTGGATTTTAGAATAATTTGTGGAGCAAAGCGACATCATTATTCGATGTTCAATTTTCAACGTTGAATGTTCGATGTTCAATCTGTTCGTGTTGGAAGTTCTTTTATTAAAACAAGCACGTTGGGCATAACTGTAATAGGATCTTTCCATGTGGCATCGCATTAACCTTCGCAACCGGATTTATCTGATTTTGACCGGCCTGGTGTTTATCACTTTGCTGTGCGGGTTAATCACAGTATGGTATACGTATCGCCTTGAACGGGTGTTGACCGCAATTATCGACCGGAATCTGGTTGCATACCAGTCGGCAGAATCTTTTGAAACCTCCCTTATCAATCAAAAAGGTTTTGTATCTTATTATTTTCTGGACGGCGATCCAGACTGGCTTAAGCAACTGGGAAAATACCGCCAGATATTCAACGAGCAGCTCCATGCTGCCAGATTGCTGGTTGAAGATGAGCAACAAAAACAAGCCTTGGATCAAATCGAACGGGAATACCGGCTTTACATTGACGACAAAGACCGCGTTATCAACTACTATAAGAACGGGGAGCGGGAGCAGGGTAGCGAACTACACCAGAAAGTGCGCGATCGTTTCTTTAACATCCTGGAACTCTGCGAAAGATACAAAGAGTTTCAGACCAAAAAAATCGTGTCGGCCAGAAACGAAAGCATGCTTCAGGCCCGAAAACTCAGGCTTATTGCAGGAGTCGCCATATTTTTTGTTTTTTCTTTGAGTGTACTGTTGGCTTTTATTCTGGCAAACCAGATTTTAGATCCCTTGCACCGGTTGGCTCAGGAAGCGAATAAGGAAAGTACGTTGAAAAAGTCGGGTGACGAAGTCAAAGCAATCAGTCGCAGCGTGCACAACTTGATCGAAGCAGCCGGCCAAACGCACATCGAGCTCGAGCGCAGCCGTGAACACCTTCTGCAAGCCGAAAAGATGGCCATGGTGGGCAAACTTGCGGCTGGAATGGCTCACAGCATTCGCAACCCGCTCACATCGGTAAAAATGCGCCTGTTTTCGCTTAGCCGGTCCCTGAAGCTGAGCGATTACCAGAAAGAAGATTTTGATGTGATCTCCGAGGAAATTCGGCATACCGATGCCATTGTGCAGAGTTTTCTGGAGTTTTCACGACCTCCCAGGCTCAAAATGCAGCAGATCAGTCCGTCTACAGTGGTTGACATGGGCCTGCAGCTGCTGGAACATAGGCTGAAATCATATGACGTGACAGTCAATGTGATCCGGAAACATCAACTTCCGGAGATCCAGGCGGACCCTGAGCAATTAAAGGAGGTTCTGGTTAACCTTATAATTAATGCATGCGAGGCCATGGAACAGGGAGGTTCCATTGTCATCGAAGAGGAAGAAGACCTTGCGCCTTCGGGCAGGGTTGCGGTCATTCGACTAAAGGACAACGGTCCGGGTATACCCGAATCGATTCGCGACAACATTTTTCAACCTTTTTTCACCACCAAAGAAGAAGGGACGGGTTTAGGATTGAGCATTGCAGCCCGGATTGTTGAAGAGCACCAGGGTCGACTGGATATCCAATCAAAGGAAGGCCAAGGATCTACGTTTATCATTACGCTTCCAATAAAGGGATGAGATTTTGAGCAGCATTTTGATCATTGATGACGATGACCAGTTGCGCAAAAGTTTCCACAAGCTTTTGAAAGAAGAGGGCTATTACTCTGAATGCGCTGCTTCAGGGGAAGCCGGTCTTAAAATAATAGAAAAGAAAATTCCGGATCTTGTTATTTTGGACATGCGTTTGCCGGGTATGAACGGATTTGAAACTTTCCAGGTCATTCACGAAATAGAGCCCAGGCTTCCCGTGATTATCATGACCGCTTACAGCACCACTGAAACCGCCATCAAAGCCACAAAGATGGGGGCATTCGACTATATTCTCAAGCCCTTTGATATTCCTGACATGTTGACCGTGATTAAACAGGCTTTGGAAGCCGGTCGTTTCATGCGTTCGCCGGTGGATATGGATCCCGTTCCTGAAGAGAGTTCCCGCGATGCCATTATTGGGCGGAGCAGGCCTATGCAGGAGATTTACAAGGCCATCGGCAGGGTTGCCTCGACCGACGCTACGGTCCTAATCAGAGGCGAATCCGGTACGGGAAAAGAACTGGTCGCCCGGGCCGTTTACCAGCACAGCCAGAGGGCAAACAAGCCCTTTTTGGTGATCAACTGTGTTGCGATTCCCGAAAGCCTTTTAGAAAGCGAACTCTTTGGTTATGAAAAAGGTGCATTTACCGGAGCTGCTCATCGCCGGGTTGGAAAAATTGAACAGGCCCACGGAGGAACCATATTTTTGGACGAGATAGGGGACATGCCGTTAAGCATCCAGGCCAAAATCCTGCGATTACTCCAGGAAAAAAGTATCGAGCGGCTTGGAGGCCGGGCAACCATTCCCGTAGATGTAAGAATTGTCGCCGCCACCAATCGTGACCTGGAATCCGCTCTGGACCAGGGCCGTTTTCGAGAAGACCTCTACTACCGGCTCAAGGTGGTCACTATCTTTCTTCCTTCCCTGAAGGAACGGGCCAAGGATATTCCGGTATTGGCCGATTATTTTCTGGCACGCTTTTCCCGTGAAGCTAAAATTGAAAACCCTGGAATCACCAAAGAGGCAAAGGACATACTTACCGCCTCTCCCTGGCAGGGTAATGTCCGGGAGCTGGCCAACACACTTCAAAAGGCATTGATTTTTAATCGCGGGGCCCCTATTTCTCAGGAAGACATTTCGCAGGCCCTTAGCGGTGCAAATTCAGGCAGGGGAACAGACTTGGCAAAAGGGGATCAGGCCATTCGTCAATGGGTGTATCAGATGCTTACCTCTCAATCAGATGAAAACATCTTTGATGCCTGCATGGGCCACTTTACCAGTATCGTTATTAGCGAAACATTGAAACTTACCGGTGGAAACCGCTCAAAGGCGGCCAAACTTCTCGGGCTTTCCAGACCTACCCTTCATTCCAGGATCGAAAAGTATGGAATTAAATTCGAGACTTCTGTTACAGAAGATCCAAAGTAATTTGTGGTTTTACATTTTGTAAAAAATTCTGACACTCTTTCCATCTCCATCCGAAGTAAGAATTCTCCCAGTCTTTGAAAATAATATGACTTATCAAAGTGTTATCCTTAGTTATTTCACAAACCTTGTTTTGGCATGTCTTTTGCGTTAGTATAGATTATAACGTATAGCAATTGTCAAAAATATGTTCCGGATGGCCCGGTAACTTCTCAACCAGCCAGACCTTTTATATGTTATCATTAGTTGGCCCCTTATTCTATTGAGATGTTACATGAATCGTGTCTAACTTGTCGGAATTTATAATAATCCAAGAACTTTCTTCCGAACTATCAACTTGCAAAGTGATTAATAAAAGCGCAAATGCTGTCGAGGGATTAGAGAAAGGAGTGTATCGTGGTAAAAGACAGAAGAAGAATCTTATTGGCGGTTGACGGTTCGGAACAGGCTTTTGAAGCGGTGCGCTATGTGAGCCGGTTGTTGCCGCCGAACCGTATGGAAGTCGTTCTTTTCCATGTAATGACAAAAGTTCCAGAAAGTTTCTGGGATATGGAGAAAGAGCCGACACTCAGACAAAAAATAGGAGACACAGGTGCCTGGGAATCCCGGCAAAAGAAGCAGATAAAAGAATTTATGGAAAGATCCCGTTGCTTATTTCTGGATAAAAACGTTCCCGAGGATGCCGTTAGTATTAAAATCCGGGAAAGGAAAGTGGGCATCGCAAGAGACATCATCCATGAGTCACAAAAAAACTACGACGGAGTGGTCGTTGGGCGCTGGGGAATGAGCATGCTGAAGGATTTTTTATGGGGAAGTATTGCCAACAAGCTTATTGGACGTCTGGTCAATATTCCCCTCTGCGTGGTGGGCGGTACATCACAAATCGGCAAAATACTTATGGCCATAGATGCTTCGGAAGGAGCAATGAGAGCTTTAGATTACATTGGTGATATGGTGGATACTTCCCATTGTAAGGTTACCCTTTTTCATGTGATTAGAGAGGTTGATACAGAGGAGTTGCACAGGGCTGAAAAATCAATGGAGTCCGTTTTTGAAACGGCCGCCAGTCATTTGGAGGCGGCTGGCTTTAATCGTAATCAAATTGACGTTAGGTCGGTTACCGGAGCGCATAGCCGGGCCGCGGTTATTATTACAGAAGCCCTGAAAGAGGGATATGGGACTATTGTTGTGGGTCGAAGAGGTCTTACCAATGTGGAAGAATTTATTATGGGTCGTGTGAGTAACAAGGTCATTCATATGGCGAGGGAAATGGCGGTTTGGGTGGTAACCTAATCGGTATTAAGCAAATATTCTTACTTATCAAAGGGGTGCTCCCCGTCATTTCAGGAATCCTATTTTGCATATCCTTAATGATATTTTTGGTGACCGTCTGAATGGTTGAATGATTTAACACCGATAAGGAGTGACAATATGAAAAAAATCAATAAAATAATGGTTGCTTTTGATTTTTCTGAATATTCTATAGAGGCCTTAAAATATGCGGTGGACCTGGCCGAGGATTTGAAGGCTGGTGTTATTATAACCAATGTAATTAACGAAAGAGATGTAAATTCAGTTAGAATGGCAGCAATGTATAGCGGTGCTATTTCTGAAGATGAATTCATAAAGGATAAAACGGAACGCCATTTACAGCGGATTGATAAATTGATTGAAGAAATATCTCCCGGCCAACTTCCTGTCAAAAAGATCTTTAAGGTTGGAATACCGTTTCGTGAGTTAATCCAAGCTGTTAAGGACGAGGATATCGACCTTGTGGTCATGGGTCCCAAGGGTCGCAGCAACCTTGAGGACGTTCTCTTCGGATCTACCGCAGAAAAAATGTTTCGTCACTGCCCGGTGCCCTTGTTAAGCATCCGCGGAAACAGGAGTAGATAACATCTTTATTTTTTGTTTTAGTTGCAATGTTGTATCACTTTAAAAAAGGAAAACAGCCATGAAACGAATTCTCACCTATCAGGTCTACCCTGCCATACCAAAGCCGTTAGCTTTTTTAGAAGTGCTGTCTCGAAACCTATGGTGGTGCTGGAAACAGGATGCAATCACACTGTTTCGACGCGTTGAACCGCAACTCTGGATAGCGTCCAGAGGAAATCCGATTTACCTATTGTCTAATGTCAGCCAGACGCGTCTGGAGGAACTGGCCGCGGATGACAGTTTTTTGGACCATCTGAACCGGGTCAAAGATCGCTACACAAAGCGGGTTATGGATAATACGGAACCGTCACGATCCATTTACGAGAAAATTGGGCCGGTGGCCTATTTTTCAATGGAATTTGGTGTCAATGAAAACATTCCCATTTTCGCCGGTGGACTGGGTGTCCTTGCCGGAGATTACTTAAAAGCCGCCTCCAACATGGCTCTGCCCCTCATCGGGATCGGGTTGCTGTATCGCAAGGGCTATTTCCTCCAATACCTCGATCAAGAGGGCTTGCAGCAGGAAGAGTATCCGGAAAGCGAATTTTATTATCTCCCACTGGAGCGTGCCCGGGATCCCCAGGGCAATGAAATCACGATTTCAATTACCGGACCCCAAGGCGAGATTTATGCGTTTGTCTGGAGAATTCGGGTGGGACGTACTTCGCTGTTTTTGCTCGATACGAATCTGCCTGAAAACACGCCTGAGGGTCGCGAAATCACGGCCCGCCTCTATGTCGCCGAACCAAAAATCCGCCTGGCACAGGAAGTTCTGCTGGGCATTGGCGGCATTCGGGCGCTGGAGGCCATGGACATCTTTCCTTCCATTTGCCATATGAATGAAGGACATTCGGCCTTCTCCGCTCTGGAACGCCTTGCGATGTTCATGGAGCGTTATCACATCGACTTGAAAACTGCCCTGCAAATTATTCCCAGATCTACGGTGTTTACAACACATACTCCGGTCCCTGCCGGCCATGATTCTTTCCCCATCGATTTGGTCAAACCCTGGATTCAGCCTTTGCAAAAACGTCTGGGGGTCGGTGAAGAAGAAATTTTATCTTGGGGTCAGCCTGCGGATTCAAGTAAAGAAGCGCCGCTTTCCATGTCCATCCTGGGTCTGCGAATGTCTCAATATCGCAATGGTGTCAGCCGCCTACATGGCCACACCGCCAGAAAGATGTGGGCTTATATGTGGCCGGGCCGACCCGAAGAGGAAATCCCGATTTCGCACGTGACCAATGGAATGCATGTCTCCACTTTTATTTCTCAGGAAATGTGGCCGTTGTTTGAACGCTACCTGGGACCTGAATGGTATATGAGTTCCCGACGGCCGGAAAACATTGACCGTATTGATGAAATTTACGACGATGAGCTCTGGCGGGCCCATGAGATGAGCCGTTCCCGGTTGATCCGCACCTGCCGGGGATTATTAAAGCAACAATACGAAAGGCGCAATGCACCCAAGAGCGATATCGACAAGATCGAAGCCGTACTGAATCCTGATGTATTAACCATTGCCTTTGCCCGCAGGTTTGCCGCTTACAAACGGGCTCATCTGCTGCTTCAAAACCCTGAGCGGCTGGCGGCCATTCTAAATAACGAAACCCGTCCGGTGCAGATCATTTTCGCCGGCAAAGCCCACCCTCAGGACGGAAAAGGCAAAGAAATCATCAAACGCGTGATAGAATTTATTCGCAGACCGGAAATTCGTCAACGTGCGGTATTTATTGAGGGCTATGACATGGCGTTGGCACGGTCTTTGGTTCAAGGCGCCGATGTCTGGCTGAGCACTCCCCGAAGACCTTTCGAAGCCTGCGGTACCTCTGGGATGAAAGCCGCCATCAATGGCGTGCTCAACGTCAGTATTTTGGATGGGTGGTGGTGTGAAGGCTATTCCGAAGAACGAGGATGGCGGATCGGCGGAGGCGAAGAATATATCGATTCTGTATACCAGGATGCCACGGAGAGTCAGGCCTTGTATAATGTGTTGGAAAATTCAGTAATTCCAAGCTTCTACGAAAAGCAAGAAAGCGAACTCCCCAAGCGCTGGATTCAAATGATGAAGGCCTCTATGAAAATGGCCATGAAAAATTTCTGCAGCCTGCGGATGGTAGGTGAATATGAAGAGCACTATTATATTCCCATTATCCACCGGCTGAAAACGCTGCTCAAGAAAAACTGCCTGGAAGCCAGCACCCTGGCACTCCAGGAGAAGCGGTTGCACAACCTGTGGAAGGAAATCCGCATCGGACTGCCGGTTCAGACCCGCAAGGGACCCTTTCGTGTCGGCGATAGCTTTGAAGTTACGGTAGAGGTCCAATTGGGAGAGTTAAGTCCTGATGAAGTTTGCGTAGAACTCTACAACGGGCACATGAAAGCGGTGGATGCGCTGCAGGACGTCAACACGATTCCCATGACAGTGGTGGAAAATCTTGGCAACGGAAATTATCGGTATGGCAGCCGGGTTCCCTGTGGGCTATCCGGTCGCTACGGGTTTACGGCCAGGGCCACGCCCGCAGGTGACGATTACCTGAAATTTATGCCAAACTTGATTACCTGGTCTTAGTTCGAGTATTTTACACTCAAAGTTCTATCTTACCATATAGGGAATATTCTCCCTTTTGTATGGGGGAAATTCCCTGCCGGGAAATTTCCTCACGAGAAATGAAGCCCTATCATTTCTAAAAGAACTCACGCTCATCATTCAACAACCCAGACCGTACAGTTGCGTGCGTGGTTGACAATTTTGCTGGAGATACTGCCAAAGAGGAACTCTTCACTGCGTGAAAGCCCCTTCCGGCCAACCACAAGGGTGCTATATCGCGTTTTATCTTGTTCTGCCAAAATACATTCCGACAGGGATGGACAGTATCGAAGGGTAGATTGCACCGATATATCATCCGGGTCAAAACCTTCACGTATCAATATTTGACGATACTCCTCCAACATGACGTCAACTTTCAATTGGTAGTTGCTGAGCCAGCTTTCTTTTTCAGCGGATGTGGAAAAATAATCTTCTTCCGGTTGACTGATGACATGCAGGATTAAGATCTTGAAGCCTTTTACACCTGCCAGGAGCTGGCTCACGTAGAAGACCGCCCGTTGGGCGTTTTCTGAATCGTCCACAGCAATTAGGATATTTTTGTTAAAAGTCTTTTCACTCATGCAGTTGCCTCTTTGGGATATGTTTTTTTGTGGTAACTAAATAGTGCCTGAACGAAAACTGTCTTTTCCGCCAATATCTGCGTCAGACTCAAATTTTAATCCTCGAAATACGACCAGTATTCCTGTGGTTAAAATTTTCGTCTTCCTTGATCTTAACGA
>Ga0316577_10000779_pt1 | contig 13716 bp, 7 predicted proteins | sample S5NA_FD_203073 | JGI IMG/M metagenome (GOLD analysis project Ga0316577, IMG submission 203073) | Rhizosphere microbial communities from salt marsh grasses in Alabama, United States - S5-7_050615r2r1 | ecosystem: Host-associated > Plants > Roots > Rhizosphere | place: USA: Alabama | collected... | reverse complement strand
CGGGCCGGTCACCCCGAACGGGTTTATCTCTTCGGTTCCACCTCCAAGATATCTTTTGCCGGCGCAGGCATGGCCGCCATGGCCGCCAGCCGCAAAAATATCGCCTTCGTGAAAAAGGAGATGTCGTTTCAGAGCATTGGTCCAGACAAGCTCAACCAATTGCGGCATGTGCTCTTTTTCAAGGATATGGAGGGCATCCGGCGACACATGCAGAAGCACGCCGAGATCTTGAAGCCCAAATTTGACGCGGTTGAGCGGGTCTTGGCAGACCGGTTGGCAGGCAAACAGATCGCCACTTGGAGCCGGCCCCATGGTGGCTATTTTGTCAATTTCGATGCACCGGACGGGTGTGCCCGTAAAATCGTGAAGTCGGCGGCTGATGCCGGGGTCAAGCTGACACCGGCCGGAGCGACCTACCCCTACGGCCAGGACCCGCGCGATCGCAATATCCGCATCGCCCCCACCTTTGCCACCGTTGCGGAAATCGAGCCAGCCATGGAGCTGTTGGCCATTTGCACACGTTTGATTGCATTGGAAGAAGCCGAAAAGCGTCGTTGACGGGTGAAGGGCATGCCATGCTTTGGATAATGCGTAAATGAAAAAAAACCCCGCTCCATGGCATCTTTGCAAAACCTTGGGAGCGGGGCTTCATCGGTCGCTCAAATCCAGCATTATCGGCTCCCTCTTTTTGAGGCCTTCAGTGGATTGATCTTCTGCCGGTTAGCGGCGTCGGCGCTGACGTGGGTGGCCAAATTGCAATTGCCATGCTTCCACTTCAGTTCCGGCTCCGGACAGGCCGAACAGTACCAGCCGGACGACAGTTCGGTGGAGCGGTTGCAGCCGTTGCACTTCTCTACAACCTCGCGACAAATGCCACCCTTGTAACTGCAGCCCTTGGCGGTCATAAAGGCACACTCGGAACCCTTGCGAATGGTTTCACAAATCATTGGAATCACCCCCCTATCTATTTTTTTTGGACCTTTCCGGCGCACAGGCGATCCGGACATAAAAAAAGGCCAGAAAAGGGATTCCGGCCTTACTTTGGAATGCGAGCGCTATATATTGAAGCCTTCCGGGCTTGTCAACGCTTTTTTAGGGCTGTCCGACGATTTTTGCGATGCCCTTTTAATTGGCGCTAGTTCTGATGCTGATAGAGGTGAACATCCCGCTGGGGAAAGGGAATGCTGATCCCTTCGGCATCAAAGCGCTTCTTGACCTTTTCGAGTGTATCGAAATAGACGCCCCAGTAGTCGCCGGCCTTGGACCAGGGTCGCACGTTGATGTTGACACTGCTGTCCGCCAGTTCGGCGACCATGATGGCTGGCGCCGGTTCGGCTAAAATCCGATTATCCTCTGCCAATACCTGCTGGATGATCTGTTTTGCCTTCTCGATGTCATCTCCGTAGCCGATGCCGAATAGCAAGTCGACCCTGCGGGTACCTTTGGTGGAGTAATTGACGATGTTGCCGGCGGTGAGACTGGAATTGGGAATGATGACCGTCTTGTTATCCGGTGTGACAAGCGTCGTGGTGAAGAGCTGAATGGCCTCCACGACTCCCGCGGTTCCGGCGCCTTCGATGTAATCCCCCACCTTGAAGGGGCGAAAAATAATCATTAGAAAACCGGCTGCAAAATTGGACAAAGACCCTTGCAGGGCCAGACCAACAGCCAAACCAGCGGCACCGATCACTGCGATAAAGGAGGTGGTCTGCACCCCCAACTGTCCCAGGGCCGCCAACACCACAAAGGTCAGCAAGGCGATGTAGGTCAGATTACCGACAAATTTTGTCAGCGTCGCGTCGGTATTGGCTCGCTCCATGATCCGTTCCGTGATTCTGCGCACCACCTTGGCCACCCATCGTCCGATGATGAAAATGATCACGGCGGCCAGCACCTTGAGGCCATAAACCGTCAGCAGTTCCCAAACTCTTGCAAGTACGTTCTGCATGGTTGATCTCCTTTCGTGATTATTGGTTAAGGGCAGCGGTAGGGAGCTGGTCTCCGATCAAGCCTTTGAGGCACGCTTTTGAACTGTTTGGGGATAGGTAAATACCCGATTGGGCCCTGCTTTTTGAGCCGCCCGAAGTGCTTTTTCAGCTTGCCGGATCAGCTGTTCACGATTGGGTTGTTCACCGGAAGCCTGCACCCCGATGCAGACGGTCAGCTTCATCTCACGCTTGGAGAGCAAAAAAGGCGTACCGGCGGTCTCCCGGCGGATTCGTCCGGCCATGAGGTTACCGCCGAACAAGTCTGTTTCGGGGAGAAGCACCGCAAATTGGTCGCTGCCCCAGCGGGCCAGGCTGTCCTGCCGTCGGACCATGCGGGAAAGGCGGGCCGCCATCATGATCAGAGCTTTGTCCCCCATCGCCTGCCCCAGAGTGGTGTTGACTTTCTGAAGATGATCGATATCAACGATCATCAGGCAGAGGGGTTTGCCGGTGCGCGAAGTGCGTCGGATTTCGTAGCCCAATTTGTCAACGACCTCGGACCGCCGAGGTAATCCGGTGAGCGGATCGTTGAGCGCCTCCTGGTTTAATTTACGACTCAGCAGGCCCAGTTCGAATTGCCGACGTTGGCGATCTTTTTCAGAGATCAGGCACAAGAGGGTGGTGCCTATCAACACCAACAGATAGACCTCTTTAAAGGCGCCGGTGCTATCCGTCGGGTCACTGCTTTCAAATGGTCCCCAGAACACCACGCTCAACCAGACCGTCACAGCAGTCATCATCCAAAACGCCTTGCGGGGTCCCAGGAGCCGAACGGCCAGCCAAGGCAGTAAAAAAATCCACAGGCAGGCGACTCGCACCGGCCCGCCCAATCCCACCAAATAGAGCCCAAACAGCGACAAGATCCCCACCACCATATTGAAGAAGACAACCTGGTTGGCCGTGATGTAGTAATAACCGATGCTGGCCAGGGCCAAACCGGCCAGCAACAATCGTATCGCTCCGTGCAGGGGTTGGTTGGAAAATAGCGCATAGCCGCCCATGGCCGAAAATAACAATACCGCGGCACCGGTCCCCACCAAGGCCGGCATCAGGTTCCCATTCGGCGAGCTGTGGGCCGGCTCGTGTACGAGCGGCAGCAGCCAAGCCAAGACGCGCTTCCGTTTAAAGGCCGCGTCGCCAGTCGACTCGGGGGTGTCCTGTCTTTTTTTCATGGGGCTTAAAAAGTGTAACCGATGGAAAAATGTACCCGACCGGCGCTCTCGCCGCTTTTACGGTCCAGCTTATGGCCGTACACCAATCCTATGGGACCAATGGGCGTGTGGTAGCGCAACCCGAGACCCGCCGATGCACGCGCGGGATCGCTGCCGTCTGGTTCGAGTGCTTCTGTAATACTACCCACATCATAGAAGAGGGGCAACTCAAAATTCATCCCCAGGTTGAATCGTAGCTCGACACTCCCCAGCAGCACCATTTCTCCTCCCAAAGGATCGCCGTTCTGGTTAAACCGTAGTAAATTTTCGTCAAACCCCCTCACATCGGCGGTGCCACCGAGATAAAAGAGCTGATCCAAGGGGACTTCAGCACTCTTTCCGTAAGGGTCGATGTATCCGGCCATGCCTCGCAGGGCGATGGTCAGCGGCTTGATGGCGGTATGATAAAATCGCAGATCAAGATGGTATTTGAGAAAATTATCCAGCGAATTGCTCAACCCATGCGAGATGTCCACCGCCGCCTCGGAAATGATGCCCTGGGTCGGTCGCACAAAGGAATCGCTGGTGTCGTAGCGAACCGTGGGCGTGGTCACCCAGATACTACGCGGGTCAAAGGCAGCACTGCTTTGGTCGGCGACCCCATCCGTGGCATACTGATTTCTATATTCGTAACGAAATGCAAGTGTTGTTTTGACAAATTCGACCCAGTCGCGCTCAAAAATTACCGAAGCACCGAGCGCGCGGGTTCCAAAGGTCTGATTGAACTCTTCCAACTCCTCCACGAATCCGCCCCAGTTGGCGGAGATGTCCGTACCAAAAAGGCGGGGTTCGGAAAGGCCACTCTCCACACGATAGCCGGTCTCGCTCACCCGTGCGCCGGTCCACAGGTACTTGTTCAGGCCGAAAAGATTATGATCGCCGATGCGGGTGCTGCCGTAAACGCCCTGGTCGCTCTCATAACCGGCACCGACCTGAAAAAAGTAGGGTTTCTTCTCCTCCACCTCGGCCAGCAGGGTAACCGTTTTAGCCTTATCCTCCAGTCCCAGGGTTTTGAACTGAACCGTGTTGAAGATGTCCATATCGCGGATGCGCCGCTGACCCTCCAGGGTTTTACGCAGGGAAAAGGGTTGCCCCCGTTTGATGGGTATCTCTTGGGCAATGGTCGCTTCCCGTGTTTGAAAGTTACCGCTTACGAAAATCCCCCCGAATGTGACCCGCGGTCCAGGGGCGACCTTGTAGGTGATGGCCGCCCCGGTTCGATCTTCGGAAAAGGTGACATGTGACACGACGGTCACATGGGGATAGCCCTTTTCCGAAATCAGAGCCGACAGGCTGTTCTCATCACTGGTGACCATGTAGCGACGAAAGGGTTGTCCGGGGGTGAGGGTCAGGGAGGCCATGGCCTGGTCCGTTTCAGTCGCCGTGATCCCGTTGATCTTCACGGCGGTGACCCGTGTCTGGGGCCCCTCGGCGATGTGGATCTCGACGGATGCCTGGCGCTGGTCCGGGCTGAAGGTGACTTTCTGATCCAGCTTGGCATCCAGAAAGCCATGTTGAAGGTACAATGATCGCAGGGATACCAGATCCTGCTCTAGCACTTCGGGTACAAAAAGCCCTTTATGAAGCTTTTCGGGCGGTCGGGTAAGGATCTGGCGGCGGATCTCCGCTTCCGCGAGGCCATGGTTCCCGACAATGACCAAATCCTTCACAAGGGTGCACGGCCCCTCGTCGATCTCCAGGGTGATGGTTCGCCGGTCCGCGGTGTTCATATCAACGGCCTTGATATTCACGTTACCGTAGCCGGCCTGATGATAGCGCTGCAGGATGTTGCGGATGCTTCTCCGGACGCCGATCCCGTTGCGGTTGCCGATCTCTTTTAAGACCAGATCCTTTTTGAGGGTCATGTCCCAAAACCGCTCGTTGCCCTGAAACTCGACGCGGTAGCGGGGCCCCTCGCTGACGACCAAGTGGATATCCACCTGGCGCGGATCAGTCGATTTAAAAAGGGTGTAATCGATGTTCACGTCGGCATAGCCCTTGTGCCGATAGAATTCGACAAGGCTTTTGATATTCTCTTTGAAGTGCACTTCAGCAAAGCGGCGTTCCGCAATCGAAAAGAGGTGATTGCCATATCGGGCGCGACGCTGGATGGTGGTGTTGGAAAAGGCCCGGTTGCCGGTGATGGTCAGATGGCGTATTTCGCGGAAAGGGCCCTTCTTGAGATGCAGGGTGATGGTGTAATGACCATCATCGGGATCAAGCTGGGCCACTGCTGTCACCCGGGGAGCGATATATCCCTCCTGTTTGAGATAGCCGCTCACCAGGCGCTGCTGGAGCCCCATCTCCCGGGATTTGTAAATGTCCCCCACGAAGATGGTCATGACGTTGCGCACATCCTTCTCGAACAGGGGATAGAGCCCCTCCAGGTCGATGCGTTTGATGAGACGATACGGGGTCAGTTGAAACACCAGTATCCATGCCGCCCCCTCTTGATGGGTCTCCACATGGATGCTGCTGAAGCGGCCGCTGGTTTCAAGGGCCTTGAGGTTCATCTGGAGTGCAGCGGCGGTCAGCCGCTGGCCGGGCTCAATCGTGATCAGGCTTTTGGCCAGACGGATCAGCTCTTGCGCTTCGGCGGTCTGTCGGACCATGACCACACGCACCTGGGAAATGGGCGGTCGGTCCACGGTATCACCCACGCCTGGCAAGGGAGAAAGGTCCGCCCCCAGACAGAGGGCAGCTTGCAACAACCACACCACTGAAACCACCGCGCTGGCGATGCCGCCCAATCTTGCCCACTGCCGTATTGCCATGTTCACCTGAATTCGATGCGGAACAACAGCCCGCCGCCGTAGATCCCCTTATTGTCCTGAAATCCGGTTACCAGGAGGCTTTCCAGCAATTTGTACTCGGAAATGGCCCGGCGGGTGGTTTCACTGCCTTCGGTCTCTACAGCGTATTTCACTGTAAGTCGTTGGGAGAGGTTCTTGCCCACGGTCACCTTGACCCGATCAGCGGCTTGGCTATCTTCCGCCTGGCTGGTGTCCAACTCCAGAATATCCAGATCGGCATTACGCTTGATATCTTCGCCAAAGGTGGAGGCCAGCAGCTGGGCCATGAGCTGCTCGTTGGACATGCTGGCGCCCTTCTCGCCCCGGATCATCTCCTGGGATGTGCGTCCAAAGAGCAGCAACGAAATAATGTCGTTGTCCTCCTCCTGGGGCACAGAGGAAAGCTTGAATTCCAGGGCATCCGGTGTGCCGGCGACTTCCAGGGTGATGCTCCACTGGCGTACCTCGGCGGTTGCGGCGATATCCACGTAGGGCTCCAGTCGATAGGGATTGGCAAAATCGACCACCCCGCGGGTGATTTCAAAGCGCCGGTTGCTGTAGGTGATGACCCCCTCGGTGATCGAGGCGCGTCCACTGACCACGGGCTGGGACAGATTGCCGGAAATCTGAAAATCGGTGGCGATCTCCATGCTGGCCAGGTTGTTGTCCACCACCAGGGGGGTGCGATGCCTGACTACCACGTCCAGGGTGACGTCCCGCAGCAAGGGATTGGCCGACCCGTCGCCGGCCGGCGCGGTGGCCGGTCGCTTACGTTCAAGGTCCGGAATGAGATTCAACTTGACGTCGCGGTAGTAAGTGCCTTCCAGGAGAATGATCTCGCCCTGCAGTAACGCTGCCTGGGACGTCCCGGTGAGCGCTAGCCGGGCATCCAGCTTGAGGGCCATGGTATCGGCAATTTCCAGGGGCAGGCCCAGGGCCGTCAGACGCAGATCTGTCTGTCCGGGCTTCATCCCCTGCATCGCCACCTGGCCGGAGATGTCGATATGGCCGCTGCCCAGTTCAGCCGTAAGCGCCTCGATCTTCAGCATATCGCCGCTGTACACGATCCGGCCATTGCCCTTCTCCAGGCGCTGCTGCAGCCCCGGCAGGCTGAAGCTGGCCTGGTGCAGGGTAAGCTCCAGGTCCACCGCCGGTCGGGGCAGTCGCCCATCCAGGTGGGCCGACAGGGTCAAGCGGCCTGCAAAATCGTCGATCCCGGGGATCAGGGGATTGAACACTTCAAGGGGGATGTCGCCTTCGGCGGTCATATCCACCCGCCCCCCCAACACCCCCTCACCATTGATCGAGAGCCGTCCCTCTTGGAGCAGATCGAGGTGGACATCATCAACGGTCAGTTTTTGATCAGCAAAACCGATCCGCACCCGGCGGGAGCTAATCAGCTTCTCATCTTTAAAGCGAATCGTTACCTGTGATAAGTCCACCGTTGCTTGAATTTGTTTCAGATCATTGCGGTTGCCCCGGGCACTCACCGATCCACTGAGCTCTCCAGAAAGATCGCCCCGACCCAAGGCCGCCAGATAGGTCTTCAGGTTTGTATTCTCAAAGTGGGTGTTCAACAGAAAGGTGCCACTTTGCAGGTGGTAGGTGGCCTCAAGATCGAAATTTAAGTGGCCCTTGACGCGAAGCGCCTGCTCCTGCAAGGCCCAACTGAGATGCCAGTCCTCCAAGGGACGGTTGTCCAGATGAACCGACGCCAAGTGCAGCGTCCCCTCCAGCTGGGGATTGTCCAGGCGGCCCTGGCCGGAGATTTGAAAGCCAAGCTCTCCGGTGAGCAAATTCTGGCCGGCCATGGCGTCGATGGCCGAAAGGGCGAGTTTTTCACCGGCGAGTCGGAACTGGTAATTACCGTCCAGAGCGTACCAGCCGGAACCCTTCACCGGTGGCGCCTTGTCAAACCAGATCTGAAAAGTGTCCAAGTGGATGCGCGCACCGGCAAGACGCAGGGCGCCCTTGACCCTGGATATCTGCTGGGGACCGATGCGAAGCATTCGGCCGTCGATGCGCGCCGAACCGACTGGCTTGTGAAGGGTGCCGCCCACGTCGGCCGTGAGCGTCACCGCTCCGGCGATTTGATCGTGAAACGTTTCCAGTAGCAGTGGATCAGCCCGGAGTCGCAACGCCACGGCCGGATCGGCCAGGGGATGGAAAGATCCTGCCGCAAACAGCGCCACCCGACCGGATGCCTGTAACGAGGAACGGCCGTTTTCGATTTCAATGCGTTTCAATACGGCGATGCCGTTTTGCAGCGCCGCCTCGGCAGCCACCCGCCCGATGCGAAGCTGCTTGAAAACCAACCCATCGCTTTGCAGACTTAGCCGCAAATCAGGGGCGGCCAGCCCTCCAGTGAGCGTCAGATCGGCATCGATGGGCCCCTGCAGCTTCAGATCGGGTACAAAATCATCGATGCGAACCTGATGGAAGGAGATTCGCGCATCCACGTCCGGATGGGGATGCAGGGCAAACCCCGGACCCAATAGCGCGATTTGTCCCTGCCCGCGGACGATGGCGCCTTTTTGCTTCAGCTCCAAAACAGGTATCTTGAGCAGTCCATCAGGGTTCAGGGTGGCTGCCAAACGCAGATCACCGAAATGGTATGCGGCAGCGGCCAGATGCCCGCCGTCTACCTGCAGGTCAACCGACGGCTGATTTAGGTCCCCTTCAATATCGGCCCGCAGGTGGGCTTCACCGTGCAGCGTGGTGATACCCCACGGCCGCAAGGCATCGGCAAGCTCGTCGGCATCCAGGGCAAACCGGGCGGACAGCTTCCGGGATCCTGTCTCAAGTTGGCCCGATCCACCCAGCTTGAGCCCAGGGGACTGAACTGACAAATGGGATAGGGTCAGGACCTCATTGGCCATCTTCACATGCATGGCACCGGTGACGGCCATCGGCAGAATGCAGACCTCGGCATGATCACCTGGGGGGTGAGCCCGTACTTGAATGTCTGCTTGGGCATCGAGATGCTCCAGGGATGCCCCCTTGGCGAAGGCCGTCAGCTCTCCGTCAATCACGGGCAGGGGGTGGGGGCTGGTGCGGACAATATCGTTCAGGTGGATCCCTTCGAGGTTCAGGCTGGCCTGGGATGTCAAGGCCTCAACATCACCCATGGGTTTTAAAAACCCGTGGGCAAAGAGGGCCGTGAGATCGGCCGAGCCACTCAGCCGGGCGCGGCCCCCGGCGAGATGTGCCACCAGCTCCTGGATGCGCAATTGCCGATGAATGAGGCCTGCGGTCAGGTCTATACCGGCGACGTCGATTCCAGCCAAGCGGCCACCGCTGTAATGCCCGTTGAAATCCACCCTGGGATCGTTGAAATCTCCTTCGATATTTGACTGAATCTTGGTTTTCCCACTGAGTTGCATGTCGAGTCCGATAAGGTGTTGCAGCTTGCCCAGGTCGACATCGAGACGCGCCGCCAGGGCCCCTCTCGGATGCGTGGCCAACTGCTCCAGATCCGCCGTGAGAGTTGCCGAGAGGGGTTCGCTCTCCATCTTAAGGAGCAGATCGGAGATACTGTCCCCCTTGACATTTGCAGCCAGGTGCAGTTTGGAAACAGCGGTTTGGATTCCTCTTCGATTCAGGATGATCTTCTCCATGTTCAGATCGCCGCGTACCCAGCGCCGCATCAGATCAGCCTCTGCCTTTAAATGGATTCCGGTGACGTGGAGGTCGAGCTCCCGGGCACTATGGTGGAAATGCAGCGCGCCATTGTCCACTTGCAGCTGGTCCACGACGATATTGACAGGCGGGGTGGAAGCCCGCTTCTGACCTTCAGTTTCCCTGGGCTGCCGGGGGGGCACGATCTGCTCTAGGTTCACGCGCCCCTGCTTGTCGATGATCACGTTGGCAAATGGATGCCGCAGCACGATCCGATCAAATCGCAGGGTTCGGCCCAGCAGCGCCCACCAGCGCCAGTCAATCTGCAGTGAGTCCCATCCAGCCAAGGTTTCACCGGAAGGGTCGCAAAGGATCACTCCCTCCAAAGTCAGCGAGCCACCCAATAGATGGACACGGTGATCGTGGATGGCGATGGCGGCGGTAAGATTCCGGTTCACGCGATCCAGGAGCATGCCACGTGCCAGATCAGAGTTGACAAACAGTGTCGTGGCCAGCAGCAAACCGCTGACAAGCACCATCATAATCCCCACAAGGAGGGTTGCTTTTCTGCTCAGGTGTTTCATAGGCGGCGTTATTCGTTATCACCTGCCTGGGTTGAAATCAAACAGGATTGCAGACAAGGGCTGGATGAGCAGGGATGCACCGAGCCATCGGTTCTGCCCCGGCATCCCTGACCCGACATGCGGCCATCGTCGACCAGCGGAAAAGGAGGCTTCCACCCGGGCATTGCCCGGGTGGGTCGCTGATTGGTGGTCGGCGACTGACCCGGAACTTGTGCTGGAAAATCTATCGAATCGGTTTCAACTCCACTCTCCGATTCTGGGCCCTGCCCTCGGCCGTTGCATTTGAGGCGATGGGCCGTTCGGGGCCGTACCCCTTGGCGGTGAGTCGATCTGGGGCGACTCCCTGATCGATGAGGTATTGCCTTACCGACTGGGCGCGTTGCTGGGAGAGCTGCGTGTTAAAAGCAACGCTGCCAGCGCCATCGGTATGGCCTTGGATCTCCACTTTGAGGTTGGGGTTGGCCTTCAAGGCATTAGCGATCTCATTGAGTACCGCAAACGATCCCTGTGTCACTGCCGATTTCCCGCTGGCAAACTGGACGTCTTTGTAAATCCAGGTCCCAGCTTGCGAGACAACGGCGCTCTTGGTGGGGGCCGGTATGGGACAGCCATAATAATCCACCTCAACTCGCGCCTGGGTATCGGGACAGCGATCACGGCTGTCGGCAACGCCATCTTTGTCGGAATCCAGCGCGCACCCGGTTTCATCCACCTGAACACCATCTGCTGTCCCAGGGCATTTATCCATGTAATCGGCGACACCATCGGCATCGTTGTCCGAAGGACATCCCGAGGCGTTCACAGCGATCTGGGCCGGCGTGTCGGGACATTGATCGTCGGCGTCGGCGATCCCATCACCGTCACTGTCAAGGGGCTGTCCTAAAAAGGCGGTTTTTACGAAAGTTGACATGTTGGATGGCTGCATGAGTTCCTCAGCCGTGTAAAAACCACCACAGGGCGTGACGGCGGCAATCTGCTCCAGCTCTTCTCGTCCGGCGGGGTCGTCCCCCACCAGGACGGTGTAGATACAAAGGCGGCCATCAAGCTGATCGTACAATTGTCGAGCTGCCTGGATCGCTTGCTCCCCCATGCCGCTGCCGTCGGAGATCACCACGACAACACTTCTCCCCGGCAGCGCGCTCAAGTCTTCGGATGCCGCCGAAAGGGCCAGATCCAGACGGCTGGTGCCGCCCCCGTGGTTGATTTTGGCGATTTCCTGGGAGAGACCCGCCTGGTCATATGGATCCATTCCGTAAACCAATTCTGTTCGTGCATTGGATATGGCTGCGGCGTGTCCGAAGCTCCGCAGACCGGCGGTATAGGTTTGATCGGGCAGGGTCTGGTTGAAACCTTCGGCAATATGGGTTGCGATATCCATTTTACGATGATTGTTGAAGGGCATCTCCATGGATTCCGAAGCATCCAGAATAATGAGAAAATTATCCGCCTTCCGGGAAAATCCGGCGCCGTTAATAGGTTCGGTGGCCATGGGACCCAGGGGTTGAGGGGTGGTGCAGGACGCCAAGATCGTACCAAGCGCTAACACCCATATCAAAGAGATAATAGCCTTGTTCATCGATCGCCTCCTTCCTCATGTATATGTGCGGTGCTGATGTTCTGGATCAAATGTTGTTTATCTAAATAAAATTCAACACGGTGAAACATGCGTGGTAAACATCGGGATCAGCTTATCCAGGGGTGTTTTGGTGACAATAAATCCGAAGCTACGACTTGGCAAGCACAAGCCGGCCGGTCAATCCGTTGAAAAAGGTGCTGAGCGCAGCAAATGCGTCGCTCCCAGCGGAGAGGACGCTGTTAAAGGGGTTGAAGAGGGCTCCAGAAGGTACTATATAGTTGCGACAACTTAAGCTGCAAACAAGGGTATTCCAAAGAAAATGGACGTACTGCAAAGCCAAATCCTGCAAGAGGCAGCCCGGGTGTTGAGAACCGAGGCACAAGGTATCATGGATCTGATCCACCATCTGGATGACAATTTTACACGGATGGTGCGTTTGATCTGTGACACCCCCGGCCGGGTGATCATCGGCGGGATCGGCAAATCGGGCATCATTGGCCGAAAAATCGTGGCGACCCTGAACAGCACCGGGACCCGTGCCGTGTTCCTGCACCCTGTCGAGGCCATGCACGGGGATCTGGGAATGGTGGGTTCCGACGATATTTTTATAGCCCTTTCCACCAGCGGGGAGACCGAAGAGCTCAATGCGCTGCTGCCGAGCATACGCCAGATGGGCTGTAAAATCGTGGCATTTACCGGTAATCCCGAGTCCACCCTGGGTTGCAACAGCGACATTACCATCAACGTGGGGGTTGTCCGCGAAGCATGCTCCCTGGGCCTGGCGCCAACGGCCAGTTCCACTGCGCTCCTGGCCATGGGCGACGCCCTGGCAGTGGTCTTGACCGGTCAGAAACGATTTCAGACCGAGGATTTTAAACGCATCCACCCTGCGGGTGCCTTGGGCCAACGTCTGGCAGCCCGCGTCGATGACATCATGATCACCGGTACGGCCGTGCCCAGCGTGGTGGCGGGCAGCCTCATGAGCGAAGCCATCGCCGAGGTGGATCGCAAAGGACTCGGCGCGGCCCTGGTCACCCGTACGCACGTGCTGGCGGGCATCATCACCGACGGGGATATCCGTCGTTTGGTTGCCGCCCGCCGGCCGATTGATGATCTCTTGGTGGATGAGGTGATGTCGCCAAGCCCCAAACGGTCAGTGAGCGGCACACCGGTATTCGACGCGCTCAACTTGATGGAAAAACATCAAATCACCGTCCTGCCCATCACCGACAAGGACGGCATTATTATCGGTATCTTGCACCTCCACGATATTTTAGGCAAAGGTGAATTCAAGTTTAACGGCAATATATCCAAATAGAGGCATCCAAACCATGTCCAAAGTCCGCCAAGCTTCAGCATCGGCAAAGTTCCCGCATAATAATCTTCCCTTTCTGTCAATTGAACATAGCGATACGGTGATCGAGTCCCTTGGTACGGCAAAAATCGAATCTCCTCTGTTACGAGAGCCGGATCAATTATCCATCCAGCCATTCATCAACGAAGGTGAGGGGGTGCTGATCAATATCAAAACCAATTTGCTCGCTGAAATGCTGAAAAAGGGCAAATTACCCCCCAGCTTTGAACTTGCTGGCCCCAGAAGGCAGATCTATTTCGATCCCAGCAAACTGCGCTGCGGCCTGGTCACCTGCGGTGGTCTCTGTCCCGGATTGAACGACATTATCCGCTCGGTGGTCCTGGAGTTGTACTACCATTACGGTGTCCGAAAGATCTTCGGTATCCGCTATGGGCTTCAGGGTTTCATTGCCGAGTACGGCCATGACATCATCGATCTGTCTCCCCGGCGGGTCAGTAACATCCTCGACATGGGCGGCTCGATCCTGGGATCTTCCAGGGGCGCCCAGAGCATCGAAGCCATCGTCGATTGTTTGGACCGCATGGCCATCGGTATTCTGTTCATGATCGGCGGTGATGGGACCCTGAAGGCGG
>Ga0316577_10000778_pt1 | contig 13721 bp, 12 predicted proteins | sample S5NA_FD_203073 | JGI IMG/M metagenome (GOLD analysis project Ga0316577, IMG submission 203073) | Rhizosphere microbial communities from salt marsh grasses in Alabama, United States - S5-7_050615r2r1 | ecosystem: Host-associated > Plants > Roots > Rhizosphere | place: USA: Alabama | collected... | reverse complement strand
TTCCTTGGGATTACCGCCCAGGGGCTGAGGGTGCCGCAGGAGCTGGTTGGGTGGGGAGCATGGATGCGTGCATTCGACGCGGTTCAGATGAACGAGGATGAATTCGAACTCCTGGGACGCTCATGGGGGGACCCGTGGCAGTTGGCAGCCGATATCGTGGGGCCCGAGCTCAAGCTCATCACTATCACCCTGAGTGAGCGGGGGGCCGCCTATGTGGCGGCGCCGGACTTTGAACCCGACCCCAGGACCTGGGCAGCGACCCGCAGGTCCCTCGGGAGGGGCGGAGCGGCCCGGAGTGGCAGAGTCTCCCTGGAGAGCGACGCGAAGTTTGGGGACCCCACTGGATGTGGGGACGTCTGGGGGGCTACTTTCTTCGGGCGACTTCTCGGAGGGGATCCCCTGGAGAAGGCGATGGCCACCGCCAACCGGATGGCAGAGAAGAACGTGGAGCACAGGGGAGCCCGGGGCTTGCACCTCCATTTGAGAGGTCTGTTGAGTCCCTAGACCGGTTGCCCGAACACGGTGTTCACCCTCGAGATTCCAGATCGAGCCAACCGAGGAACCCCACTTGCAGATCATCCCCGTCCCGGGAAACCTGGAATGGTCGGCATTCGACCAGCTGGCCAGGGAACTGGCCAAGGGTGGTGAACAGAAGATTCTCTTCGACGCACGGCATCTCCGATGGGTGGATCCAGGTGGGATCGTCGGACTCCTGGCTGCCGGAGCCATAGCCCGGCAACGCCAGGGGGACCCGCCACGACTTCAGCTCTCGGAGGCGGGAGACGTGGCAACCTATCTGGCGAGGATGAATTTCTTCGAAGCTGCGGACTCGCTCTTCGAGCTGGATATCCGTCCGCCGCGAAGGTCCTGGAGTAGCTCGGACGTCCTGCTGGAAGTCACTCCCATCACCACGAACACGGACATCCACGCGGTGGTGGACCGGGTTCAGCAACAGGCCGGGGCCATCCTCTCCCGTACCCTGAACTACGCTCCATCGGCGGTGGTCCAGTTCAGCGTGATTCTGTCGGAGGTCTGCCAGAACATCATCGAGCACGCGGAAGCTCCCGGCTGGGTCGCGGCCCAGAGCTACAACTGGGCAAAGCGTTTGGGTCGCCAGGTCCTGATCCTGAGTGTCATGGATGTCGGGAAGGGGTTCAGGGGCTCCCTGGCCGATACCCACGCGGCCCGCTTCGGGGATCGGTGGGGTGACGCCACGGCGCTGGAGGCTGCCTTCATCCACGGTCTCACCCGTTTTCCGGATTCTGGGCGGGGTCAGGGGATTCAACAGATCAGGAAGCAGGTCCGACGTTGGGACGGGGCCATATCCATCCGGAGTGGCACCGCCAGGATCGCCGATGTACCGCCATGGGACGACACTCCTCCCTTGGAGGAGAACCTCCCGGCCTTTCCTGGAGCCCAGATCCACATGGTTCTCCCTGCTCATGGAGCTGATGATGCCTGATTTCGGCATCGATCCGGTCTCCATCGATGTCGGCCATCTGGTGAGGCGGAACGTGGCCTCCCTCTACTCCTCCCTCGTGACGAGACCCACAGGGCAGGCCGTTCGCCTCGCCATCGAGAACCTCCTTGCGGACGAGGTCGCTCGATTCAGCCTGTCCATCATCGACCTCTCTCAGGTCACCATCATCGATTTCTCCTGCGCTGATGAGGTGGTGGCGAAGCTCCTCCTCCGGTATCTGGGAGACGAGCGCCCGAAGGACGCCTTCTTCGTCTTCAGGGGAATCAAGGAACAACACAGGGGACCCATCGAGGTCGTCCTGGAGCGGCAGTCCCTGGCCATCGTCGCCGAGGGGGAGACCGGTGCTTTTCAGTTGATTGGGCCGGTGCCCTTGCATGAAGAGAGGGCATGGGAGGTCCTGGAGGAAAAGGGGTCCGTGGCCAGAGCGGATCTGGACGGTGCATTCCCGGAGTCAGATGCCAGAAGAGCGCTGGAGTCCCTCGTGGACCGCCGTGTAGCATTTCGAAGCCCACGATCAGGTGATTACTGGGCCCTGAGCTTTCTCTTGAAGAAGCTCGCCTAGGGAGAATCGCCTCGGCCCCGACCTGCTCCGGAAAAAGGAAAAACCCGGGGAAACCCCGGGTTTTTCCTGTCTCTCGGTCTCGAGGATCCGACGGAGGCCGTTCGGGAGGAGCGCCGCTCCTTTTTCCTTTTGGGTACCCGCTTCGTCAGGGCACTCGAGTGATGGGTTACTCCTCGTCCATGAAGGAATATCGGTAGTCGGTGGGGGGTGCGAAGGTCTCCTTGACGCTCCTGGCCGACACCCATCGAACGAGATTCATCTTCGATCCGGCCTTGTCATTCGTTCCGCTGGCCCTGGCCCCGCCGAAGGGTTGCTGTCCCACCACCGCCCCTGTGGGCTTGTCGTTGATATAGAAGTTGCCGGCCGAGAACCTGAGGACCCGGAGCGCCTCTCTTATCGCCTTCCGATCCTCTGCGAACACTGCTCCCGTCAGGGCATACTCCCCTGTTTGGTCAACCAGATCCAGGGTATCGGTCCACTTCGCGTCGGGGTAGACGTAGATCGTGACGACGGGGCCGAAGATCTCCTCGCACATGGATTCGATCTTGGGTTTCTTCGCCAGGATGATCGTGGGCCGGATGAAGTACCCCTTTGTGTCGTCGCAGCTACCCCCGGCGACGATCTCTGAATCGCCGGATTCCCTCGCCCGTTCGATGTATCCGCAAATCTTGTCGAACGCGGTCTTGTCGATGACCGCACCCATGAAATTCCTGAAGTCCCGAGGGTCTCCCATGGCGATGCCTTCGGTCATCTCTACGAGGGTGTCGCCCATCTTCTCCCAGAGGCTCTCCGGGAGATAGATCCGAGACGCCGCGCTGCACTTCTGTCCCTGGTACTCGAATGAGCCCCGGACGATGGCCGTCGCCACCGCTTCGGCGTCCGCCGACGGATGCGCGATGATGAAATCCTTTCCACCTGTTTCCCCGACCAGTCTCGGATAGCCCTTGTAGTTCCTGATGTTCTCCCCCACCGCCGTCCACATGCTCTGGAATACCGGGGTGGATCCGGTGAAATGGACTCCCGCGAAGTATGGGTCGGAAAAGAGCTGGTTGGTGATCTCCGCCGAGTTTCCCATGATGAAGTTGATGACACCAGGCGGTACGCCGGCCTCCTGGAACATCTTTTGGAGGTAGTAGCTGGACAGCAGAGAAGTTCTGGCCGGCTTCCAGAGCACCGTGTTTCCCATGAGGGCGGGTGCAGTGGGGAGGTTGCCAGCGATAGATGTGAAGTTGAAGGGAGTAATGGCGTAGATGAATCCCTCCAGGGGCCGGTACTCGGCCCAATTCCACATTCCCCTGGAGGACATGGGCTGTTCCTCGTAAAGCTCCTGGGCGAAATGGGCATTGAAGCGAAGGAAGTCCACCAGCTCCGCGGCACTGTCGATCTCTGCCTGGTGCACCGTCTTGCTCTGGCCCAGCATCGTGGAAGCGTTCACCGTATCTCGCCATTTCGTGGAGAGAAGCTCCGCGACTCGGAGGAACACGGACACACGGTCCTCCCATGGCCACGCTGCCCACTCCCTGTGCGCTTCTCGGGAGGCGCGGACCGCCTTCTCGATCTCCTCCGGGCCGGCCTTGTGGTACGTGGCCAGGAGGTGGCCATGGTCATGAGGCATCACGACCTTCCCCGTGTTGCCGGTGCGGATCTCCTCTCCGCCAATGATGAGAGGGATGTCCACGACTTCTTCGGCCATCTCGGCCAATCTCTTCTTCAGTGATGCTCGTTCGGGACTTCCGGGAGCGTACTCCAGGACGGGCTCGTTACGGGGCTCGGGAACGCGCAGCTTTCCACTCATGGTCAGATCTCTCTTAGGGTGGCGGGTCCTCTCAATCGATCTCCCCCTCTCCAGGCCTCCGAATCGACCCGTGAGAGAAGAACCCCAAATTACTATGAAACTCCTCGGAGGGCGAAACCTCCTGTCCCTGTAGATCCTCCCTGGTCCCCAGGATGACGGGGAGTGGACGAAGCCGGCAAAAGTGTCTAGGATCGGTGCATCTTTATCGGGAAGATTCATGACATCGGAGAATCTGAAGGAAAAGATCATGGAGGCCCTTTCGTCGGTGCCCTCGTCCTCCGGGACCGGGAGCGTCGTGGCTCAGGGCCAGATACAGAACCTGGTGGTGGAGGAGGACGGAACGGCTCGCTTTACCTTCCTGATGTCCCACAGCGATCCGGGGTCTCTCGTGAAGGACCTCAGGACCGCAACGGAACGTATCGCCGGGGTCAGCTCGGTGAGGGTTAACGTCCAGCTGCCGCAGAGTGCACCTCCATCCCCCCCGCCCTCCGCCGGTGGTGGGACCCCGGAGCCCGGGTCGGTACCCGCACCGACTCCCAAACCGGGACTCCTGTCCGAGGTCGGTCGGATCATTGCCGTGAGCTCCGGGAAGGGTGGTGTGGGGAAATCCATGGTTGCCTCGAACCTCGCAACGGCCCTGGCTCTCGACGGCAAGAGGGTAGGCCTTCTGGATGCCGACATCTATGGCCCCAACATTCCTTTGATGTTCGGGGAATCCCGACCCCCGGGGGTGACGGGGGAAGCCGGGGCAGAGCGCATCGCTCCCGTGGAGGCTCACGGTGTGCGCCTCATGAGCCTGGGTTTCATGCTGGACAAGGAGCAACCCGCCATCATGAGGGGCCCACTGATCTCCGGAATTCTCCGTCAGTTCCTGGAGCAGGTGGCCTGGGGTTCTCTGGATTTCATGGTGGTGGACATGCCTCCGGGGACTGGAGACGCCCAGATCTCACTGGTCCAGACCATCGATATCGACGGAGCGGTCATGGTGACGACTCCTCAGACCATCTCCACCGGGGACGTTCGGAGAGGTGTAAGGATGTTCGAGAAGGTCAACACGAGGGTCCTGGGCATTGTGGAGAACATGAGCGGCTACGAGTGCCCTAAATGCGGTGAGGTGGTGGACATCTTCGGAAAGGGTGGAGGCGAGGCTCTGGCCACGGAGCTGGGCCTTCCGTTCCTCGGGTTTGTTCCGCTGGATCCGAGTGTCCGTGAGGCGGGTGACACCGGCGTGCCGACCGTCATACGGGCCCCCGACTCCCCGGCGGGACGGGCTCTGAGGGGCGTGGCAACGGCACTGGAAGAAATCCTGAGTCAGGCCGGTCCGCGGTGAGACTCTCGGTGCTGCCTATGCCATCCAGTGAGGAGATCCAGTTCCGCCGGGTCCATGAGCTCCTCCGAGACTACCCCGAGGTGATGGCTTTTCTGGAAGGTCGCGGGATCGATCCCCGGCGAGACGGGGGCAAGACTCTCGCCCAGCTTCTTCCTCCCGACGAGCTGTGGTTGCCGGAGCTGATGTCGGAGCTTCGGTGGAGGGGGAATCCGGCATCCTGAGGCCTCTCAGATGCTGAAGAAGCAGCAGTAAGAAGGGAGGGAGCCGGTTGGGCCGGCTCCCTCCCTTCCACATCGGACGAACTGGAAACGAAGCCGCAGGGGTGGCTACCCCTCCTCCAGCCATTTGCGGTCTTCAGCTGACAGCCGCTTCTTCCCTCGAGCCCGGTCAACGAGCTTCAACACCACCCACCCGAGGAACATGATGGGGGCGACTTTGAACAGGAGGAAGGAGGCCAGCCCGAAGGTGAGGGAGAAGATCGTGCCCAGGATGGAGAGCACGACCCCGGCTGCAATCAGCGTGACCAGACCGACGGCCAGAAACGTCAGAAGTGTGCCCATGATGCTCTCCTCCTTTTCAGGGTCTATTTGACCCAGACGACGTCTATGCTTCCGAACGCGGCATCGACGGTGACGGTCACCCGGTGGTCCGCTTCCTCCCAATCCACCGAGTAGTACGAATCACCTCTCTTCACCAGACCCTCGGAGTCGAGGGAGGTCAGGAAGGTGTCCTTCACCACACAGACCCCCAGGCCCTCGGGGAACCTCAGCTCCAGTGCGCCGAGACCCATATCCACCGCTACTTCGCTGTCCCCCTGCCACTCTCCCGTGAAGCCGAGGACAACCTTCCCGACTCCAGCGTCAACGGTGATTCGATCGGCATTGAGGTTCCCCAGGTCTCGGACGTGAAAATCCGCCGCGCCCACCTCGAAATTGGCAGTGCCCATGTGTACAGGATTCGGCTCGGATATGCTGACTCTGGACTCCGAAGCCCCCGTCGAGAGGTCCAGCTCGGTCATCTGGAGGCCCCCGAGATCCAGCTCAGCCCGTACCGCACCGAACTCCAGGTCCAGTTCCATGGGGACATTTCTGGCCAGAGAGAGCTCCATCTCCCCCGAATCCCGGTCCCTGGGCCAGTCGATGTGCTTGCGGATGCTCTCGACGCCCAGGTCCAACCGATTCTCGTCATACCGCGCTACCGGTTCGAAGGTGTCTTCGTCGTACCGGAGGTGCATCCGATAGAGGGTTCCCGGATCCGCGGGTCGGATGCTCAGGCGGCCCGCTCCGTAACGGATTCTCACTTTCATGCCCGATTCCCCGGAGAGCTGGCGCGACATCGTAACCGTCCTCCAGCTCTGGGCGGACGCTGAAATCGGGAGCCCGGCCAGCAGGGGAAAAGCCCAGATCAAGACCGGAATGCTCCTCCCCCTAGGCATTCTCACCCTCCTCTTCCTCACGGTCACCCTCTCCGGGAGCCTCCTCCTCCGCCCACAAGTCTTCCTCGAAGTCATAGTAGGCCGCGTAGGGCCGGATTCTCCCACCGCGACTCATGAGAACCGCGCCAAACCCTATGGCCAGCACGATGAAGCTGATGGCGCTCCCCAGGAACCCGAGAAGCCCCTGAAGGAGTCCGAGCCCCAGGATCCGCACCAGGCTTGCGGCAACGGCAGGGATCATCAGGGTACCCAGACCCGCGATGACGACGTAGAAGGTGTTGGAGCCTCTGATCCACTCCAGCCCGCGGTACTCCTGATCGGCGACCCACTCCCCGACATTTCTGGCAATGGCCACGTAACCCAGCAGGCCGGCGACACCAGCCGCGATGGGAAAGAGAGGAACCCAGGCCAGGAGGACCGGAATGCCGATGATGGAGATCGCCAGGGCCACGATTCCCAGGATCCAAACCGGGAGGAGGAGGAATCCTCCTGCGAGGCCCACCATGGCGGATTGAGCCGGGGCTCGCCGCGCCGTGGTGGCCACCACCTCCAATCGGTCCCGGGCGAAATGGACGACAAGCGTGCCGAGAACAGCGAGGACAAGGAACGCCACCAGGGTCTCGAGAAGGCCTGCGATGGCCCGACCCACGTTCCGGAAGGGGGCCAGGATAGATCGGGAGGATGACCGAGTCTCCCTCTCCATGCTGGAGAGGAGGTCCTGCCGGATCTCCCGTTCCAAATCCTCCCGGAGGGCTCGGATCTCCCTGGAGTCGAGGTTGACCAGGTCCTCCTGGGAAGGCTGCAGGACCTCACCCTCCACCTCGCCCCCCAGAGACTCCACCTCCCCGTCGACCACCCGGAGGTCCCCGGTGATGAGCCCCCCGTCGAGAAGACGAACCGTGCCGTTGGTGACGACGACGTCACCCCGTATGACCCCTTCCACGTCGAGATCCCCGTCAACCAGGATCACGGATTGGTCCATCTCCTCTCCGGCCCCTACTTCCAGATCCTGCCCAATCCTGAGGGTGAAGTTGTCCAGAGAGGCTCCTTGAAGGGCCTCCGCCAGCTCTTGCAGGGCATCCGACCTGCTCAGCAGGGCTCCCAATAGCGAGTTCTCATTCGAAATCTCAAGGGTGCCCTCGGCCATCGTCTCCTGGCCCTTCGCCGCTCCCGGAGGCGCAAGGGCTCCCTCCAGGGCCTGATCCAGCGCCGTCGCCACCTCCTCCGAGGGGCCCGGGAGCTCTTGGGGAGGTGTCCAATTGAAGAGGGCGTCTGCCAGGGGTCCATCGTCGAGGGAAACGACATCCCCCAGAAGGGACCGCCACGCCAGATCCAACGCATCCCCGCGCTCGTAGCTGCCCACCGCCTCTCCATCCACCAGGACCTGCCCTTCCTGGAGGGAGATGACCAGCGCCGCCTGGTCCTCGAAGTCGAGGCGAAGCGTCGCTTCCCGGCCGGACACGGCGATCTCGTTCGAGACGATCGTTCGCAACTGGGCCCTCAGGACCCCGGGCAGGAGACCCAGAAGGGCAACTACCCCGATCCATGGGGACCGTCTAAACCCGAGAGCGTGCATAGTGACTTTCAACCGACGAAGGGGGGGCTAGGACGTTACGATAAAGGACCCAGAGAGCGATTGCGCTCATGAGGGAGAACACGAGTCCTCCAACTCCCACGAGAATGGGCGATTTGGCCAGGGTCTCGAGGAGGGAATAGGCCCGGAAGAGGGCCACGCTCTCCACCACGGCCGAAGCCAGGGCAGAGAAGAGGGACCCCAGGAGAGCCGAGGCCTTCCAGGAAACGTAGGTGGTGAAGTTCCCAACGGTCAGCAGAGGGTGGGAAAAGACCAGGAAGAGCAGGGCGGACATCGTGATGGTGGGAGCCGAGGCGACACCCCCCGCGATGGCCCACCCGCGGCGGGTACGGGGGAGGAACCCCCGTGCCCATCCTACCACGCGCCTTCCCGCCTCAACCCACAGCGCAGGGACAGGCGCCGGAACCCGCACTCGGGCCATGACCCGTTCCGCGAATCCCGCCGCCGGCGCGAATCGTCCGAGGGCGGCCACGGATCCAAAGAGTCGCTCCCAGCCCTTCAGCTCGCTGCGGCAGACACCGCAGGCGGCGACGTGGCCCGCCGCCCCGGCGGACTGCCTCCCGGAGAGAGCTCCGTCCAGGTAGTCCTGCAGGCCCTCGGCCGGGAGGTGCCCTGAAAGCGGCGCCTTCCCCTCCTTGGCCCCCAGCCACCCGACCAGCCGCTCACGGAGCGGTCGCCGAACCGTGACCCGGGCCAACACCTGCCGCGAGAGGACCGGGCTCGGAGTGAGCTCCGGGAGGGACCCGAGCTCGGAGAAGAGAAGGCTCCACGCCTCCAGCTCGCCCCTGCAGTCAGGGCAAGCAGACAGGTGCTCCCGGACCAGGGCCTCCTCCCGGGGAGTCAGCCCTTTGTCCAGGAACTCCTGGATCTTCTCGGAGTTCAGATGCCTCAGATCATGCTCTCTCGCCACCGTATTCCACTCCTCTGGCTTGGCTGTTGTCCACTACGGGATTCCCTACTCCGGAGTTTCGGTTTTCCACAAAAGTCGACAGGCGCCCAGAGGGTGCCAATCAACTCACTTCGGCCAGAAGCCCTTTCAGTTCGCCACGGGCCCGGTGTAGATAGGTCTTCACCGTGCCCAGGGGAAGTTCCATGATCTCCGCGATTTCATCATACGTGTATCCCTCGACGTGCCTCAAGAGGACGGCGGTGCGGTACTCCGGTCGGAGCATGCCGATGGCCTCCTCAATCTGGCCTCCCAGCTCCCTGGCCTCCACGTATCGGTCCGGGGCCTCCTCGTGGGACTCCACCACCAGGCGCGTCTGGGCCTCCTCTTCCGATGTCCGAGCGTGGGGGGAGCCGTCGATGGAGACGGTGTCCAGCTTTCGCTTTCGGAGGTGGTCGATGGTGTGGTTGTTCGCGATCTTGAAGATCCAGCTGCTGAACTTGAACCGGGGTTTGTAGCTGTCGATGGCATTGAACGCCCGGATGAAGGCCTCTTGAGCCAGGTCTTCCGCCAGGGTCCGGTCACGAACCATGCGATAGACGAGCGAGAACACCGGCCTCTCGTACCGGCTCAGGAGCTCCCGGAACGCCATTTCCCGGCCCTTTGCCGCCAGCCTGGCGAGCTCCTTGTCTTCAAGTTGGGCGTAGTCCACCGGGAACCGATTCTCTCTCTCGTCCGGACAGGGATCTCGGGCTTTGGGCCTCCGGGGCCAAGACAAACCTACAGCATTGGAACCGAAAGGGTTTCGCGGGTACCGTTGTCCCTGTTCCGTTCGCCAGGTCGGGGACCGGGGTCATTCCCTTCCATTGAAGATAGAGTACAGAACCGAGAGGAGCATGGCGACATCGGAGGAAGCCCGTCCCTCCTCGGGCAGGGATCTGGAGAAACAGGTGAGAGGGATCTTCTCGGAGATCGCTCCTCGCTACGATCTCCTCAATCATGTCCTCAGCCTGAACGTGGACAGGCGGTGGAGGCGCAAGGCCGTGGACAACCTGGAGTGGGAGACCAATCCGGACGGGCTTTTTCTCGATGCCTGTGCGGGTACCTACGATCTGAGCCTGGAGCTGGCTGGCCGTCGGGGGTTCCGTGGTGGCGTGATCGCGTCGGACTTCGCGACCCCCATGTTGGCCCGGGGGCTGACGAAGCTCCGAGGGCGGGCGGTGGCTCCGGTGTGCGGAGACACCCTCAAGCTCCCTTTCACCGACGGAGCGTTTCAGGGTGCAATGGTGGCTTTCGGAGTCCGCAATCTCTCCGATATTCCCCGGGGCTTCCGGGAGCTCGCCCGGGTGTTGAAGCCGGGCGGAAGACTGGCGGTGCTGGAGTTTACGGAGCCTCCGAATCCGATCCTTCGCCGCCTCTATCTGTTCTATTTCCGGAAGATCCTGCCGGTGGTGGGAAGGATCCTCTCCGGCCATCCCTGGGCCTACGAGTATCTTCCTGAATCCGTCAGGGCCTTCCCCGACCCCCCGATGCTGGCGGGGATGATGAGGGAAGCGGGCTTCCGGGACGCTCGGTACGAGCTCCTGACTTTCGGGGTCGCGGCGCTTCACGTCGGCGTCCGATGAGTCAGGGTGCTCGGGACCGTCCCGGAAGAGGGGAGTCCTTCCTGGGCCTGCCCTCCACCGGGCTTTCCGTCGCTCCCTGTACCTCCCAGATCTGCACGGGTCCCAGCGTTTCGGGAGGGAGGTCGAAATGTTCGGGGTCGCCCAGGATGAGGATGACCATGTCCTGGGGCTGCACGTGGTTCTGGAAGACCTTCTGCACGGCCAGGGGTGACACCCTCTGGATGCCTTCCAGGTACTCCTCCAGCCAATCCTCGGGGAGGCCCTGGGAGAGATAGAACATCTGGCGGGAGAGGATCTGAGAGGGCTCCTGGAAGTTGAACACGAAGCCGTTCACGATCTGACTGATGGCATGGTCCACCTCTTCCTTCTCCGGAGGGGCCTCCCGCATCCCCTCCATGATCTGCAGGATCAGACGAACCGTGGCTATCGTGGACTCGCTCTTGGTCTGCGTCACTGCCCCTACGATCCCCTCGAATTCCCCCGGAGTCGTCCAGAGAGAGGAGGCGCTGTAGGCCCAGCCCTTCTCCGTCCTCACCCTCGAAACCATCCGGCTGCTGAAGCCGCTGGCACCCAGGATCATATTCCCGATTCGGGAGGCGAAGTAGTCTTCACTGGCCCCCTGGACTATGCCCCCGGGCTCCGCCATCACGACGGTGCTCTGGGTAAGGTCCTTGGGAATGAGGAATACGCCGCCTTCTCGTCTCATCTCCGGCACCTGGGGCTCATCCAGCGGTTCCGGGCAGGCGGGCCAGTCCTCCACCATCCGTTCGAACAGAGGCTCCAACGTTTCCCACTCCGCATCCCCCACCGCACCCAGGATGAGGTGTTCCGGGCAGAAGATCCTGGAGTGGACGGTCGCCAGGGTTTCGGGGGAGAGAAGCTCGGGGGTGAGGTCCTCTTCCTCCAACTCCCACCCGATGGGGTGATCGCCGAACATGAGCCGGTTGAACTCGGAGAAGGCCAGGGCTCCCGGCGAATCCCGGCGTCTCCGAATCCCCTCGCTCTGCCGTCCTCTCCAGACCTCCAGCTCATCCGGGTCGAAGCGCGGGTTCCTGAGGATCTCCCGCCAGAGCTCCACGGCGGGGACCAGATGCTTGGTGAGAGTGTTCAAGCTGCTGAATGTGCTCTCTCCTCCGCCACCGAATGCAGTCTGTAAGGCATAGAAGTCTAGGAGGTTGTCGACGGAGTCCGGCGAGAGGGTCTTCGTACCCCCGGAGCGGAGAAGTCCGGGGAGCGCTGTCGCCGCGGCGTAGAGCTCCCTGGGAAGCAGCGCATATCCACCCTCGAACCGGGCGTAGAGGGACACGAGGGGGAGACTGTGGTCTTCCAGGAATAGGACATCGACTCCGGAGGACAGGGTCCTCCGCTGGACCGCCGGTGGCTCGAAGCGCAGCTCCTCGAACTTCAGGCCCAAGGCAGCGTCTCTGGCCGAGCCCGGGTGTTCCTGCCCGGCCGCCGGTGCCACGGACCCTACGATCAAGAGGCCGAGGAGCGCCCGGAATCCTGAAGAGGGATACAACCTCATGGGCTACCCCCTTCTCCACCCGCGGATTTTCGGAGCACCGCCACCGTCCGGTGATCCTTGCGGAAGTACCGACGAACCACGCTCTGAACGTCGGCAGGCGTGACGGCCGCCATGATTCGGGTGAAGCCGAAGGTGCGCTCCCAGTCCCCGTAGAGGGATGTCGACTCCGCAAACTGGAGGGCCAGGCCGAGGTTCGAGCTCAGGCGGCGCACGTTGGACGCTTCCAGCTGGTTCCGTACCCGTTGGAGCTCCATCTCCCTGGGTGGCTCATCCTTCAAGCGCTGAATCTCTTCGTAGATAGCCTCCTCCACCTCGATGGGAGTGTGGGGCGAGAGAGGGATCGCGTCGATGTGGAAGAGCCCGGGATAGCGGTTCCCCGGAACCGTTCCTGAGACGACGTTCGTGGCGGTGCGATCCTGAAGCACGAGGCGACGGTAGAGCCGGGAGCTCCTCCCCCCCGTGAGGAGGGAGGCAAGCATGGCCAGAGCCGGCGCATCCTCTTGAAGGGCCGACGGAACCCTCCAGCCGATCTGAAGCATCGGTTCGGCATCCAGGACGATTTCCACGCGGCGTTCCCCGGTCTGATCCGGCTCCTGGATCACCACCTGTTGAGCCGGGGGGCCCCCTGGAATGGAACCCAGGTATCTCCTGGCCCACCGGAGAATCTGGCCCGGGTCGACATCCCCCACGATGGAGACCACCGCGTTGTTGGGGCCGTAGAACCGCCGGAAGTAATCTTGTACGTCCCGCCTGGAGAGGCCCTGGATATCCTTCATGCTGCCCACCACCGGCCTTCCGTAGGGGTGAACCTTGAAGGCTTCCGCCAACAGGGCCTCATAGAGAAGGCCCGAGGGGTTGTTCTCGAGCCTGAGGCGGCGCTCCTCCGCCACCACGTCCCGCTCGGTGTAGAATTCTCGGAATACCGGATTCCGCATCCGGTCGGATTCCAGGACGAACCAGAGCTCTGCCCTGTTCGATGGAAGCTCGACGAAATACGTCGTGGATTCGGTCGTCGTGATGGCATTGAGACTTCTGGCACCGTTCTCGGTGAGAATGGCGTCGAACTCGTTGCTCACCGCCAGCTCCGAGGCCCTCCTTTCCAGGGTGTGGATCCTCCGGTTCAGGGCGCCGATGCGGATTGAGTCCGGCGACTCCGCTTCCCGCACCATCAGCACCGTGTCGTGGAGGAGGTCCATCTCCTCCAGGAGGGGAACCTCACCTTCATGGTTCCTGGTGCCGATGGTTGTCGTGCCCTTGAAGAAGAGGTGTTCCAGGAGGTGGGCTATTCCCGTGATGCCCGGCCGTTCGTTGACGCTCCCGATGGGGTATTGGACCACGAAGGACACGGTGGGGGCCCCGGTTCTGGGCAGGATCAGAAGCCGGAGACCGTTCTCCAGGGTATGGTCCTGGACCGGTAGTCCCTCGCCGGGGGTCTCCTGGGCTCCCAGGGCTGCGACCGAGCCGAGGAAGAGTGCGGAGAACAGAAGTG
>Ga0316577_10000777_pt1 | contig 13736 bp, 17 predicted proteins | sample S5NA_FD_203073 | JGI IMG/M metagenome (GOLD analysis project Ga0316577, IMG submission 203073) | Rhizosphere microbial communities from salt marsh grasses in Alabama, United States - S5-7_050615r2r1 | ecosystem: Host-associated > Plants > Roots > Rhizosphere | place: USA: Alabama | collected... | reverse complement strand
CGAGCGTCGCGTATCTCGCGTTGAACTTTTGCGCGCTCTGGAAAAAGCAGACGACCTTGCCATCTCTGGCATACGCCGGCATTCCATACCAGGTCTTCGGCGAGAGGGATGGCGCGCTGGCCTTGATAATCTCGTGGAGTCGCTCGGCCATGGCGCGATCCGGTCCCTCCATCTCGGCGATCTTGGCGAGCACGGCGCTTTCCCCCACCGCCCTGTCCTTCTTCGCACGCGCTTCCGCCTTTAGCTCCTGGGCGCGCTCCTTCATCGCGGCTCGTTCCTCGTGCGTGAATCCCCCGGGCTTTTTGCCCGACGCGGTGGTGCTCTTGACGGACTTGCCATCTTTCTCTGGGCTCATAGAAATCTCCTCACGTTGGCACGAGTTCAAAACCTGACTGCAGCTCCAGTGCGGACCTGCGCCACTACAACAACATGCGCCGCCCGGCTGGCGCTTCGATACCACGCCAACGAGGATACGTGGCAGTTGGCCCGGCCGGATGAATCGAGATGCTGGACGCCTATTACCTTAGGGGCTGGCCTGTGCCGTGATGTTCACCATCCAATTCACGCCGAATCGATCGGTGCACATGCCGAATGTGTCACCCCATGGCGCCTTCTCCAGGGGCATCGCGATCTGGCCGCCCGTCGAAAGCTTTTCGAAATAAGATCTCAGCTCCTTCTCGTTGTCACCGCTGAGCGACATGCTGATGTTCGCGCCGGGAAGGTACTCCATTCCATTGGGTGTGTCGGCAGCCATGAAGGTGATGCCGTTTTCGGCTTCCAGCATGGCATGCATGATCTTGTCGTCTTCGCCGGGATCTTGCGAGGCGTTGAAGTCTTTGAACGTATTCATGGCCAATTTCCCGCCAAAGACCGACCCGTAGAATTCCATCGCCTGGCGGGCGTTGTCCCTGAAGCTCAGGTACGGATTGAGTTTGCTTTTCATGGTTCCTCCCTAAATATGGGCTACAAATTGAGCGCCGCCGCCAATCCATTAATGAGTGTACACGTGGCCAGCCATTTTGTCAAGTTAACATCATATAAATTATATCTTCCAGGCTCCCTTTTCATTCCAGGCCCGCCCGAGTTGCGGTCGGACGGGTTTGCCCGAAGGCAACACAGGACAGCCGGCAGTTCAAGCGACTCTACTGTGGGTACCCTCGGTTTGCCGATTCGCTTGTGGTTTGGCTATCGGTTGCGCAATCAGGCGAACATCGAATTCAGAGCCGGGGACGCCTGGCAGATCGCGGGAATCGTCGCGGGCTAGTGCAATCTCGAGACCAGGATGGAAAATCCGAACAGTAGCAAACCAGAAGTCCCAAAGACGGCCATTAGGATCTGGCCACGATACGCATCTGCCGCCCAGAGTTTAGCACGATCAGCCGGGTCCAGATGGAGAGGCAGCAACTCCATGCCACGCTGCCTGTACCCCACGAGAGACACAAACCCGATTGTGCCGATGATGACGGCAGCCCAGAAAAAGCCGTCGCCGAATTGGGCGGAGGTGTTCCACCCGAGCAGCAAGCCGACGATCGACACAACCACACCGCAAAGGAGCGAAAGAAGAATGATGCCAATCAAGATGCGCAAGATCGTACTTTTCATGGTGCTCTCCACCAGTCTATGTTCAAATTGGCCAACTGCAGTCCTTCCATGGTAACATCATGCACCCGGAGATCTCGTCTGTCAAGAGCCCAAACTCATCACAGGGATCAGCATCTTCCCATGAAGCGCTAGGTCCTGAGCTTGGCCTTGGAAGCGCTTGTCCTCCTCCCCGCGGGGGCGCCAGCCCATGCGGACCCACCTGCCCAGGCTCTATTGCTACCAATCCTCAAACAGCGCGGGATCCAGTCTCCCCTCTCCACCCACCGCGCTCATCTCACCAGCAAGGGGATTGATCTGTTTGGTATAGCAGAGCCGAGTGTCAAATGCTCTCAGTTTCTCTCGGTAGTCTGTATCTAGCAAGGCCTCTTCCAGAGTTACGTACTCCACCCGACTGGCTATGACCACGTGGTTGCCTTGAGGTATGTCCCTTTCCCATAATACAGTGCATTCGAGAGCGAGTCCGCATTCGCCGATTCTGGGCGCATGGATTCTTGCACACTCCTCGGCAGTAAGCCCCGGAGCGCCTATCTCGTCGTCTTCATAGGCATTATATTGCACGGTCATGCCCAGTCCAGGGTTGTCTTGCGTTTGATAGTTGACGCAGAACACGCCTTCCCGTTTCACGTTCTGATATGTGTGTCCATTCTTGCTCAGGGAAAGGATGAAATATGTCGCATCGTTTGGATCACTATCCACAAATCCCCAGGCATGAAGACAGACATTATTCTTCCCATTGGCCTTGTACGTCGTGATGTAGAACATGAAATTGGGATGGTTTATGAGATGATAGAGCCAGTGGAAAATGCCGAACTCATTCTTCCAGGCTTTGCCAATGATCTCTGGTGGGTGGAGCGGGTCAAAACTGCACTTCATCTGCTGAATCCCCCTGTGCACGTCCGTCGGATCTTGCCACTGTCCTTCTTTCACGCGTCGCTCGAGCCCTCTTGTTGGCCATCAGCTCCGAATCCTGGGTGGAAAGAAACAAAGCCCGGCGGAGAAAGAAGGCGATAGCTCCCTCTCGATTCTGCCGAGTAGAAGCTATCACTTCCATTTTGTGAGGATCTCTTCCCTCTGGAAAGTTGCCTTAGCCAGGAAGAAAACGACGACATCAACGGCGGCCAAAGATGCCGCCACGATCAACAGGGTGTTCGTGTTCAGGTCCAGGACCCGCAATTCCGTCAGAAGATACACGGCCCCGAGAGGCAAAATGATCAGCGCACCAAGCTGCTGGGCCGTGCGCACGTCATTCGCTCTTGATGAGATCAGAACGTTATAACCAACACTGAGGATGCAGGCCAGGGGAGCGAGAAGGAACAGGATGATGGCCATGTTCCAGTTGGGGAAATAAAGAGAATTCAGAGTTTTGTACGTGAAAAGGTCCACCAACACGGTGAATATCACTGCAGCGATCAAGTTAGCACCTATGGCAGGAAAGAAGGCTGCGATGCTTTTTCCGGCCAGGATCTCTTCATCGGTCGTTGGTGTCGCCAGCAGGGGCTCCAGGCTCTTCTGGACCTTTTCCCCGACCAGGCTGTACGACGCGATCCCCAGCGGCAAAAGGGCAGCACCAATGACATACAAAAACGAAAAGGCATTCATTAGGGTGGGAAGTGCTGCCGCGCTGTTTGGCTTGCTGGCAACGTATCGAAGGATAAACGGCACGCCGATCGAGACAAGGCCCACGAAATAGAAAGTCGAATAGAGGATACTCTTCTTGTTTCTATAGGTCATGAAATCTTTGGATGCAACCGTCCACGCTTTTGATAGTCTCATTTTGTCTCTTGTATTACTTTGAGATAGGTCTCTTCCAAACCGGGGTTGAGTTCAGTAACGTACTGGACCCGTCCGCCTGCAGAAACGACGGCCTGCACGAAATCGGGATTCTCCTTCTCGGGATCGGTCAAGACCAGAATGATCCTATTTTCTTCAACGTTTAGGTCCTTGGGCTTGAGTTCTCTGGCTGCGGCAAGAATTCGGTCGTTGACTTCTTCCAGCTGGATGACGGTCTTGCTTCCCCATACGGTCTTTTCCAATTCCTCAGGGGTGTTCACTGCCAGCAGCCTCGTGTTTAGGATTCCGATGCGATCGCAGATGCGCTGGGCTTCATCCAGGTTGTGGGTATTGATGAGAATCGTTTTCCCCTCTTGTTTGAGCTTCAGGACGAATTCTCGCACAACTTTGGAAGATTCTGGATCCAGGTTCACCGTCGGCTCGTCAAAGAAGAGCAGTCTCGGATCGTGGATCAACGCCCTGCAGATCGCCACTTTTTGCTTCATGCCTTTTGAGAAGTCACTGACGGGCTGGTCCTTCTTTTCCCACAGATCCATCATCCTGAGGAAATACTCGATCTTGTCTTTTCTTTCCTGGTTCGCAACTTCGTAGAGTTTCCCATAATAGTCGAGGTTATCGTACGCGCTCAGTTCTTCGTACAGTCCGACGTTATCCGGGACCAACCCAATCAGTCTCCTGATCGCCAGGGAATCCGCCCCATTCCCGATTCGGTAACCAGAAATCTCAGCCTCTCCACTGGTCTTGGAAATCAGGCAACAGAGCATTCTGATCGTGGTCGTTTTCCCGGCCCCATTCGGCCCGAGCAGGCCGAATACTTCCCCCTCAGCCACGGAGAAGGTCAGGCCGTCAACCGCGGTGATTTCCCCGAACTTTTTCGTTAGGTTCCCTACTTCGATCATGCTCATGAGTACTGCCTATTTCTTCCCATTCCGCAGCCGGGACCAAATTGTGATACCGATAAGGATGACAGAGGCAATGAGCCAGATAATGAAAGACGAAGCGGGGAATGGTCCGGCTTTTGTGCCGATCTTGATGAATGCGATAATACCCGTGACGACCACAATGATGGTCAGTGTTAGAGGGATTCTGAGGGATAGTTTCATCTTTGTCTCCCCCTATTGACTCACTCCGGGCATACCATTTTTCAGTAGTCCCCCAGTCTTGAAATCATACGAGGGCATCTATCGTTCCACACTCTGCTTCTGGCTCATACTCCTGAAACCCGGTGCTCGGTAGAGGCTAGCGCCCAACATTGCACACGAGCCGTCGGACTCAAAGTGGGTATTGGGCAACCAACCGATGCAGCGGCGCCTAGCTTACCGGTTCCTTAGGAATATCAAATAGAAAGCTGCAAACACCAAGACCATACTGATATTCACGATCAGCCGTTCCCAGGTTAGACCCCTGAGGAACAGCAAGTCCACGGTAACAACAACGGCTACGACTACCAAAACGTAAAGCACGACCCAGATTCTCTTTGGCATTTCAGTCCTCCAGTTCAAGCATATCAGCAGTGGCCTCTCTAAGAAATCGCTGGGTTTTTCTCTAGACCCTTTTGGGTTATCCCTTTTCTCGGCAGCCGAGTGGGCTCACCAAAGACGGCTGCGATCGAGAGCTGGCGCACTGGCATAAGCTAGAGGATAATGGGCCCAACCAGTAGGCGTACCGGACCATTCCGGCCTATCTTCCTGGGTCCCTAGACTGAACCTGTTCGGCATAGCACACGTGAGGAGTCGACCATGGCCGAGTCTCGGCCATAGTACCGGCACCTTGATGTGTGGGCCTGTTGCCGTACAAGTCCAACGATGAGGTTATTGTACTCCCGGGTCTGCTCTTTGTCAAGCAGGTGAGTCAGCCCACGGAAGAGTACTGTCTCAAGGTACGAATGGAGTCGTTTGCCGCCCCGCGTCGATACTTTGGTTGAGTCCGTATAAGGAGGCGGCATCATGGCAAAGCAACCCGCCTCCTGCTTGGGCTTCATCCGCGGCATCGATGCCCCCATCAAACCTGATGGGGCGCCATTGGGTCCAATGGGCGCCATCGGCCTGCACCTCAAGTTCTACATCAGCGTCGAGGGGCGCTGCATCGACCGATTCCAGCCCATGCCGTGCCTGGCGGTCTGTGGCCATGGATCGGTTATTCCACTGAAGGCTCGGTGGGCCCGGTCGTACGCCGCCGTAGCTCTAGCATCAGACCCCAGCTTGCCAACGCCAAGGCCAGGCCCACGGCGACCACAATGACGAGAAATGTATCGCCGAGCGCACTGACCTGTGCTGCGGCCGGCGCCGAGGTCGCGCCGCCAGGCAGGACGCCGCCGGCCCGCTGGGCAACAAGGCTGGCCCACAGCGCGCCCAACGCCGCAATGCCCGCCGTCTGCCCCAGCGTTCGCGTCACCGACAGCAAGCTCGAAGCCACCCCCAATCGGTTCGCTGGGACAGCGCCCATAACTGCACTATTATTGGGTGACTGAAAGACGCCGACGCCAATGCCGATAGGAAGAAAGCGCAACACATAGCCCAAGCTCGTGGTCTCGGTGCTCAGCGTGCTGGTGGCCAGAAAGCCCAGCACCAGCAGCGACAGCCCGATCACGGTGATCGGCCGCGTGCCGAACCGGTCCGACAGCGTACCAGAGATAGGACTGGTGATGCCCACAGCGATGGGCACAACCGCCAGCAAAAAGCCTACCGCCTGGGGCTCATAGCCCAGCACGTTTTCCAGATAAAAGGGCATCAGGAGGATCGTGCCCGACATACTGATGAAGGTGATCAAGCCTGTGACGAGATTGATATTGAACAGCCGGTTGCGGAACAGGTGGAGATCGATCATCGGATCCCGGACGTTCCGTTCCACGATCAGGAATATGGCCAGAAATACTATAGAACCGGCCAGCAATGCCAGGACGCGGGTATCCCCAAAGCCCGCCTGCTGACCCAGGGTCAGGGCCATGAGCAGGGCTATCAGGCAGATAAACAGCGTGAAGGCGCCCAGCAGGTCGAACCGCTGTCCGCCTTCAGGCTTGAGACTGGGCACAAACCTGATCACCATCAGCGTGCCGACGATGCCAACGGGCAGATTGACGAAAAAGATCCAATGCCAGGATAGCATCCCAATCAACAGCCCGCCCAGCACCGGCCCGACGACAATGCCCACAGATACCATCGAACCGCTGATGCCCAGGGCCTTGCCTCGCTCCGAGCGAGGGAAGGCTTCGGTAACAATAGCCATGCCCAGCGCCATCATCATCGCCGCTCCGATGGCCTGCAGGACCCGGAACCCAATCAGCCAGTAGACAGTGGACGAGAGGCCACACAGCACCGAGCCCGCGGTAAAGATTACAAAGCCAGTGGCATAGAGCGGCTTCTTGCCGATCATATCGCCCAACCGTCCCACACTAAGCATCAGCGTAGTCACCGTCAACAAATAGGCCAGGACCACCCACTCGACGACAGCAAACTCGGCGCCGAACTGGCGGGTCAGTGTCGGCAAGGCCACGTTGACAATGCTGCCATCGATTGTGGCCAAAAATATGCCCATGGCCACCGCGGCCATTACGTGCCATTTACGGCTATAATCGATACCTTGTGATTCCACTCAGTGTCCTCCCCCGGTAATTGCGCAGACTATACTCCAGGATCAGACAAAGGACAAACCGGGTCCTTGACTGCGCCCTCCGAGGAATCTGTCCAGGGCCAATCTTGATACCATAAGCTGAAAGAGATCCTGGATCAGCCAGAGAAGTGATCGTGGAGAAACCGCGAACTCCCGCTGTGCTTCGTCTACGGCATCAAGCACCCCATCAAACCTGATGGAGCGCCATTGGGTCCAATGGGGCGCCATCGCCCCGCACCTCAAGTTTTACATCGACGACGGCCGCTGCATCACCCGATTCCGGCCCAAGCCCGAGCATCAGGGCTATCCGGGGCAGTTGCACGGGGGTTTGATCTCTAGCCTGCTGGACGAACCAACTCAAATCTATGTACGCTTTGGCATTCTCGTTGTATGACCGAGTATTGCTGCGCGTCGGAGAAACAAGGAATAGAGACTCCAAATCAGGAATGCAGGCACACTTTCAGAGTGCAGTGCCTTACGGTTCGCTTCACCTGCCGGCCGGGTGCAGCCAGGTTGGGCGGCCTACACCGCCTGCAAGACCGTTCCTCTCCGTGAACTCACGGTCCCCAGATGCTCGAAGGTAGCTCTGATACTGAAACACCGGTGTGAAGCCATTCAGACCTCGGATCATAACTTGGGTGGATTTCTGGGTAGGCCGCAAGAAGGTAATCCTTCACAGCATAAACAGCCTTCAAGGGCATCAGCACGAATCTCAGAGTCTGATCGCCCATGGTTGCAGGGTATAGCGTCCAGCCTCGACTTTCCAGATAGTCATTGAGTCTTGGCTCAAGCTGAGAGAAGTCGAGCGGATTGATCCACAAGTCATCCTGATCGAGATGCACACAAGCGACCGACCATCCAGTTGAGTCGATCTGGAAGCTGAGCCTTTGTTGTCTATCATCGTATCTCCATGCAAAGCGAAACGGGGTTTCTTCGAGTAGCTCTCCCAAGCGTTCGAAAAGCTCCTCTGCACCATCCTCGGTGTCCCACGTTGTAGTGTAGACCGCGTCGGATAGGTCAAACAACAAAACCTCAGGGAAACCCAGGATTGTTGCTCCTGGATCGCCTATACCTTCAGCGATGTTCTTCGCAATTCTTTCAGTGGTATCAAGTGTGCGCTGAAAGAACTCGGTTTCTGATAGGTCTCTTGTGGACACACCATGTGCGTGCAGCACACGGTGGAAATCCAGTGCTCGCTTCTTGAGTCTTCCTATGACTTCATTGTATTCCAAAGCTACCTCTCTACAGAATTGAACTCTGGCTGCCCAGCAATCGAGCAGATGGCACCACTTCAGCCTATCCACCCGGGATCTCGTGCTGAACAGACTCACCATCCACCAAGTGCTGCCGATACCAATCCAGAAAGTCCCCCGGAGTCCCCACTGTGACTGGCAAGCTCTCCATCCGCGGGTTGTCCACCAGGTGTTTCCGATCAAGTGAAACAAAGTACTTCACTCCGATTTCCAGAGCCTCGGCCAGCACTTGCGCATCAGGCACATAGTCCACGGCTGATCGTGCTAACACCATGGCCTGGTCTTCGGCCTCAGGTCCGACCTGCACCTGCGCGCGATCCAGCAGCAGGGCCATGTGCGGGCGACTTTCCGGCGATTTGCGCTCTAGCACCGCTTCCGCTTCCTGCAGGACAGTGGGACCAACCCATAGCGATACGGCTCCCGCCTCGCCCAGTTTCAGAATGAGGCGCGACCCGCCACTCTCCGACCAAACCGCCGCAAACAACACGCTGGTGTCCAGAAACAGCTGCGGCTCACTGTCCACGGCGGTCCCGCTCCTCCCGCAGGGCTTGCAGCATCGACTCCAGCGTCTCCCCCTCCTCGGTCCATTGGGCGCGCATCCGCTCCGCGAGGACGTCTACCTCAGAGCGCCGTGGACTCAACACTAGGACGCCCCCCAGGTCCAGCAGGGTGAATATATCGCCGGGCTGCATCCCATAGGACTCTCGGATCGGCTGAGGGATCGTGATCACTCCTCTTTTGGCCATCTGCACAGTCGTGCTGTCCATGCTCCCTACCTCCTGTTTCGCACTGCATGTCTGATGGACAGTATAGCAGAAAGGCAGAAAAAGTCAAGGACATTGCCGCGACGTCACGCTTGCTCAATCCCCGAGAGGATGCTATAATGCGGGCAGTACACGGAGGCAGCATCATGGAGAAACAACCCAACTCCCGCATGTGTTTCGTCTGCGGCATCGACAACCCGATCGGCCTGCACCTCAAGTTCTATACTGACGACGATGGCCACTGCATCGCCCGATTCCGGCCCAAGCCGGAGCACCAGGGCTATCCGGGGCAGCTACATGGGGGTTTGATCTCCAGCCTGCTGGATGAGACAATGGGCCGCGTTCTGACCAGTGATAATGTGTGGGCCATGACCGGGCGCCTGGAGATCAAGTTCCGAAAGCCGGTGCCGCTGGATCAGGAGCTGACCGTCGTGGGCGAGTTGACCCGTAGCCGTTCACGGGCCTATGAGGCGCGAGGCGAGATCCGGCTGCCTGACGGTACGGCTCTGGTCGAGGGCTCCGGGACCTACATCCGCATCCCCGACGAGGTCGTCGAGCAGGCCAAGTCGGAGCTGGATTTCTGGCAGGTAGTTCCTGATTGAGCAGGTTCCTCCATCCCGCAAGGGCAATGGGCACCCGCCAGGATCCGTTCGACTCGCAGAAGGAGAGCTATGACAAACCAGGTACTCAGTGATACCGGAACGGCCCCCTATGTTGTCGGAATGGATCTGGGGGGCACCAAGATTCTTGCAGGCATCGTGGATGCTGAGGGCCGGCTCCTGGCTGAGGCCAAGCGCGCGACCAAGGCGTCCGAAGGACCAGACGCCGTGATTCGGCGCATGGCCCAAGCGGCCCGAAAAGCCGCGCGGCAAGCTGGCATCGACTGGTCTGCGATCGCGGGTGTGGGGATCGGAGCACCCGGACCGATCGATCCCGAAAGCGGAATGGTCTACAATCCCCCCAATCTTCCCGGCTGGGATGAGGTTGCGCTTGGGCCACACCTGTCCGAGGCTCTGGGAGTGCCTGTCTATCTGGAGAACGACGTGAATTTAGGCACCCTGGGAGAATATGCGCTGGGCGCAGGACGCGACACCAAGGATATGGTGGGCATTTTCGTCGGCACAGGGATAGGCGGGGGGTTGATCCTGGACGGTGAGCTTCGCAGCGGCTTTCGTCACGCAGCCGGCGAGATAGGCCACATGATCATCTTTGCCGACGGTCCGGTGTGTGGCTGCGGCAGAAGAGGCTGCCTGGAATCGGTTGCCAGCCGCACCGCCATCGAGCGCGACATCCGGCTGGGCATCGCCGCCGGAAGAAAGAGCATCGTCGCCAGGTTGCTCCGCGAAAAGGGACGCCTGACCAGCGGCGTGATAGCCCAGGCGTTGCGCAAGGGCGATCCATTGACCACCGAGGTCGTCGGCCGGGCGCAGTGGTACCTGGGCCTGATGACTGCATCCATTGTGAACCTGATCGATCCCGAGCTGATCGTGTTCGGCGGCGGTGTGGTCGAGGCCCTCGGCAAGGATTTCCTGGCTCCGATCCGCGTCACCGCCCGCCAGTACTACATCCAGCAGGCCGGCGCCGAGCGGGTGCGCATCGTGGCTGCCAAGTTGGGCGATCACGCGGGCGTTCTGGGTGCCGCAGTACTCACCCAGCAACGAGCACAGTCTGTTCCTGACCTCGCTGGCGTCTAGTTGCCAGTTGGGCCGATGTAGGGTATAATCGCTTCACCAGAATCGACCACTCGGGCAACAAAAGAACAGGAGGGAGAAGCATGGACAGTCTGTTGGGCATAGCATTCGCCGTCGGATTCCTGATCGTGATTTTCGTGGCTGCCGTCAAGGTCGTACAGGAGTATGAACGAGGCGTCATCTTTCGCCTGGGACGGCTGCAGGGTCCCAAAGGCCCTGGCATCTTCTTCATCATCCCCCTCATCGACCGCATGGTCAAGGTGGATCTGCGCGTGGTCACCTTGGACATACCGACCCAGGAAGCGATCACGCGCGACAATGTCACGGTGAGGGTCAATGCCGTCGCCTACTTTCGCGTCGTAGATCCAAGCGACGCCATCGTGCAGGTAGAGGATTATGAGCGGGCTACCTGGCAGATCGCGCAGACGAGCCTGCGCTCGGTCCTGGGCCAATCCGATCTGGACGAGTTGCTCATCCATCGCGACGAGATCAACCAGAAGCTCCAGCAGATCATTGACGAGCAGACCGAGCCCTGGGGCATCAAGGTCAGCATCGTCGAAGTGAAGGACGTGGAATTGCCCGACACCATGAAGCGGGCCATGGCCCGCCAAGCCGAAGCCGAGCGCGAGAAGCGGGCCAAAATCATCCACGCCGAGGGTGAGTTCAGCGCGGCACAGCAGCTTCAGGATGCGGCGTTTGTGATTGCGAAGGAGCCGGCGGCCCTGCAGCTGCGCTACCTGCAGACGCTCACCGAGATTGCGGTGGAAAAGAATTCGACCATCATATTCCCGGTACCCATCGAGTTCATCAAGGCGTTCGCCCAGTTCTACGCCGGTCAGGAAAGGAAAACAGACTGACGTTGCGAGGCTGCATTGGAGGCACATAACTCGGGCCGGATCGATTCTCGATCCGGCCCGAGTTACTGAACAGCTCTCCGCGGCAACTGTCACGCCGATCCCAGCTCCCTGTCGCGCCACTATGTGTCCGCGATAGGCACCAGCCGCCATCGCTCAATCGCGCAGCCGTCGGCCCGCAGATCCGGCTCCCCAACCATCTCGGCCCTCAGCCCAAAGCGCTTGAGCAGGGCAAACATCAGAGTTGTGGAAATGTGGGCCGGCACCGCTCCCTCGTCCAAAAGGCGCCGGGCGCCGGGCAGAATCACCGGATCCGCCATTTCGTATTCCCACTCGTCCTCGCTCAGCGGGCGCACGGCGATTTCGCGCACATAGCCGGCTCGCTGCAAATAGTCCGCCAGGCGCTGCATGGCAGGCAGCGGCCCGGCGTCCAGGTTCAAATGCAGCTGCGGCTCGATTTCGTCGAGCAGCACCTCGCCAGAGCGCCACACGACCCACCAGGCATCGTCGCCCCAGCGCTCCCACACGGCGCGATACAGCGCATAGATCTGCTTGTCAAAGTAACCCGGGTCGATTCCGGTCACCTGCAACTCCCTTCCTCAGAAAAGGCTCGGCTGGGCCGGCTCTTCGTAGGCGATTCCGAGGTGCTCATAGGCCCTCCGGGTAGCCACTCGCCCACGAGGCGTGCGATCCAGGAAGCCAAGCTGGAGCAAATAAGGCTCTACCACATCCATGATAGTGTCCGGTTCCTCCGACAGGGCAGCGCCGATGGTCTCCAATCCCACCGGCCCGCCGTCAAACTTTTCTATGATGGTATGCAGAACCCGCCGGTCGATGTCGTCCAACCCCAAGGGGTCCACTTCCAGCAGGGCCAGCGCGTCCCTTGCCACGTCACGCGTGATGATCCCATCGGCGCGGACTTGGGCATAGTCGCGGACGCGCTTCAGCAGGCGATTGGCTACGCGGGGTGTGCCCCGCGCCCGCCTGGCGATCTCGGATACGCCTCCCTCCTCAATCCCGATACTCAGGATGCTGGCCGATCGCTGCACGATGTCGCGCATCGCGTCTTCTTCGTAAAAGCCCAGGCGATAGACCGCACCAAACCGCGCCCGCAACGGGGCAGTCATCAATGCCAGGCGGGTCGTGGCGCCAACGATGGTAAAGTGCGGAAGTTTGAGCCGTATGCTGCGGGCCCCGGGCCCCTTGCCGATGACAATGTCCAGGGCGAAATCCTCCATCGCCGGGTAGAGCACCTCCTCTACCGCGCGCCCCAGGCGGTGGACCTCGTCGATGAACAGCACGTCTCCTTTGTGCAGGTTGGTCAGGATGGCTGCCAGGTCCCCGGCCCGCTCGATGGCGGGTCCTGCGGTTACCTTGATGTGGACGCCCATCTCGTGGGCTAGCACGTGGGCCAGCGTGGTCTTGCCCAGACCCGGCGGGCCGTAGATCAACACGTGGTCGAGCGCCTCGCTCCGCGCCTTGGCTGCTTCGAGCAAAATGCGCAGGTTCTCCTTGACCCGGTCCTGCCCGATGTACTCGTCCAAGGATTGGGGACGCAGGCCAACATCCAGCCCCACTTCCTCGCCCGACCTCTTGGAAGATACGATCCGGTCCGTCATACGGCTCCTCGCTCAACTCGACTGAAGTCATTATACCAGAAGTGGTGCGGGATGCAATCGGGGCACATCAGCAGCGCCCCTGCGATCGGGCACGAGGTCTGGCCTCAGAGTTGGCATTGGCAGCGCGCCTTGCCATCCCCCTCGCGCCCGCTAACCGTCTTTGGTCAACTGGGACAGGACTCGCTGAAAGACCTGATACGCCTGGCTCCCATAGAGGACAAAGCGGACCAGCCGGATGCCGTCATTCTCCTGCCCACGGAGATAGTCGAGCACTGTCGGCAGGGCGATCTGGGCCGCCTCGTCCATTGGATAGCCGTAGGCGCCGGTGCTGATCGCGGGAAAGGCCAGGCTCGCCACGCCATGCTCTGCCGCGACCTCCAGGCTGCGCCGGTAGGCGCTCGCCAGCAGTTCGGCTGCCCGCTCTGCGCCCTGCTGCCAGTAGATTGGTCCCACTGCATGGATGACATACTTGGCCTTCAAACGGCCCCCGGTGGTGATCTTGGCCTCGCCGGGTGCGCATCCCCCAAGCAGCCGGCACTCGGCGAGGATGTCG
>Ga0316577_10000776_pt1 | contig 13742 bp, 13 predicted proteins | sample S5NA_FD_203073 | JGI IMG/M metagenome (GOLD analysis project Ga0316577, IMG submission 203073) | Rhizosphere microbial communities from salt marsh grasses in Alabama, United States - S5-7_050615r2r1 | ecosystem: Host-associated > Plants > Roots > Rhizosphere | place: USA: Alabama | collected... | reverse complement strand
GTCGGTCACGACGGCCTTGATCTTGCTAAAGAGCACGACCCAGGCCGGGTTGGTCATGATGCACACCAGGATGTCGCCGCTCTTGACCTTGTCGAAATCTTCTGGCCCTGTGACCACGCAGGCCACACCTTCGGCGATGCCCGCCGCCGCCGGCAGGCCCTTGACCACGCCCTCGATGGCATCTTCACCGGCCTGCTCGCGCTCCCAGCGTTGCGGCCAGCCCCACAGGGTATGGTAGGGCTCCTCGTACATCGCCCAGTGGGTCGCGGTGCCGACCCAGCTCCTGGGGCGGACGCGGTGTGCCTTGTCGTAGACCTTGCGGGCTTCTTTGATGGCCGCCAGCCCGTCATAGCCGCCGGGGTTGGCGACGTAGGCGCGCAACTGGTCGTACTCCAAGAACATGATGTCCTCGGGGTCCTTTAGCAGCCCGGCCCGGACCATGCCACGACCGACCGCCAGCAGCACCAGGCGCATCCGGCCAAAGGTCCCCTGGTCCATGTAAAAGTGGTGGTCGGGGGTGAGGGGCATCATCCGGGTGGCCAGCTCGATGGCGGTATTCAGCTTGGCCCGCTGCTCGGGCGGGGCGGTGTCGGGCACCAGCGCCTTGAGCTCCTTGATGGCGGCATAGTGATCGTCCACCATCTTTTGGTACTCGGTGGGAAAGTCATAGTCGGCGGCCAGGTAGCCCTTGATGCTCTCGATGGCCGGGGCCGGATCTTCGACCCACAGCTTGTTGACGTACTCGTGGGGGTACATCGAGGCCTTGACGCCGTACTCTTTGGTGTAGGCCTCGACGTCGGCCATGAACGCCTGGCCCTTGTCGTTTGCCTTCAGTTTGGGCATGATCTCCAGGGCCGTGTCGCCCGCATCAAAAATGGCCCTGAGTTCCGGGTCGGCCTTGACCTTCTCTTTGAGCTGCCACAGCGCTTCGAGGCTGTCCCAGTTGCGGTCTTTGATGGAGATCAGGATGCGGCCCACCAGGGCGGGGTCCACCTCGCCGACGACCTCGCCGACGGCCGCTTGCAGGTCCATCGAGGACTGGAACTGGGCCAGGTTCAGGATCCAGTGCAGGCGGAAGTGCCGCTCCTGGATGTCGATGGCTTCTTCCAGGAAGACCATCAATTCCTGCAAGGAAGTCTCCTCGGTGGGGAAGGTATCCAGATAGTCAAAGTTGCGGGTTATTTCGGGCAGGTAGCGGTCGTTCCACCAGTCCAGGAATTTGCTGGCGTAGGTGGACATAATCCAACCATAGTACGGCCCCAACATGCCGGCTGATTCGGCCTCGCGGGGCACGATGGCGCTGTACAGGTAGCCGTTGACGCGCTTGCCGATCCAGGCCTTGCCCAGGGGGAAGCCAAAGCGCCGGTACATATAGTCCAGCGTCGGTCCCCACCAGCCGTTCAAGCTCCAGTACATGGGGGAAATGGGGCGGGGGCAGTGGTTGTCGTCGTAGAACCAGAACAGCGATTTCTCCTCTTCGCTTGCCCATTCGACGGGAAAGGTCTCGTCGCCGAAAAATGTGCCAAGGATCTCGTCTGTCATTTTTCACCTCCCAGTGGATTGTGCGGGCTTGAAGCCCGAGCGGGCCTGTGGCCCGTTGCAGAATCGCCGATCTCGTGCGTGGTTGGGCCCCTGGCCCAACTCCGGTCGCCCTGTCGTCTGCCGATGGCGCCTCCTTTCCCGACAACCCTGCCGTCTGTCAGCAACCCTACTCAATCAGGATCAAACCATAACGATTGGGGATCTCGGCCCGGTCGCGAACGACCTGGACAGGATACCCGTTCGCCCGGACCGTAGCATACACGTCGATGCCGCACGCTTCCATCGCGGGCCGCGCTTGCAGGGGATGGGCGCATTGTTCGAGATTGCATTTCTTGCAGAGCCAGCACGGCCCGGCGCCCAGGCCCAGCGCCTTGTAGTAGCCCTGGAAGAACATCTCTTGTTCAAGCTCAAACGCGATTTGGGCTGGGCTGACTTCCATCCCCTGACTGTGAAAGAGCAACGCTGTGGTGTAACTGTCGAGGACCTTTTGGAACTGCTCGGCTGTGGGCGTGTACGGCGGGCAGCACAGGCGGGTATGGTAGTGGGGACAGCCAAACTGGCACTTGAGACGCACCCACGGCGCGGTCACGACGCTTCCGGGATCGATGGGTCTGGCCTCGAGGGCGCCTAACTCACAGGCCCGCCCGATCAAATGGTCAAAATCGATGGGGTTGGTCATCTTGGGTTCATCTCCCCAATCCGCTCCAGGAATTCTCGATTTTCGAGAATCGATTATCAGTGCCCGGCATTATAACTTGGCTGGGGCAGTTTGTCAAGAATCGTCGCTGGCGTGAACATGAAAACAAAACCCCCGCCTTTGTCTGACGGGGGTCTGTCGGTCTCGGCCGGCATCAGTCCTTGTCCGAGTCCATGTCTTCGGGCGGCTTGCCCATGTCCTCGATGTGATGCTGCATGGTGTGGGCGGCCTTTTCGGGATCGCCGGCCTTGAGAGCGTCCAGCAGCTCGCCGTGGCGGGCAGCCAGGTAGGCCGGATCGTAGCTCGACTTGCGATAGGTGACGATGCTCCAGGTGCCGAATTGTAGCGACTTCCACAATTGGTGCAGGGTCTTGTTCCGCGAAATTCTGAGGATCGTCTCGTGGAAGCGATTGTCCAGTTGGACCAACCGGTCGCGGTCCTGCTGGTGGGCAGCCTCCATCATCTCGTCCAGGATGCCCTGGAGCCTGTTCGCGTCGGCGTCGGTCAGGTGGGTGGCCGCCAGCCGCGCTGCCAGCGATTCCAGGGCAGCGCGGACGGTGTAGGTCTCCCACAGCTCCTCGTAGGTGAACGAGCGCACCGAAGTTCCTTTGTACGGCTCGCTTTCCAAAAAGCCGAGGAGCACCAGATCGCGGATGGCCTCGCGCACCGGGGCCTGGCTCACGCCCAGCTCGCGGGCCATCGAGCTTTCGACGATGCGGTCGCCCGGCTTGAGTTCGCCGTTCAGCACGGCCTCGACGATGTATTCTTTGACCCGGTCGCTGAGCACCACGCGGGGCAGGTGCCGGCCCTCACCGTTGGCATTCGTTTGTCCGTAGTTGGCAGTCATGTCCCATCTCCAAGGTCGCGCAATTAACGATTATCGATTATTGCGCCTGTATTGTACCATCTTTCTGTCCCCTGTCAAGTTATGGCGACTCATTTTGCCCGGTTGCGGACTTGACATGGCCGAAAAATGCGTTACAATAGGGCAGCGGGCAATCGATAATCGATTTTGTGGGGAGTACCAAGACGAGGAGGGAATTTCATGAAATACATTCGCGAGCAAGACGTCGAAGGCGACCGCATCGGCCCGCCGCACCAGCGGGTCATCCGCCATCTGGTGACGCCCGAGAACATGGGCAGCAAGTATCTGTGGCTGGGCACCAGCTCGGTCGATCCGGGGTTCACCAGCAACGCCCACGCCCACGAAGATCAGGAAGAGGTCTTTTACTGCGTCTCGGGTCGGGGACGCATCCAGGTAGACGACGAAGATGCGCTCTTGGAGCCAGGCGTCGTAGTCTACGTGCCGCCCAAGGCCATCCACCGATTGATCAACGACGGGGACGAAATCTTGAAAGTGGTTTCGGCGGTGGCGCCCCCCTTCATCCCGGAAAAGTACAAGGCTGATCACCTGATCAAGGACTGACACGTAGGGTGGGTTGCCAACCCGCCGGAGGGCAGCAGTGATGCGCTTGAAAGACAAGGTCGCCATCGTCACCGGGGCAGGCCGGGGCATCGGCCTGGGCATAACCCTGGCCTTTGCCCGCGAGGGCGCGTGCGTGGTCGCCTGTGACGTCCGCGCCGATTTGCTGGACGGCGTCCTGGCCGAAATCGCAGCCCTGGGCGGCGAGGCGCTGGCTTTCCAGATGGATGTGACGCGCCGCGGGCAGATCCAGCACATCGTCGACGAGACGCTGGGCCGCTGGGGGACCATCGACATCCTGGTCAACAACGCCGGCATCTACGAAGTCCTGCCCTTTGAGGAGATCAGTGAGGCGCAATGGGACCGGCTGCTGGCTGTGAACCTGAAGGGCGCCTTTTTGTGCTGCCAGGCTGTCGTCCCGGCGATGAAGCGCCAGGGATCGGGCCGGATCATTAGCATGGCGTCCTCGGCGGGCAAAACGGGGGGTACGCTGGCCGGGGCGCACTATTCGGTCTCCAAAGCAGGCGTCATCTGTCTGGCCAAACAGTTGGCCAGAGAGTTGGGGCCGCACGGCATCACCGTCAACGCCGTGGCACCAGGGCGCATCGACACGCCCATGATCCACACCGTCTCGGACGAGGAGAACGCGGCTTTTGCCCGGCGGACGCCGCTGGGGCGGCTGGGCACGCCGCAGGATGTGGCCGGTGCCGTCGTCTTTTTGGCCTCCGACGAGGCCAGTTTCATCACCGGCGAGATCCTGGACGTGAACGGGGGGCTGTTGATCGACTAGGTTGGCTCCAGCACGATTTTTAATCCCTGCTTCTCCTCGAACAAGCGGAACGCCTTGCGCCAATCGGTAAGCGGGAGAACGTGGCTGACCAGCGAGCGGGTGTCCACCTGGCCCTGGGCCATGAGCGTCAGCGCCCGCTGCCACGAGGTCCAGCGTTGGCCCAGTGAGCCGGTCACGCGCAGTTCTTTGTAGGCGATCAGGTCGAACTTGAGCTCGAACGGGCCGGGGAACAGGCCAACCTGGGTGTACTGGCCGCCCCGGCGTGTGGCTTCCAAGCCAAAGCGGGCCGCGGCCGCCGCGCCCGCGCACTCCAAAAAAACGTCGGCTCCCTGGGCGTTGGTCAATTGACGGATCTGCTCCAGTGCGTCCTCCGTTTCCACGTTGACGATCCGGTCTGCACCGAGTTTCTGAGCTAGTTCCAATCGTTCAGCGTCCTGGGACGTGCCGCACATGAGCGCATACCCGCCCGCAGCTTTGACCAGTTGCAGGCACAGCAAGCCGATGGGACCGGGACCGGTGAGAACCACCACGTCGCTGGCTGTGATGGAGGTGAGTTCCAGAACGGCGTGGACGCAGCAGGCCAGCGGCTCGGTGAGGGCGCCAGCCAGGAAATCGACATTGTCGGGCAGCTGGTGCACCTGTCGCTCGTTGACGACGCAGTAGCGAGCAAAGCAGCCATCTACGGCGTAGCCCACGACCTTGCGGTTGGCGCACATGTTATAGTGCCCCAGGCGGCACTGGAGGCACTGGCCGCACGACCAGGCCGTCGTCTCGCAAGTTACCCGGTCGCCGACGGCGAACCGCTCCACGCCTTTCCCCAGATCGACGATCACCCCCGCAAACTCGTGGCCCATGACCACCGGCGGCTCGATGGCAATGGCGATCTCGTCGTGATAGATGTGCAGGTCCGAGCCGCAGACGCCGGCGGCCTGCACCTCGACCTTGACCTGGCCCGGGCCGGGCGTCGGCTCGGGCACATCTCGGATTTCGACGTAGCCTTTTCCGCGCGCGTATTTGACGATGGCTTTCATGGCAGACCTCCCTCCCGTGGCTGATTGTACGCGACTCTAGCGCAGTTGTCAACCACTTGAGCTGTCGATTCGGCCCTACTTTTTCTGGCACGCTGCGTTTGTTACTTGACAGGGGGCATGGCCTATGGTACAATCGGGGCTAGGTAATCGATTATCGGTTATCGATGTCCAATCCAACGCACTTGCCCCCACAAAAGATCGAAAGTCATAGGCACGGGTTCATTGCAGCAGCGTATACCCCGCTGACGGGGAGAAAGGAGGGAGGGCCGATCGCATTTGTCGGAGAACTGGACTCTGGTGAATACTCAAACCGATTCTTTGAGGGAAAACGGAGGGTTTACTCATGAGAGAAGTCAGCTATTTCGCGCCGACTGATGTCGGCGAAGCGGTCAAACTGCTCGCCGAGCATGGAGACAAGGCAGCAGTTCTGGCCGGTGGCACCGATCTTGTGCCCCAACTCAACTACTACGAAATCAAGCCGGCCGCACTGCTCTATGTCGGCGGGTTGGGTCTGGACTATGTCAAAGAGGAAGGCGGCAAGCTGGTGATTGGCGCCGGGACGACGGTCGCCCACTTGCTGGCCAACGACCTGATCGCCAAGAAATTCGGCGTGTTGGCGGCGGCAGCCCACACCCATGCCAGTCCGGCCGTTCGCACGGCGGCCACCATCGGCGGCAATCTGGGCACGGCCTCGCCGGCTGGCGACATGATTCCGTCGCTCATGGTCATGGATGCCGAGGTGATCCTGGCCAGCGTCCGGGGCGAGCGCGCAGTGCCGATCAAGGACTTTTTCACCGGGCCGGGCGAGACAGTGCGCGCCGCCGACGAGTTGATCGTCGAGATCCAGGTGCCGCTGTTGCCGGGCAAGGCCGTGTTCGAAAAGATTGGGCGCCGCAAGGCTCAGACCTGCTCTATCGTGTCGGCGGCGGTGCGGCTGGAGATGGACGGCGGTGTGTGCCAGGACGCCCGCATCGTGCTGGGCTCGATGGCGCCGACGCCGATCCGCTGCCCCAAGGCCGAGGCGATGCTCAAAGGCAAAGCCATCAATGCAGCGCTGATCGCCGAGTGCGCCGCCCAGGCAGTGGCCGAGAGCACACCGATTAGCGACCAGCGCGCCACAGCCTGGTATCGCCACAAAGCCGGGACGGCGCTCGTGGGCCGAGCCCTGGCCAAAGCGGCCGGCGTGTAGCGAGCAAGGAGGCGAATGGACCATGAAGCAGATACTTTCTTTTACCCTGAACGGCTCCCCGGTGGACGTGGTGGTCACACCCACCGAGACGTTGCTTGACGTCCTCCGGGAAAAGCTCGGCGTGACCGGCCCCAAGCGCGGCTGCGACGACGGCGACTGCGGCGCCTGCACCGTTCTGCTCGACGGAGAACCGGTGCGCTCGTGTCTGACCATCGCCCTGACGGTGAACGGCAGAGATGTCCTGACCGTCGAGGGCCTGGGCGTCAACGGGGACTTGCATCCGTTGCAGAAGGCGTTCCACGAGCATGGCGCTTTCCAGTGCGGCTTTTGCACACCCGGCATGTTGATGAGCGCCAAGGCGCTGCTGGACCACAACCCCAACCCGTCCCGCACCGAGATCCGGGAATACATGTCCGGCAACCTGTGCCGCTGCGGCAGCTACGAAGAAGTCATCGAAGCCATCCAGGCCGTGGCCGCTGGCGAATACAAGGAGTAGGACCATGACCGAATACGTTGGTAAGGCAATGCCACGATACGACGGCATCGGCCAGGTGAAGGGCCAGACCAAGTTCGTGGACGACTTTATCCTCCCTGGTATGTTGTATGCCAAAGCCGTGCGCAGTCCGGTCCACAAGGGAGTCATCCACGGCGTCGACTTTACGGCGGCGGCCAGAGTGCCCGGCGTGATCGGCTTTGTGACCGCCGACGACATCCCCGGCGCCAGGCTCTTTGGCGCCTGCGGGGACCAGCCGGTGCTGGCCGATCAATACACTGCATACAAAGGCGAGGACATCGCCCTGGTGGTGGCCGCGGACGAAGACGCCTGCGCGGAAGCCCTGGAAAAGGTCAAGCTGGACATCGAGGAGCAGGAGCCGGTTTTCGACATGTTCGAGGCCATGAAACCCGGCGCGCCCCTGGTCCGGCCCAACCTGAAGAGCAACCTCTGGGAATACGGGCCGGACATGACGACTCGGGTGATGTACCTTGGCGACGTGGAGAAGGGGTTTGCCGAGGCGGACTATATCGTTGAGGGCCGCTACCAGACCGGCGAGCAGGATCACGCCGCCATGGAGCCGATGGTCTCGGTGGCCTACTTTGACGAGGCCGACCGCCTGGTGATCCACACCCACAGCCAGTGCCTCTACTTCCAGTTGGGGCAGTTGGCCGGCATCTTTAACCTGCCCATGAGCCGCATCCGCTATAAGGGCGGCGTCGTCGGCGGCGGGTTCGGCGGCAAGAACCACATCCACGCCGACCACCTGGCCGGGCTGGCAGCTATCAAGTTCAAAAGGCCGGTCAAGTACCGCATGAGCCGCCGCGAGGACCTGCTCTATTCGACCAAGCGCGGCGTCTTTATCCTGGAGTACAAGACCGGCGTCAAAAAGGATGGTCGGCTCACGGCCAATCACATCAAGCTGTGGCACGACGCCGGCGCGTATGGTGGCTTTTCACCCTACGGCGTGGAAAAGTGCTCCATGTTTGCCTCCGGGCCGTACCACATCCCCAACACGCGCGTGGATGGCCAGTGCGTGTTGACCAACAAGGCGGGCTCTAGCTCGATGCGCGGCTTTACGATCATGAACGGCCAGTTCCCCATGGAGATGCAGATGGCCAAGATCGCCACGGAACTTGGTATGGACCAGTGGGAGCTGCGTTTCATCAACGCCTGGCGCGATGGAGACATGGGCGTTTCGCGTTACGTGGTCCGTGGCGCCGGGGCGCTGGAGGCCATGACCGAGGCTGCCAAGCTGGCCGGAATTGAGCTGCCGGACCGTCTTCTGGCCATGAGTTCACGAGGGAGGTAGCGCGATGAAGAAAAAAGGTGTCGGGATGGCTTGCGTTTTGCATCCTACAGGCAACAAGGGCGCGGGCGATCCCAGCAATGCAGCAATCCAACTAAAACCCGACGGCACACTGGTCCTGTTGGTCGGCGCGGTGGACCTGGGCCAGGGCTCGACCACCATCCTCCGCCAGTTTGCGGCGGATCTGATGGAAGTGCCCATCGAGAACATCTATGCCAGCAACTTTGCCGACGACTTTGCCCCGTTGAGCCTGGGCAGCTTTGCCAGCCGGGTGACGCTCATCGACCCTCACGCTGTGGAGAACGCCGCCGAGGACCTGAAGAAAAAGATCCGTGAGTATGCCTCTGACCTGTTGGAGGCGCACCCGGACGACCTGGAGTACAAGGACGGTAAGGTCTTTGTCAAGGGCGCGCCTGACCGCTCGATGACGCTGGCCGAGGTCGGCGGGGCGTCGATGTTCGGCGGCGGCGCCGACCCGGCGCTGCTGGTGGGCACGGGCGCCTGGCAACCGGCTCGCTTCCACGCCCACGACCCCGTCACCGGCGAGATGCCGGCTGTCGGCGCCATCTCCTTCGGCTGCTGCGTGGTCGAGATCGAAGTGGACACCGAAACCGGCGTGGTGGACGTGACCAAGATGACCCAGGTGTGGGAGGTCGGCAAGGCGGTCAACCCGCTGCTGGTCCGCCAGCAGATCACGGGCGGTACGCACTGCGGCCTGGGCACGGCCCTCATCGAGAACGCCTATCCCTACTACCCGGACGCCGCCTGGGCGCCGCACAACCTGAGCGACTATGCCCTGCCCACCTTCATGGACTATCCCGACGAGTTCAAGTGGGGCTATGCTGAGGTGCCGCACCCGATGGGCGTCAAGGGCGCCAAGGGCTTTTCCGAAGGTTCAACCAACGGGCCACCGCCGGCCATCATGGCCGCCATCCACGACGCCATCGGCGTCTGGATCGACGAGTATCCGGCCACGCCCGAGGTAGTGCTGCGGGCGTTGGAGGCCAAGGGCTAGCCAGGCATGATCCACGGCGTCCATCACACCTGCATCACCGTCAGCGACCTGGAGCGGTCCATCGCTTTCTACTGCGACCTGCTCGGCCTGGAGCTGGTGATGACCGAGGAGAGCGAGCGCAGCGGCGACGACCGTTCCAAGGCGCTGGGTGTGGCCAAGGCCAAGGTCAAGCTGGCCATCCTGCGCGCCGGAGATGCCCAGGTGGAGCTGATCGAGTACGTCACCGCCCAGGGCCGGCCCTACGACCGCCACAACAACGACGTGGGCACGATGCACATCGCTTTCCGGGTGGACGACATCGACGCCGCCTACCGGCGCTTGCTGGATCATGGTGTGCGGTTTACCGCGCCGCCGGCCACCATCCCCGCCGGGCCGATGGCCGGCTGGCGCTGGACCTACTTTTTCGACCCGGATGGCGTCTCGCTAGAGATCATCCAGACCGGGTAGCGCCCTGGCTGCCAGGGAGGCGGCCAGGGGAGGGTGAGGCTCCGACAGAGCAGCACTCGTCGATGGGGGAAGGGTCTCACCCTCTCCCTGGCTCTTCCCTGCGGCGGGGGCGGGGAAAGTGAGGAAACGTGTATGGGCTATAAGCTGATTGATTTGAGCCAGGAAATCTATACCGGGGCGCCGGTGTGGCCCGGCCACCCCGAGACCAAGGTCACGGTCGTCGCCACCCACGCAGAGACCCTTGTGTCGGGCCGGTTCACCGAAAACTACAGCTACACTGCCGAAAAGATCGAGATGAGCACCCACGGCACGACCCATGTGGACTCGATCAGCCACATCGACCCCAGCGAGGGCGCACCGTCCATCGACAAGATCCCCCTCGACTGGTTCTACACCAGCGGCATCTGCCTCGACCTGTCGCACATCCCGCCCAAGACCGAGTACACCGTGGCCGACATTCAGGCCGCGCTGGACAAGTACGGCCTCGACATCCGCAAGGGCGATACGGTCCTGCTCTACTCGGGCCACTATGTGCGCACCTGGGGCACCGAAGCCTGGCTGACCGACTATCCCGGCCTGAGCCGCGAGGCGGCCGAGTTCATCTATGGCGCCGGGGCGATCAACATCGGCCAGGATGCGCCCAGCCACGACTGCGCCGGGACGACGAGCTATCCGGCCCACCAGGTCTGCCGCGAGATGCAGACGCTTAACATCGAAAACCTGGGCGACCTGCGGCCGGTGGCGGGCAAACGCTTCCAGTTCATCGGGCTGCCGCTCAAGATCCGTAGCGGCAGCGGCTCGCCCATCCGCGCGGTGGCGGTGCTGCAAGACGACGAGGAGTAGGTTTTCGCCCGTGTTATGCAGACCTGACAGGTCGTGCGAACTGTTGGTTCGCCCAAGGCCTGTCAGGTCTTTTTTGGAGGCAGAGCATGGAGCAAATCCCCAGAGAAAAACTGGAAGGGTTGTTGTCCCAGTTTGCACTGACCGACCGCGTAGCTGTCGTCACTGGCGGCAGCCGGGGCCTGGGGCGGGGCGTTGCCCTGGCGCTGGCGGCGGCGGGTGCCCACGTGGCCCTCGTCAGCCGCACCGCCGCCGACCTGGAGGTTGTGGCCGAGGAGATCCGCGGCTTGGGCTGCCGCGCCCTGCCCGTCCCCACCGACGTAACCGACGAAGCCAGCGTGCAGGCCATGGTCCGCTGCGTCGTGGACGAGTTGGGCCGCATCGACATCCTGGTCAACTCTGCGGGCATCGTCAAGCTCAAGCCGACGGTCGAGTTCCCGGTCGACGAGTGGCAGCAGATCCTGGATGTGAATCTACGCGGCACCTTTATTTGTTGCAAAGAGGTGGGCAAAGTCATGCTAGCCCAGGGCCGGGGCAAGATCATCAATCTGTCGTCGGTGCGCGGCCACCAGGGCCGGGCCAACGACCCAGCCTATCCGGCCAGCAAGGGTGCGATCAACCTCCTGACCAAGTCGCTGGCCATCGAGTGGGCGCAGCAGGGCGTCAACGTCAACGCCATCGCCCCGACCTTTATCCGCACCGACCTCAACGCCTTTATGCTCGACGACCCGGCCACCCGTGACTGGGTGCTGAGCCGCATCCCGATGGGCCGCGTCGGCCAGATCTGGGATCTGTTCGGCCTGGCGGTGTTCCTGGCCTCGCCCGCCTCCGATTTCATCACAGGCCAGACCATCTACCTGGATGGCGGCTGGACGGCGGCCTAGCCCGATCCATGGACACCAACCGCGAGCACTGGAATCAGGCGGCTCGCTTTTTGCCGGGCGGCGTCTGCGCCTCGGCGCGGGTCCACAGGGGGCTGGGCGGCCCCTTTTACCTCTCTCGCGCCGAGGGCAGCAAGGTCTACGACCTGGCGGGCAACGAATACATCGACCTGTGCACGTCGTTCGGCAGCGCGCTGGTGGGCCACGGCCACCCGCGCGTGAAAGAGGCCGTGATCCAGGCCCTGGACCTGGGCCTGATGTGCGCCTACGAAAACGAGTGGCACGCCCGGCTCGCGGAGCGAATCGTCAAAGCTGTGCCCGGCATCGAGATGCTGCGCTTCACGATGAGCGGCACTGAGACCACGAACTATGCCGTCAAGCTGGCCCGCGTTTACACCGGCCGGTCCCTGCTCGTCAAGTTCGAGGGACATTTTCACGGTTTCAACGACTATCTGGCCTTCAACTACTGGCCCGCGCACGACGAGGCACTGCCGCACATCACGCCGGCGGCGGTAGGCCTTCCCGCTTGCCTGCAACAGGAGTGCCTGGTCCTGCCCCTTAACGATTTCGAGCGGGCCGAAGAGACGCTGACCCGCCGCGGCCACGAGATCGCCGCCGTTATCCTGGAGCCGGTCAACTATAACAGCGGCACGATCCTTCCCGCGCTGGGTTTTCTCGAACTACTGCGGCGGCTGACGGCCGAGCAGGGTTGCTTGCTCATCTTTGACGAGATCCTGTCAGGCTTTCGCACCGGGCCGGGCTGTATGCAGGCCATCTACGGCGTGACCCCCGACCTGTGCACGCTGGGCAAGGCTCTGGGCGGGGGGATGCCCCTCAGCGCCTTTGGCGGCAAGCGCGAGATCATGGCCTACGTGGCGCCCCTGGGCCGGGCGCAGCACAGCGGCACCTACAACGGCCACCTGTCAGCCATCGCTGGCGGCCTGGCCTTTTTTGACGTCATCGGCGAGCCTGGCTGCTACACCAACCTGCTGGCCCGCAGCCAGCGGTTCTACGCCGGCCTCGACGAGATCCTGCAGCGGCTCGGGGTTGCCGGCCGGATCCAGGGCCTGGGCGCTCGATTCTCCTTCTTGTTCGGCCCGCCAGCCGGGAGGACGCTGCGCAACTATGGCGACGTGGTGGACTATGACTGGCCGCTGTTCCACCGCTTCTGCCTGGCCTGCCTGCGCCACGGCGTCTACCTGCACACCATGTGGCACCATGGCCTCTCGACGGCCCACAGCGACACGGACGTGGACCGCGCCCTGGAAGGCATCGAGGCGGCGCTGCGGGACATTCGTTAGCCCAGGAGATAGTCTATGAAAGCAGTGGTTTTGTACGACAAGGCCGACAGGTCGGTCGAGATCCGCGATGTGCCGGTGCCGAGCATCGGCCCGGACGAGTGCCTGGTCGAGGTCAAATTCTGCGGCATCTGCGGCAGCGAGCCGCACATGTACCACGGCCAGCTCACGCTGCTGGCCCGCCCGCCGGTCGTCCTGGGCCACGAGTGGTCCGGCCAGATCGTCGAGGTGGGCGAACGGGTGCAGGGTTTTGCCCCTGGCGACCGGGTGACGTGCGAGACGGCGGCGCAGACCTGCGGCGTGTGTATCTACTGCCGCTCTGGCGAGTACAACCTCTGCCCGCAGCGCCGCGCTTTTGGTTTCGCCGTGGACGGGGCCTTTACCCGCTTTGTCCGCGCCGACCATCGCCGCCTGCACCACCTGCCCGAGGCTGTGAGCTACGAGGCGGCGGCCATGGCCGAGCCAGTGTGCGTGGCCTACAACGCCGTGGCGGAGAAGAGCCACATCCAGCCCGGCGACCTGGTGGTCGTCGTCGGGCCGGGGCCCGTGGGGCTGTTTTGTTTGCAGGTGGCCCGACTGGCCGGCGCGGGGACCGTGGTTGTCACCGGGACCCGCCGCGATCGAGAGCGGTTGGCGCTGGCCAAACGCCTGGGCGCCGACCTGACCGTAGACGTGAGCGAGCAGGACCCAGTCGAGGTCGTCCGCGGCCTGGGCGACGAGCTGGGCGCCCACTTGGTCGTCGATTGCGCCGGTGTGCCGCCGGCCATCCAGCAATCGCTGGCCCTGG
>Ga0316577_10000775_pt1 | contig 13755 bp, 11 predicted proteins | sample S5NA_FD_203073 | JGI IMG/M metagenome (GOLD analysis project Ga0316577, IMG submission 203073) | Rhizosphere microbial communities from salt marsh grasses in Alabama, United States - S5-7_050615r2r1 | ecosystem: Host-associated > Plants > Roots > Rhizosphere | place: USA: Alabama | collected... | reverse complement strand
GGGCGGTATCTCGCTTAAGCCTTCCGAGAATATGGACCGCATGCGCGGCGATATGGGCGGGGCTGCGGCGGTGCTGGGGACGATGTTGGTCGTCGGTCAGCTCGAGTTGCCTTTGCATGTGGTGGGCTTGGTGCCGGCAACGGAGAATCTGCCCAGCGGGCACGCCTACAAGCCCGGTGACGTGATCACCGCCATGAATGGCAAGACGATCGAGGTCATCAACACCGACGCCGAAGGACGCCTGATCCTGGCCGATGCCCTGGCCTATGCTGCTCGATTTGAACCCAAGGCGGTCATCGACCTGGCGACCCTGACGGGGGCGTGCGTGGTCGCACTGGGGCGGGGCATGGCTGCGGGCGCCTTTTGCACCGACGAGGACTTGCTGGGACGCTTGCAGGCGGCAAGCCAGATCAGCGGCGAGCGCATCTGGCATATGCCTCTCTACGATGAGTATATGGCAAGCCTGGAGAGCCTGACAGCCGACCTGAGCAATACCGGAGGCCGGTACGGGGGCGTCGGCACTTCGGCCATGTTCCTCAAGCAGTTTGCCGAGGGATATACCTGGGCGCACCTGGACGTCGCCGGGATGACCTTTGAGGAGCGGTCGCCATCACCCAAGCTGCCCGCTTACCTGCAGAAGGGGGGCACCGGTTTCGGCGTGCGGCTGCTGGCCCAAGTCCTGCGCGACTGGGCGGCGGCTGATTGATTCTGCGCGACCAGGCTCTGCTGGCAGGCGCTCGCTGGGCCAATAGTCGGCATTGCCAGGACTAGTGCAGCCGGAATATCGGTTCAGACCGCAACATCGCGAGGGGGACAGGCAAATGGCATTACTTACCGGAGACGAGCTCATCGAAATCGCAGTACGCCTCGAGGAGAGAGGGGAGGCTTTCTATAACACCGCTGCCGACCGGACAGACACAGCGGAGACCAAGGCCCTCTTTGAGGAGCTTGCGATCCAGGAGCAGTATCACCGGCGAGCGTTTCAGCAGATGGGGCGCGAGATGCCGCAACTGGCTCTGTCAGATGAGCAGTGGGAGCAGTTTCAGGCGTATGCAGACGTGCTGCTCGAGCAGCGCGTGTTCGACAAGCCTGGGGGAGCCCTGGCTGAGGCAGCTCAGGCAGAAGATGAGACAGAAGCGCTGCGGGCTGCCCTTGGCTTTGAAAAAGAGACACTCCAGTTCTACCGCGAGCTGCGAGGCGTTATCCGGGGCGCCGATCAGCAAACGGTCGACCGCATCATCGGAGAAGAAGAACACCACATCCAGCGCTTGTCGGGCATGCTTGCCACGCGCTGAGGGAAAATAGGTGGAACCTCGAGTCCGCGCACCTTTACGCTATTGCGCTAGCGCAAGGGTGCGCGGGCTTTCTGCGTTGCGTCTAGCCGCAGTCGATCGTTCGGGGTGGCAAGAAGGCTTCGCGCAGAGCTTGGATGGCCTCATCCATCTGCGCGGCCTCGACGATGCACGACACGGTGGAGATCGATGTGCTGATCGCCAGTGTGTGAATATTGGCTGAAGTCAGCGCCGTGAACATCGTGCCTGCTATCCCAGGTCGCTCTCCAAAGTGGGGGCCAAAGATGGCAAGCATGACCACATCGTCTGTGTGCAGTATCGCCTCTGCCCCCAGGTCTCGGCAGATCGTTTCAAGTATGTTGAGAGCCGCCGCGAGACAATCCCGCGCCACGCAAATGACCATGCTGTGCCGGTGATGGATGCAGAATGCGTGTACGATGAAGGTGCAGTTGATCTCGTTGTTTCCCAGGGCAGTCAGAATGGCAGCAACCGCATCTGGGCGATCTGGCAAGCCCAGGATGCTGATGCGGGCGAGGTCGCCTTTTTGGATAATGCCGCCGATTCTGAACTTGGAATCTTGCATCCTATTTCCTTGTGCCGGTATTCATACTGATGGGCCCGTACCTATTCCTGCGGTAGGCTGATGCTGAAGGTGGTTCCCGTGCCCACCCGGCTGCGCACCGAGATCCGCCCTCCGTGTTGTTCGACTACATCCTTGACGATGACCAACCCGAGGCCCGTTCCATCCACGTTTGTGCTCTTGGCGTTCTTGGCGCGATAGAATTCTGTGAATATGCGTGACATGGCATCTTCCGGGATACCGATTCCGGTATCAGAGACTTCCAGTTCGATTTCGCCGTCCTCATGCCCTGCTTTTACGCTCACGGTGCCGCCGCTTGGCGTGTACTTGACAGCATTGCTTATCAGATTCATGACCATCCTTTCCAGGCTATCCTCGAATCCGGCAAGCAGCAAGGGCTCCGACTCTACATCAACTGCATATTGTTGGCCTTTCTCCACGGCCCTGGGCTGCATGATCTCGGATACTCTGGCAATGATGTCGCCCAGATTTACCTTCTGTTTCTCGCTCTGTAGCGGCTCCACTTTGCCAGCGGCCAAATCGAGTAGGTCGTTGACCAGGGCCAACAGGTGAGAGAGCCTCCGCTGCGATCGCTCTACCAGGTCTCTCTGCTTCTCGCCCAGCGGTTCGACGATACCCAACTCGAGGAGCCTGAGCATGCTCTGCACGGCAGAAAGAGGCGAGCGGAACTCGTGGGTAATCATCCTGACAAAGTCAGACTTGGCCCTGTCGGCAGTTTGCAGGGCCTCGTAGGTTCGGGCATTCTCCACAGCTGTGGCCCCTGCGCCCGCCAAGGCGGCTAGGAACTCGGCATCCCGCTCGATAAAGTGACCGGGCTGGTCGCTGTAGACACAGATCACGCCCTCGGCCCTGTTTCTAATAAGCAAGGGCACGCACAGAATGGAGGCTATCTTCTCGGCTCGGGTCGCCTCTGGGTATAGAAGTCTGTCTTCCTTTGACGTGTCGCGGACGATGGTTGGCTGGCCCGTAGTCAGAGTCTCCGACACATAGTTCGCCTGGTCCAAATCGATGGGACCTACGTTTAGATACTGGTCGCTGAGTCCAAAGGAAGCGGCGGTATCAATGCGCGTGCCGGTCCTGCCTACCAACAGGATCGAGCAGGCACGCACCTGCATGGCCTTTGCGGCGCTCTGGGCCACGAGGTCGAGCACCTCGTTCAGATTGAGGGTAGAACTGACCGTCTTGGTCACATTGTACAAAGTCTGGATGAGCTGATAGGCATCGGACAGGCTCTGCTGCAAGTGTAGCATTTGCTCATCCCGCTGGCGGAGGAACTTGGTGAGGGTGGTCGCCAGATACACGGTCATGTACATGCTGGTGGTGAACTGGAAGAGGATGGCGGCAACGTACATGCCGCTGTGGTGGACAGACTCTGAGATCAGGCCTATCGAATAGTGGGGGACGATGCCTGCATACTCGAGCAGGGCCAGTAACGCTACGGCAAATACAGCCACGGTAGCAAATAGATAACATGCAGAACGCGAGAGCAAGGCGGCAGCCACAATCAGGTGGAATATGAAAAAAAACAGCAAGGGGCTGGTAATACCGCCGGTAAAGTGAACCAGCAAGATCATGGCTATCCAGTCCAGGCTGAGTTGGACCTGGACAAAGCGATCAAAACTGGCTGCTTCGGCTATACCTTCTCTTTCCACCCCACGCCAATAGAACTGCAACAGGCCTTCGTAATCATAGCCCGTCATGCGAGTTGGATAGGTAAATGTCCGCTTGAGGTACCTGTCCAGAAGGTAGTTGTAGATAAACATGCACACGCCAATGGCATAGAGGGGCAAGCTCGGCATCGGTAGCCCGAGGACAAAGTCGAGGATCCAGGTGCCGATCAAGACGCCGGCTGCGGCGAACCACCTCAGCCGGATCTCGAGCACCCCAATGAAGGAGAACCACCTGAGCTGAACAAGCCAGGCATGGTTCAGCTCATCACTGCCCTGCGGATCGGAAAGCGCTGGCTGGCTGTCTTCCATCGCCGATTTCATCCTTTTGTCTGAGCATCGAACGCCGAGATCTGTCTTGCCAAGTCGAAGATGCAATTATGCCCAAAAGAGAACGACGGGCCAGTCTGCCCGCCGCTCGTCGCCGTGATGCTAGCCGGAATCCGAATTGTCGTACCTATCCCATCTAGTCGAGTTGATGGCACCCGGTCGCGTGGCAGGCGCGTGGCCTTGCATGGAAACCAGCACCCGGTCAGGAGTCACGCTGAGAGGCCGGGTGTTGGACTCCATAGGTTGGTCTATTTTCTCAGCAAGTCCTCTACCTTTTTCACCAGATCGCCCGGCTCCAACGGCTTCTCGACAAAGCCGTCGACGGGCAAATAGTCCTCCTCCGGTCCGAAGCGTAGCGGTGTGGTGCTGTGGATCGCTGTGAGCATCAAAATCGGAATATCACGGTAGCTGGCATACTCTGAGGCAGGGTCCTGGCTGCGCAGCTCTAGCGAGACCTGGAACCCCTCGGTGGTATAGTCCATCATGACGTCGAGAATGATCAGGTCGGGATCGATCTCTTTGACTTTCTGCAGACCTTCTGCACCACCGGCAGCGCTAAAGACCTGGAAGCCGCTTGCCTGGAGAGTCAGCCTGACCACCTCCACCAGATCTGGATCGTCGTCGATGATCAGGATTTTTTCATTCGCCATGGTTGCCTTCCTCCTGTTCCTTCGTGAGAGTGTTCCAGTGCGCGCTGGATATCGAGACGGCTCGAGCGCTAGCATCGAGTTCACCCAGGATCGATCTGACCAGGCCGGGTACTGCGGCCTCTACCTCAGGACTCAGTTGAGCGTGCCAGTCCAGCTTGGCAGGCTGGACTCCGTAGATGACGATTTCTTCGGGAAGCAGTTCCAACACCTCGGCCAACAGCAGCGCTTCGCGCAATCCCGCGTTGTGGACGGATAGGCGCCGATCGTCCCCGAGCAGCCGTGCCTCCTGTCTTGTGAAGCGGGCAAACTCGCCCGGAGCCAATCCCACGTTGGCCGCGTCCACCAAAATCACGCGCCGCCAGCCTTCCATGAGGTTGACCAGCCCCAGTCCCTTTGTCCCGCCTTCCGCCGCTTCGACACCTTGGGGCAGGGCGTGCACCACGAGCTTTTCTATCACGCGCACGCCGATGCCATCATCGCCGCGCATCGGGTTGCCCAGCCCAAGGATTAGCGTGTCCTGAAGTGGAGCCGGTGAGACGACGGATGATCCCTCCCCGTTCCGTCTTGCAGGTCGCGCCGGCGTGCTTGCCGTCATTACACAAACTCTACGTCGAGAAGGTGTGTCGAGCACGAGATGCACGGGTCGTAGGCCCTAACCAGCATCTCCATCGTGTGCCGGATCTTGTCCTGGGGCTGATCCAGTACCTGCGGCAGCAGGGCGCGCATGTCAGCTTCGATGTTGGCGTGGTTTTGGTTGGTGGGAATGATGCAGTTGGCGCCCTGTATGAGCCCATCGTCGTCGATGACATAGTTGTGGAACAGGATGCCCCGTGGCACGTCGCAGGAACCCACACCCTCTCCGCCTTTGCCCTCGAACTGATACAGAGGCTCTTCCTCAATACCACGATCCACCAGCTCGTCAATTATCCGGATGCTGTCCTCGATACAGTGCACCATTTCGATGGCTTGGGCCGCTGAGTTGAGGAAAGAGTTGGTGACGATTGGCTTCATGCCCAGCTCTTCGGCAGCCGCCTTGGCGCGCGGGTGCAGCTGATCGTAGTTGTTGTTGAATCGGGCCAGCGCGCCGACCATGTAGGTATCCCGGTTGTGCTTGGCCCACTTGGCCGTCGAGTGAGGTACCATGTATTCGTTGGTCACCTTGCGATAGTCTGCAAGCGGGTAGGTGAAGCCGTCCGTCGTGGCGACATGGCCGTCGATGAAGGCGTATTCATCATCCTTTTGCAGCGACACGTATTCGGTCTCGCGCTCGAACTGGGGCCAGGGCAGCGTCTTGAGCAAGGCGGTGGTCTCGTCCATGTCATCGCGGGCGGCGACGAGGCGCTCCCTAATGGCTAGCAGTTCCTTGATGGTTGGCAGGTGGTTGAAGCCGCCAACGGCCATGGCAATGGGGTGGGTATGGCGGCCGGCGATCATTGCGCACAGGTCGCCGGAGAGTTTCTTTATGCGCAGCGCTCGCATGACCACTTCGGGATGCGTCGCTGCCAAGGGGAGCACGCTGCCCGCACCAAAGAAATCGGGCGCGACGAGCATATAGACGTGGAGCACGTGGCTGTCGATCATCTCGCCGTGGAACAGCAGCTTGCGCAATAGCGCTGTCTGTTCCGAAACCTCCACCTGGAGAGCAGTCTCCGTTGCCCGCAGCGATGCCGTCGCATGCCCGACGGAGCAGATGCCGCAAATGCGTGAGGTGATGTGCGACGCCTCGGAATAGGGGCGACCGCGCAGAAAGGCCTCGAAGAAGCGCGGCGCCTCTACGATCTGCCATTCGCACTTGACCAACTCGCCGTTCTTTACGTCTATGACGATATTGCCGTGTCCCTCCACGCGGGTCAGGTGATGTACGTCAACGTTTACGTTCACAGCACTCATGCTAGTTTGTCTCCTTACCTAAACCTGGAACCTCAGCACTATCCCTCGATCTGCGCTGGGTCGTAGGCGTTGAATATCGTCATCATGGACATGAGCTGTTCGACGGTCAGTCCAGCCTCTTCGAGAACGTCTTTCATGGCATTCTCGTTGGGATGGGGGATCAGGCCCCGGCATCCCTCGCATCCGGTGCCGACCGTGGGGCAGATGGCGTCGCATCCAGCGCGCGTGATCGGACCCAAGCAAACGCCGCCCTTTTGGAACAAGCACACGTTTTCTTTGAGCTTGCACTCGACGCACACGGGGTAGTCGGGAATCGCGGGCGTCTTGCCCAGCAGCACCTGCTTGACCACCTCGAGAAACTCAAAACGGTCGATGGGACACCCGGGAATGAAGGCATCCACCTTGATGACGGCGCTGATTGGCCGGGCAGGGTAGGTATCGTACCAGTCCCACTTGTCTGCATATACGTACTGGCGCACATCCTGCAGCGAAGGCTGGATATTCTTCAGCGCGTTTACGCCCGCCGTATGGGCACATGCACCCAGGGCGACGACGATGGCAGCTTGGTCCCTGATCTTTTTCAGGCGTTCCTCGTCTTCCTTACGCGTGCACGAGCCTTCGACAAAGGCAACGAGATAGTCTTCCCCCTTTTCGCTGATCGCTTCGCGAAACTGGACGATCTCGACTGCCTCGACGAGCTCGAGGTGCGTCTGCAAGGCATCTACCACGGTGAGCTGGCAACCTTCGCAACAGGCAAAGTCGAAGAACGCGACCTTTGGTTTTCCGTTGTCAGCCATTAGAATGCCTCCTCGAATCCCTTGATGTCGGCGTACCGGAAGACAGGACCGTCCTGACAGCAGTATAGGCCGTTGATCTGGCAGTGACCGCATTTGCCCACGCCGCACTTCATCCGCCGCTCGAGCGAAAGATAGATCTGCGTTTCGGGGATGCCCTTGCCCAGCAACTCCATCAGCACAAAACGGTACATGATGGGCGGGCCGCAGGTCGCCGCAACGGTGGCACGCGAGTTGATCGTGATCTTGGGAAAGAGAGTGGTGATCACCCCGACGTTCCCTTCCCAGTTCTCACTGCCCCGGTCGACCGTCATGTGAAACTCGACGTCGCCTCGCCCGGCCCACTGTACCAGCTCGTCCTTGAATAGGATCTCGCTTGGTTGCTTGGTACCATAGAGGATGATCACGCGGCCAAATTGGCTCCTCTGGTCCAGTACTTCGTTGATGAGCGAGCGCAATGGGGCCAGCCCCAGTCCACCAGCGGCAAAGAGGACATCTTTCCCCTTCATCTTGTCGATGGGGAATGGATTGCCAAAGGGACCGCGAATACCGAGCTGGGCACCGCGCTCAAGTTGGTGCATGGCCCTTGTCACATCGCCCACGCACCGCACACACAACTCAAAGGTGCCGTTGCTGCGGCCTGGGGATGAGCTGACGGAAATAGGGGCCTCTCCGATGCCAAACAGCGAGACCTCCACGAATTGGCCCGGCTCGTTGCCCAGGCTCTGTCCCTCAGGCAGCTCGAGGGTGAACAGCTTCTCAAGCCCGGTGAGCTGCTCCACCTGAAGCAGGCGGGCCATAGTCGGCATATAAACAAGCTCTCTATCAGCAGCCATCGTCTACTCTCCCTGTACCCTGCACCCATGGAGCTCGTTGAAGACGTCCACGGGGGAGATGTCCACCAGGCAAGAGCGAGCACAGCGCCCGCAGCCTGTGCAGCCCAGTTCATGATACCGCTCCATCAGGTAGCGACCCTTGCGCATGAGGCGGTGGCGCAGACGCGCGGCCTGATGCTCTCGAAAGTTCTCGCCCCCGGCTACTCGGGCAAATTCGTCCAGCTGGCACGAGTCCCAGCGACGCCATCGCTCGCCGTCCTGCAGATTCAGCTCGACCTCGTCGTAGACGTTGAAGCAGAAGCAGGTGGGGCACACCAAGGTGCACTGTCCGCAGGCCAGGCAGATCTCGGCCAACCGGTCCCATATCGGATTGTCGTACGATTGGGCCATCAATGTGGACAGCTCGCCCACGTCAAAATCGAGCTTGAATGGGAAGCGGGGCCATTTGGCGCCCATGACCCGGTTGAGCTGCTTCATGTCGGCCTCTTCGGCGCGGCGGGCCGCGCTGTACTTTTCCAGCAATGCGGCGCCTGCATCTGAGCCGGTGTTCACCGCATACGACTCGCCCAAATCGGTCAGGTGCAGATCGTAGCCAGTGCTGACTGCGAGTGTGCCCATGCTCTTGCAGAACGAGTGCTCATCGCAGGGATTCAGGCATTCAATGCTCACCAGCAGCGTTTTCTTGCGACGTTCGAGGTAGTAGGCATCTGGATAGCCTTCGCTGAAGGCCTTGTCTAGCACCCGTATGCCGTGGAGATCGCAGGTGTGAATGCCGAGGATCACGGTGGGGGGCGCCTCGAGGACCATGTCCACGGTCGGCTTGCCGGTCCGGGTGAAGGTCATCATGCGCTCTGCCTGAGGTTGGAGATACTTCTTGGGTGGCAGGATCGAGGTGTCATAGTCGAGCCGCAGATCGGTCACTTCCTCGAGCTGGTCAAAGGCAAATTTGATCCCCTTGGCCACGGGTCCGACCACCCGGTAGTCGCCCATCATGCTGGTGACAAAGGGAGCGACTGCTTCCTTGTCAAGTACCCATAGGCTCATTCCGCCCTCCTGATATGGATTTTCGCCGGGGCCGCACGGTCCAGGCGCAGTCGACAGTGCCGGTTGAGACGATATTCTGTGCGGAGAACCGAGGGCAGCCTACGAGCCGGGGTGGCAGGCGTGTAGACTTATGGGGTGTGAGGGGTCCGGTTTCGGGGTGCCAGGACTGGCCCCGAGCTCCAGCGCCCGCTGCGTCTCCATTGGCAACAAACAAGAACCATCTTCGATTGACAACCCTGCCGATGATACCCTAACTGTGCGCCTGTGTCAAATCTCAGGGCGCTTGTGAATTTTGTGTCAAGCACAGCCAGGAGATTGCGCAGGCGTGCAAAACCTGTTGCGCTCCCGGCCACACGTGCCTCAGATTTCCTAGCAAATACGGGGCAACTGCTCACCCACCAGCATGTCCACGATCCGGCGGGCGCCCAAGGCGGTGCGCAGCACTACCCGTCCAGGGTGTGCCTCTACGACGTGCCCGACGATGGTTGCCTCTTGTCCATAGCGATGAGCGCGGAGCGCTGCCAGAGCAGCACCGGCCGCCTCGGGCGCGACGATGGCGATAAGTTTGCCCTCGTTGGCTACGTAGAGAGGATCCAATCCCAGCAGCTCACATGCGGCGCGTACCGGCTCGCGCACGGGTACGGAGGTCTCGTCGATCTCGATACCCACCTGGGAGCGCGTCGCCAGCTCGTTGAGCGCCGTAGCCAGGCCGCCGCGCGTGGGATCGCGCAGGCAGTGGAGCGACCCGGCAGGCAGGGCCTGCAACAGGTCAGCCACCAGACCGTTCAGAGGAGCGCAGTCGCTCACCAACGGGCTGGCGAACTGCAGCCCCTCGCGTTGGGTCATGATCGTCATACCATGGTCGCCGATGGTGCCGTTGAGGAGGATCACGTCGCCAGGTTGTGCCTGGTCGCCGGCGACGGTAGTGCCAGGCGGCACCAAACCCACGCCGGCGGTGTTGATAAATAGCTTGTCGGCGCTCCCCCGGTCCACGACCTTGGTGTCGCCGGTCACGATTGGCACTCCAGCGCTAGCAGCGGTTGCCGCCATCGAAGCCACAACCCCCTCCAGGTCATCGAAAGGTAGCCCTTCTTCGATGATGAACCCGGCACTGAGCCACAGAGGCCGCGCGCCGCTCATGCTCAAGTCGTTGACGGTGCCGCACACCGCCAGCTTGCCAATGTCACCGCCGGGAAACACCAGCGGGCTGACGACGTAGCTGTCGGTCGAGAAGGCGATGCGCGGCGGCGAAGCCACGAAACGGCGGGGATCATCCTGAGAAGCGGGGAGATCGACAACCGCCGAGTCGTCGAGTTGCAGCAGCACGGGGTTGCCGAAATGCTTGAGAAAGAGCCTCTCCACCAGATCGTGGCTCAATCTGCCACCAGAGCCGTGGGCCAGCAAAATCAGATCTTTGCTCATCTTTGATCCTGTCCGCCGCCACAGGACGCGAACGACCTTCGCCCCGCGGCCTGTGCCGGCGCCTGGAGTGTCACTCCTCTTGTCCGAACTGGTAGTAGGCCGCGCATGCTCCCTCCGCCGAGACCATGCAGGGGCCGATGGGACGGATGGGCGTGCACGCTTTGCCAAAGAGAGGGCACTCGGGCGGTGTGAAGGTGCCGCGCAGGACGTCGCCACACCGGCAGCCCTTGTGCTCCTTGGTGGGCCCGGGATCGACCTGGTACAGATGGGCAGCGTCGAACTGGACGAGCCCGGGCCGGATGCTCAACCCGCTGGCGGGCACCGCGCCCAGCCCGCGCCACTCGGCTGCGCCAGTTTGAAAGGCGCGGCCCATGATGTCCACAGCAGTGGGGTTTCCCTGCCGGCTCACGCTGCGAGCGTAGCTGTTCGACACGGCAGGGCTTCCATCCTCGATCATGTCTATCAGGTCGGCTACAGCGCGAAGGATATCCAGGGGCTCGAATCCCGCCACAGCCACGGGCAAGTTGTATTCCTCTGGCAGGAACGCCCAGGCTCCGGCGCCAATGATGGTGGTGACGTGGCCCGGTCCGATGATGCCGTCCAGGGCGATTTCCCCAGAGTCGAGGATGGCGCGCGTGGCAGGGGGCGTCAGTTTGTGCAGGCTGAGCACAGAAAAGTTGTCCAGACCCTCTGCTTGTGCTTGGAGGATGGCGGCAGCGACGGTGGGGGCTGTGGTCTCGAAACCAACCCCGAGAAAGACGACAGGCCGGGCCGGATTCTCGCGGGCGATCTTGAGGGCGTCGAGAGTGGAGTAGACAAGCCGCACATCGGCCCCGCCGGCTTTGGCATCCTGCAAGCTCTCCCTGCTGCCCGGCACCCGGACCATGTCCCCAAAGGTAGTGAGGATCAGGCCGGGCACCCGGGCCAGGGCGATGGCCCGATCCAGGTCGGCATTGGCCGTCACGCACACCGGGCAGCCCGGCCCGGAGCGAAGGTCCACCGTCGGCGGAAGCAGCGACCGCAGGCCGTAACGCATGATGGCATGGGTATGCCCGCCGCAGAACTCCATAAGCCGGACAGGGCGCTGGGACCGTTGTTCAATTCGGTGTAGGAGCTGGCGCGCCAGCGCCGGGTTGCGGAATTCGTCGACATACTTCATGAACTGTACCTCATTCAGCCTCAGCGCGAGCCAGCGCGACCTGGCCCAGGCTGATGCCGCCGTCGTTGCACGGCACGCGCCGGTGCAGGAGCGCGGTGAATCCGGCCTGTTCCAGTCGTTGCACCGCCATGCCCAGCAACAGCCTGTTCTGGAAGCAGCCGCCGCTGAGGGCCACCGTCCTCAAACCACTCTCTTTTGCGATCTGCTGGCATACCGTCGCAATCATCTGGGCCATGGTCAGGTGAAAGCGCCATCCAATCTCTGCCTGGCTGCGGCCCATCTCCAGATCGGACCGGATCGCGCCTATCAGCTCGCGCAGACCGATCACTGTGCCTGCCTCCTCCGCCTCCATCTGAAAGGGGTAGGGCCGAGTCTTGTCTGCGCTCTGCCTGCCGTCCTGCCACCCGGAAGCCATCATCTCCAGCTCGATGGCGGCTTGAGCTTCGTAGCTCACGTGCTGCCGCACACCGGCGAGGGCCGCCACGGCATCGAACAGCCGTCCTGCGGCCGACGTCAGAGGCGTGTTCAGGTTGCGGTCTATCTGGCTACGCACGATGCCGGCCTCTTGCGCCGTGATGCCCGGGGCCTCCTCCCAGGGATCGACTGGCAGGTCGGGTGTCTCGCCGGTCAAGGCATACACATAGCCCAAGGCCAGCCGCCACGGATGGCGAATGGCTGCGTCGCCGCCGGGCATGGGTAGATATTCCAGATGCGCAGCCCGGCGAAAGCCACGATAGTCACCGACAAAGAACTCCCCACCCCAAATGTGCCCGTCCAGTCCGTAGCCGGTCCCATCCCAGGCAACGCCAATCACCGGGCCGCCATCGAGCGGCCATTCATTATCGACCAGGCAAGAGGCAATATGCGCCTGATGGTGCTGCACGGCTACCAGGCAGTCGGGGCTGCACGGCAAGGAGCGGGCGAACTGGGTCGAAAAGTAGCCGGGATGCATGTCGTGGGCAACCCGTTCAGGCTCGACGCGAAACAGGTGTTTGTACAGATCGACCGTCACCTGGAGGTGTTCCAAAGTCTCCAGGTTTTCCATGTCGCCGATGTGCTGGCTAAGAAAGGCAAAGTCGTCGCGGGCGAGGCAAAATGCGTTCTTGAGATCGGCACCCGTAGCCAGGACCGGCTTGGTCTGGAACGGCAGGCGTATCGGAAAAGGCGCGTAGCCACGGGAGCGGCGCAGGGGCTGTGGCTGCCGCAAACTCGGGTTGGTGCTGTCCGGCGACGGCGAGAACCAGACCGAATCATCGTACCGGGCATAGATATCGCGGTTGTGCATCAAAAAGCCGTCAGACAGGTTGCCCAGCCGCTCGCGCGCTTCGTCGTTGTCCCGGGCGATCGGTTCTTCGGACAGGTTGCCGCTGGTCATGACCAGTGGGCGTCCGACGTCGCGCAGCAGAACGTGGTGCAGGGGAGTATACGGCAGCATGACGCCCAGATACTTGTTGTTGGGCGCTACATCGTGGACGACTGTCGATTCGTCGCGCCAGCGCAGCAACACGATGGGACATTGCTGGCTCAGAAGAAGGCTCTCTTCTTCATCCGATACGGTACAATGGCGGCGGACATCCTCCAGCGTAGCCATCATGACTGCCAGTGGTTTCGCCGGACGTCCCTTGCGGGCGCGCAGGGTTTGCACCGCCACGGCGGCGGTCGCATCGCAAGCCAGGTGAAAGCCGCCAAGGCCCTTGATTGCCAGAATCTTGCCTGCCAGCAGCATCTCGCCTGCCAGGCGCATGGCGTTATCGCCGGAGGCCTGTTGATCCCCGGACTTTTCGAGCCAGATGTGTGGACCGCAAACGGGACAGGCATTGGGCTGGGCGTGGAACCTGCGGTCTAGCGGGTTGTCGTACTCGCGCTGGCAATCGGGGCACATGGCAAAGGGCGCCATCGTGGTGAGCGGGCGGTCGTATGGGATGTCGCGAATGATGGTAAAGCGCGGCCCGCAGTTTGTGCAGTTGGTGAAGGGATAGCGGTAGCGGCGGTCAGCCGGATCCAGCAGTTCGCTGAGGCAGTCGGCGCAGGTGGCAATGTCCGGAGAGATCAGTTGGTAGCGCCCTTCCT
>Ga0316577_10000774_pt1 | contig 13774 bp, 6 predicted proteins | sample S5NA_FD_203073 | JGI IMG/M metagenome (GOLD analysis project Ga0316577, IMG submission 203073) | Rhizosphere microbial communities from salt marsh grasses in Alabama, United States - S5-7_050615r2r1 | ecosystem: Host-associated > Plants > Roots > Rhizosphere | place: USA: Alabama | collected... | reverse complement strand
CGATCCCGGGGAAGTGAGCGAACGGGCGATCCAGCGTGGGCGGGACCAGGTGGGAACCGTGGGTAGCGGGAACCATTTCATCGAGATCGGTGAGGTCGATGAGGTCTACGACGGGAGGGCTGCTGAGCGATTGGGTCTGGATCGAGGCACGGTCACCATCTTCATCCACTCCGGTTCCCGGGGGCTGGGGTATCAAATCTGCGACGATTACCTCGATGTGATGCTCAGGGCCTCCCGGAAGTACGGGATCGACCTCCCTGACCGCCAGCTCGTCTGTGCCCCCCTGGACTCTCCAGAGGCGAAACGGTATCTCGGGGCGATGCGGGCGGCTGCGAACTTCGCCTTCGCCAATCGGCAGATGATGGGGCACCGGGTGCGGGAGGCGTTCTCCAGGGTGTTCGGCCAGAGCCCGGCAGCCATGGGGTTGGACCTCATCTACGATGTGGCCCACAACATCGCGAAGTTCGAGAAGCACTCGGTGGGGGGGAGGGAGCGGACCCTCTGTGTCCACCGGAAGGGTGCGACGAGGGCCTTTCCGCCCGGTCACCCTGATCTGGGGGACGCGTACAGGGACCTGGGGCAGCCCGTGTTCATTCCGGGAGACATGGGCCGGTATTCGTTCGTCCTCCTGGGAACGGAGGGGGCGTACGCAGAGACCTTCGGCTCCACCTGCCACGGAGCGGGACGGAGGATGAGCCGCCGGCAGGCCAAGAAGTCGGCGAGGGACAGGAATCTGAGGAAGGAGTTCGACGAGCTCGGGATTGAGGTCAGAGCCTCTTCGTTTGCCACGGTGGCGGAAGAGATCCCCGAAGCGTACAAGGACGTGGCGGATGTCGTGGACGTTGTGGATCGAGCGGGTATCGGGAGGAAGGTGGCCCGATTGAAGCCCCTGGGCGTGCTGAAGGGATAGGGACATGCCGGAGAGAATCCTGGGGTTCTCGGCGGATCTGTTCGCCAGGAGGCGAGCCCGGGCGCTGGAGAGCCTCGAGGATAGCCTTTTGATTCTGTCGTCCTCGCCTCCCCTCTATCGATCCAGGGACACGGAACACCGCTATCGGCCCGATTCGGAGCTCTTCTACCTGACCGGCTGCACCCAGCCCGGTGTCGTGGCGGTGCTGTCGGGAGTGGAGGCGCAGGACCGTTTCCTCCTCTTCGTGCCCCAGCGGGATCTCGAGACTGAGCTCTGGTCCGGACCCCGCCTGGGACCCGAAGGGGCCCGGGAGCGGTTCGGGGCCGATGTCGCTTTCGCCTCGGAGGAGCTGGACGAGCGCCTCCCGGATCTCCTTCGTCTCCCCCGTCGGATCTTTTTCCGTTTTGGGGAGGACCCCAGGTTGGAGCCCCTGGTGGTGGAGTCCCTCAGAACCGCACGGGCGCGGGGAGCCCGGAAGGGGGAAGGACCTCGGATCGTGGAGGATCCCGGCCAGATCCTGGACGAGCTGAGACTCCGAAAGGACCCTGAGGAGTTGGCGAAGATTCGGCAGGCCACCAGCCTCACGGTAGCGGGGTTCCGGGATGCGATGGCCGGCACGCGGCCTGGAATGGGTGAGTGGGAGGTGGAGAGCCTTCTCGAATCGGCGTTTCGGAAGGGTGGGGCTGCTGGGCCGGCCTTCCCAACCATCGTGGGCTCGGGAGGGAACGCATGCACCCTGCACTACTCCGCGAACGAACACACCCTGGATGATGGGGAGCTGGTTCTTCTGGACGGCGGGGCCGAAGTGGATCTCTATGCCGCGGACGTAACCCGAACCTACCCCGTCGGCGGCCGGTTTCAGGCCCATCAGAGGCGGGTCTACGAGGTGGTCCTGGCGGCCCAGAGGGCGGCCATCGACCGGATCCGTCCGGGCTCGACGGTGGACCGCCTTCACGAGGCGGCGATACGCGTTCTCACCGACGGCCTGTTGGAGCTGGGGGTTCTGAGTGGGAAGACCGACGATCTCCTGGAACAGAAGGCCTATGACCGGTACTTCCCCCATCAGACCTCTCATTGGCTGGGTCTGGACGTCCACGACGTGGCGGACTACGCCAGACGTGGGCGCCCAAGGGTCCTGGAAGAGGGCATGGTCCTCACGGTGGAACCAGGACTGTACTTTCCGGCGGTGGCCGAGGAAGCTCCCGGCCCTTTCACCGGAATCGGTGTTCGTATCGAGGACGACTTTCTGGTCACGAACTCGGGATCGGAGAGCCTCACCGGGTCTCTGCCAGTGTCCATGGAGGAGTTGGAGGAGCTGCTGGCGGGAGGCTGATTCGGGCGGGGCTGCGCTCCGCCGAGGGAAATTCGACGATGGACCACGCACTCTCTCTGAGCCGCCGTTTCTTCAAAGGCCACGGTCACGGCAACGACTACCTTGTGTTCGAGGAGGGGTGCGGCTGGCCCGTGAGCGCGGAAACGGTCCAGAGGATCTGCCACCGGTGGCGGGGGCCGGGGGGCGACGGGATCGTGGCCCTCCTGGCTGGGGAGGGTCCCTTCCGCCAACGGAGGGGAGAAGATCCTTTTCGATTGAGGATGTTCAACCCGGACGGTTCGGAGTTCGAGCGGAGCGGGAACGGACTCCGGGTCCTGGGGGCGTATCTCTTCGGACGGGGTCGGGTCCGGGAGGGTGAACCCTTCCCGGTGGAGGTGGGTGGGGAGACGGTGGAGATGGAGATTCTGGGCCGGGAGCCGGGAGGGTTGGTGAACGTGGCGGTGGAGATGGGACGCGCCCGCTTCGGGATGGCGGCGGTGGGGGGAGATCCCCAGGGATTGCGTTCAGGTCGCTACCTGGATGGGCCGTCGGGGGAGGAGTTGGACATCCAGCCCGTGTCGGTGGGGAACCCACACTGCGTGAGCTTCCGGGACGCCCTCTCCCAGGAGGATCTGTTTCGGCTCGGACCCTTCCTCACCAGGCACCCGGTCTTCCCCAGGGGCGCCAATGTCCAGCTGGCCCGAGTGGTGGGGAAGGCGGAGGTGGAGATCCTGATCTGGGAGCGGGGCGTTGGACGAACCTCCTCATCCGGCACCAGTGCCTGTGCCGTGGCGGCAGCCTGTGTAGAGCGGGGCTTCCTGACCCCCGGAAGGATCCGAGTGACCATGGAGGGAGGGGACTTTGCCGTCACCGTGTCGGCGGGAAGGGAGGTGAGGCTGGAGGGCCCCGTCCGTCCCATATTGGAGGGGGAGCTTACTCCGGAGTTTCAGAAGAGCCTCCTGGATCGCGGTTCCACCGGCGATGCGGCGGACCCTACGTCCGGACCCGGGTGAGGAAGACCATTCCCGCACCGAGGAAGATCAGGTTCGGAAGCCACGCGGCCGTTACTGGATCCAGCGCGCCCGTCTCGCCGACGGCCCCCGAGATCCTGAAGAGGAGCATGTACAGGATGGTGGACAGAAGGGCGACACCGATGCCGTAGGCGGTGCCCCCTCTCTTGGTGCTCGTGGCCAGGGGTGCGCCGAAGAGGATGATGACGAGAGTCGCCACGGGGATGGCGATCTTCTCCGCCCGGTCCACCAGAAGCTTTGTGGGCGTTCCTCCCGACCGCAGGATGATATCCGCCAGCCGTCCCATCTCCTTTCGGGTCATCTCTTCCGGCTTCCTCGGCTCTTCCAGGAAATCCTCCGGACGCTCGGTGAACCCTCGGGTGCGGAACCTCTGGAACTGGGCAGCCACTTCCTCACCCCCGTCCAGAAACACCCGGTAGAATCCCTCGTTGAAGGTCCAACCGACCTCCGGGTCATAGGCGGCGTACTCTGCAGTCAGGTGGGTCAGGGGTCGGCTCGTGCTGGGATCCACCGTCTCCATGACGATCCCCGTCAGGGTCCCGTCTGCCACGCTCAGCCGCTGTATGGTAAAATTCCGCCCGTCCTCCCCCTGAAACACGAAGTTGGTCCTCCACTCCCGGCGCGTGTCCTCCTGGCCCAGGATATCGGCGGCCCGGCGGTTGCTACGGGGGACCACTTCCTCCAACCCCAGGGCCACCCCCGTGAGGAGAACACCGAGGACGATCACGGGGACGATGAGGCGGTGGAAGGAGATGCCCCCGGCCTTCGCCGCCACGATCTCCCGATGCAACGTCATGGTCTGCACGGTGAAGACCGCCGCGACCAGGGCTGCGATGGGGAAGGACCACTGGATGAACTGGGGCATCTTGTAGACGTACGCCAGGCCCACGTCGAACCAGCTGAGGCCCGCTCCGAGGTAGTCCTCGAGGTTCTCGGTGATGTCCCCCAGGATGAAGAGGATCGGGGAGCCCAGGATGAAGGCCAGGAACACCTTCATGAAAGACCTGGCCACCAGCCTGTCCAGAATCCGGATCATGCCGCGGGACTCGCCTCGGCGGGCTCAACCTTCTGGAATGGTCGCCGGACCCACTTCGTGAGGGTGAAGAAGAGATCGTCCCACCCCCCGGCCCTCGCCGTGGCCATTTGTTTCGACATCCGACTGACCATGATGATCCCGATGGGTAGGAGGACGAGGTTCGGGAGCCACATGGACATGGCTGGGCTCATGTAGCCGCGGTCCGCCAGGGTCTCCCCTCCAATGAGCGACATCCAGAAGATGGCGAAGATGACCACGGACGCGGTGATGACCATCCCGACCCCGCCCCGGGGAAAGCGCACGGCCAGGGGTGCCCCGAGGAGTACGAACACGATACAGGCGAATGCGATGGCGTACTTCTTGTGGATCTCCACCCGGTACTTGATGGCGGCCAGGCGGAAGCTCTCGTCCCGCTCGGCTTGTGTCTTGGAGGCAGTCACCACCTCCCTGGTCACCCCGTCCGGCGGGAGTGGTTCCGGTTGCTGGAGCCCTGCCGGGACCATGGGGTCAGGGCGGGCCGCGACACCGTCCGAGGCGGGAGACGGCGTCGGGGGGACCATCCCCTCACCGGTTCCCGTCCAACCCAGGGCCCTCTTCACCGCAACGAGCGAGGATCCGTACGCCTCCTCCCGAACCTCTGCCCTGTCTCGCTCATAGCCCAGGGCCCGCCACGCCAGCATCTCCGTGGACATCTCCCGGTCCGACCGGTAATCCGAGGCGTATCCTCTCTCCAGGATGTTGGAGATCCCCCGGATGGGGAGGAACTGTTGGGCGAACTCCGCCTGCTGGAATCCCCCCAGGCGATCCTTGGGGACCTCGAACACCGACCCGTCGTAAAGGTTGAGGTAGAGGTCCGTCTGATCCTGGCTGAAGGCCATGGTCCCCCGTTTGGCGTACGTCGTCCGCTGGGCCGAGGGGTCGCTCACGTCATAGATGACGATATCCTCCAGCTCGGACGTGACGGGATCGATACGGGAGGCCTGCAGATAGTAGATACGGCGTCGATTTTCCGTTTCCGCCACCACTTCGTTGACCACCTGTTCTCTTAGCTGGAAGGTGGGGCTCTTGCGGCCGATATCCACCAGCAGGTTCTTTAGCGCATGGTTCGACTCGGGCAGGACCTTGTCGTTGAAGAGAAACATGAGGCCAGCGAGAATGATACCGATCCCCACCAGGGGCATGAGAAGACGCACCGGATTGACACCCCCGCCGGTCATTGCGGTGATCTCGTTCTCCGCCGTGAGATCGCTGAAGCTGTACAGAACGGCCACCAGGACCGACATGGGAAGGGTGAGCGCCACAGTGTGGGGAAGAGCGAGAACGGCGAAGTCAGCCAGGACGGTCCAGGGCAGACCCTTCCCGATGAGCTGGTCCAACCGCTGGGCCACCGTATTCAGAAAGAGGAGGCCTGTGAGGAGAGTAAAGGAAAAGAGGAAGGGCCCCACGTGGCACCGGATCAGATAGCGGATCAGAATGGACATCTTTGGAGTGCCGTCGCCTCTTTGCGCCCAGGCTCCGATGAATTCAAGGAAATGAGGGACGGAGTCTTTTCCCTCCGTCCTCTCTCATCAACTGAGAAATATACACAGAACCGGGCCCGCCGGTCCCCGAGCTGAGGCTTGATGCCGAACCTCCAACTCCTTCTCCTCGGTACGCTGGTCTTGTCCGCCCCGGGACCCACCGGGCCCGGACGGATCGGTGGACCCGCCTGGAGTTACCGGTCGGAGGGCCCCCGGGTCCGCCTCGGGTTGCAGCATCGACCACTTCCTTTCCCCATCAGCTTGCCGTCCCTCCCGGCTCTGCCACCCTGGATGGACGGGGGTGGAGGGCGCGGAGACCCGGCGACCGGCCGGCTCCGTAGCCTTCCCCAGGAGGTTCCTCCCCAGCAGGAGCGATCTTCCTTCTTCGATTCCGAGTTCGCCCAGTTGGATTTCCAGCTTCGGGGAAGAGGGGAGTTCGGGGGGGATTGGAATCGATTCACTCCCTGCGAGACGGGCCTCCAGGTCAGCTGCGACCCAGGACTCTTCCCCCAGCTCAGGCCCGACGTCCAGTTTGGCCTCCAGGCCGGGGGAATCATAGCGGACCGGATTCATGTGGATGTCGACTACGACGAGACCCGGGAGTTCTCCGCCGCCAACAACGTGAACATCTACTACGAGGGACGGGCTGGGGAGGTCCTCCAGCGGCTGGAGATGGGTGACGTGACTCTCAGGTTCCCTGAATCTCGCTTCCTCACCCAGGGGATTCCGGCGGGGAATTTCGGGTTCCGGGCTCTGGCTCAGGCCGGTCCCCTGGATCTCCAGGCCGTCTGGGCACAGCAGAACGGTGATATCTCGTCCCGGGAGTTCGAGCTCGCAGGGGTCGGGGGTCGCCAGGCCTTTGTCCAGGAGGATACGCTGGTCCTGGACGACGCCGATTTCGTATCAGGCCAATTCTTCTTCCTGCTGGACCCCCGGGAGATCACTGATTTCCCACATCTGGACGTTCTCTCCCTGGACCCCGGGAGCGCTCCGCCCGCCGTGACCCCGGGGGCCGAGCCAGTGCAGCTCTATCGTTTCGAGAACGACCCGGTCACCCGTCAGCAGGTTGAGGGCTACATCCAGGCCGAAGCCTCCGCCGAGCGGGACGGGGTCACGGTGAGAGAGTCCGGGTGGTTCCGGTACCTCCAGCCCGGGGTGGACTACTTACTCCATCCCAGCGGATTGTGGGTGGCCCTCCGCCGGCCCCTCCGGGGGGAGGAGATGTTGGCGGTGACGTTCGTCACCGCCACCGGAGACACCGTGGGCGACTACAACCCGGAGCGCCTGCACAACGCGGGGATCCGGCCCAGCCTCAGGCTCCTCAAGGCCTCAGGTCCGAAGCACCAGCCCGGGAGCCCGACCTGGGAGATGGAGATGCATCAGGTCTACCGCATCTCCGGCTCCGACGACGTGGAAGCCAGCTCCGTGGCCCTGAGCCTCTCCCTGGGGGAGCTCTCGGCGGGGCGGACGTTCAAGCGCCGGTCCACGGGGGAGGAGATCACCCTCTTGAAGCTCATGGGGCTGGATGAGGAGGCCCCGGTCGACCAGGTCGACCCGGTGTTCATATATCGGCCGGCACAGGAGTTCTTCCAGGAGAGGCCTCCCGTCTCGGGCACCTTCATCGTCTTTCCCACCCTGAGGCCATTCGCCGAACCACCCTCAGTTCCCTCCCTGGGCCTGTCGCCCGCCGAGACCAGAGAGATCCTCGGCTCGGACGCGAACACCGTCATCTATGACTCCGTGGACCCGGTGGAGCGGGAGAATGGGGGTCTTTTTCGGCTCACCATCCCCTTCCGGATACGGACCGAGGGGTTTATCTCGACCTTCTCTCTTGGGGCCCTGGGGATCCGGGACGGGAGCGAGCGGATCTACTTCGGTGATCGACTCCTGCGGCCCGGTGAGGACTACGTCATCGATTACGACGTGGGACAGGTGACCCTTCTCTCCCCCGACGCCCTCTTCGGGAGCGATCCCCAGGGCCGGGTTCTTGCCACCTGGGAGCAGAAGCCCCTCTTCCAGATCGCACCCACCGCCATCTTCGGTTTCAACGCCCGCTACGGCCTCGGGGACCGAGGGGCCTTTCACTTGCTGGGCTTGTACCAACAGGAACGTACCCTCCAGAACCGGCCGCAGCTCGGAATGGAGCCCTCCTCGATCTTTCTGGGAGGATTGAACGGCAACCTCACCCTCGGGGCGTCATGGCTGGACAATCTGGCGGCCCGGGTCCCAGGGGCCGGAGCCGATAGCGCGGCCACGCTGAACCTCACCGGGGAGATGGCTCTATCCCTTCCCAACCCCAACACCCAGGGCGACGTCTATCTGGACGACTTCAACAGCATCGACCAGTTGCCGCTTTCCCTCCTGGACCGGGACTGGCACCTGGGGAGCATTCCGGAGCAGGAGGACGGCGCGGAAGGCATCCTTCCCACCGCGCCGGCGGGGGAGGCCGCGGGCTCGCTGGTCTGGCAACACAACTGGATCCTGCAGGGACCGGGTGGGGACAGCCTGGGGATCTTCGAAGGGTTCTTTCCCAAGAGGGACATCGACGTTCAGATCAACATCGCTGGAACCGAGACCCGGCAACCCGGTCTCCGTCTCACCTTCGGCCCCGAAGAGGTGGGGGGAGACGCCGAACCCATCTGGCGCTCCATCACCTCCGTTCTGTCCAATACGGGCTCGGACCTCTCCCGCACGGATTTCCTGGAATTCTACGTAGCTGGGGGAGAGGATCTGGTCCTGGTGGTGGACCTGGGCAGGGTGAGCGAGGATGCCCTTTTCGTGGACCAGGAGGGCCATTTGACAGGGGTGGACCCCGGAACGGGGGAGCCCTGGGGAATCGGGACTCTGGACCAGGAGGCGGATCCCCGGAAGGGCGAGATATGGAACAACGCCCTGGATCGAAAGGGGGTGTGGGTGGAGGAGTGCCTGGGTGAACGAGGGCGGATCTACCCCCTTGGAGATCCCCGGGCCAACTGCACCGCGGGAAACGGACGGAACGACACGGAAGACCTGGACGGGGACGGCAACCTGGCCACGGAGGATCGAGTCTATCGGTACGTGGTCCGGCTGGATGGAAGCTCCCCGTACCTCTCCAGAACGCGGGAGGAGACCGGGAGCTCCTTCCAGCTCTACCGGATCCCCCTCCGGGGGGCTCTGGCCACCAACGTGGGCGGGCGAGTGACGGAGGCCGACTGGCGGGCCGTGAAACACCTCAGGATCACGGTGGTCGGCCCCAACGGTCGGGACGCCCTCACCCTGGCCCGGATGAAGCTGGTGGGGTCCCGCTGGCTGAAGCGGGGACAGGAGGGGATTCTCTCGGGATGGCACGGAGACGCCTCGGGGTCTGGCGGGCAGCTCGAGGTCGGCCCGGTGAGCTCCCTCACGGAAGGAGGACGGTACCAGTCGCCACCGGGGATCAGGGACGAGCTGGACGATCCGACCCGGGCCTTCGGGGGCCAGGGGGTGGAGTTCAACGAGAGCTCCCTGTCCTTGAGGGTCCAGGATCTGGCCCCGGGAGAGCGCGCTGAGATCTACAGCCGCTTCCCACAGCGACCGAGGGACTTCCTCACCTACCGGGAGGCGAGACTTTGGGTCGTGGCCACCGAGGGGGACTGGGGGATGTCCGGGGCCGAGTTCTTCCTGAAGGTCGGATCGGACCCGGAGAACTTCTACCTCTTCCGCACTGACCGCCCGACTCCTCCCTCGGAGGCCGGCGTCAGTCCCTCGGACTGGCTGCCAGAGGTATTGGTGGACTTCAACCAATGGCTCATCCTGAGGCGCCAGGCGGAGGAAGAGCTCATACGCTCCCCCCCTCCCCCCGGGGGTCCGCCCGTTGAAGTCTGGAGCGCGGATTCCACCTATGCGGTCTTCCTCAAGGACCGAGCACGGGCTCCCAATCTGGCGGCGGTCCGGGAGCTCTCGCTAGGCGTGTGGAATCCCACCGAGGGCCCCATCGGGGGAACGGTCTGGATCAACGATCTCCGCCTCGACCGGGCGGTTCAGGATCCAGGGTACGCCGGCTTCCTGGACCTCAACCTGGAAGCGCCGAGCCTCTTCAGAGCGTCGTTGAGCTACTCGAGCCAGGGCCCCTTCTTCAGACAGCTCACCGAGGAGGCGAGGTATCAGGATGACAACCGTCTCTCCCTCCACTCGACGCTGGAGCTGGGCAGGGTGGCCCCGGAGGAATGGGGTGTGTCCGTCCCGGTGTCGGTCACGCACGCCCGAATCGGCCAGGATCCCACCTTCCTGGCCCAGAGCGATCTTCGGGCGGACAAGCTCCGAGGCCTTCGGGGGCCGGGCGCCACCGACACCCGCGTGGAGGTGGGGTTCCGGAAGACGACGCCCGTGGGGAATCAGATCCTCGACCCCATTCTTGCGGGTCTGAGCCTCAGGGCCGGATACGATCGGAGCAGAATCACCACAACCACTCTGGAGGCGGAAGCATCGGGGGTGGACGCCCGGGTGGAGTACTCGAAGGAGGTGGAGGCCAGGGAAGTGGGACTCATTCCCGGGTTTGCCGAGGGAATCGTCAGAGCACTTCTGCCCCGTCGGATGGAGGATGCGGCCCTCTCCACCCGAGTCCGCTGGAGTCCCGAGCGCCTTCGCCTGGGTACTCTCTATACCCGAAGGGAGTCAGAAGCGTACCGTTTCGAGCAGATTCTCGTCCGTCCCTCGGACAGTCTCGTGATTCCGACCCGCTCACCCCGGGAAGCCCTGGAGACCACCGCCAGCATAAGCTTCCGACCCTTCGACCCCCTCACGGGAGAGATGACGTTCTTTTCGGTCCGGGATCTCCTGCCCTCATCCGAAGCTGTCCTCGATCCCCGGCTCCAGCCCGTTCTCCAGCGGGAGAGATGGGGGCCCGGCCCCCTGGACCTTGGCTGGGAGACGAACCGGAACCTCAGGACCCGCATCGGGTTCCGGCCCTCCCTCACGTCCTGGCTGCGAACCGACTTCGTCCTCTCCACCGACTACGCATCAGACCGTTCTGCTGCCCTGGCGGAGCGGGTCCCCATCGGGACCGACACCCTCTTTCTCCTCCAGAGGAATGTCGGCGGAAACCGGAACACCCGGATCTCGTTGTCCATGGAACCGGCGGCCCTCGTCCCTGCGCTGGGGTTGAGTTCCGCCTCCGGACCCGGGGTGGATACCGCCGGAGCGAATGGAGTGCAGGAGGAAGGGGAGGTTCAGGAGGGGAGGAGTCCCAGCCTCCTGGGACGACTGATGGGTGCGCTGGACGCCATAAACGTCACGAGGCAGGGCGGACTCACCGCCCGCTATTACAGGAGGCCCATCGACCCTGGGCCCGGCTTTCAGCTCGGGTGGGGCGGGGAAGACGACTTCCGATTCGTGGACGGGGACACGGCCTCCATCCTTACCGGTCGCACGCTTTGGACCGCCGGTACCGGGGTCCGCCTTCCTCTGAACCTGAGGCTGTCGGGCAATTACTCCGATTCCCGGACCGAGATCCTGCATCTGCGGAGTGATCGTGAGCTCAGGAACCGCGGCTGGCCGGACCTCCGTTTGAACTTGACCCAGGTGCCCCTCCCTCGGGTTGTCCGAACGGTCCTCCCCTCTCTCTCCCTGGTTTCCGGTTACAGGAAGAACCGGGTGGAAACCACCTTCGGGGGATTGGGGTTCCAGCGGAGGGTGTTGGAGGAGCGTCAGGTCCCATTCGAGGTGAGCGCCCGGTGGTGGGGAGAGGTTACGTCCATGTACCGGGGAGGCTTCACTGACGGGGAGGGCCGAGACCCCACGGGGGACACACGAAACCGGAGAAGGAGCCACACCTTCACGCTCTCCGCGGCAATGGGCGAACCCCCTCTCCTGGGAGACCGGCTCGACGGGCCGTTGAGGATGTCCGTGGGTTACCAGTACTCCTCGGAGCTGCAATGCCGGATCCCCTCGGGCAGATCCGACTGCATCCCCTTTGTGGACTACCTGAGCCGGAGTGTCAATCTCGCCCTGGATACCCGGATCATTCCCCTGGATGTCGGGATCCACCTGACCTATACGGACCGGCAGTCCTTCATAGGACGGCATGAGGGCTCCACCCAGTTCCAGTTGGGAATCTTCGGTCAGTTCGTCATCGACTCCAGGGCGCCGTCCGCCGGGGCCCAGGCTCCCGGCAGCGGGTGAAGGGCCCGCCCGTCCATCCCCCCGCCCCGTCGGGGCCCTGATCTTCCTCTCATGACCCCACTGGAAGGAAGGGGCATCCTCAAGGGGGCGCTGCTCCTCCTGGCCCTGTCGGTAGCTCGCGTGATCCTTACGGGACCCCCGGGACCTAGCGTTCTGCCCGACGGCCTGGCCGACAACCAGTTGCCGGTGCTCCTGGAGGAGGCGAGGGAGACGCGGGACGCCCAGTCCCGTCGATCCGAGCCCCTGGGGGCGCAGGAGACGATGGACCCGAACCGGAGTGGAGAGGAGGAGCTCGACCGTCTCCCGGGGGTTGGTCCCCGGGTCGCCGAGGCCATTATCCGACACCGGGCCGAGAAGGGAGGATTCCGGCGTCCCGAAGATCTCCTGGACGTGCCGGGAATCGGCCCCGCCACGCTGGAGCGGATACGACCGCACCTGGATCTCTCTGGCGGCGTCCCCGTGGAGTTCCGCTCCCCCGGCGTGTCCCGGGAGCTCCTGGACCTGAACCGCGCCGGCCTCGAGGAGCTTCAGGAGCTTCCGGGCATCGGGCCGGCCCTTGCGGAGAGAATCCTCGAGAGCCGCTCCAGAGATGGGCGTTTTCAGGTTCCGGAGGACCTCCTCAGGGTCCGTGGCATTGGGCCTGCCACGCTGGACCGGCTCCGTCCCCTGATCCGGGTGGGAAGATGATTGCTTGACCCTCTCTGCCGAGTGCGCCTATCTTGGGTGAGGGGGAAGAAACGTATGTTTATCTCGGTGCATCGACGATGTCCTTGAGTTTCCCCCTTTTTCGCCGGTATTCTTGAAATGTCGTGTCAGGACCTGGCGTCCACGGGAGTTCCGACAATTCAGAATTTCCGTCCGTTCGGGAACCTCAGCGGTGGGCCTGGGGTTGAGAGCCTGAAAACCATTCGTACGGCGGTCTGAGATGCCGCTGCCCCACCGGTTTTCCCCCCCCACTGGAAGACGTGTAACGATGGCAACGAACGTCATCCAAGATCGCCTCGGCGACCTCTTCGTGCGGGAAGGTCTCATCACCGAGGAACAGCTTCAGGAAGCGCTTCGGGAGGCCAGGCAGACCAGAACCCGCATTGGCTTCGCCCTGGTGAAGCTGGGCTTCGTCGCGGAGGACGAGCTCACCCGGGCCCTGGCGAAGCAGTTCAGGGTTCCGGCGGTGGACTTGGAGAAGGTCAAGGTCGAAGAGAAGATCCTCCGGCTCGTCCCCGAGGAGGTGGCTCTGAAGCACAGGGTCCTCCCCCTCCGGAAGGTGGGACGGACCCTCACCGTGGCGATGTCAAATCCCACCGATGTGGGCGCCCTGGACAACCTCAAGTTCATCACTCGCTTCGAGATCGAGCCGGTGATCGTGGGAGAGTACACCCTCCAGAAGCACCTGGAGGAGTACTACGGTATGGGCGAGACCAAGATGCAGGAGATGCTGGGTGATCTCCTGGAAGAGGAAGTGGAGGTTCTGGAGGACGAGGAGGAGGACGTCTCCGTCGCCGCCCTTGAGGCCGAGGTCGACAAGGCGCCGGTGGTGAAGTTCATCAACGGGCTTCTCACCGATGCGGTGATGAAGGGGGTCAGCGACATCCACATCGAGCCGTACGAGAAGGAAGTCCGTATCCGGTATCGTATCGACGGGGCGCTGCAGGAAGTCATGAAGCCCCCCATGAAGATGAAGGCGGCCCTCACCTCCCGCCTCAAGATCCTGGCCGACCTCAATATCGCCGAGCGGCGGGTCCCCCAGGACGGGCGGATCAAGCTGAAGATGAAGAACAAGGTCGTGGACTTCCGCGTGTCCACGCTCCCCGTCATCTTCGGAGAAAA
>Ga0316577_10000773_pt1 | contig 13776 bp, 10 predicted proteins | sample S5NA_FD_203073 | JGI IMG/M metagenome (GOLD analysis project Ga0316577, IMG submission 203073) | Rhizosphere microbial communities from salt marsh grasses in Alabama, United States - S5-7_050615r2r1 | ecosystem: Host-associated > Plants > Roots > Rhizosphere | place: USA: Alabama | collected... | reverse complement strand
CTTTTTCATACACCGCATCGATCGGACGGTCGATCACCCGGAACATGGCGTTGGAAAGGGTGCGCAGGAACCGGATGCCGTTTTCGTACAGGTCGAACCGCCGTTCCTCGCTCCACCGGTAAAGGGAGGCCATGACGGGAGCCCGGTGGATGAGTTCGGAAGCCAGGTGGGCTTGTTTCTGCGCCCTGCGCCAGCCGATGTAATGGAAGACGAAACCCGCTGCCAGGATTGCCAGGGAGACCAGTGCGACGGGCGTGAACAGATCCAGCGCGTGGCCGGTCAGATCCAGGTGCTCGCCGGCGGGCAGATGGCCCTCCAACACCGGCTGCAGAAAGGAGTTCAACGGAATGGCGTTTGCCAAACCGAACAGGATGCACAATCCCGCCAGCACCAATATGGGCAACAGGATCCCGGCTTCACTTTCCTTTGCGGCCGGCACTTCCTTGCTCCGCGGGCCGAGGAAGATGGCATGCCCGGCCTTCAGGAAGGAGGCGAAGGTGAACAGTGCGCCGATCCACGCCGCGGCGGCGAAGATCGGATACCCGGTTTCCAATGATCCGTGGAAGATCATTTCCTTCGAAATGAAACCGTTCAGCGGCCAGATGCCGGAAATCGCCAGGGCGCACACGGCAAAACCTATTCCGGTGATGGGCAGCTCCCGGAACAACCCGCCGAGCTTCTTTAATTGGGTGGTTCCGGTCCGGTGTTCGATCGAACCGGCGCTCATGAACAGGCCGCTTTTATAGATCACGTTGTTGATCATGTGGAAGAGCCCGCCGATGATGCCGACCGGGGTGGCGGTGCCGATGCCCAGGATCATGTACCCCACCTGGCTGATGGCGTGGAAGGAGAGCAGCTTCTTGAAGTCCTTCTGGATGAGGGCCATCAGCACCGCCAGCACGATCGTAACGGCGCCGATCGTCATCAGGACGATGGACATGACGCTGTGGCTTTCCAGTGCGAAGAAATCCAGGCAGATGCGCGTCAGCAGATAAATGCCCAGCAGCTTTTCCAGCGCGCCGGGCAGGAAGGCCATGAACGTGACCGGGGCATCGAGCGCGGCGTCCGGAATCCAGGTGTGGAACGGCATGGCGCCGGCTTTGCCGACGGCGCCGATCATCATCAGCAGGAAGCTCGCGGCGGCCAATCCTTCCGGCGTCGTCGCAGCCGCCGACATCGAAGCCGATCCGTTCAATGTCCAGAGGATGGCGACGCCGAGCACCAGGCAGAAATCGCAGAAACCCGAGATGAGCAGGGCTTTGACCGCGGTGCGGGGGGCTTCCTTCGATCCCAAGGTGATGAAGGCGTAGGTCGTCGGCAGCAGGGATTCCCAGAAGAACAACAGGAGCAGGAAGTTGTCGGCCAGCACGGCGCCGCCGGCCGCCGCCAAGGTCAACAGGAAATACCCGTAGAACTCCCCGCGCCGCGGATGGTTGCGCATCTTTACCAGCGAAAACAGGCAAACCAGGAAGCCCATGATGCCGATCCAGAGCAGGATGAAACGGCTCAACGGCAGCAACCGCAGGTCGAAGGCGGCGACTCCTTCCATCCAAGTATAGGAAAGGCTCATATCCGGGGAGGCGAACAGCCGCACATCGACGTACAGCATCGCGGCGGTGGCGAGGAGCGTGAGAATTCCCGCCAGTCCTTTCCACCGCAAGGCCAGGAGCAACGCGAGCGCGCCCGCCGCCAAGGGGAGCAGGATGGGGAGAAGCAGGGTGTCAGAAGTCATGGCAGCCATCCTAGGATTTGGATTGTCGCGGCGTGCGCCACCTGCATCGGATAGAAGATCAGGAGTCCGGCCGCAATCGAGAACACGGCCAAGCCCGCAACCGATAGGAGCATGGAGGGGGAGCCTTCACGGACGTCCGTTTTCGGTTCGCCCAGAAACACCGCATGGAACAATCGGAAGAGGTAAAACGCCGTGAGCACGGCGATGAACAGGGCGGCGGCCGCCAATCCGACCTGGCCGGCTTCCACCGTTCCGAAGATCACCATGAATTTGGGGAAGAACCCGCCCAGCGGAGGGATGCCGATCACGGACAGCGCGCAGATGAAGAACGCGACGGCCGTCAGGGGCATGGTCTTGACCAATCCGCCCAGTTCGCGGATGTCGCGCCGGTGGGTGGAATGCTCCACGATCCCGGCGCATAGGAACAGGCCGGCCTTGCCCAAACCATGCATCAGGATGTACAGCAGCGCCCCCGCGACGGATACCGGCGTGCCGATGGCCAGGCCCAGGAAGATGTATCCGATCTGGCTGATGGTGGAGTAGGCCAGGATCCGCTTGATGTCGTTCTCCACGGCTGCGGCGCATGCCGCCACCAGGCTGGATGCCATGACCAGCACGGCGATTCCGGTTTCCCAGCCGGCCGGCAGGACGAACGTGGCGTTGAACAGCCGCGCATAGGCGTAGACGCCGATCTTGACCAGCACGGCGGCATGCAGCATCGAAGTCACCGTGGAGGGCGCAACGCCGGCGTCCGGCAGCCAGGTGTGGAATGGCAGGGTGGCCGATTTGGTGATGATCCCAATCAAAATCAGCACGGCAATTCCGCCGCTCAGCGACACGCCGCGCATGGCGGTGAGATCAAACGTGTGGGTCTGGTTGTACACCAGCAGGAACCCCAGCAGCATCACCACCGCCGAACCGAAGGTGAACAGAAACGCCTTGTCGGCCTTGACGACGTGTTCCTTTTGCCGGTAGAAGCCGATCAGGCGCCAGGAACAGATGGCGGTGATTTCCCAGAAAATATAGAGGAAGATGAGGTTGGCGGAAAAGACCAGGCCCATCATCGCCCCGATGAACACCAGGAACATCACATAGTATTCGTTGAGGTGTTCCTCGTGGCTCATGTAACCGATCGAGTAGATGAGGATGATCGCTCCGACGGATGAGGAAACGACCGCCATGAACACCGACAGCGCGTCCACCGTGAGGATGAAATCGATCCCCATGTAGATGTCCCAGCGGGCGATCAGGTAGGTGCCCCCGACGGTGAAGGGAAGGAGCAGAATCGGGAGCACGGCCGTGGCCAGGCCGATCAGAACGGCCCATAACGTCCGCAGGCGGGCGGACAGCAGGCCGACCAAGGGGACCGTAAAGGCTCCAAGGATGGGGACGAGGATGGCCAGAAGGGTGATCAGTTCAATATTCATGGGAAGTTGGCGTATGTCCTGGTTGAATTTTCCTTTGCCGGCGTCCGGCACTCCCGCCGGAAGGTGCAGCGGTTGTCCGCTGCCGTGCAGGTTCGTTTCGGCCGTCGGTCCGGGCGGAAGGTTTCCGCGGCGATCGGCGGGGAGATGCGGCGTTCGGGGCCGGCGGAATCCATCTTCCGAATCTCGGAGGTCGTTTCCGAACATGCCGGGGCGGCGGGAGAAGACCGGTCCTTGTTCTTTTCGGAAAAACACGGGCCGGTATTATACATTCCCTCTCACCGGCTGACAAACCGAACCCATCGCGGATGGGATTAAAGCTTCAATTGCGGCACTTCCAGTTCCGTTTTTTTCAGGAACTCTTTCAGGTCGCCCTCCCGCCCGTACATCACGGTGAACGGCTCGCGCCGGAGAGCGGCTCGTTCCCATTCTTCGTTCGACATTTCCAGGCAGTTGAAGCGGCAATTGACGACGCACTGGGAGCAATAGGTGCATCGGTCGGCGTGGAACCGCATGATGAACCGCTTGTTGGGTTTGTCGACGGTCAGGATCTCGATCGCGTTGGACGGACAATCCTTCATGCACAGCTGGCAGCCGGTGCATTTTTCGGGATGGTAGCGCAGGATTCCGCGCAGGCGCTGGGGAACGGGCTGCTGTACGAATGGGTAGTTCACCGTCGCCGGTTTGCGGAAGATGTGGCGGAGAAGCTCGCCCAACATGGCACCGATTCTCATGACATAGACTCCCTATGTGCGCGGTCGTAGCGCGCTTAAGCGCGGCGGAACACCACGGAGCGGTCGTTGCAGGAAAAACACGGATCGATCCCGGCCAGGATCATCGGAACGTCGGCCAGTTGATGGTTGATGACGCCGACCAGGACCGATGTGAAATTACGAAGACTCGGCGTGCGGACCTTCACCCGGTAGGGCCTGTCGCTGCCGTCGCTCTTGATGAAGTAGAACAGGTTGCCGCGGGGCGCCTCCGTCTCCAGCACCGTTTCCCCCTCGGGAATCCGGCGCGGGAAGCGGACGGTAAGTTCCCCTTCCGGCATGTGATGCGCCAGTTCGCGGATGACGCGGATCGATTCGAACAATTCCTGGATCCGCACCACGAACCGGGCCTGCAGGTCGCCCTCCTGGGAGAGGACGATGGTCACCGGGAACTTGTCGTACAGCAGGTACGGGTCGTCCACCCGCATGTCGCGGGTGACCCCGGACGCACGGGCGGTGGGACCGGTCACTCCCAGCGCATCGGCCTCTTCGGTGGACATGTGGCCTACTCCGCGTGTCCGTTTGGAAAACGCCTCGTCGGTGGTCACGATCTTCATATAATAGTGCAGCCGTTCCTCCAGGTAATCCACGCCCTTGAGGATGGCTTCCAGTTGCTGGGGGGTGAAGTCGTATTTGACGCCGCCGAGGACGTTGGAGGAATAATTCACGCGGTTGCCGGTGGTGGTTTCCAACAGATCCATCACCGTTTCGCGGTCCCGCCAGGAGTACATGAACAGGGTGTCGAAACCCGCTTCGTGCGCGCCCACGCCGGCCCACAGCATATGGCTGTGGATCCGTTCGAGTTCCACCAGGATCTGGCGGATGGCTTGGGCTCTGGGCGGAGCCTCCACCCCGGCCAGCTTTTCCACCGCCAGGGCGTAGGTGGTGGAATGGATGTTGGAGCAAATTCCGCAGATCCGTTCCACCAAATAGAGGGTTTGGGCCCAATTCCGGTTTTCGGCGCCCTTTTCGATCCCGCGGTGTACGTACCCGAACCGTACGCTGGCGGACGTCACCGTCTCGCCTTCGACCGAGAATTCGAAATGGGCCGGCTCTTTGAGCGCCGGATGTTGCGGCCCGATGGGGATGACGAATTTTTCCTTCTGTTCGATGGTCATGCCGTCGATCCTTTCTCCCCTTTTCCCGACGGGGAAAGCGGAGGCACGATGTAATCCTTGCGCAGCGGGAACACGCCCTCCGGCCAATCGTCGGAGATGAACAACCGCCGCGGATCAGGGGTTCCTTCGCACACCACGCCGAACATTTCCATCAGTTCGCGTTCAAACAGCGAAACCGAAGGGATCAGACCGCAGACGCTGGGGATGACGGGGTTGTCGCGCGGAAGGGATACCCGCAGGGTGAGTACCGCTGCTTTGTTGCGGAAATGGTACAGCACCTCCAGACGCCCGCTGTCCACCCCCGGATCCAGGCCGGAGATGGCGGACAGAAAACCCCAATGGGCCTCGGCCAGCGGTTTGACGCACGCCAGCAGATTCTCGGGTTCCACGATCAGATCGATCCGGTTCGGTTCCGGGGAGTTCTGAGAGACGAACCGGTCTCCGACCAGTGATACCCCTTCGGCGAGCAGGGCTTCGGTCGTCGTCATGCCTTCACCTCCGCCTTCGATTCCGGTTTCTTTGCTTCCGGTTTCTTTTCTTTCAGACTGTCGAGCAATTTCACAATACCGTCGATGATCGCTTCCGGGCGCGGGGGGCAGCCGGGAACATAAGCATTCACCGGAATCACCTTGTCCACGCCGCCCAGGTTGTTATAGCAGCCCTGGAAGACCCCGCCCGACATGGCGCAGGTTCCGACGGCGACGACGAATTTCGGCTCGGGCATCTGATCGTATATCCGGCGCAGCCGTTCACGGGATTGCAGGGAGACCGGTCCGGTGCAGATCAACACGTCGGCATGGCGCGGACTGCCCTGCAGCTTGATCCCGAACCGTTCGACGTCGAACCGGGGAGTGAGTGTGGCCAGGATTTCAATGTCGCAGCCGTTGCAGGATCCGCTGTTGAAATGGATGGCCCAAGGGGAATGGATCCGCGACCAGTTGGCGACCGCATTCAGCATCCGCGTCCAGGGTTTGGGAAGCCCGGCGGGAACATCACTCATGGACTCCTCCTATGGGGTTTTGGCGAGAGAGATATACCGGGATCGAATTCCGGATGGGATTTCCAGCGTGAATGGGAAGCCGCTGGAAATAACTCGCATTGGTTGCCTTATAAATCCGCCGCCGTTTCACGGGTATGCCGTGGCTCGATCGCTTTGTGGTGCTATGCCGGTAGGTTGGTCCGGACCGCTGGTACACGGCGGGCGAAAAATCTCTTTGGATTAAGGAATGGCCCATGCTGCATTCCATTTCTTACTATTATACTCCGTTTTGTACAAAATCCCCTTTTCTTCCTGGAAAATTGCGGATTGGTGGAATATGTGCCATTCTTCATGATTTCGGACCCGTCAGCGGGTCCGAAAATCGAGATCACATAATGCGTCCGATCACCCGTTTTTTTCCTGGAAATAATCCTTGTGCTCCCGTTGTGGTCCAAGTCGGATCAGTCCGCAAAGCGGCCGGCGAACCTGGCACCTGTATCGGGCAGGATTCGTACTGGGGCGGGGGCGCAGCGATTATATTACAAACTTTCCCGTCCGGGAAGAGCTGCCTGCAAGAGACGTCAATTCCAGTATAATTTGCTGGAAAACCGGCGCGGAAAGGAGGAAATGATAGCAGGATGCGTATCGGCAGCGGAAGGCTCGGGCGTATCGTCGCAGAATCCCACCCGCAGGTGAACCGGTGGGTTTCCGGCATTCGCCCCGGACCGCCGAAGAGGATATGATGAGAGCGTATCCCGGTCTTTCGCTCCCCTCGGTCCCGTAGCCGTTCGCTGATTTCTCCGTCAGGCGGATTGCATGACATCCTCACCTATCACGATCGGTATGCTTCCGGGCTGGCCGGTGTACGGAAGCATTTTCCTCGACCGTTTCCTCCAATACATCATCAGCGGAGTCCGTGCGGCTGCGCGGGATCAACAGGTCAACCTGATGGTGGCCTGCGGGATCAGCCGGGCACCGGGTATGCGTTCGCTGCATACGGCTTGGCCGGTCCTCTCTTCGGATTGCGATTACGTCCCCCTGGGTCATTGGAATACCGACGGCCTGATCGTTACTTCCCCGCTCCGTTCGGAAGAGCGCAATCAATACCTGCGGAAGGTGGTGGCGGAAGGATTCCCCGTCGTTTTCATCGGCTCCGGCGAGGGCACACCCGCGATTGTCATGGATAACGAAGACGGCATCCATCAGGCCGTGGAGCATCTGGTCCGGCACGGGCACCGCCGGATCGCATTCATCGCCGGCGATCCCTTGGATCACGGTGACAGCATGGTGCGCCTGCAGGCTTACCGCAATGCCGTCGAGGAGTTCGACGCGGTGTCCGATCCGCGGTTGGTGGCGTACGGATACCATTACCGGGAAGGCGGCCGGAAGGCGATGGAACAGATCCTCGCCACAGGCATTCCCTTTACCGCGGTGGCGGCCTCCAACGACGTCTCCGCCTTCGGGGCGATGGAGATGCTGAAAAGCGCCGGCAGGCGAATCCCGATGGATGTGGCGGTGATCGGCTTTGACGACCAGCCGGCGGCGGCCGGGCAGATTCCCCCATTGACAACGGTGCATTATCCCCTGTTTGACGCCGGGGTGCTGGCGGTGAATACGCTGCTGGAGCGGATCGCCCGTTCCGGCGCGTCAGACCCGCAAGAAATCCGCATCCCCGCTTGGCTTTCCATCCGTGAGTCGTGCGGGTGTTCGCCTTCCTACCAGGTGGACCGGCCGGGGATCCGATCACGGGATGTCCGGGCGGATACCGGCATCGATCAGATCGCAAATGCCGTCGGGGATGCCCTGGAATCCGGGTTTGTCGGAAAGAATCCAAAGAATCTGTCCGGACGCTGCAAAGAGTTGGTCACTTCCTTCCTGCAGGGCGCGGAAAGCGGATCGTCACAGGAGTTCCACCGGGTATTGGGAGAAATCCTGGCGATGGCGGATTCCGGAGAAGACCATGGGGATATGTGGCAGGCGATGATTTCCGTCCTCCGTTTGCAGACGGCGGAGCTGGTCCCCGCCGGCCAGTCGACACAGGCGGAAAACCTGCTGCATCAGGCCCGGTTGGCCATCACCGACCATGCCGAGCGGCAATCGTTGCGCCGGCGTCTGTCGATCTCTGAAATCAACCACCAAATCGGATGGATGACCACCCGAATGTTTTCCGCGGGTACGGTGGAAGAAATCCTGCATGTCTTTGCCGTGCATCTTGCGCAGATCGGCATCTCATTCGCCCAGGTCGCTCTGTTCGAACCGCGCCAGGGGGATCCCCTGGGGGGATTTACCTTCTACGAGAACCTCTGGCGGGCCGACGGCGGGCAGTCGCCGGACGACTTGCGGGCGCTGTCCGCGGAGACGCCGCGTTTTCCGGTGCCGGAGATGCTGCCCGCGGATACGCCGTACACGCTGGCCCTCCTGCCGATCGTTTTCCAGGATTTGCCGATCGGATTCGCAGTGTTCGATGCCGGAAACCTGGAACCGCTGGCAACGGTTGTCCGACAACTGGCTGCCGCCGTGAAAACCCGGGAACTGCAAGTGCGCGCGGACGAACTATCGCTGACGGACCCCGTCACGGGCATTCAGAACCGGCGATTCTTTGAGTTGTTTTTACAGCGGGAGACGGAACGCTGCCGGAGGTACCGGCGCGGGATGTCCCTGATGTTGGTGAGCCTGGGCGGCTGGCAGGCATACGCCTCCGCGCAGGGACCGGCCAAAAGCCGGGACGCTTTACGATCCCTGGCGGAATGCATCACGGTGTGCGTGCGGCGCGGATCGGACGTTGTCTGCCGGTTCGCCGGCGATACCTTCGCCGTCCTTCTCCCTGAAACGACCCTTTCGGGCGCTCGGGCGATCGCCGAAACGATCCGCCGCAGCATCGAAGGCCGGAAATCGTTCCATCATGTGTTCGATGTCGGAATCGGCATCGCTGTGGCGGAAACGGAGCAGGACTTGGCTGACGCCGCGGACCTGATAGCCGCCGCTCAACAGGCTCTGAACCGGGCGAGGAACTCCGGCGGGAATCAGACCGACGTGGTACAAATGAATTCCTCGGCGCCGGATGATGGTGAGACGGAAGCGTGACGGAACGGATGCCGTGAAAGGACGTCGCATGGCGGATATTAATCGGTTTGTGGATCGCGTGGTGAAGAATGTAGAGCGAGTGATTGTCGGAAAGCGGAACAGCATTGAATTGCTCATGGTAGCGTTGTTGTGCGAAGGTCATGTGCTGATCGAGGACGTACCCGGGACGGGAAAGACCATGCTGGCCCGCTCGATCGCCGCCAGCCTGGGCGGTTGCTTCCGCCGGTTGCAATGCACGCCGGACCTGCTTCCCAACGACGTCACCGGTGTATCGGTGTACAACCAGAAGAACACCCAGTTCGAATTCCGTCCCGGTCCCGTCTTCGTCAATGTCCTCTTGGCGGATGAGATCAACCGGGCCACGCCGCGGACCCAATCGGCGTTGCTCGAAGCCATGCAGGAACAGCAGGTGACGGTCGACGGCCAGACACATCCGCTGCCCCGGCCATTTTTGGTATTGGCGACCCAGAACCCCATAGAATATGAAGGCACCTTCCCGCTTCCGGAAGCGCAGCTCGACCGGTTCCTCATCCGCCTGACCCTGGGATACCCCTCGGCAGCGGATGAAAAAATCCTGTTGGAGAAGGTCCGCCGCGAGCATCCGATTCTGCATTTACAGCAAGTGGCCAAATGCGAGCAACTCCTCGAACTGCAAAAACAAGTATGGGAAATCCACCTCGACGATACGCTGCGGGATTACATCGTGCGGCTGGTCGGACGCACCCGTTCCCATCCGGATCTGGCGTTGGGAGGGAGCCCGCGGGCCAGCCTGTCCCTGTTCAAGACCGCCCAGGCGCTGGCGGGTATTCAAGGCCGGGATCATGTTCTGCCCGACGATATCAAACGCATGCTGCCCGCCGTCCTGTCCCATCGTCTGGTGTTGCGTCCGGAATCGGCCCTCCGGGGAAGGACCATCCCTGTGGTGATAGAGGAATTATTGGCGGACACCCCGTTGGATTTGGGAACCGTGCGGTAATCCGGAAGGCGAAGGGGGAGGCGCGGGCATTGCGGATCGTCAACGTTCCGTTGCGGCGGAGGCGGCAGTCCTTTGGGCCTTTATTTTTTCGTGTTCCTGATCTTCCTTTTTCTTCTGGCCGTAGCGCTGGAAGACACCGCCGTCGTCACCATCATATATTTCCTGCTCGGCGCCTACCTGTTCGGGCGGTGGTGGAGGGATCGGTCACTGATGTCGCTGGAGTACCGGCGCCATCTGCATCCGCGGGCGTTGCTGGGGGAAACGGTCAACGTCCGTTTGGAAGTGATCAACCGGTCCTGGCTTCCCATCCCTTGGGTGCGGATCCACGAAAGTCTGCCGGTCGAGCTGGCTATCCCGAATTTTTTCCGCCGGGCTGTCGCCCTTCCGCCAAAGGGCCGGACCGTCGTCGAATACCTCTTGCGGGGAAACAAACGGGGGTACTACCGGATCGGTCCGGTTTATCTGCAATCCGGCGATTTGCTGGGGCTGGAGAAAAGCAGCGAACGGCAGGGCGCTCCCGATTACCTGACCGTCTATCCGCGGATTGTCCCCATCCGCCGCTGCCCTATACCATCGCTTTCCCCGATGGGCATCCTGCGCTCCCGCCAGCCGCTGTTCGAAGATCCCAGCCGAGTCATCGGCAAGCGGGATTACCTCACGGGGGATTCCCTGCGGCGGATCGATTGGAAATCCACCGCCGCGGTGGGGAAATTGCAGGTCCGGCAGTTTGAACCGGCAATTTCCCTGGAAGTGGCGATTTTCCTGAACCTTTGCGGTGTGGGTTTCGAGCAGCGCACCCGGATCGACGCCGCCGAGCTGGCGATCGTCACCGCCGCATCGCTGGCTTCCTTTGTGGCCGGCAAGCGGCAGCCCGTGGGATTGGAAACCAACGGCTACGATCCGCGGGAAGGAGACAGCCGGTTCCATTCCCTCCCTGCGCGCAGCGGCATAGAGCACATGATCCTCATCATGGAAAAACTCGCGCGCCTGCAGATGCGTGACGAGGACTCCTTTCATGAGCTGCTGCGCGAGCGCGGTGCGATGCTGTCTTGGGGGACGACGTTGTTGGTGATCACCGGGACACCCGATACGCAGCTGTATCATGAACTGCTGCTGGCCCGGCGGTCGGGGTTGCAGAGCATGGTATTCCTTACGGCCCCGGTGCTGCGGCACGAAGCGTTCGAAGGCCGCGCCCGCGCGCTGGGCGTTCCGTTGTACGAAATCCGTTCCGAAACCGATCTGGAGCGGATGATGTTATGAGTGCCCCAGCGATGAGCAAACGGAAGCGGCTGAACATCTTCTCCTTCGGCAACTCCATCCTGGCATCGGCCATGGTGGTATGTTTCATCGCCGCCCTGTTCCGCATGCTGAGCATATTCGATATCTTATGGGTTGAGGAACTGCTTGCGATCCGGCGGGAACTGGCGATCGGAGCCTTCCTGGTGGCCCTGGAGGTCCAAGGAACCCGCCGGTTGCTCGAACAGCATCCGATCTTCAGCCGCGAGTGGTTGTCGGCCATCGCCCTGGAATGGGGTTCTTGGGGGATCCTGCTGCTGGCGGCGGTTTGGATCCGGTTTGGCCCGCGGGTCACGGTGCAGGAACTTCCCGCATTGGCGGAGTTAAGCGCGCGGGTGGTTGCTCAACCGGAATTCCTGGAGGTATTGGTGCTCTGGCTGCTGACGTGGAGCCTCAGCCGGTACCTGGCGGCGGATTTAATGGCCTTGGAGAACATCCCGGCGTCCACGGTGAAAGAGGCCCTGCGGGGCGAACTCGAGGAACAGCATGCCGCCCGCAACCGCCTATGGCAGGACGTGTTCTTGTTCGGCGGAATCATGGTGGTCCTTTCCGTGTTCAGTCTTCCGGTGGCGAACTTCGTCGGGGGCCGCCCGATGGATTTCGGGACGCTGGGGCTGGAAATTTTCGTATTCTTTCTTTGCGGCTTGGGCCTGTTCGTGATCGGCCGGTTGATGCTCCTGCAGGCGGAATGGCTCACGGAACAGACGGGGATGGATGTCCGCCTACCCCGGATGTGGATCGGATACGGGCTGTTGTTCGTGTTGGCTCTTTTATTGCTCGCCGTCGTTTTGCCGACAGAATACTCGTTCCGCCTGTTGGCCAGCCTCAACCTGGTGTTCGTAGGCGTCAGTACATTGATCACCACACTGTGGATCCTCGGCACGTATCTGGTCGTCTCGCTGCTGTCCCTCATTATGCCCGCATGGACCAGCACATTGGACCTCGCGCAGCTTCACCCGCCGGAGGAAGAATTGGCGGAAAGCCTTCCCGCTTTGCCGCAGGGAATAGAATGGGGGACGGTCGTCCGCGAGATCGTGTTTTGGGGAATGGCGGTGCTGGTGGCGGTATACATCGTGCGCCAGATCCTGCGGATGCGGGTTCCCATCCTGCGGCGCCTCCGGCGCGCGCGTCTGATCCGCCGCATACTGAACCTCCTACTGAAATGGAAACGGCGCTGGGCGGCCTGGAAAAACAACGCCGCGCAGGGCGTCCGGAAAACCCTGCAAGCCTTCCGTGAGGATCTGGTGCGGCGCGTCGGCCGGGAGCCATGGGGTTTCTTGCGGCTTCGTGCGTTGGATCCTCGGCAGATGATCCGGTTTTATTTCTTCGCCCTGCTGCGCCGGGGGGCGGAGAGCGGAACGGCGCGCCTGCCTTCCCAGACTCCGCGCGAATACCTCGCCGTTCTCTCGGGAAAGCAAGAGCCGATCCGGGAGGAGCTGCGGGAGTTGACCCAGGCGTTCGAAGAATCGCGGTACACACTGCACCCGCTCGGTCCGGAAAAGGCCCGCCGTGTGCGAAAGGCGTGGAACGCGATCCGGATGGCCCTGCGGTTTAATAGAGCGGAAGGGCGTTCCGACCGGCGGAACATCGATCGAAGGCAATCGGCATGACGGTGGAGCGACGGTACACTATCGGAGTCTTGATCGGTTTTCACGTGTACGAGGGATCGTTTCCCAATCCCTTCGTTACGCCGCTCTTGGACGGTATGCGAACAGCCGCCCGCGATCAGGACACGAATCTGCTGGTGGGTTGCGGCCTGAGCCATGATCTTTCCCCCCGGCGGGTGTACAACCCCGCTTGGCCGGAACCTTTTCCGGGCGCGGATTTTGTCCCCGTCGGGCCGTGGAATACGGACGGCCTGCTGATCCTCAACCCGCTGCGGTTTCCCGAGCAATTGCAATACGTGCAGCAGTTGAAGGAACAGGAATTCCCCGTCCTGTTCATCGGATTGGGGGCCGGTACTCCGATGATCGTGGTGGATAACGCGGGCGGCATCCGCCAGGTGATGGAGCATCTGGTGGAACACGGACACCGGGAGATTGCGCTGATCGCCGGCGACGAGACGGATCCGGGCGATTCACAGATCCGGTTGACGGCCTACCGCCGGGCGGTCAAGGAACTGGGTCTGGCCGAGGATCCGCGGCTGGTGGAATACGGCCAACACTGGGTGGACGGCGGATACCATGCCATGCAGCGGCTCATGCAATCGGACGCGAAATTCACCGCTGTTGTCTGCAGCAATGACGAATCGGCTATGGGAGCCGTCCATGCGATCCATGAAGCCGGTTTGCGGATTCCATGGGATATCGCGGTGACGGGATTCGACGACCACCTGACGGCGCTGGCTCAGGTTCCGCCGCTCACCAGCGTTCATTATCCGCTGTTCGAAACCGGGTA
>Ga0316577_10000772_pt1 | contig 13785 bp, 13 predicted proteins | sample S5NA_FD_203073 | JGI IMG/M metagenome (GOLD analysis project Ga0316577, IMG submission 203073) | Rhizosphere microbial communities from salt marsh grasses in Alabama, United States - S5-7_050615r2r1 | ecosystem: Host-associated > Plants > Roots > Rhizosphere | place: USA: Alabama | collected... | reverse complement strand
AGAACATCTGGCGGGAGAGGATCTGGGAGGGTTCCTGGAAGTTGAATACGAACCCGTTCACGATCTGGTTGATGGCATGGTCCACCTCTTCCTTCTTCGGAGGGGCGTTTCGCATCCCCTCCATGGTCTGCAGGATCAGACGAACCGCCGCAACCGTGGACTCGCTCTTGGTCTGCGTCACCGCGCCTACGATCCCCTCGAATTCTCCCGGAGTCGTCCAGAGAGAGGAGGCGCTGTAGGCCCAGCCCTTCTCCGTCCTCACCCTCGACACCAGGCGGCTACTGAAGCCACCGGCACCCAGGATCAGGTTACCGATGCGGGAGGCGAAGTAGTCCTCACTGGCCCCCTGGATTATGCCCCCGGGCTCCGCCATCACGACGGTACTCTGAGTAAGGTCCTTGGGAATGAGAAACACGCCGCCTTCCCGCCTCATCTCCGGCACCTGGGGCTCATCCAACGGTTCCGTGCAGGCTGGCCAGTTCTCCACCATCCGTTCCAACAGACGTTTCAGCGTGTCCCACTCCACGTCCCCCACCGCACCCAGGATGAGGTGTTCAGGGCAGAGGATCCTGGAGTGGACGGTTGCCAGGGCTTCGGTGGAAAGACGCTCGGGGGTGAGATCCTTCTCCTCCAGCTCCCACCCGATGGGGTGATCGCCGAACATGAGCCGGTTGAACTCGGAGAAAGCCAGGGCTCCCGGCGAGTCCCTGCGCCGCCGAATCCCCTCGGTCTGCCGTCCTCGCCATACCTCCAGCTCATCCGGATCGAAGCGCGGGTTCCTGAGGATCTCCCGCCAGAGCTCCACGGCGGGCGCCAGATGCTTGGTGAGAGTGTTCAAGCTGGTGAACGTGCTCTCTCCTCCGCCCCCGAAGGCAGTCTGCAGGGCATAGAAATCGATGAGGTTATCGACGGAATCCGGCGAGAGGGTCTTCGTACCCCCGGAGCGGAGGAGTCCGGGGAGCGCTGTCGCGGCGGCGTAGAGCTCCCTGGGAAGCAGTGCATATCCACCCTCGAACCGGGCGTAGAGGGACACGAGCGGGAGAGTGTGGTCTTCCAGGAATAGGACTTCGACTCCAGAGGACAGGGTCTCTCGCTGGACCGTCGGTGGCTCGAAGCGCAGCTCCTCGAAATTCAGTCCCAAAGCAGCGTCTCTGGCCGAGCCGGGGTGCTGCTGCCCGGACGCCGGTGGCACGGACGCCACGATCGAGAGAACGAGGAGTGCCCGGAGTCCGGAGGACGGATTCAGCCTCATGGACTACCGCCTTCCCCATCCGCCGATTTCCGAAGTACCGCCACCGTCCGGTGATCGGGGCGGAAGTACCGACGAACCACAGTCTGAACGTCGGCTGGCGTAACGGCCACCATGCTCCGGGTGAAGGCGAAGGTGCTCTCCCAGTCCCCGTAGAGGGATGTCGACTCCGCAAGCTGGAGGGCCAGGCCGAGGTTCGAGCTCAGGCGGCGCACGTTGGATGCCTCCAGCTGGTTCCGTACCCGTTGTAGCTCCATCTCCCCGGGTGGTTCATTCTTCAAGCGCTGGAGCTCTTCATAGATGGCCTCTTCCACCTCCATGGGGGTGTGGGGCGAGCGAGGAATCGCGTCGATGTGGAAGAGCCCGGGATAGCGGTTCCCCGGCGCCGTTCCTGAGACGACGTTCGTGGCGGTGCGATCCTGGAGCACGAGGCGATGGTAGAGCCGGGAGCTCCTCCCTCCCGTGAGGAGGGAGGCGAGCATGGCCAGAGTAGGCGCATCTTCGTGAAGGGCCGACGGCACCCTCCAACCGACCTGAAGCATCGGTTCGGCGTCCAGGACGATCTCCACCCGGCGTTCCCCGGTCTGCTCCGGCTCCTGGACCATTACCCGTGGAGCCGGCGGTCCCGCTGGAATGGAACCCAGGTACCTCCTGGCCCACCGGAGAATCTGGCCCGGGTCGACATCCCCGACGATGGAGACCACCGCGTTGTTGGGGCCATAGAACCGCCGGAAGTAATCCTGCACGTCCCGCCTGGAGAGACCCTGGATATCCTCCATGCTGCCCACCACCGGCCTTCCGTAGGGGTGCACTTTGAAGGCTTCCGCCAACAGGGCCTCATAGAGAAGGCCCGAGGGGTTCGTTTCGAGCCTGAGGCGGCGCTCCTCCGCCACCACGTCCCGCTCGGTGTAGAATTCTCGGAATACCGGATTCCGCATCCGATCGGACTCCAGGATGAACCAGAGCTCTGCCCTGTTCGATGGGAGTTCCACGAAATACGTCGTGGATTCGGTCGTCGTCATGGCATTGAGGCTTCTGGCACCGTTCTCGGTGAGGATGGCGTCGAACTCGTTGCTCACCACCAGCTCCGAGGCCCTTTTTTCCAGGGAGTGGATCCTCCGGTTCAGGGCGCCGATGCGGAGCGAGTCCGGCGACTCCGCTTCCCGCACCATCAGGACCGTATCGTTCAGGAGGTCCATCTCCTCCAGGAGGGGGGCCTCACGTCCATAGTCTCTGGCACCTATTGATGTCGTACCCTTGAAGAAGAGGTGTTCCAGGAGGTGGGCAATTCCGGTGACGCCCGGCCGTTCGTTGACGCTCCCGATGGGATATTGGACCACGAAGGATACCGTGGGGGCCCCGGTCTTGGGCAGGATCAGAAGCCGGAGACCGTTCTCCAGGGTAAAGTCCTGGACTGGCAATGCCTCGCCGGGGGTCTCCTGGGCTCCCAGGGCTGCGGCCGAGCCGAGGAGGAGTGCGGAGAGGAGAATTGCGCGTCTCAAAGTCCCTCTGGCTGGCATCGGGGGCAGAAGAAAGCTGACCTGTTGGCGAATACGACTCTTCGCAGCCGGGATTTACAGGTGGGGCAGTCCTCGCCCTCTCTGCCGTAGACCTGGAGGGCAGGTCCAAATTCCCCCCGGTCTCCGTCTGCCGTTCGATAGTCCCGCAGCGTGGTGCCCCGGGCTCGAATAGCCTCCCGCATCACCTTTCGGATACCCGCCAGAAGGGCTTTCGATTCCTCTGGAGTGAGGCTCCTGGAAGATCGGGCCGGATGAATCCCGGCTCTGAACAGGGCTTCCGCCGCGTAGATGTTCCCGACGCCCGCGATCCGGGTCTGGTCCAGGAGCCAGGAGCGAATCGGGGTGCGGGAGGTTTGGAGGGCAGCGTGAAATCGGGCCGCCGTGAGCGCTTTCCCCAGGGGCTCGGGACCGAGCCGTCTCGATTCTTCCTCCCACGCTCCCCTCGAGAACCGCAGCAAATGGCCAAAGCGCCGCACGTCGGTGTAGAGGAGAAACCCCGCTCCGGATAGGGTGAAGGTGACCGCAAGATGGGCCAGGTCTCGCTCCTCCGCGGCTCCACTCCGAAAGAGGAGCTGTCCGGTCATGCCGAGGTTGACCAGGAGAATCTGGTCCCTCGAGAGGTGCAGGAGGATGTTCTTCCCTCGCCGGCCGACCCTTCGGATCCTCCGCCCCTCCAGACCCCCCAGGAACGAGTCCGCTGCCTCCCTCAACAGCTCAGGGCGGCGGACTTCCCCAGAGAGAATCCGGCGGCCCGGCAGGTGATGGGAGAGCTGCCGAACGATGGTCTCCACCTCCGGGAGCTCAGGCATGGCAAGGAGGCATGGGGAGGCGGAGAAAGATGAGCGCGCCCGACGGGGTCACTCCGCCAGGCGGACGGCCGTCCCGCAGGCGGTGACCATGAGCATCCCGTTCTTCGCGCCCAGGACCTCGTAATCGAGGTCCATCCCCACGACAGCGGAGGCTCCCCTGGACTCGGCCTCCCTGACCATCTCCCTCAGGGCTTCTCCCCGGGCAGATCTCAGAGCGTCCTCGTAGGCCTGGGATCGGCCACCTACCACATCCCGAACGGTTGCCAGGATGTCCTTGAGGATGTTGGCTCCGATAATGGCCTCTCCGGTGACCACACCCAGATATTCCTGGACGGGTCGCCCCTCGACCGCGGGGGTGGTCGTCACGATCATGGTCTGCTCCCTTCGTCTCGCGCAAATTCTCGCCAGCCGATATCCGTGCGGAAGTATTTTCCGTCGAACTCGACGGCGTCGGCGCCCAGGAGGCTCTTCCGGGACGCGTCCCCGAGCGTGTCGCCGAGACCCGTTATGGCCATTACGCGGCCGCCGGAGGTCACCAACCCCTCCCCCACCCGATGGGTTCCGGCATGGAAGACCAGGAGGTCGGGGTCATCCCGGAGGGAGGTGGGGATGCGTACGCCCTTTCCCTTCTCGTAGGCGCCGGGGTACCCGTGGGAGGCCAGGACGGTCGTTACCGCGCCTCCGGGTCGCTGACCCAGCCTCATCCCGGATACGGAACCGCCTCCGGCGACGGTGGCAAGGGGCTCGAGGAGAGGCCCTTCCAGAAGGGGGAGGACCACTTGTGTCTCCGGGTCCCCGAAGCGGCAATTGAACTCCACCACCTTCGGCCCGTCCCTGGTGAGCATCAGCCCGGCATAGAGGAGGCCCTGGAACGGGGCCCCCTCGGTCTCGAGGGCCCGCAGAGTGGGAAGGAGGATGTCTTTCTCCACCTTCTCCACGAATCCCGGCGTTACGAGAGAGACGGGGGCATAGGCTCCCATCCCCCCGGTATTGGGGCCGATGTCTCCCTCACCGATGCGCTTGTGATCCTGAGAGGGGACCATGGACAGGACATTCCGACCGTCGGTGAGGGCGAAGACCGAGAGTTCCTCCCCTGTCATGAGCTCTTCGATGACCACTTCTTTGCCGGCCTCCCCGAACCGGAGGTCGTGCAGCATCTCCCGCACAGCGGTCAGCGCGTCCTCCACTTTCTCACAGAGGAGGGCTCCCTTTCCCGCCGCCAGGCCGGATGCTTTGACCACAAGGGGGGGGCCCTGCTCGCGCACGTAGGCCTCCGCGGCGGGCAGATCCCTGAACACCCGGAACTCCGCCGTTGGGACTCCTGCGTTCCTCATGAGCTCCTTTGCGAATGCCTTCGACGACTCGATGCGGGCGGCCGCTGCGGTCGGCCCGAAGACGGGAAGGCCTTTCTCGCGAAACCGATCCACGATTCCTGCTGCCAGGGGGGCCTCGGGGCCCACGACGGTGAGGTCGATGGACCGGGACGCAGCCCACCCCGAGAGCGCCTCCAGGTCGCCGGGGGCTATCCCCACGCCCTCAGCCAACTCTGTCATCCCGCCGTTGGGCTGAGTGGCGAAGAACTCTGCATCGGGAGCATCCTGTTTGAGCTTCCAGAGCAGGGCGTGCTCCCGGCCGCCGCTTCCCACGATTAGGATTCGCATACCTCAAGAGGCCTTGCTGTCTGGGGAGGCCGGAGTCGGCCCCCCGGGGAGGAACGGGTGGTTTGAAGCCAAGTGTAGGTCAGGGAGCGAACGGATGTCAAAAGGGCCGCCGAAACGATTCGGCGGCCCCTCTCTGGCCGTGTCCGTCTGGATGAAACCCGTCACAGGGAGGCGAGCCCTCCGGAGGAGGGCCCTACTTCCTGAAACCCTCCCGGAAGGATTCGCCCATGCGCCGAGCGGCCTCGGCCATGGTGTCCATCATTCCCCTGGCCCCTTCCGTGTAGGCTTTTGCCGCGGCGGCGAGATCGTCCTTGTATGCCGAATCGGGGTCTCCACGTCGGGCATATTCCCCTCTGAGAATCCGATCGTACTCCCCGGCCTCGATCCAGGCCCTGATTTCGGAGACCCGAAGAACATAGAAGGGGTGGGTGGTGGCCATGAGATTCAGGACCTTGAAGACCTGGTCTGCCACGTCTCCTCCGGTCCGATACTCCTCGGCCTGGACGATGAACTCGTCCAGGTTGTACTCGTCCTGATACCTGCTCCCGTCGGGAATCCCGCCGGCCATCTTCAGCATGGCCATCATGGCGGTCTGGGGGTCCTGGATGGAGAGGAGTCCGGCACGGTCACTGGAAAGCTCACTCTTACGGTACCACTCCAGCAGGGCCACCAGGACGGCTCGGGCTGCCAGACCCACGATGGGGAACCCCATGCTTGCGAGTTGGATCAGGAGCACCGTCATGGTCCGGTAGAGGACATGGTCACTCATGATGTGACCCAGCTCGTGGCCGAGGACGAAGGCGAGCTCGTCGTCGCTCAAGAGCCAGATGGTGCCCGAATTGAGGATGATGAAGGGTTCGTCCATCCCGTACGCCCCGGCGTTCACTATGGGGGTCTGGGAGATGAAGAGGTCGTACGGCCTCTCCGGGTCCAAGGTCTTGCAGACCTCTTGATAGATCGAGTGGATGTGGGGGAATTGTCTGTCCGTCACTCGAACGGCATTTGCCTGGAACGCCAGTCGGATCGGCTTCTCCCCGAAGAACCCGAACAGAGAGCGGAGCACGTCATCGAAGACAGGGATCCTCCTGAGAGCCTGCAGTGCGGCGCGGTCAGCCGGGTGCTCCCAGCTTCGGGAGGAGATTTCACTGAGCACCCGCTTGGCTCTGGCCTCATCTCCTCCGAACTCCTGGCCGGTCCCGTTTTCTTCCTCGCTCATGGACGTGTTCTCCCTGCATTCTGCAAGAGTGGATTGATATCGACTTCAGGCTCCGGGCGTGGATTGCACCCCCGAACCCCCCTCTCCTCGATGTACCGTCCTACGCCGCAGAGGGGATCCAGGTTTCATTCCGAGGCGGTGACGGCGGTGGCGGGAAGCGCCGAAAACCCGCGAAATTCGTTGACCCTCTCCGTCCGCGAGACATAACTTTTATAGGTTGCTTGCGATCTCCGTCAACTCACCGTCTCCCAAGAAACAAGATGCCCATTGAATTCCCGCCGGAGCTCATGGTAAGCGTTTCCGGCTTCAGGGGCCGGGTAGGCCGCCCGTTGACCCCTGAGCTGGTCACGGCCCTGGCTGCCGGATTCGGCTCCTTTGTCCAGAGAGAAGGCGCCGGAACGAAGGTCCTGGTGGGCAGGGACTCCAGGACTTCAGGACCGATGCTTGCCCGTAGCGTCATCGCCGGGCTTCAGTCCGTGGGTTGCGACGTGGTGAACCTGGGGATGGTCCCCACTCCCACCCTCCTCCTGGCGGTGCGGGATTCGGGTGCAGCGGGAGGAATCGGTGTCACCGCAAGCCACAACCCTGGAGAATGGAATGCCCTCAAGTTCTCGTCCGGAGAGGGGATCTTCCTGGATGCGGGTGTCATGTCCTCGTTTCAGGAATACCTCCTGTCGCAGGATCCGGCCCGGGCTGGCTGGAAAGAGATCGGGACGGTTCGGTCCGACCCCGGAGCGGTGGACCGACATCTCGAACGCATTCTGACTCTACCCATTCTCGAAGTGCCGGCCCTGAAGGACCGGGGGTTCAAGGTCGCTCTCGATTGCGTGAACGGTGCAGGGGGGACCATCATGCCTCACCTGCTGAAAACCCTTGGCTGTGATGTGGCCGGGATCGGGATGGAGCCCAACGGCCACTTTTCCCGCGACCCCGAGCCTACCGCGGCCAACCTTCGAGGGTTGGGTGAAGCGGTGCGGGCCTCGGGGGCCGACCTGGGCTTCGCTGTAGATCCGGACGTGGACCGTCTCTCCCTCGTCGATGGAGATGGGGTGCCCCTAGGGGAAGACCTGACCCTCGCCCTCGCCTCGGCGGTGGTGCTGAAGCGGAACCCAGGAACGGTGGTCACGAACCTTTCCACCAGCCAGGTGGTGGATGACGTGGCCCATGCTCACGGTGGGAAGGTCCTGCGAGCGCCCGTGGGGGAGATCAACGTTGCCCGGAGGATGCAGTCCGAAGGAGCTGTGGTGGGAGGGGAGGGGAACGGTGGAGTGATTCTCCCCGATCTGAACTACACCCGGGACGCCCCTCTTGGTGCGGCGCTGGTCCTTCAACACCTTCTGGATGAGGGGACGGGTCTTCGGGAGGCAGCTTCTCGATGGCCCACCTATTTCATCGAGAAACGGAAGGTGAGCTTTCCCAGGGAGGCTCTCCCGGAGGCGTACCAGGCCCTCATCGAGGACCTCTCCCCTCCTGAGGAGGATCGGACGGACGGGATCCGCATGGCGTGGCCGGAGCGGAGAACCTGGCTCCACGTACGGCCATCCGGCACCGAGCCGGTCGTCCGCCTCATCGGCGAGGGCCCCAGCGAGCAGGAGGCCCTGGCCCTCCTGACCAGGGCGTCGGAACTCCTGGCGGGTTTGGCCTGACCGCCTCCTTCCGGGCGCTCCCGGTCACCCGGAACCGGTGAAGGCAAGAGAGATCAACACGAGAGAGATCAGACTATGTGCGGAATCGTGGGTTACCTTGGCCCCAGAGAAGCCACCCCTGTGCTTCTGGAGGGGTTGCGCCGCCTGGAGTACCGTGGGTACGACTCTGCTGGTATCTCCATCCTCACCGAGGAAGGGATTCTCTCCACCGTCAAACGGCCGGGGAAGATCGCCAGCCTTGAAGAAGCGCTGAAGGGCAACGTTCCCCGCAGTCACTGTGGCATCGCTCACACCCGTTGGGCGACCCACGGTCCACCGAACGAACCCAACGCCCATCCGCATGAAAGCATGGACGGCGAGATCGCCCTGGTCCACAACGGGATCATCGAGAACGCAGGGGTCCTGAGGAAGCAGTTGGAGAGCCTCGGTTACGTCTTCACCAGTGAGACGGACACTGAGGTCGTGGTCCATCTCATCGACGAAGCCTTCAAAGAAAACGAGACCCTGGAGGATGCCGTGGCTGCGGCTCTCCTTCAGGTGGTTGGGCCGTATGGGATTGCTGTGGTGAGCAGTCGGGACCCGGGGAAGCTCGTTGCGGCGAGGAACGGGTCACCCCTCCTCTTGGGCATCGGGAAGAACGAGGAGTACCTGATCGGTTCGGATGCCACCGCCCTGGTGTCCTACACCCGTGACGTGGTCTATCTGGACGACGGGGATGTCGCGGTCCTGAACGGAAGTGGTTACCGGACCTTTCACCTGGAACGGGGCTCCGTGGTTCGACCCATCCACAGGGTGACCTGGGACATGGGGGCCATCGAGAAGGGCGGCTACGAGCATTTCATGCTCAAGGAGATCTTCGAGCAGCCGAGCTCGATCCGCGACGTGACCAGGGGAAGGCTTCTTCTGGACGAGGGATCGGCGCGCCTCGGGGGGATCACGATTTCCGACACCGACCTGATGAAGATCGACCGTATCGTCATCACGGCCTGCGGAACCTCGTGGCACTCGGCGCTCCTTGGGGAGTTGATGCTGGAGGAAATGGCCCGAATCCCAGTGGAGGTGGAGTACGCCTCCGAATTCCGATACAAGAATCCCATCCTGGATGACCGAACCCTGGTTATCGCCATCAGCCAATCCGGAGAAACGGCGGACACCCTCGCCGCGCTGCGGGAGGCGAAGCGCCGGGGGGCACCCACCATGGGGATCGTGAACGTCGTGGGCTCCACCATCGCTCGGGAGACGGACTTCGGGAGCTACCTCCACGCGGGTCCCGAGATCGGTGTGGCCTCCACCAAGGCGTTCACCAGCCAGGTCGTCGCCCTTGCTCTCTTCACCCTCTACCTGGGACGCCGGAGGTCCCTTTCCATCGCTGCAGGCTCGAGAATCGTAAAGGCCCTCCAGGAGCTGCCGGACCAGGTGGAGGAAGTGCTGTCCCTGAACTCGGAGGCTCTCGTGCTGGCGGAGGAGTATTCCGACGTCCGAAACTTCCTCTACCTGGGGCGGGGGTACCAATTCCCTGTGGCTCTGGAGGGGGCCCTCAAATTGAAGGAAGTGAGCTACATCCACGCGGAGGGCTATCCGGCGGCGGAAATGAAGCACGGGCCCATCGCCCTAATCGACGACGACATGCCAGTGGTGGTCCTGGCCCCTTCCGATCCCATCTATCCGAAGGTTCTCTCCAACATCGAGGAGGTAAAGGCCAGGAAGGGGCGAGTCATCGCCGTTGCCACGAAGGGCAATGAGGCGATCCGGGAGAAGGTGGATCACGTGATCTACGTTCCGGTCACCGTTTCTCCGGTTCTCCCGGTGCTGACCACGATTCCCCTTCAGCTCCTGGCGTATCACGCGGCCATCATCCGAGGATGTGACGTGGACCAGCCTCGAAATCTGGCGAAGTCGGTGACGGTGGAATGAGAGTCGTGCTGCAGCGCGTCGCCTCCGGAAGGGTCTGTATCGGCGGGGATGTCGTGGGGGAGATCGACGGAGGGCTGGTCGCCCTCGTGGGATTCACGGACAGTGACCACGAAGGGGTGGTGGAGTGGATGGCGGAGAAGATCATCGGCCTCCGGGTGTTCAACGACGAGGATGGGAAGATGAACCGGTCCCTGGTGGACGTTGGAGGTGATCTCCTGGTCGTCAGTCAGTTCACCCTCTACGGAGATTCCCGGAAGGGCCGGCGCCCCAGCTTCGTAAAGGCAGCCCATCCCGACCTGGCCATTCCCCTCTACGAGCATTTCGTGGAGTTCCTCCGAGCGAAGGCTCCAGGAAAGGTGGAGACGGGTGAATTCGGTGCGATGATGGACGTGGCCCTGGTGAACGAGGGGCCCGTCACCCTGGTGCTGGAGCGGTGACCTCGGCTTCCACCCTCATCCTGGCTTCCGCCTCTCCCCGCCGGGCCGAGCTTCTCATTCGATTGGGCCTCCAGTTCAGCGTCTCACCTTCCTCTGTCTCCGAGGACCTGCTCCCGGGAGAATGTCCGGAAGAACACGCAGAACGCCTGGCGAGGGAAAAGGCCCGGGAGGTCGGCGCGAAAAATGCCGATTCCATCGTGGTGGCGGGGGACACGGTGGTGGTCCTGGAAGGTGAGATCCTGGGAAAGCCGGAGGACCGGAGGGCGGCATTGGGAATGCTGATGGCCCTCGCCGGCAGGACCCACACCGTCGTCAGCGGATTGGCCATAGCCTTCCCGGGTGGAGCCATGCACTCCGGTATCATGACCACCGATGTTACCTTCCGGTCATTCGACCGGAAGGTTGCCGAGGCGTACGTCGAGACTGGTGAGCCCATGGACAAGGCCGGAGCCTATGGAATCCAGGGTATGGGGGGGGCCCTGGTCCAGGGAATCCGAGGCGATTATACGACTGTGGTCGGACTACCCGTCCCCCTCCTCCTGGAGCTCCTGGAGTTGGGGGGAGTCCGATACGATTTCGGGTCTTTGGTGACCGTTACCCGGGAGGCGGCGAGATGAGCGGTGTCCCTTCTATCCTGGCTATCGACCAGGGCACCACTGGCTCCACGGCCATGGTGGTAGCACGGGACGGACGTATTCTGGGGAGGGCCTACTCTGAGTTCACCCAGCATTTCCCCCGGCCCGGGTGGGTGGAACACGATGCCGGAGAGATCTGGGAGGTGACGCGCAGGGTCTCGACGGAGGCCTTGGGCCGTGCCGCCCCGGAGGCCCTGGTGGAGGGGATAGGGATCGCCAATCAGAGAGAGACGGTGGTCCTCTGGGACCGCAAGACCCTGGAGCCCGTTCACCGAGCCATCGTCTGGCAGGACCGGAGGACGGCTTCCATCTGTGCAGAGCTGCGGGCCGCGGGCCACGAAGAAGATCTGCGTGCCCGGTCGGGGCTCCTGCTCGATCCGTACTTTTCCGGGACAAAGCTCACGTGGCTCTTCCGGAATCATCCCCATCTCCGGGAGCGGGCGGAGGCCGGAGATCTCGCGGTGGGGACGGTAGACGCATGGCTCATGGCCCGCCTGACGGGTGGTGGGGTCCACGCCACCGATCACACCAACGCCTCACGCACCCTCCTGTACAACCTGGAGACACAGGACTGGGATCCGAAGCTCCTGGATCTCCTGGAGGTCCCCGGAACGATCCTCCCGGAGGTTCGCTCCAGCTCCGGGTCTTTTGGCTCGGTCCTCGGAGAGGCGCTGGGGCTGGATGTTCCGGTGGCCGGCGTGGCCGGGGATCAGCAGTCGGCTCTCTTCGGGCAGGGATGTTGGGGTCCCGGGCTGGCCAAGAACACCTATGGTACGGGGGCGTTCCTCCTCCTTCACACGGGAGAGACTCGCGTGCCCTCGGCATCGGGCCTCCTGACCACCATGGCCTGCGATCCCCGGGGTGGGCCCGCGTATGCGCTGGAAGGCTCCATCTTCATCGCCGGGGCGGCCATCCAGTGGCTCAGGGACGGCTTGGGGATCCTCGAGACGGCGTCGGACTCGGCGGATCTGGCGGAGAGCCTCACCTCTAACGATGGGGTGTACTTCGTCCCGGCCTTCGTCGGACTGGGCGCGCCCCACTGGGACCCGGAGGCCCGGGGCACCATCGTGGGGTTGACCAGGGGAACGACCCGGGCGCACCTGGCCAGGGCGGCCCTGGAGGCCATGGCCTACAGTACCGCCGACGTTCTGGGAGCGATGGAGGCTGATTCTGGGGTGAAGGCTGTCGAGTTGCGTGTCGATGGCGGCGCAGCCCTGAATGAATGGCTGATGTCTTTCCAGGCCGGCATTCTCGGTCTTCCGGTCCGGCGCCCCGGCATGGTGGAGACTACCGCCCTGGGGGCGGCGGGCCTGGCGGGTCTGGCTACGGGAGTGTGGCGGAGCGGGGATGATTTCCTCGGGGCCCTGGGGGAGGCCTCCGTCTTCTCCCCGGAGATGACGGACGAAGGACGCGCATCGGCGACGGCGGGCTGGCGTCGGGCGCTGGGCGCGGTCCATGCCTGGTCCTCCTGGAGGGAAACGTGACACCGGAGGGAAACCCGAAGGCCCCCCGGGGTAGGCCCGACCCGGGGCAGCCGCCTCTGCGGATATCGGTCATCGGGGCGGGAGAAGCCTCTCCGGAAGAGTGCAGGTTGGCCGAGGCTGTGGGCCGTGTCCTGGGGGAGGCCGGAGCCGTCGTCATTACCGGTGGCTTGGGAGGGGTGATGGAGGCCGCTTCCAGGGGATGCGGGCAGGTTGGAGGGACCACAGTGGGCTTGCTCCCCGGACGGGACGCGTCGGATGCCAATGGGTGGGTATCCCTCCCCCTGGCCACCGCGCTGGGAGAGTCCCGAAACAGCCTGGTGGTCAGAGCCGGGGAGGCAGTGGTGGCCATCGGCGGGAGCTGGGGCACGCTCTCGGAGATCGCTCTCGCCCGAAAGATGGGTCACTCTGTCGTCCTCCTGGGAGAACCTCCCGTGGATCTCCCGCTCCCGCGGGCTGAAAGGCCGGAGGAAGCCGCGGCATGGGCTTTGCAGCAAGCCAGGAAGCGGAGGAGGGTCGGATCGGCGCCCTCTTCCTAGGGAGTGACGGACCCCTGGCCCGAATGGAATGAGAACGCCGTGCCAGGGGTTTCTTGTGGAGGAGATGGAACCTCCGGGCTTGAAAGGTTTTTGAAGGAAAGCATCACGGAAGAGACTATGGGAAGGCGTGGGTGGATTGAGGGGGCGCACCGGCTGGGTTAGATTGTCCCATCCCAGCCGGGATCCAACCTGATCAGATCATCCAGTGAGGGTTCGAGCATGAAAAACGGTCGGTTCTTCGTGGGGTTGGTGGGTGTCGCTCTGATAGTGACCTATCTGGTCTGGACCGGCATCAGCGATACGATGGTGTACTATCTCACTCCCACCGAGCTCCTGGCCAAGGTGGACCAGGATCCGTCCTTCCGTTCGGTGGGTGTCAAGGTCAGCGGCCGGGTGGTGTCCGGGACCTACCGCCAGGGTGAGGGGGAGCTGGTCCACCATTTCCAGGTGCAGGACATCGAACACCCGGACGTGTCCTTCCCCGTCGTCTACGAAGACGTCCTTCCGGATACCTTTACGGACGAGATCGAAGTGGTTCTGGAGGGACGTTTCGGGGAGGACGGAGTCTTCCAGGCAAAGACCCTCCTGACGAAGTGTGGAAGTCGTTACGAGGCGACCCCGGAGGAGCTGTCCGGGCAGGGGGTCGCTGAGTGACGGCCCTGGGCGAATTCGCCCTGT
>Ga0316577_10000770_pt1 | contig 13795 bp, 14 predicted proteins | sample S5NA_FD_203073 | JGI IMG/M metagenome (GOLD analysis project Ga0316577, IMG submission 203073) | Rhizosphere microbial communities from salt marsh grasses in Alabama, United States - S5-7_050615r2r1 | ecosystem: Host-associated > Plants > Roots > Rhizosphere | place: USA: Alabama | collected... | reverse complement strand
CGGTGATCTGGGCCAGGGTCGTCCGGGCATGTTGGATGTGGTGTGAGGCTTCCTGCCCCTCGGGCGGGTGGGCCAGGAACGCCTTCAGATGGGGAATGGCCTCTCTCGCCTGGCCGGACCTGATGAGTAGGAAGGCCAGTCCGTAGTGAGCTCCCGCAGCTTTCGGGTTCCTTTGGAGGACGTGCCGATATGTCTTGGCAGCCTCATCCGTCATCCCGATGCGCGTATAGGCAATGGCGATCTGCTGAAGGATGACCGGATCCCCGGGATTCTCCTTCAGGGCCAGGCGCAAGGAGGTCAGGGCCTCGTGGAACTTCCCGTCGGAAAGGAGGTCCATCCCCTCCTCGTAGTAGTCCACCTGTCCCTCACTATCGCCGCCGCTGAACAGCCGCTTCCAGACAGACATCGGATCTCTTTACCGCCTTCGGGACGCCGAATCCTGAATCGGCATAACGTAGGGGCCCCTCAAGAGCCCCGCAATGTAACGAAGGGCCGGGAGCCGGACCCCCTTCGCTCCCCCACCAGCACCCCCTCTTGCTCCAGGACAATCCGGATACCGGCGCCTTCGAGCCGCCCACCCGTTCCGTGTGGCGCATCCAGCACCACGACCCGCCCGCCCGGGATCAGGACCCTTGCCGACTCCTCCAGGATCCGGTCCCCTGTCCGGCCGGAGAGGAGGACGGCCCTCAGCGAGCCGGAGAAGAAAGGGAGTCCCGGGTCCGCCACCATGCGACTCACACCCTCCTCTTCCGGATCCCACCTGAGGGCCGGATTCAGGGCCACCACCTCGACCCCGTCGATCCTCGTGGCCACGGCCCTGGCGTGAGAGGCCGCAGGTCCCTCCAGGAGAAGCGTCCCCGGCCCTTCCGTGACCCCCATGAGCGCCGCGAGCCTGAGCGCCTCCTCGTCGCCCGTCCCCGACGGGGACCTCGGGTGAGGATCCGGCCCAGAGACGCCCTTCTCTTCCAGGAACTCCGCCAGGGGGGCCCTGGGGGGGGCCCTGAGGTCACCGAACCCGTCTTCCACGGGGTAGGTCTCCCGGCAGTTCGCGCACCCGAAATCCCCGGACAGGATTCGCCTGTTCCGTACCTCGTGAGCCAGGAGGATGAGACCGAACTCGGGGCCACAGCGTGGGCAAGAGAGGCGGTCCGTGAGAAGAAGGTGCATCCCCTGGCACCTCATCCACGGTCCCGGCCCGCCGCCTCGGGGTCCGGTGCAGCCCGGTCGTACTGGGCCCACTGCCCGGGGCTTTCAGAGACCCGGGCGTAGAGGAGACCTTCCGCAAGCTTCTCCGGCAGCCGTCTCTTCATCTCCTCGAAGAAGTACCGAGCCTGGTTCTCCGCGGTGCTTTCGATCTCCGTAAAGGGGTGAACCTCATTGATGTTCCGATGATCCAGGCCCTCGGCGAGCTCCTTGAGGTGGCGCTTCAGGTCACCGAAATCATAGACCATGCCGGCCCGTCCCAGCTCGGGCGCTTGCAGTACCACCTCAACCACGTATCGATGCCCATGGAGGCGCGCGCATTTGCCTTCGTAGTCACGAAGGAAGTGAGCGGAGTCGTAGTGGGCTTGGACTGAAATGGAGTACATGGCTGACGGCTTTGCCCCGGAGGCGCCTAGGAGAGGAGCACGTGCCCAGCCATGGACAGGCGGAGGAACTCGTCCCGGGTCTTCTGATCCCGAAGGAAGGTTCCCCTCATGGCGGACGTGATGGTCTTCGAGTTCTGCTTCTCCACCCCCCGCATCATCATGCAGAGGTGGTAGGCCTCCACGACGACCCCGACTCCCATGGGGTGCAGGGTATCCCAGACGGCCTGAGCGATCTGCTCGGTCAATCGCTCCTGGACCTGAAACCTCCTGGAGAACATTTCCACGAGACGGGCCGCCTTGCTCAATCCCATGATCTGACCATCGGGGATATACGCCACGTGGGCCTTTCCGAAGAAGGGAAGCAGATGATGCTCACACATGGAGTAGAGCTCGATGTCCTTCACCATGACCATGTTGTGATGCCGTTCCTCGAAGATCCCGTCTCCGATGGCGTCCTCGGCGGTCATGTGGTAGCCCCGGGTGAGGAACTGCATGGACTGCTCGACGCGCTCCGGGGTCCGTTCCAGGCCCTCCCGGTCTGGATCGGTATCCAGGCGCCTGATCATCTCCCGAATCAGATCCTGGAAAGAAGCCTGGGACAGGTCAGTCATGGGTCGCTCTCCTTCCAAGAAGAGAAGAAGGCCGGCATCATGTGGACGCCGGCCTTCGGACACGCACCAGAGGGCAGTTATTGAAGCCCGGGTAAAAACATCTGCGACTTCCCATCGGCATCCGCAGTCCCTTTTGGGGGCAGGACGTCCGCCGGCGGAGTCAGTCCCGGCTTCTTCTGTGTTGGCTCAGTAACGAAGCCCTCTGACACGCTCCAAGTCCAATATACACGGGGTCCGCCGTTCCCGTCTAGGATCTCTCTTTGGCCTCCCTCCTGAGCTCCCGGAGGAAACCGAGATTCCGCAGGTCATTTCCCACGGGATCAGGCTCCTTCGGCGTCTCGAGGATCTTGGGGATGGCAAGGAATCGTTCGTCCTCGACAATACGGCGGAACGGCTCGCGACCAAGACTCCCCTCACCGAGGTGCTCGTGGCGGTCCTTCTTCGACCCGAAGGGGTTTCGTGAGTCGTTCATGTGGAAGAGACCCAACCGCTCCAGGCCCAGAAGATCCCCGAAGGCCGCCCAGACACCCTCGTAATCCCCTACCAGGTCATATCCCGCCGAGTAGGCATGGCAGGTGTCGAAACACACGCCGAGGCGGGAGTGGAGACCCCGGGGAACACGCGCCAGGATGGCGGCGAGATGCTCGAACGACCCACCCACGGTGGAGCCACCCCCGGCGGTCAGCTCCAGGAAAACGGTGGTGGGTCCCGGTACAGCCTCGAGAGCCCTGGTGACCCCCTCCGCGTTCCTGGCGATTCCACTCTCCAGGTCACCATCGGTGGCGTTTCCGGGATGCGTCACCAGGAAATCCAGGGCCAGGGACGCGCAGCGCTCCAACTCCCTCCGGAATGATTCCAGTGACCTCTCCCAGAGATCCTGGCGTGGAGACGCCAGGTTGATGAGGTAGGAGTCGTGGGAGCCGGCCACCCGGATCCCGTGCCTCTCCCTCTCCCGACGGAACGAGTCCCCGAGGGCAGGCTCCACGGTGGGTTCGGCCCATCGGCTGGGCTGCTTCGTGAAGAGCTGCAGACAGACGGACTCGATCTCCCGCGCCCGCCCTGGAGCCAGGTCCACGCCACCGGCGGTGGACACATGAGCCCCGAATTCGTCCTCATCCCGTGCAAGGTGTGCCATGGAGGTCCGAAGGTGAGTGGAGAACGGGGCCCGGTCAAGGAACCCGGCTATGCATTTTTTTCTTTCCACGGGAAAAGAGGTGCCCGTCGCTCCACTCCGGACCGCCGACGGAAATGCTGTCCCCTCAGCACCTAACTGTTCCAATCCCATGGGTTTGCGGTCGGAACGCGGCACGGTCCACCCTCGCCATCCCCATCGGCACGTCTCTTGTCGTCCCTCTGTGGCGGGCCAACTCGGCCCATGGCTGCGGAGTCCAGGAGTGGGGAGAAGCGTATGAACATGAGGATCAGTGCTGATGGATTCATCGACCTCCGGGAGCATACCCGGGTCAAGACACCCGGATACCATGAGATCAATGCGGAGCCGATGCCGGAGACGGAGGCGATGGCCTTTCTCCTCTCCCACAGCTTCCCGGGACACAGGAAGGTCGTCCGGCCCCTGACATCTCGGGAAAGGGCAATACTCCGGATGGCGTCGTGGGCCGATTCCATCAACGGACGGATGTCGCTCCTGGACAAAGTGTGGAGGGGGATTACCAAGCCCGTCCCCTCTCCATTGGACCCGTCCACACCCGAGCTGGTTCAGGTCGTCCACGTGGACGGGGACTGGGCGTTTCCCATCTACCTCGACGGAGACGAAACCCGAGTCCTTCCAACAGGAGGTATGCCTCTCTCCGAATTGAAGAAGAAGTTGGGTGCCCCACTCCTGGACCTCAGCAGCCAGAAAGCCAGCGCCTAGGTCGACGCTGGATCGTTTCACGAGGAGGGCCCCGGGGTCACGAGACCCCGGGGCCCGGTCTTTTTCATGAAACCCGATGGCTCGAGCGGGATCTCTGGCTTCATCCACTTCCCTCCGTCATTCCTCTCACGTCCAGGGCCCGGTCGATCTCCTCCTCGGGAATCAGCCCGTGTTTCCTGACCACCTCCCGCACGCTTACCCCGTCCCGAGCAGCCTCCTTCGCCACCTCGGATGCCCGCTCGTATCCGATGCGGAGGTTGAGTGCGGTGGCGATGGCGGGGTTCCGTTCCAGCAGCTCCCGGCACCGCTCCGGATTCGCCCGGATCCCCTTCACGCACCGCTCGGCGAAGGCCCTGGCTCCTCTGGCGAGAAGCGCGATGGATTCCAGGAGGGAATGGGCCAGGACCGGCATCATGACGTTCAGCTCGAAGTTTCCCCGACTCCCCGCGATGGTGACGCACGTGTGATTCCCCATCACCCGGGCGGCTACCATCATGAGGGCCTCGGCCATGACCGGGTTCACCTTTCCCGGCATGATGGAGCTCCCGGGTTGGACGGCGGGAAGGGTGATCTCGTGGATCCCGGAGGTGGGGCCCGAAGACAACCACCGAATGTCGTCCGCAACCTTCATGAGGCTCGTGGCCACCGTGTTGAGGGCCCCGGAGACGCTGACGGCGGCATCCCTGGCCCCCTGGGCCTCGAAGTGATTCTCTGCTTCACTGAAGTGAAGCCCCGTTGCGGCGCTGATGCGGGCGATGGCTCCTCGGGCGAAACCGGGCCGGGTGTTGATGCCCGTGCCGGTCGCGGTCCCCCCCAGGGCCAGCTCCGCCAGCTCTTCGGACGCTGCCTTCAGGCGGCGGATTCCCAACTCGACCTGCCGGCCGTACCCGGCGAACTCCTGACCCAACCGCACGGGGGTGGCGTCCATCAGGTGCGTTCGACCCGACTTCAGAATCCCGTCGAACTCCTCCCCCTTCTCCCGGAGGGCCTCCAGCAGGCCGGTCAGGGCCGGGATGAGGTCCTCCTCGATGGCCACTCTCGCCGCCACGTGAATGACGGTTGGAATGACATCGTTCGAGGACTGGCCGAAGTTCACATGATCGTTGGGATGAGCCCGGAGCCCCACCTCGGCCGCAGCCAGTGCCTGGTTGGCGCGGCGGGCGATCACCTCGTTCGCGTTCATGTTGGTGGAGGTTCCAGAGCCGGTCTGGTAGATGTCCAGCGGAAAGTGCTCGTCCCAGTCGCCGCCCGCCACCTCCCGGGCAGCGCCGGCGATGGCCTCCGCCAGGACAGGATCCAGGGCCCCCAGCTCCCCGTTGGTGCGGGCCGCGGCCTCTTTGACCTGCCCCAGCGCCCGAATGAATCCCCGGGGAAAGCGCTGCCCGCTGATGTCGAAGTTCTCCAGGGCGCGCTGGGTCTGAGCGCCGTAGAGAGACCCTTCCGGCACCCTGACCTCCCCCAGGGAATCCTTCTCGATCCTGTATCCATCAGACATCGGGACCTCCCGTCTCTTTCGCGTAGCCTGACCCGACACTCCACCACCCGGTGCCCATCCCTCCCGGGTTGTGCCCGGCCATCCGCCCCCTATTTCCTGGGCGGCTGGGACGGCCGCATCTCCAACTTGCTCACATGTGCGTTCCCGGGGTACCGGAGGAGATCCAGGACGGCACGGCTGACGTCTTCGGGCGTCAGGGCCCATCCTTCCTTTGCCCCTGCAGGCCGGCTTCCGAAGTCGGTAGCCACGCTCCCGGGCATGACGAGGGTCACCCGGATTCCCTCGTACCGCAGGTCCAGCATCATGGCTTCAGTCATTCCCCGAAGACCGAACTTGCTGGCATTGTAGGCGGAGCCACCGGCGAAGGCGTTCCGTCCTGCCAGTGAGCCGACGTTCACGATCCACGCATCCGAGGATGCCTTCAGGTGAGGGACCGCCGCCCGGGAGAGATAGAATACCCCGCTGAGGTTCGTATCGATCTGGGTGTGCCAGTCTTCCAGGGACATCTCGTGGATGGGTGCGAACCGCCCGACTCCCGCGTTGTTCACCAGAACGTCCAGCCCGCCGAACCGGTCCACGGTTTCCTTCACCATGCGGGAGCAGGAATCGGCATCCCTGACGTCCGCCACCATCCCCAGCACCTCTCCACTGCCGAAGCCGGACAGTTGCTCCACGGATGCCTCCACGTCCTTCGGCGTACGGGCGTTGAAGGCTACGCGAAACCCCGCACCCATGAGGTCTCTCACGATGGCACGTCCGATCCCTTTCGTTCCCCCGCTCACGAGGGCCACTCTGCCGTCGAGCTCCGCCACCTGTCCTCCTCATGATTGACGATGATGAAGAAGGGGTCCGAGACCATTTCCCGGACCCCCCTCGGCCACCCTCCTGGCCCTCTGGTCCCCATTTCCCGGAGCGTCTCGTCCGGGTCGAGGGCAAGGAGCGATTCAGCCCTTCTCAGCCAGCCACTGCTCCGCATCCAGTGCCGCCATACACCCGGTGCCGGCGGCTGTTACGGCTTGCCGATAGTGGTCGTCGATGACGTCCCCGGCCCCGAACACCCCCTCCACATCGGTCCGGGTCGTACCGGCCTCCACACGGATATAGCCGTTCTCCTTCAACCCGACCGCGTCCTCCAGGAACGCCGTGTTCGGAGTGTGCCCGATGGCCATGAAGACCCCGCTGCAAGCAAGGCTTCGCTCCTCGCCGGTGACCGTGTCCTTGAGCAACACTCCGGTGACGGAATCTTCCCCCAGGATGTCCACCACCTGGCTGTTCCATTCCACCCGGACTTTGGGATTGGCCAGCACACGGTCCGCCAGCATCTTCGAGGCCCGGAGCTCGGCCCGCCGATGGACGATGATCACTTCGCTCCCGTACTTCGCCAGGTGCTCGGCCTCGGTCATGGCACTATCCCCACCTCCAACCACGACCAGGGGTTGGTTCCTGAAGGCGGGAAGGGCTCCGTCGCAAACGGCGCAGGCCGACACGCCGCCCCCGGACCTCGCGAGGCGGGTCTCGTTCTCCAGCCCGAGCCAGTTTGCCCGAGCTCCCGTGGCGATGATGACGGCCTTCGATCGGAACTCCCCGCTGTACGCCGTCACGATCCGTTTGGGATCGGCCTGCAGGTCCACCGCCGTTACGTCATCGGTCACGATCCGGGTGCCGTACGTCTGTGCCTGCGCCCGCATCCGCGTCATGAGCTCCTGGCCGTCCACCCCCTCCGGAAATCCCGGGAAGTTCTCCACCTCGGTGGTGAACATCAGCTGGCCCCCGGGAATCATCTCCGTGCTGCCCAGCCCTTCGATGACCAACGGATTCAAGTTCGCCCTTGCGGCGTAGATGGCCGCGGTCCAGCCGGCGGGGCCGGATCCGATGACGACCACCTTCTCTACGTTTTGTGAATCGCTCATCTCTCGAATATCTGTTGTCAACTGTCCTTGAAGATTCTCAGGTTGGTGGAGTGGCCTGCACTGTTCCGGGCCCCGGGGTCCACGAAATGGACGGCGCTGTTGACCGCCGTCGCGGCCTCGGCGAACCCGGTGGCGATGAGGTCCAGCTTCCCTTTGTAATCCACCAGGTCGCCGGCAGCGAACACCCCCGGAAGGCTCGTCTCCATGAGTCGGCCCACCACCACTCGGCTCCCTGCCAGCTCCAGGCCCCATCCGTTGATGGGGCCGAGATCCGGCTTGAAACCCAGGAACGTAAGAACCTCGTCAACCTCGAGCACCTCCTCCTCACCGGTACGGTTGTCGTAGATGACGGCTGACGCCACTCGGTGGGTCCCCCTGATCTCCTTCACCTCGTGGAAGGCTCGAATCGCGAGGGCCCCCGCGTCGGCAGCCGTGTGAAGATCGGCCACCGACTTCTCGTGGGCGCGAAAGGCATTCCGTCGATGGATCAGAAGCAGGTCCGCCACCAGGTCCTTGAGCACCATCGCCCAATCCACGGCAGAGTCTCCTCCCCCTACCATCAAGACCCGTTTCCCCCTGAATTCCTCGGGATCCCTGACGGCGGTATCGACCCCCTTTCCCAGGAACTCTTCGAAACCGGGACACTTCAGCTTCATGGGCTCGAAAGCCCCCTTGCCTCCACACAGGATCAGCGCGCGTGTGGCGTAGGTGCCCCGTCTTCCACCCAGGAGGATCGAGTCCTCTCGTCGGTCGAGGGTCAGAACCTCTTCATCCAGCACGATCTCGGGAGAGAATTGGGTTGCCTGGGCGACCAGCTCTCCGGCCAACTCCTTCGCCAGCACCTTTGGGAAGCCCCCGACATCGTAGATGTACTTCTCGGGATAGAGGGCCATGAGCTGGCCACCCAGCTCCGGGAGGGAGTCGATGATACGGACGGTGCGCTCCCGCATCCCGGCATAGAAGGCGGCGTAGAGCCCGGTGGGCCCTCCGCCGATAATGGTGATGTCACGAACCTCATGTTCCATGACCGAGTCGGCCTCCGCCTGGAGGGGCGCCTGGGCCACTCACTCCGGCTCGGGCCACGCGCACCCCTCGAAAAGATCCTTGTCGTCGATGTCGCTTCACCCCCCGCACCACCGGAAGTCTCAAGCGGAGGGCCTCGAGCCACCCCGTTCCCGGGTCCCCTCCCGCAGGGGCTCCCCCGGGTCGAACACGATTCGGGCCGCGTCCATCAGGACCTCTCGAGCGTTCTCGTACCCTACCCGGTCGATGGCCTCCACGAAGGGCAGCCAGGCGCACGCCGAGATCCCCTCGGCCTCCTGTGGAACCGGATCACCGGTCTCGGAGGTCATGAGGAAGAAGGTGCAGTGCTTGTGGATGAGCCTCCCTTTCAGCCGGAAATACCAGTCGATGGTCCGGAGCTCGGGTCCGAGGGAGATGTCCATCAGACCCGTCTCCTCCTCCACCTCCCTCAAGCCCGCCTCCTGTGGGTTTTCTTTCCCCTCCAGGTGCCCCTTGGGAAGCCCCCAGTTCCCGTACGGATCCTTGATCAGGAGAACATGGAGCACACCGCGAAACCTGCGGAGGACGACCCCCCCGGCGCTCCTCTCTTCCCGTGCCTTCCGCCCCTGGGGAGCACCACTCCGCGCGCTCTTGAGGCGTTTGGATTTCGGGCCCGGGCTCATGGGACAGCGACCCTAGAAGATCGAGATTCGGACATAGCGCTGGGGATTCGCCCGGAAGTCCTCCAGAAGGATGGAAAGCTGTATGAGCACATCCTGCGCCCGGTACACCAGCGCGGAGTCGCTCATGAGATGCCCCAGCACTCCCTGCCCGGACTCGATCTCTGCGGTGATGCGATCCAGCCTGGCGAAGGTGGAATCGGCCCTGTTGATGAGGCCTCGCGCGTCTCCAGTGGTGGTCGTCAGCTCCGAGGAGAGGCCTTTCAGGTTCGAGGCGATGACCCGGGCGTCGAGAAGAATGGAGTCGGTGGTGGGTGCCCCCAGGATCTCGTCCGCTTTCGAGAAGGCTAGATGGCCCGCATGGGCCGCCTCCCCGAGCTCCACCGCCGCCGTCTCCACCTCTGTGGCGAGGTTCGCGAAGGCCCCTGCCTGAACCTCCACCAGCTCCCTCAGCCGCTCGCTCACGTCCTGGATGTTGTTGATGGCCTCCGAGATGTTCTGGGCCGTCTCCTCGGTAAAGGCCTCCTCCACCCGGTCGGAGAGGATGCCGAGGTTCTGGGATATCTGATCTGCGGCGGCCGTGAGACGCGAGAAATCAGGGAGAGCATATCCCCCCAGGATCCCCTCCTCCACCGGATTCAGGAACTCGAACTGGGGATAAGCCGAACGAGAGACCACCTCCGCTTGCCAGTCCCCGAACATGGATTCGGGGGCCAGAAGGACTCCGGGATCGGACGGCAGCACGACATCCTCCCGAACGCTCATGGTGATTCGGACTGCCGTTCCGTCGGGCTCCACAGAGATGTCGATGACCCGGCCGATAGTCACACCTCTCAGCTTCACGGAGTTGCCGTCCATGAGCTGGCCCACCTCCAGAAGGAGAGCCTGGACCTGCCGGGTTCCTCGCCCGAAGCTCGCATCTTGAAGCCAGAGTGTGCCCAGGACCGCCACCACGATGCCCAGTGTAATGACCAGGCCCACCAGGATCTCTCTACGCCTTGTCATCCCGCTCCCTCCAGGAGCTCGGGTTTGCCCTCGATGAACCCACGGACCACCGGATCGGTACAGGCCTGGATCTCTTCCGGGGTCCCCATGAACCGAATCACACCCTCATAGAGCATCCCGATCCGGTCCGCGACCCGATAGGCGCTGTCCATGTCGTGGGTGATAACCACGGAGGTCACCTTCAGCTCCTCCCGCGTTCTGATGATGAGCCGGTCGATCACCGTTGTCGTCACGGGATCCAGTCCGGTGGTCGGCTCATCATACAGGAGATACTTCGGCTCGGTGGCGATGGCACGAGCCAGGCCGGCCCTCTTCCGTTGGCCTCCGGACAGCTGTGCCGGATATCGATCTTCGAATCCCTCGAGCTCCACCAGGGACAGGCATTCCCTCACTCTCGTCCTGATCTTCTCGTCGGTCATTCCCTTGATCCGCCTCAGTCCGAGTCCCAGGTTCTGCCCGACGGTGAGGGAGTCGAACAGGGCGGCGAATTGAAAGACGTACCCGACGTTCCGGCGCACCTCGTAGAGCTCCTCCTGGGAGAGCTTCTCCACCTGCTGCCCGTCCACCCAGACCTCTCCTTCGTCGGGCGTGAGGAGACCCACCACGTGCTTCAGGGCCACGGATTTCCCCACACCGGACTGCCCCACCACCGCCAGGGTCTCTCCATCCCGGACCTCCAGGGAGAAGCCCCTGAGAACCTGATTGTCTCCGAAGGCCTTGTGGACCTCTTTCAGGATAATGCTCACAGCAGAGTTGCCGCCCAGAAGGCGTCCAGAACCAGGATAACCATGCTGCTCACTACCACCGCCCGGGTGGTGGAGGTCCCCACTCCTTCGGCACCACCCTCGGTGGTGAAGCCGAAGAAGCACCCGATGGAGGTGACGGTGAGCCCGAAGCTCAGAGACTTGATGACGGCGAACTGCACGTCCCAGGGCTCGAAGAAGAGGCGAAGGCCCTTCATGAACTCGGCGGTGGACATGTCCAGGAGCTGGAGGGAAGTCAGCCACCCCGCAGCGATTCCGACAGAAGTGGCCAGGATCACCACGATGGGAAACATCAGGATTCCCGCAAGGATCCGAGGGACCACCAGATAGGCCACGGGATCGTAGGCCAGTGTCTCCAGGGCGTCGATCTGCTCCGTGACCCGCATGGTTCCCAGCTCGGCGGCGATGTTCGCACCTACTCTCCCCGACAACGCCAGCCCCGTGAGGACCGGCCCCAACTCCAGGACCATGGTCTTCCCCACCAGTGTTCCCACGAAATAGAGGGGAACGGCCCCGGTGAAGGTGTACGAGGCCTGGAGAGCCATCACCACGCCCGTGAACGTGGCGATGAACAGGGCGATGGGGACCGAGTCCACGCCGATGCGGGCCATCTGTCCCAGAAGTAGCCGTCCCCAGATTCCGATTCGCGGGAGGGCGCGGATGGTGTTCGAGGCCAATCCGCCCCAGCGTCCGATCTGGGCGGCCGTGTCCACGGCCGATCGGCCCAACATGCCGAACGGTGCAAGAAGTGAGTCGCCTTTCATTCTCATGAGTATAGGGGACGGGGGAAGGGCGTCGCCACCCTGACGGTGGGGGTTCGCCCGCCATCTGACGATGATCCCGCCGGAGCCCGCACCGGGCGGTCTCCCCGACCCACACGGAAAAAAAGCCCCCCCACCTGAGGGGGCTCGTCGCGCAAATGGACTTTCCTGTCTCCCGTCAACCCGGGGGAAGACCGCCCTCCAGGGTGAATTCGATCTCCTCCTCCGTCTCCCCCTTCGCGCCGGGAACCACGTAAACAACGCGAACCCTGCGGATGGCCCGGTAGGGGTCGCCGATGGCCACCTCGAAATCCACCCCTTGGTCCCTGGAGCTCACCCTGGTGCGAACACGGTCCCCGGGCTCGGCCTCTCTGCGGTCGGCGGGATTGCGGTACAAGGTCTTGGTGGACTGCCTTCCCGTCTCCAGATCCCGAGTCACCTTGACGTGGCGAAGCCAATCCGGTTGATAGCTCACTCCGTACTGATACCCCCGCTGATCCGCACCATGCCCCTCCCGGTTGTGTCTCCCCATTCCTGCCTCCCGCGAAGGAGTGATCGCACAGATTCGTCAGTAAACGAATGTTTATCTCAAGGGATAAAATGTCAAGTTTCGTGTTTGCGGAATCGTCAGGAAACCCTAATGGCATATACTCTTTGTTTCGGTTCTCCAACTCCTGTTTTTTGCCTTCCCGGAGGGAATCAGATGGACCAGTTTATCTGCATTTCTCCACGACGCGACCGTCCGCCGCCCCAAAACGGTCTGAAAGGGGAAAGGCCTTGCTCCTCTTCCTCCACTGCGTTAATCTTTTATTGCTACCTACTGAGCGATGAGCCCCATCCCGGGCTTTCCTCCTTTCCGCCCCGCGCTGACAGTATCTCGCATCCCAAAGAACGATAAGCCCATCGGCGGAACGAACCGTCCCTGCCCACCGAAACGTAAGCACCCAGGTCCAAGACCCTTCTGGAGCCCCTCGTGGACATCGCAGAACTCAAGAGCAAGAGCGTATCCGACCTCCATGACCTTGCGGAGGAGCTGAACATCTCCAACTACTCCGGCCTCCGTAAACAGGATCTCATCTTCCGAATCGAGCAGAACCTCCTGGACAGCGACGTGGTCCTGAGGGGAGAAGGCGTGCTGGAGATCCTGCCGGAAGGCTACGGGTTCCTGCGCTCACAGGACTGGAATTACCTCTACGGCCCTGACGACATCTACGTCAGCCCGTCGCAGATCAAGCGCTTCGACCTGCGGACCGGAGACACGATTCTCGGACAGGTGCGCCCACCGAAGGAGGGAGAGCGGTACCTGGCCCTCCTGAAGGTGGAGAACGTGAACGGGGACGAGCCTGAGAAGGCGAAGCACCGCATAGCCTTCGACAATCTCAAGCCCAGGTTTCCGGAGAACCGGCTTCGCCTCGAGAACGAAAACGGCGACATCTCCATGCGTGTGATGGACCTGGTCACACCTGTGGGCATGGGTCAGAGGGGCCTCATCACCTCCCCGCCCAAGGCAGGAAAGACCATTCTCCTTCAGAAGATCGCGAACTCCATCACGGAGAATCACCCGAACGTGCACATGATCGTCCTCCTCATCGACGAGCGTCCCGAGGAGGTTACGGACATGGAGGAGCACGTGGACGCCGAGGTCATCTCCTCGACCTTCGACGAGCCGGCGGACCGGCACACGCAGGTGGCGGAAATGGTCCTGGAAAAGGCGAAGCGGCTCGTGGAGCACGGAAAGGACGTGGTGATCCTTCTGGACTCCATCACCCGTCTGGCCCGAGCCTACAACGTCACCGTGCCCCACTCCGGGAAGATCCTTTCCGGCGGTGTGGACGCCAATGCGCTCCACAAGCCCAAGCGCTTCTTCGGGGCGGCTCGGAACATCGACGGTGGCGGCTCCCTCTCCATCATCGCCACGGCTCTCATCGAAACCGGAAGCCGGATGGACGAGGTCATCTTCGAGGAGTTCAAGGGCACTGGGAACATGGAGCTGGTCCTGGACCGGCATATCGCCGACAAGCGCATCTTTCCCGCCATCGACCTCAACCGCTCCAGCACCCGGAAGGAGGAGCTCCTCCTGACGGATCAGGAGCTGAATCGGGTCT
>Ga0316577_10000769_pt1 | contig 13806 bp, 12 predicted proteins | sample S5NA_FD_203073 | JGI IMG/M metagenome (GOLD analysis project Ga0316577, IMG submission 203073) | Rhizosphere microbial communities from salt marsh grasses in Alabama, United States - S5-7_050615r2r1 | ecosystem: Host-associated > Plants > Roots > Rhizosphere | place: USA: Alabama | collected... | reverse complement strand
GCGGCCAGGTCCGAGTGCACCGCGTCGCGAATCGAAATCATGTCGGCGCGACGGACGCAACGGTAATTGCCGGTCAGCAGCATCGACCACTTGGCCATCGGCGCGAAGATCGACTCGCGCACCCGCAGCCTCACCGGAAGCTCCACGGGGCCGCCGTCGGCCTCGTAGCGTATCGCGTCGATGTCCGCCTCCAGCCCCCGCAACAGTGCGGTAGGCGCATCGGACTCGAAGCGGGCCACCTTGAAGTTGGTCGGCAAACTGACCTGCAGGACGTTCTTGCCCTCGTCCGGCGGCCGAAACGCCTGCGGGTCCGGACTGGCGACCGTCATCAGACCCGGGTCGAATCCGTCCCAGACCGATGGATCGGTATAGCAGTCGACCAGCGGCTCGCTCGCGACCGTCGGGACGCGCTTCAAGTAGGGCAGCGGCGGCATATTCATAATCGCCATGCACGGCAGGCGCACCGCCGCCAGCTGCGATATCAGCTCGCGCACACCTGGGGCGCCGTACTGGGGCTCCTGCATCGCCAGCACCGCCAGATCGTAGTGCTGCGGCTCGACCTCCTCCGGCGTGCAGGCGCTGAGCCGGCCCGGCGTCTGTGCCGAGGCGATCTCGACCGGACGCTCCAACGCCTTCACCGGCAGCCGGATCAGCGTACCCTCGGCATTGATCAGGTCAGCGGTCGAACGCGTGCAGACCAGCGTCGCGGCATGCCCGGCGAGCAGCAGCTTGGTCGCGAACAGGGAACCGTACGAGGCCCCTAGGATCAGCACATTGCGACGCTCGTTCATGTCTCAGACCTCGCTCCTATGATCGGCTAGGCTCGCTCGCGCCCCGGCGGCACCGCCGTGCAGTGCAGCCGCCAGTCCGGCAGGCGGCCGCCGAGGGCCGCGGTGATCTCCGCCGTGCCGTCGACCACCAGCCTGCCGAGCGTGTCGATGCGCTCACGGGTGACCCGCTCCTTGGGCCCCGACAGGGAGATCGCAGCCAGCGGCTCGGCATGCTCGTCGTGCAGCGTCGCGGCCACGCAGCGCAGCCCGATCGCGTGTTCCTCATCGTCGATGGCGTAGCCGCGCTGCCGGACCTCCGCCAGCACCGCCCGCAGACGCTCCGGCGTCGCCACCGTGTTCGGCGCCAGCCGCGCCAGTCCGATCCGATCCAGCAGCGCCGAGACCTGGTCTTCGGGCAGCGCCGCCAGCAGCGCCTTGCCCACCGCCGACGCATGCAGAGGAGCCCGTCCGCCGAGCCGGGCCAACATGCGCATCATCTCCCCGCATTGCACCTGCGACAGCATGACCGCCTCGCCGTCGTCCAGCACCGCGAGATTCGCCGTCTCGCCGGAGGCCTCCATCAGGCGGCGCATGATCGGCCGCGAGACCTCGACAAAGTCGCGGTGGTACAGGAACGCGTTGCCGACGCTGAAGGTCTGCACTCCGACATGCCAACGCCCGCCGCTGCTGTCCTGGCGCACGAAGCGCATCTTCTCCAGGCTCTTCAGCAGCCGATGCACCGTCGATGGCGCCAGCCCGACGCGCTGGGCCAGGTCCGTCAGCGTGATGCCGTCCCTCGCCTCCGCCAACCGCTCGATAATGGTCAGGCCGCGAATCAGCGACTGCACCTCACCGGAGCCCTTGGGCGCCGCGCGTATCTGAACGCTGTCGTCTTCGCTGCCCTCGCCGGACATGGCCCCCAGAGCACTCCCGCACCCGAACGGACTGAGAGCATAGTCGGCGATTTTCGATTTGTCCATACTGCGGAAACCATTTCCACGATGCAGACTTTCGCCGGTCTCCCTGTCCGTTTCCGGAACGCTGAGACACCGCGGGGTGATCGGGCAGGTGCGGTGCGGCGCGGCTCGCCAGCGATCAACCGACGAACGGGCTGGGCGCCGCTGGGTCGACGGACTCGGCTACACGAGAGGCAGAGCCGTGCGCTCCACCACCTGCCGCAGCACGAAGCTGGAGTGCACGCCGCTGACGCCGTCGATCCGCGTCAGCTTGTTCAGCAGCAGATCCTGATAGGCGTCCATATCCCGCACCACCACCTTGAGCTGGTAGTCGGCGTCGCGGCCGGTGATCAATGAGCACTCCAGTACCTCCGGCATCGCCGCGACGCGCGCATCGAAGTTGGCGAAACGCTCCGGCGTGTGCCGGTCCATCGAGATGCTGACGAAGGCGATCAGCTTCAGGCCGAGCCGGTTCGCATCCAGCAACGCGCGATAGCCGGCGATGATGCCGCTCTCCTCGAGCGCCCGCACCCGCCGCAGGCACGGCGACGGCGACAGGCCGATGCGATCGGCGAGCTCCTGATTGCTGATCCGCCCCTGTTCTTGCAGGACCTCGAGGATGCGGCGGTCGTAGTTGTCGAGCTTCATCGATTCGGGGTGGCGAGCGGGGAAGTGGCCGGCGGCTGACCGAGGATAGCGCCGAAAATTGCCCGTCTGGCGCCGATATTAGCAGAACCATGCTATCTCGACCCAAATTGAGGCCGAATTGGCAATCATCTACGTCGCCGGGAGGCGCATTCTATTTCCCGTCGGCCACAAGCCGGCAGCCGGGCACGACCCACAAGGTCAATCCCTTACGAGTAGCCAGCAGCGCGTGCCGCGATACTAGGCCCTCGCTGCTGGCCACAACTTTTCAGCCGCTCGCAACCAGCAGATCGCCGCCATGCACTACGATCACAGCAAGTACCGCCGCAGCCCGTTGGTCCCATTGCCGGACCGCCAATGGCCGAACCGCGTCCTCGAGCAGGCCCCGCGCTGGGCCAGCGTGGACCTGCGCGATGGCAACCAGGCCCTGCGCTCGCCGATGAGCGTGGAGCAGAAGCGCCGGCTGTGGTCTCTGCTGGTGCAGATCGGCGTCAAGGAGATCGAGGTCGGCTTCCCGTCCGCCAGCCAGCCCGACTACGATTTCGTGCGCTGGCTGATCGAGGAGCGACAGGTCCCGAGCGATGTCAGCATCCAGGTCCTGGTGCAGGCGCGCGAGGACCTGATCCAGCGCACCTTCGCCGCGCTGGACGGCGTACCGCGCGCGATCGTGCACGTCTATAACTCGACCTCGCCGGTGCAGCGCGAATGGGTGTTCGGCGCCGACCGCGCCGGTGTCAAGGCGATCGCGGTGCGCGGCGCCGAGCTGGTGGCCGACGAGGCGGCCCAGTACCCGGGCACGGACTGGACCTTTCAGTATTCGCCGGAGAGCTTCTCGCAGACCGAGCCCGACTACGCGGTGGAGGTCTGCAATGCCGTGATCGATGTCTGGCAGCCGACCCCGCAGCGCCCGTGTATCGTCAACCTGCCGGCGACCGTCGAGTCGGCGAGCCCGAACGTCTTCGCCGACCAGGTGGAATGGTTCTGCCGCAAGGTGCAGCGTCGCGATAGCGTCCTCGTGTCGCTGCACACGCACAATGACCGCGGGGGCGCCGCGGCGGCGGCCGAGCTGGGTCTGCTGGCCGGCGCCGACCGCGTCGAGGGCACGCTGCTCGGCAACGGTGAGCGCACCGGCAACATGGACATCGTCACGCTCGCGATGAACCTGTACAGCCAGGGCATCGACCCGCGGCTCGATCTGAGCAATCCGGACCAGATCATCAGCGTGGTCGAGGAATGCACCGGCATCGCCTGCCACCCGCGCCATCCATGGGTCGGCGAGCTGGTCTACACGGCCTTCTCCGGCAGCCATCAGGACGCGATCCGCAAGTCGCTGAAGCGACAGGGCTCCGAGGAGCAGCGCGCCGCGCCTTGGCAGGTGGCCTATCTGCCCATCGACCCGCGGGACCTCGGCCGCACGTATGAGGCGGTGATCCGCGTCAACAGCCAATCCGGCAAGGGCGGCATCGCCTTCGTGCTGGAGCGTGACTACGGCCTGAATCTGCCGCGCTGGGCACAACAGGAGCTGGCGCCGGTCGTGCAGCGGGTCTCCGAGCAGCGCGGCGGCGTCATCGATGCCGAGACCATCCACGGCCTGTTCCAGCGGCAATTCGTCCGTGACCAGGCGCCGGCAAGGCTGCTCGGCTACCGCTTGCAGCGCAACGGCCATGACCGTATCGAGGCCCGCATCGCCGTCGACGGTGTCGAGCACCGCATCGCCGGCGACGGTGAGGGCGCGATCGCCGCCTTCGCCGACGCCTGGACGCGGGCCTTCGGCCAGCCGGTGAACCTGCTCGACTACCAGGAGCATGCAATCGGCGCAGGGACTGACGCCGAGGCCGCGGCCTATGTGCAGCTCGACACGGGCGCGGAGCGGATCAGCGGCGCCGCCATCGACCGCGACACCGTCAGCGCCTCGCTCAAGGCGGTGCTGTCGGCACTGAATCGCGCGGCGGAGCGGGCGACCGCGCGGCAGACGGCTGCGGCGGCCTAGCTCGCCCGAGAGCCGAATGCCGAGGGCCGCAGCGTCGGTGCCTCGGCGTTCGCGTCAGCTCGAGCTTAACCGGGCGCCTTCGAAAGCAGGCCCATCAGCAGTTCGACGGCCTCGTCGACACCGGTCGCCGGTACCGGCGCGACCGGTCCGGCCGCGAGCAGGGACGTCAGCGGCTCGGCGATGCGTCCGGCCGCAAAGTCCTCGACCCCGACCGAGCGCGCCGGGATGCGCGCCGCCAGCCAATCCACCAGATGCGGCTCCTCGGGCCAGTCGCCGCGAGGCACATAGAGCACGGGCACCCCGTTGCAGGCGGCCTCGGCGAAGGTGCCGTAGCCCGGCTTGGTGATGATGGCATCGCAGCTGGCGAGCACATCGAGTACGTCCAGACCCGGACCGCCGATGACGCTGACGTCGGCGCGGCCCTCGGCAGCCGCCGCGTCCGGCGTCAGCAGGTGCACCGCGTCCGGCAGCGGATGATCCTGACCGAGCCGCAGCCGTCCGGCGCCGCCGAACTGCATCAGGACAAGCCGTTTGTCGGGACCGATGCCGAGCAGCCGGTGGATGCGCTCCGGCTCGCGCGGCCGGCGCACCGCCAGCGGGCCGATGTCACGGGCGTTCGGCAGCCAGCGCATCGGCATCGACGGCGCCGGCCGGATGAAGAGATCGGCGCCGGCGTAGGCCGCTCGCATGTGCTCGCGCAGCGCCGCGGGCATGCGCGGCCCCGCCGGTCCTTCGGCGAGGATATCGAGCCAGGTCAGGGAACACAGGCCGACCGCCGGAATGCCCAGTGCCCGCGCCGCCGTCAGCGGCAGCCACGGGATGTCGGCGAGCACGAGGTCCGGCCGGTGGTTCCGCAACAGCGCCGTCTGGCGTTCCAGATGCCGCTCGTGCTCGGCGTCGAAGTCGACGTAGCGCACCAGCCCTTCCTCCCAGCGCGCGTGCAGTGGCCCGTCCATCGGCAGCGCGACATCGGCGGCCTCCTCGACGCGGTGATAGCCGGCCGGCAGGCGCGCGTCCGCATAGGGTCTCGCGACATCCCCCTGCAACGTGATGCGCAGGCCCGGAAGGCGCCGCGTCAACGCATGGGCGATCGGCGCGACCTGGGCCAGATGGCCATAGCCGTGGGCGGTGACGGCAATGAGCAGATGCGGCATGAATCCCTCTCCGGTCGCAGAGCGGTGCAAGCGCTCAGGCCGTTCGTTACGGCTCGGCGGACCCCGGGCCAGACGGCTCAACCGGATCGACATGCACCGCGAGCCAGACACAGCGCGGCTCGGCGGACGTGGCGACGACGCGGTGTGGCGTATGCGCGGGGATGAACAGGTGATCGCCGGCGGTCAGATCGATCCGCGCCGTGCCGAGCTCCAGCGTCGCTTCGCCCTGCACGAGCAGGACCCACTCGTCCTGCGCCTGGTCGTAGCGCGTCGGCTCCGGCAGCGAGCTGCTGACGATCCGCTCGATGCGCAGATTGCGACAGCGCAACAGCTCCTCGAATACCTCGCCGACGCTCGGCGACGGCAGGCCGGCGAACAAGTTCCTCACCGCTGGCACGGCCGGACCTTGGGATCTGCTCGCCGACGCTGCGCGCGGCGGGCATTGGGGCCGGCCGGTCGCGCAGCAAAAAGCCGGCGTGATGCCGGCTTCGGGTGTTGGCGCCGCCGTCTCCGGGTCATCAAAGCCCGGACTCGGTATCCGACGCGTCAGGCCAACGCCTTGATGTGCGCGTTGAGACGACTCTTGTGGCGGGCCGCCTTGTTGGCATGGATCAGGCCTTTGCCGGCGGCACGGTCGATAATGGGTACCGCCGCCTTGTAGGCCTCGGCGGCGGCAGCCTGGTCGCCGCCGCGGATCGCCTTGATGACCTTCTTGACCGCCGTGCGGAACGCGCTGCGCTGCGCGGCATTGCGCTGGCGATGGGTCTCGGCCTGGCGGGCGCGTTTACGGGCTTGTGCAGAGTTGGCCAAAGATAATCTCCTTAATAGTGCTGCCACCCGCGGGCATGGCGCGAGCGGACGAGATTCGAGCATGCTGATGGCCGCGTCAACGGCTGAGAAAGACCAGGCAGGATGCCGCGTGGCGCGCCGATAGTCAATAGGAACGATCGTTTTTGCGCGGACCGGGCCGTCGCGGATCTTCTATAATCGCGGCTTTTCGGAGCCGCCGTGCCATCCCTCGCCGCATCGCTGGCCAAGGTCGGCAGCAATACACTGCTGTCGCGCGTGCTCGGCTTCGCGCGGGATCTGATCGTTGCCCGGGTGTTCGGTGCCGACGCCGGCACCGATGCCTTCTTCGTCGCCTTCAAGATCCCCAACCTGATGCGCCGGCTGTTCGCCGAGGGCGCTTTCTCGGCCGCGTTCGTGCCGGTGCTGAATGAGTACAAGGAGCAGCAGGGCTTTCCGGCGCTGCGGCGTTTTGTCGACGATGTGGCCGGCACCCTGGGGGCCGTGCTGCTCGCGATGACCGTGCTCGGCGTACTCGGCGCGCCCCTCGTGGTGCTGGTGTTCGCGCCCGGCTTCGCCGCCGATCCCGATCAGCATGTGCTGGCCGCGGACCTGCTGCGGCTGGTCTTCCCTTATCTGCTCTTCATCGGACTGACCGCGTTCGCCGGCGGCATCCTGAACACCTATGAACGCTTCGGCATACCGGCCTTCACGCCGGTGCTGCTGAATGTCTCGCTGATCGCCTGCGCGCTCTGGCTGGCGCCCCATTTGCAACGACCCATCATGGCCCTGGCCTGGGGCGTGCTGGTGGCGGGTATCGCGCAGCTGCTATTCCAACTGCCGTTCCTGGCCCAATTGCAGCTGCTGCCGCGCCCGCGCCTCGCCCCGCACGACCCAGGCGTGCGCCGCATCGGCCGATCGATGCTGCCGGCGCTATTCGGCGTGTCGGTGGCCCAGCTGAGTATGCTGATCGACACCTTGCTGGCGTCCTTCCTGGTCAGCGGCAGCATCTCCTGGCTCTATTACTCCGAACGGCTGGTGGAGTTTCCGCTCGGCATCCTCGGCGTGGCGCTTGGCACGGTGATCATGCCGCGGCTGTCGCGCCGGCACGCGAGCCGCGCGGACGTCGATTTCTCCCAGACCTTGGATTGGGGACTGCGCTGGGTATTGCTGCTGGGGGTGCCTGCATCGGTCGGGCTGTTCGTGCTCGCCGGACCGCTGCTGGCGACCTTCTTCTTCTCCGGCGCCTTCGGCGTCGAGGACGTCTCCATGGCCGAGCGCAGCCTGATGGCCTATGCGCTCGGCTTGGTCGGCTTCATGGGCATCAAGGTACTGGTGCCCGGCTATTACGGGCGCCACGACCTGCGCACGCCGGTGCGCATCGCCACGGTCGCGATGCTGGTGAACCTGGCACTGAGCCTGGCCCTGATGTTCCCGCTGGGGCACGCCGGATTGGCGCTGGCAACGGTCGTCGGAGCGATGATCAATGCCGCGCTGCTATTCGCGGGGCTGGTCCGCAAAGGCGTCTATCGGCCGGTCCGGGGCTGGAGGCGGCTGTTGGCCCAGGGCCTTGGCTCCAGCCTGGTGATGGGCCTGACGCTGTGGGTCCTGCGCGGTCCAACCATGGGCTGGATCGAGCTGGCCGGCGTCACACGCCTGTGGAGGCTGTGTCTGCTCCTCGGCGTCGGCGTGCTGGTGTATGCCGCCGCCCTGCTGGTGCTCGGCATGCGCCCGCGGCACCTGTTGCAGCAGCCGCGAGGCGGTTGAGCACGTACCGCAACGAACGGCCGCTGCGCGGTCGGGCCCGCTGGATTCGGCGCCGCGGGCGGCCACATCCTATAATCCAAGCCTTTGCTTCAGGGTCACAAGGCGATGAGGCTGATTCGGGGCCTGCACAATCTGCGCGAGCGAGACCGCGACTGCGTCGCCACCATCGGCAACTTCGACGGCGTGCACCTGGGGCATCGCGCGGTGTTCCAGCGGCTGCTCGAACGCGGCGAGGCCCTGGGTCTGCCGGCCACGGTCATCACCTTCGAGCCGCAGCCGATGGAGTACTTTGCCCCGGATACGGCACCGGCCCGCCTGACCCGCCTGCGGGAGAAGGTGGCCGCGATCGCCGCCGACGGCATCGATCGTGTCATGTTGTTGGAGTTCGGCCCGCGGCTGGCGGCGATGCGCGCGCGTGCCTTCGTCGATCGGCTCTTGGTCAACGGCCTCGGCGTGCGCTTTCTGTTGGTCGGCGACGATTTCCGCTTCGGCCACGACCGCGAGGGAGACTTCGGGCTGCTGCAGGCGGTTGGCCACCAGCACGGCTTCGCGGTGGAGAACCTGCACACCATCAAGCACGGCGAGGAGCGCATCAGCAGCACCCGCATCCGCGAAGCCCTCGCGCGCGGCGACCTCGACCACGCCCGGCACCTGCTCGGGCGGGCCTACAGCATCTGCGGCCGCGTCGGCCATGGCGACAAGCGCGGGCGCACCATCGGCTTCCCGACCGCCAATATCAATCTGCACCGGCGCGTGAGTCCGGTCATTGGCGTCTTCGCAACCCTGGTGCGCGGCATCGGCGACCGTGCCTGGCCGGCGGTTGCCAACGTCGGCCGGCGGCCCACCGTCGGCGGTACCGAGGATCGGCTCGAGGTGCACCTGTTCGACTTTGACGGCGACCTCTACGGCGCGCATCTGGACGTGGAGTTTCGGCTCAAGCTGCGCGACGAGCGTCGTTTCGATTCCTTCGACGCGCTGACGACGCAGATCGCCCGCGACGCCGCGGCCGCGCGCCAATATCTCGGCGTCCCGCCGCAACGTCCCTGAGGGCATTGAATCGATGCAGATGCGTCAGACGTCGCGGCGTCGGCGCGTGTGGGAAATAGGGGCCGAGGGCCGAGCGCCAAGGCGCCAACGTACACGACCATGGTGTGCGGCGCTTGGCCCACTTGGGGGAACGCACCGTTTGAATCCCACGGCGCTCTTGTCTGGGAGCTTGGAAAGCGGCGCGTTGACCTGAGGCATCGCCTCGCTAGCTCTGGCCCTTTTTCGTCTCGTCGGGTGCGGCGGACAGATCGAAGCCGGCTGCGCGCAGGAAGTTCTTCTGCGCCTCGGCCCACAGGTCCATGTTGCGCTGCGTGATGCGGCTCATGGCCTCGAACGGATGCTCGCCCCAGCTCTCGGCGAGCTGCTTCTGCTGCTCGGCGAAGGCGTCCAGCGACTGCTCCAGATAGCGAGCGAACAATCCCTGCAGGGTCCCGCCGTAGAAGCGGATGATCTGCGCGAGCATGCTGGCGGAGAACAGCGGCTCGCCGCCCGTCTCCTCCTCGAGCATGATCTGCAGCAGGATCGAGCGGGTCAAATCGGCATCGTTGGCGCTATCGAGGACGCGGAAAGGCACGCCCTGCATGACCAGATCGCGCACATCGGCCAAGGTGATGTAGCGGCTGAGCTCGGTGTCGTACAGACGCCGGTTCGGATATTTCTTGATGATGCGTCGGCTGGGCATGGCTTATGACGTCCGCGCCGGGCGGTGTTCGGAGTTTAACCCTGCAGCGGCGAGGTTACCCTGGCTCGGGTCAAGCCCCACGGCCGGATAGCCGGCGCCGTGGGGCCGAAACCTCAATCGCGCTGCACCGCCATCGCGACCCCCTGGCCGCCGCCGATGCACAGCGTCGCGAGTCCTTTCTTTGCGTCGCGCTTCTGCATCTCGTGCAGCAGCGTGACCAAGACGCGGGCGCCGGATGCGCCGATCGGGTGACCGATGGAGATGGCGCCGCCGTTGACGTTCACCTTCTCCTTGTCCCAACCCATCTCCTGGTTGACGGACATCGCCTGCGCGGCGAACGCCTCGTTGGCCTCGACCAGATCGAGATCGGCGACGCTCCAGCCGGCCTTCTCCAGACACTTGCTGGAGGCCGGGATCGGACCGGTACCCATGATGGCCGGATCGACGCCGGCGCTGGCGAAGGCGACGATCCGCGCCAGCGGCTTCAGCCCAAGCTGCTCGGCCTTGGATTCGCTCATGACGACCACCGCGGCGGCGCCGTCGTTGATGCCCGAGGCGTTGCCGGCGGTCACGGTCCCCTCCTTGTCGAAGGCGGGTCGCAGTTTGGCAAGGCCCTCGGCGGTGGTTCCGGCGCGCGGGAACTCGTCCTGGTCGAAGATCAGCGGGTCGCCCTTGCGCTGCGGGATCTCGATCGGAACGATCTCATCGGCGAAGCGCCCGGCCTTCTGCGCCGCCTCGGTCTTCTGCTGGGAGTCGGCGGCGAAGGCGTCCTGCACCTCGCGGGCGAAGTCGTACCTCTTCGCGATGTTCTCGGCGGTCACGCCCATGTGGCACTGATTGAAGGCGTCCCACAGGCCGTCGACGATCATGCTGTCGACCATCTTCCAGTCGCCCATGCGCTTGCCCTCGCGGGAGCCGGGCACGACGTGGGCGGACTGGCTCATGCTCTCCTGACCGCCGGCCACGACGATCTCGGCGTCGCCGCAGGCGACCGCCTGCATCGCCAGATGCACCGCCTTCAGGCCACTGCCGCAGACCTTGTTGATGGTCATGGCCGGCACCTTGTGCGGCAGACCGGCGTTCAGCGTGGTCTGGCGCGCCGGATTCTGACCGACCCCGGCGGTGAGGACCTGACCGAGGATGACCTCATCGACCTGGTCCGGCGCGATACCGGTGCGCTGCAACAGGGCCTTGACGACCGCTGCGCCCAGCGCGGTGGCCGGCATCGATGCCAGACTGCCGCCAAAGCTGCCGACCGGGGTACGGGCCGCGGCCACGATTACGACGTTCTCGCTCATCGGGTGTCCTCCTGAAGTGGGTTTCTGCGTTGAGTTGCGGGTTGCACGCCCGTTCGCCTGTTGTGTTCTTGGCGGGCCGCTGGGCATGGCCTTGCCTGCCGTGCGGCTCGAACCGGGCGCCTGCCGATCCGAAGTCTAAGCGCTTTTGTTGCAGTGCACAAATTTCCGTGCTAGCGTGCCCGGCATTGCACCCGAGGAGCGGCAACAACGCGATAAGACCATGACAACAGACAGCTTATTCAACGACGACTGGCTCAAGCTGCAACAGCGCTACTGGCAGGGCCTGACCGATATGAGCCGCAAGGCGATGGGGCTGGATACGGCAAACACCTCCTGGCAGGGTCTGCCCTGGCAAGCGGCCTTGGACCAGTGGTGGCAGGCGATGTCGCCGGCGGCATCCGATCCGGCGCGTGACTTCATGCAGCGCATGATCGACCAGGGCAAGGCCTACTTCGACACCGTGGAGCGGTTCACGACGGGGCTGTTCAATGCCCAAACGGGCAATACCGGCTGGGATACGCTGAGCAAGACCTTCGATGACATGCAGAAGGCCTTCACGGGTGGGCTCGGCGATCGCGACGAGGCGACCAAGCGCCTGTTCGGCTTCTGGGAGATGCCCCTCGACAACTGGCAGCGGATGATGTCCTCGCTGTCACCGATGATGCCCGGCGACCTGTTGCGCAACATGCCGCACGATCAGGTCAAGGACAACATGAACCGCATCCTGTCCGCGCCCGGTCTAGGCTACACGCGGGAGGAGCAGGGCCAATATCAGGACCTGATGCGCCGTACGCTGGATTACCAGCGCGCGTTTCAAGACTACATCGCCTTCTTCAGCAAGCTCGGCATGAAGTCGGTCGAGCGCATGCGCGATTTCGTCCAGGCGCAAGCAGACGGCGGCAAGCCCATCGACTCCGCCCGCGCCCTCTACGACAACTGGGTCGCCTGCTGCGAGGCGGTGTATGCCGACGAGGTCAGCACGCCGGAATACGCGCGCATCCACGGCCAGCTGGTCAACGCGCAGATGGCGCTGAAGAAGCGCATGTCGGTGATGGTGGACGAGAGCCTCGGCGCACTGAACATGCCGACCCGCAGCGAGCTGCGTACGCTGCAGGACCGGGTGCAGGAGGCCCGCCGCGAAAACAAGCAGCTGCGACACGACCTGGACGCGATCAAGCGCCGCATCGCGAGCCTGCCGAGCGCCGAGGCCGCTGTCCGTGCTGCGCCGGCAAGCCCAAGCGCGCCGGCAGCAGCGCCCAAGAAGGTCGTCGCGCGCAAGAAGGCGGCGGGCAAGTCGACCAGCGATTGAGCGCGCAGGTCCTCCGCGGCCTCGACCGACGCTGACCCGGCTCGCGACCCGTGTCGCGGATCGAGAGCGCCCGGCGCACCGGCAGCCCAACCGGGTCACGAAGAAATCACTGAGCAAAAAGAGAATCCAGCGAATGTTCCCCATCGATATCCGGCCCGACAAACTGGGCGAGGAAATGCTCGACTACAGCCGCAAGCTGGCCCACGGCATGGAGAACCTGCTCAACGCCGATGCGATCGACACCGGCGTGACGCCGAAGGACGCCGTCTACCGCGAAGACAAGCTGGTGCTGTACCGCTATCAGCGTCCCTCCGGCGTGGCGCAGCAACGGGTGCCGCTGCTGATCGTCTACGCGCTGGTCAACCGTCCGTACATGACCGATATCCAGGAGGACCGCTCCACCATCAAGGGGCTGCTCGCGACCGGTCAGGACGTGTATCTGATCGACTGGGGCTATCCGGATCAGGCGGACCGCTCGCTGACGCTGGATGACTACATCAACGGCTATCTAGACCGCTGCGTGGATCACATCCGCGAGACCCATGGCCTGGACAAGATCAACATCCTCGGCATCTGCCAGGGCGGCTCGTTCAGCCTGATGTATACGGCGCTGCACCCGGACAAGGTGCGCAATCTGGTGACGATGGTCACGCCGGTGAACTTCAAGACACCGGACAATCTGCTGTCGGCCTGGGTGCAGAACATCGACATCGACCTTGCGGTCGACACCATGGGCAACATCCCCGGCGAGCTGCTGAACTGGACTTTCCTGTCGCTGAAGCCCTTCAGCCTGACCGGCCAGAAATACGTCAACATGGTCGATCTGCTCGATGATCCCGACCGGGTCAAGAACTTCCTGCGCATGGAAAAATGGATCTTCGACAGCCCGGATCAGGCCGGTGAGACCTTCCGCCAATTCATCAAGGACTTCTACCAGAACAACGGCTTCATCAACGGCGGCGTCACGGTCGGCGATCGGCCCATCGACCTGAAGCAGGTCACCTGCCCGATTCTGAACATCTTTGCGATGCAGGATCACCTGGTACCGCCGGACTCCTCCAAGGCCCTCAACGGCCTGACCGGCAGCGAGGACTACACCGAGCTCGCCTTCCCCGGCGGCCACATCGGCATCTACGTCAGTGGCAAGGCGCAGAAGGAGGTCACGCCGGCAATCGGCAACTGGCTGAATGAGAGATCTTGAGGGCGGCCCAGGCGACGCCTTGGTTCGGTGCGCGTGCACGATTTCGCCGTCGGAGCAGGCGAGATCCTGGTACTGGACCACGCGCCCAGGGCCGAAAGTCGCAACGCCGGTAAGAATCGTTCCGTGACCCTGAGCCTCCGTCGTGCGCGCCTACCGCGCGCCCCGAAACCGGGCTGACCGCTTGCCTCCAGGGACCACTCG
>Ga0316577_10000768_pt1 | contig 13810 bp, 14 predicted proteins | sample S5NA_FD_203073 | JGI IMG/M metagenome (GOLD analysis project Ga0316577, IMG submission 203073) | Rhizosphere microbial communities from salt marsh grasses in Alabama, United States - S5-7_050615r2r1 | ecosystem: Host-associated > Plants > Roots > Rhizosphere | place: USA: Alabama | collected... | reverse complement strand
CTCCTTTTTTAAGCATATCTTTGAAAATCATTTTTTTTGGATACCACCGATTGTCAATCCTGGTTACATCTTTTAACTCAAGTCTTTTTAAAAGCTGACCACTTTTTGCATATAATTCTTCCTTTAACGGAATATATCGGATTTTGTCCACCCAAACTTTTCTGAGCTGGTAACTCACCTCTTCTGTTTTTGCCTGAAGTTCCACGATCCAACAATCTCTTTCATCAATAGTTTCTGAACCAATTACTGCTGCATTATAATCTCTTATCAGTTCCGTATTATCCATCATATCCTCATAGGATAAATCCGATCCCATTAATGATTGTCGTAACATATGACCTGAAATCTGTATGGTTCTGTCTGAGCTTGGTGAATATATCCAAAGCTGATCGGTAAGCTTGAGCATTTTTGTCCCCTTCTCCCGGGCAGGTGATAAGTATTCTGTAAAAGCTTTCTCGTCGCCAACTCCCCACGATTTTGCTTCAATAGTTCTCGTCTGTCTCGCTCCATGAATAATCATTTTTGATGTAGTAATGGTGCTTTTAGACGCCATATTCATGTCAATCCTTTCGAGGATCTCTTTTCCTGTTGGCTGCCCTACTACCATTGATGGGATAAGACAGAGTATTATATGTATTTTTTTCATTGTTTTATTTTATTAGGGATTCCTGATTCTGCAGGAATTTCGTGCGTTAATTTTCTAGCTCCTTAAAAAGTGAAGCAGTTTTTCGTTTATAAATTCCAACACCTGAAAGTGCCGTACCCAATACAACCGAGAATACACCCGGTATGAAGCCCAGATAATAAGCTGGGGATGTTATTTGCGCTCTGAAAACACTTGGCATCATCATTTTCGAATTTTTCATTAATTCCCCCACATTTATACCTACTTCCTGCATCCAATATGAAAAACCTAGTCCAAACAAAGTTCCCAAGGTTGATCCGATTATCCCGATTAGAAAAGCCTCGAGGATCATCGATCTGTAAATATGCCCCTTTTCCTCACCAATTGCCAGACGAACTCCAATCTCGCCATAGCGACGTAATCCCCCGATTAAGCCTGTATTCCACAATACAATTGACATGGTAACTATAAACACAGTTATTAGAATTCCGATAAAACTTTGAATTAGGTCCCAATAACCGGCCAGGAATCCTTCATTTCTTAATCTGGTCATTACAGGAGAGTATTCATCATTAGGATTGGTATACTTTTCATTGAATGTGGTCTCAACATTCATTGCCTTTATATCATCGTAACCAGATCCCTTAAAGAATCCCAGAATTTCGCTGGTTGCATCAACCATATCCAAAGCACTCCTAATGCCTGCAATATCAGCTATCATTCCACTGCGATCCATCATTTGAACACCAAACTCAATGGTTCCGGCAACAGTAAAATTCTGAATGCTCATACCTCCGTACATGGTGGAAGATATTAGAGTGACCTGATCGCCAGGACCTACCTCCAACTTATCAGCAAAAGAATCGCTCAGTAATACCTCATCTGGTTTTTCAGGGAATCGTCCTTTTCTCAGCGATCCTTCCAGGTTTAATCGTTCAAGTTCTTTCGAATTTTCTGAAATCAGATCGGCAGCCAAGCCAATTACAACACCCTGTTTTTTTGTTTCCCCGTTATCATCCGGAGCGTCCAGTAGTCCACCAAAATTAATCCGCTCAACAAATTCCATTTTGGGGTAGTCGTTATGTAAATTGTCTAATAGTTCTCCAACACCTGTCAGCGCCAGATCGTTAGGCATCTGATTTTTATTTTCTTCATATGCACGGGTCATGATCTTAACATGACCTGCTGAATACTTCGCAGTAAATTCAACAATATCACCCATTGTACCATTGAAATAGCAGAAGGCAAAAACTGTTAAAGTAACACCTATGGTTACAACCAGAATAGGTAATAAGCTACGGTTCCTGTCTCTTAGGATACCTTTTAATAAGAAACGTATCATTGTATTTTTCCTTTAATTGCTTCAGTGGGATTCATTTTCGAAATTTTTCGCGCGGGCATATAACTTACTATTGTGGTAATAATAATTATCAGAAGCATTGTAGTAAGGATCAATCCTGCACCATAAGCAGGAATAATCGTTTCAGCTGCAGCAAGACCCATGTCGTCGGTTCCGGCCGGCATTTCAAATCCTGTCTTTACTTGCCAGCGGAGGAAAGGTATGCCGTAAATACTTCCAACAATAACGGCAAGTATGGCATGCATTCCGCCTTCCACAGTAAATAAGCTCACCACCTGAGGCCTTGTCATACCCAGGGCAATATAAGTCCCTATCTCTTTTTGCCGACGAAAAACTGAAAGAACCTGTGTATCAAAAATGGCAAGCATAGCCAATAAGATCAATACAACATACAAGAATGAACCTCCAACTCTCTTCATCTTGATCATTTCGTCCATTTCCTGCATCAGAACACTCAGATCCTTATATTTCCAACCCTCAATTTCTTGGCTCATATCCTGGTCCTCACCAATAATAAAAATCGTTGCTTCTCCGGGAGCCTGCATCATATCCTGCAGTTTTTGAATGGGTATCCAGGCCTGGCCAGCATCCACATTTGGTACATTGCAGGAAAATATATCAACTACTTTCACTTCAGCAGCATCAAAAGTACCATGAACATCCCGCCATCTGATCGTGGTAACATCTCCCACTCCAAGTTTGCAATTCCTGGCCATTCTGGAACCAATCACCATTGGGATCTCCTGAATGCTTACATCCAAAGCTTCAGTGGGAATAGCAATGGCATTTTGGCTAGGTTCAATACCCTTAAGAAGTATACTTTGCATTCGTCCTTCAGGGTAGATAGTTGCCTGATGAATCAATATGGGCGTACCGATACCTTGCCGGGATGCATCTAATAATGCATTGGGTATTTTAGCATGACTTTCTTCAAGTGTAAAGAAATCGTAAGGATCATAGTTATTCTGCCAGTATTGTCCGTTGCCAACCTCCCAGGTTTTCATATCTCTTTTTGCCTGAAGGTTCCAGCCATCGATAACACCATAGTGCCAAATAATCAATATAAATACTAATGACAATACAAATACGTTGAGCCAGGTTCTTAAACCAGCTCCAACGAGGTTCCTGAATGCTAATTTTATGGATAACATAGTGCTGTCCTCCTCAACTATTTCTTTACATTCTCATCAGTTACAACTTTCCCATCCCGAAGCAATATTTTCCTTCTCAGATATTTAATCACTTTTTCGTCATGCGTGGCAAATATAAAAGTAGTTTCCAACTCTTTGTTCAACCTCTCCATCATCTGCAATATATTGTGAGAATTTTCAGAATCAAGGTTTGCCGTGGGCTCGTCAGCAAGCACTAGCTCAGGTTTTTTTACCATGGCCCGTGCAATCGCTACCCGTTGACATTCTCCTCCGGAAAGTTGAGCCGGCCGCGATTTAACCTTATCGCTCAAGCCAACCCATTCCAAAGCATCCATTACAGCTTTTTTTCGTTCTGTAACGTTCATGTTAAGCAGCAGGAGTGGAAATTCCACATTTTCAAAAACTGTGTACACAGGTAGAAGGTTATAAGTCTGAAAAATAAAACCCATATGCCTTCTTCGCAGAATTGCTGCTTTTTTTGCTGAAAGATTACCAATTTCCTGGTTGAGAACCTTGGCAGAACCTTCGGTTGGAGTGTCAAGAGAACCAAGAATATTAAGCAGTGTGGTTTTACCCGAACCACTTGGCCCGACAATCCCTGTAAATTCGCCTTTGCCAAATGTGAGATTAACATCCTGTAAGGCTGTAAACTCACCTTTCCCGATCGGAAATCGTTTTGTGAGTTTGTTAACATTAATAATTGACTTGTTTTCCATTTTGTTTTGTTTTCTTATATGTTAGCTCTTTCTGTTTTCTTTTCACTGATTGTTAATGATTAAAAACTATCATCAACATGATACCTTTGCCGGCATACAAATTCTCACCACTACCCTGCAAAGGGATGTGATAATTTTCCGGATTCCAGTATCCCATTACGTACAGGCTGATACGATTAAAATCTCTTTGCCAGTTTATGAAGTTATACAGAGAATTATCCGTCCAGTTATAATAAATAATCGCACTTAACTTGTCGAACAGACCTACCGGGTAGGAGAGTGATAATAATGAAAAGGTGGTTGTATTTTTAAAAGTAAAAGCATCCTGATCGCTGGAATAAATGAGCTGCTCAAATATCCCGTAAAGTCCGTTCCCAATTCCGAATGTATAGTCAATTCCAAGATTAATAATCTCCTGGTTAGTGAAAAAACCCAGATCCTCACTTTTTCTGTTGTACGATGCCTCCAGCCAGCACCCTATCACGTAATCAAAGCGGATATCCAGCCCAAATCTGTTTTCAGGCAAATGGGCATAAACCGGTACCAGTGAATCAAGATCACGGGTGTCAGCTATTCGATGATGATAGGACATTCCCAATTCGCCTCGGGGTACCGGAACCTGAATTCTGCCTCCAAATTCGGGTGTATATTTATTGGAAGGAACCAATTCCCAACCTTTTATGTCGCCATGGCTATAGAGACTCCAAAGCCAGATATTAGCATTATTCAGAAAGTAGTATCTTATCAGCAATCCCCAAACACCATCCGTCAGTTGCAAAGGATCCCTGGGATCCACCTGATCGAACCACATGAGTGGACGTATAATGGCAGCCGAACCGAAGTTTATTTTCTGCAACCCGGCACGAATCTCAAGTTGCCTTGTTGAATACCTGATCCAGGCGCGATAAGGCTTAATCTTTCCGCTGGTATTGAGACTGTCAGCAAAATCAGTACCTATATTCCCATAAGTATTGGCTGAAAATTCAAAATCGATCATCCTGTTCTGCGGAAAATTGATCTCGTAGTTGATTTGTGGAATATATCTTCCCCCCGTGTAAACCGGAAGTTCATTGGAAGGATTACCGTGTGCCCATGCCGATAACTGACCCCTGAACATCAGAGTATCTGAAATACCTGAACCACTTTCCTGCCCCTTCGTTACGACAGCTGTCAAAGAAATTAAAGTGATCAATATGCTGCCTAAACTTTTCATTTCACTTCCTCGGGAGTATTCCATAAAAAAACATGTTGGCGATTTCCATGATCAGCGTTTGCATGTCGGGATATAATTTTTGCAGATTTGGATCCGACGCTATTTCCGAGGCTTTGTTGCTCATATAAATAATATATTCCAACTTGATATCCTTCCTGATCCATCCCTTCTTCTGGGCATACGCATAGTCTTTCAATACCAGCTGCAAGAACTCATCAGCCCTAGATGTCCAGTATGTATAAAGCTCTGATGTGCTATCGCCATATAAATCCTTGATCAGTTCGGGACTTATTTCCTTCGATCCTTCAAATTTCATAAGCAGCTGCTTTTTGATTTTTTCTTCAAACGGAATATCCTGCTCCATCAATTTGCAATAGTCCCTCTCAATATCATCAAAGAGGTTTTTAATCACCGCTTTGGCTATCTCTGTTTTGTTAGAAAAAAAACGATAAAATGTCATCTTGCTCACACCGGCCTCACGACATATCTCTTCTATGGTGACCCTCCTAATACCGAATTTCCAGAAAAGATCATGACTGGTACGAATTATCGATTTATATTTTCCGCTGGTCTCAGATGATTTCATTTTTTAAAGTTACTTTTTCGAAACAAATATACGTATTTTATATTATTATACTATTTTCGTAATATGATTTTTATCACGTAAAGTAGTGATTAACTTTGCAAAGGTGTTTTGATGAAAAAGTTTTTGGTAAAATACTTACTTTTGCCTCTCACAGGCCTCGAAATGGCGAGTGACAGACAGGAATGAAAGTTTTCAGGGACATTAACAAGCTGGCCATTAAAAATCCGGTAGCTACCATTGGTATTTTCGATGGTGTGCATCTGGCGCACCAGGCAATTATACATGTGCTTAAAGAAAAGGCCAAAGAAATATCAGGTGAATCTGTCATTATCACGCTGTGGCCTCATCCCAGGATCGTGCTGGATCCCGAGAATGCTTCTATACAGCTGATAAACACCCTGGAAGAAAAAATCATCAAGCTTGAGGAGTCAGAGGTGGACAACCTGATCATTCTTCCTTTTAACCGGGATTTTGCCTCCATCGATTTTGATGTTTTTATAAAAAATTTCCTGGTAAAAAAATTAAAAATCCATCATCTGGTGGTTGGTTTTAATCATCATTTTGGGAAAAACCGGGAAGGTAATTATGAACGACTGAATATACTTGCTAAACAAGTCGGTTTTGAGTTATCGAGGGTAGAACCCTTTATAATTCAAGGGGAAAGGGTCAGTTCTTCTGAAATCAGAAAACTGATCATTGCTGGAGAAATCCGCAAAGCATCAGAGTTCCTTGGGTATCCCTTTTTTGTTGCAGGAAAGGTTGTGCCCGGCAAAATGCTGGGGCGATCCATGGGTTTTCCCACTGCAAACATTTCGGTTACAGACTCACACAAAATTATTCCTAAAAATGGTGTCTATGCCGTAACCGCTGAGGTTGAAGCTAGATTATACCGCGGAATGATGAATATCGGTTGCCGTCCGACTTTTAATTCAGATTGCCTTCAAAGCACACTTGAAGTTAATTTATTCGGTTTTATAGGGGACCTGTATCAAAAAGAGCTGAGGATTAATTTTTATGATCGTATCCGTGATGAAAAGAAATTCAATTCGCTTGAGGAACTCGCTGCACAGATTTCAGCAGACCAGAAACAGGTTGAGCAGATACTGGAAAACCTAAATAAATGAAGCCATTGTATATTGATGCAGAAATTCACAATTTTGTGCATCCATTACCGCAGAAATGCGTAAGGTCAATTTTGAAAAATGATTTAATTAATAGATACTATTCTGATGAAAGACACAACCATTGTAGCTCCAATGCCTTATAAAGTCAAGGATATTGAACTTGCCGATTTCGGCAGGAAAGAAATTGAAATTGCAGAAAAAGAAATGCCGGGTTTAATGGCGATCCGTGAAAAATATGCAAAAGATCAGCCCCTGAAAGGTGCCAGGATCACCGGTTCGCTCCATATGACCGTTCAAACTGCTGTACTGATCGAAACCCTAGCAGCATTAGGTGCAGATGTGAGATGGGCCAGCTGCAATATTTTTTCCACCCAGGATCATGCTGCTGCAGCCATTGCTGTCAGAGGCATTCCTGTTTTCGCCTGGAAAGGTGAAACTCTGGAAGAATACTGGTGGTGTACCGATCAGGCGTTGAGTTTTCCAGGTGGAAAGGGACCAAATCTCATCGTGGATGATGGAGGTGATGCAACTTTGTTGGTACACCTTGGATATAAGGCTGAAAATAATCCGACCATCCTGGATAAAACTCCCGGTAACCAGGAAGAAAAAGTTATTCTGGAACTGATAAAAAAAATATTATCCCGGGATCCTGATAAGTGGCATCGAACTGTAAAAGACCTGGTTGGAGTATCGGAAGAGACCACTACAGGAGTTCACCGTCTATACCAAATGCTTGAAAAAGGAGAGTTACTCTTCCCGGCCATTAATGTGAATGATTCCGTTACCAAATCAAAATTCGATAATTTATATGGTTGCCGTGAATCGCTGGCCGATGGAATTAAAAGAGCCACCGATGTAATGGTTGCCGGTAAAGTCGTAGTTGTATTGGGTTATGGCGATGTTGGCAAGGGTTGCGCCCAATCCATGAGGGGATTCGGTGCCCGTGTAATCATCACTGAAATTGATCCTATTTGTGCATTGCAGGCCTCGATGGAAGGTTTTAAGGTGACCACGATAGAAGATGCACTAAAAGAGGGGAATATTTTTGTTACCGCAACAGGAAACAGGGATGTCATTACAATTGAACATATCGCACAAATGAAGGACCAGGCAATTGTATGTAATATTGGCCATTTTGATAACGAAATCCAGGTGGATAAACTGAACAATTTTTCAGGAATAACAAAAACCAATATTAAACCACAGGTCGACAAGTATATCTTTCCGGATGGGCGCTCAATATTCCTGCTGGCCGAAGGACGTTTGGTGAACCTGGGTTGTGCAACCGGACACCCATCATTTGTTATGAGTAACTCTTTTTCCAACCAGACCCTTGCACAAATTGATTTGTGGCAAAAAAAGTATAAGATAGGAGTTTATCGCCTTTCCAAAAAGCTGGACGAGGAAGTTGCACGCCTTCACCTGCAACAACTGGGAGTGAAGCTTACAAAACTGACCAAAGACCAGGCTGAATACATTGGTGTTCCCATGGAAGGACCCTATAAACCTGAACATTACCGGTATTAAAAATCCTTCCTCTTAAATTCAGAGGTTCAGCAAGTCCTGGAACTCGTAAGGAATATTTATTTGGATTAGTTATAGACATTTAATATGCCGGTATTCTCATTAAAAAAGGCTTTATATTCACGAAGTGGCCAGATCCCCGGACCGTCGAGGGTAGGATTTCCCATACTGGGAAGCACATATTCGGTTCCGCATTCAGGACAGGTAACGTATAAACTTGTTCCATCAGTCTCAACGGCAATACTCAAAGGCATATCATAAGGGCATGTCCGGTCGAAAGCATGAAATTCACCATCGCCTGCATTATACACGATAACTCCATTATTGTCATAACCCAGGGTAAAGGCTCCGACCATATAATTCAGGATCTCCATGGAATTGCCCGGTACATTCAGCCGAATAAATTCCGGATCAGTCAGGATATTTATCGAAAAATTAGCATAGGCCGATGGTACCGGATGCTGCTGTTGCTTTTCGCAGGATGAAGAAAGACCTGTCCATATCAAAAATGTCAGCAAAAAAATATGTATTTTTGAGTGTCTCATAAAAATTCTGATTGGCAAATATAAATTAATTAACGTCCTTTCTTTGTATATATTCTGCGGGACAATTGCAATGATATTACAGGTACTATGAAATTTGCAGATGGAAACGATTTTCGGGATATAATAATTTATATCATCCTCGTAGTAGCAGGACTGGCTGCCAATGCTTTCCGTAACTACTCAAAGCGAAAGCAAATGGAACAGCAAAAGGACCGGGGTGAATTGTATCCTGATTTTCCTGAAACAGAACCCGAGGTTGATATCGATGAAGAAATATTTGAACAATTCCCTGAATATCAAGATAAACCGATAAGTGAAACTCCATATGAACCTGCTGAGATTAGCGACGCAGCCCAACCTATTATTCCTGAACCTGCTGTTCAGACTATCCAATACGAGCCTGAGTTGGATAAACCTGTCTCCGAAGTGGAAACCATGGAGGAATCCGGATCGCTGTCAGAGAGAGAGAATTTATTTACACTTTCGGATGACGATGAGATATACGCGAACACTATTGCGCAGGGTGATATAAGCTCAAAAGAAATTACTGATGATTCGGAGAATGTATGGATACAGGATTTCGACGGCAAAAAAGCCATTATATTTTCTGAAATTATTAACCCTAAATACCATTAGAATATCTATTAATCAGATAGATATGTGTTGTTTTATATTGTATTCCTAAAAATTTATTATTTTTGTACCGTAAAGAGTTCCGGAATTTTACGGAATTCTTTTTTGTTTTTATGATATCAAAAGCCGGGGAGGTAAATTATGGCAAAAATTTCATACGTTACGGAAGAAGGTTTATTAAAGCTCAAAGAGGAACTTGATTACTTGATGAATGTCGAACGGCCCAATATTTCAAAATTGATAGCCGAAGCCCGGGATAAAGGAGATCTATCGGAAAATGCAGAGTATGATGCAGCAAAAGATGCCCAGGGCATGCTTGAAATGAAAATTGCAAAACTACAGGAAACATTGGCCAATTCGAGAGTTCTTGATGAAACAAAGATTGATACCACCAAAGTACAGATATTGAATAAAGTTAAGATCAAGAATAAGAATAATAACAACACGATGGTTTATACCATTGTATCTGAAAGTGAAGCTGATCTTAAGAAAGGGAAAATATCCGTGAATACTCCTATTGCCAAAGGACTTCTGGGTAAAGCCGTGGGTGATATTGTTAATATAAACGTCCCCTCCGGAACCATCCCATTTGAAATTATTGAAATTTCGCGATAAGGCAGATTTTATTTATTTCTTATGCATCTTTTCAGTGATAAAATCAAATTTAACTGACCATGGCCAGTATATTTACAAAAATTGTTAATGGAGAAATCCCATGTTACAAAATCGATGAGAATGAAAATTTCCTCGCTTTCCTCGATATCAATCCTCTGGCTAAGGGACATACCCTGGTTATCCCGAAGAAAGAGATTGATTATATATTTGATCTCGATGATAAATTGTTTTCTGAAATGAATCTTTTCGCTAAACGTATCGCCCATGCCATCGATAAATCGGTGGATTGTAAACGCGTCGGAATTGCTGTTGTTGGACTTGAAGTACCTCATGCACATATTCATCTTATTCCTCTGAATGATATTGGTGATCTGAATTTTGCGAATCCAAAACTTAAGCTGACATCAGAGGAGTTGGAGCTTATTGCACGTACTATTGCCTCAAATTTATAATATACTTAGGCTATTGCTGCAAATAATTTTTCCAATGAATATAGTTAATTTAAATGTTGGCTCATACTGGCAATTCAGTAACCGAGGAAGAATAAAAATCCCTAATTATCAATATATTTCTAAAATATATCTAAATTTACCCCCGATTGTTTAATAGAAAATGGGAAAGGCTTTTATAATAGAGGATTTCCTATTACTTAATTGATTTAGTATGAATATTTATGTTGGTAACTTGAATTTTAAGATCAGTGAAGATGATCTTAAGAGTATTTTTGAAGAATTTGGTGCCGTATCATCGGTAAAAATAATTACCGATAAATACTCCGGAAGGAGTAAAGGATTCGGTTTTGTGGAAATGGAAAACGATGACGAAGCAAAAGCTGCAATTGATGGGCTCAATGGAAAAGAAGTCCAGACTCGTGCAATTGTTGTTAACGAAGCCAGACCAAGAAAAGATAATAGCAGATAAGCCAAGCAGGAAGAGTCTGTTCTTTACCTGAATAGTACTTCTTTCTTTCAATTTTACCCAAAATTCGGTTAATTTTCTGTTTTTTCCCTGTTTATCAACATAAACAGGGTTTAGAAGTTTATGGCTATAATAACTTACCCGGATTCTTCTTCAGAAAATCATTCCATCCAGTATAATTCGTTCCTGTATGGGCCGGATTACGCTGATAATAGTGGCACATTGCAGCAGCCAGACCATCAGTGGCATCAAGGTTTTTAGGTATCTCTTCGAACTTAAGAACACTTTTTAAGAAAGCAGCAACCTGTTCCTTGGACGCAGCCCCCTGTCCTGTAATTGCCATTTTTATCTTTCGAGGAGCATACTCATAAATCGGAATTTCCCTGCTAAGTGCTGCGGAAATAGCTACCCCCTGCGCTCTTCCAAGTTTTAACATGGATTGAACATTCTTGCCATAAAAGGGTGATTCAACAGCCAGCTCGTCCGGACAATATGCATCTATTAATTCAATCGTGCTGTCAAAAATTTTCTTCAGCCTTGTAAAATGATCCCCAATACGCGAAAAATTGCAATTCCCCATGGTGATGAGTTTTACTTCTTTACCCGAAACCCGAATCACTCCATAACCCATTATTTTCGTACCTGGATCAATGCCGAGTATTATCCTTTCTTCCACGTATTTTTTTCTAAAGCTAAAAATATATTTCTCGAAAAAAAAGCATGGGAATCCTCAATGCCGGAATCAATTAAAAATTACATGGCATTCAGTAGCGAGTAAGTGATCCCTTAATCTTTAGTGATAAAGAGTTTGTTTCCCACTCAGCGAAACATCTAAATGTTTGATATACATCCCCAAAATGACCTGGCTTTATTTTTTTTGTCTGCCAGGCTAAACAATTCAGGAAAAATTTTTTAGTGGGTTATTAAACCTTTCGATGCATTCGACATCAAAAGGAATGTAAATGCGAAAAGTAATACTAATTCACTAATAACTTAAAACTCGAAAAATGAAAAAAATGCGATTTGTTATTTCGGCAGGCTTGTTTTTAATATTAGCCATTTTTGCAGTTTCCTGTGAAAAAAATGAACTTTCCCCTGCAACTGCATCCCTCTCAGAAGAAGAAATTACTTTGGCAAAAGATGATATCGTTGCCGATGATATTTTTGATGATGTGGATGCTGTGGTAACATCGGAAATTCGACTACTGGAAGAAAATAATTATCAACCCACCACACTGAAATCGACCGATGAGGATTTTACCTGTCTGGTAGTTACTGTTGATTACCCGGATTCAACCCGGTTCCCGAAAGTTATTACCATGGATTATGGCGAGGGCTGTACCTTTATTATCCATGATGACACAATCACAAAAAAAGGGGCCATGGTGATCACTCTGACAGATAAATTTTTTAACCCAGGGGCTCAACATATCGTGACCTTCCAAGATTATTTTGTGAACGATGTTAAAGTAGAAGGGATAATAACCTCGACTTTCGTGGGAGTAAATGAAAATGAATTACTGGAGTATACATTAACAGTTGAGGGAGGTAAACTTATTTACGATGAATCGACGGTCTATACCCGGGAGGCACGGCACAAAAAGGAATGGCTTAGGAGCCCTGAACCTATTGAAGATACAATCTATATTTCGGGCTCCATGTGGGGAGTAAATATCGAAGGCGAAGACTACAGCCGCGAAATCACTGTACCCCTTATACTAGCCCATTGTCCCTCTTACGGTCGCCGGTGGGTAATCGTTGATGGTCAGGTTGTAAGTACAGTTGGAGATCAACAAACTGTAATCGATTACAGCGATGGGAGTTGTGATGGCACTGCAGTGATTCGCAGAGAAGGAGCGCAACACCGTATCCGGATTAGAGAACGTCATCGCAATCGTAACCATACCGGAAAATAGATTGGATTCAAAAACACAGGTTTGTATACCATCTCAGTTTGATGGGGATTACAGTCAGAGACTGGTTTTACGACAGGGGGATTTATTCCCCCTTTTTTATGGGAACCCCTTTCCATTTAAAACAATCTGAATATCTTAGGCGATAAACTTGTTCATGAACCTTTCCCCAAGAATATTCGGACTCATTTTCATCCTGGTAGCAGGTTCTCCCTCTCTGAGTGCAAAGCATAATCTCCAGGATACACTAAATAAGCATACAGAAAATTATATTAACCTGGAATTTTCAAATGATATTTTTTTTAAAACAGATTATTATTTTACCCATGGATTTTTACTGGAGCTGCAAATTGAAAGGCTTGCACTGAGATTATCTGATAGACTAAATCTTTACACCAGGAAACCAGTTGAAAGACGCTACAATTACAATCTACAGCAGAATATATATACTCCCGTTAATTATACAACAGATACCATCAATTATCATGACAGACCCTATGCAGGAACTCTCTCGCTATCCTATAAAGAAGAAATTTATATAGGGAATACCCAAAATACTTTCGGAATTTCAATCGGCGCATTAGGAAAGCCGTCAGGTGCTGAACAAATCCAGAATTTTATTCACTCGGTAATTCACAATAACCTGTCGATCGGATGGGATAACCAGATCAACACGGATATTATCATTAACTTTCATTATACCTATTGCAGACGATTAGTTTCTTCGGAGTATTTTGATTTCATGGGAAGTGCTCTAATAAATGCAGGCACCCTGAACACTGATTTAAGTGGTAAGTTAAATTTCCGATTAGGAAAATACAACCACCGGTTTGGGGATTCTGGTCCGCTGAAAACCAACCAGAGAAGGGAAAACTGGCAGTATTATC
>Ga0316577_10000767_pt1 | contig 13810 bp, 7 predicted proteins | sample S5NA_FD_203073 | JGI IMG/M metagenome (GOLD analysis project Ga0316577, IMG submission 203073) | Rhizosphere microbial communities from salt marsh grasses in Alabama, United States - S5-7_050615r2r1 | ecosystem: Host-associated > Plants > Roots > Rhizosphere | place: USA: Alabama | collected... | reverse complement strand
AGGGTCACCGGATAACCCTCCAGATACGTGATCATTGCGCCGGTGGAGACGGCTGTGACGGATAAGGCGGCGATGAGCAGACCCAGCAGGATGCGCATGGCCGCAGGGTGCGCCCCTCGCGTCAAGCGCGCGCCAAAGGCCGAAGCGGCCAGCAGGGTGGGGAGCATCACGGCCAGACTGACGATTTCGTCGCCGAATAATCTGGCAAAAGCCTGAATAAAGAACATCTCCGAGAGAATGTAACCGAGGCCGATCAGAAGAAAGTACAGCACGGGTCCCAGTGGAGGGGGATGTCGTCGTACATTGGCCGAGGTGAGGGGCAGCAGCAGCAGGATCAGCGAGACACCCACTGCTTGGAGCAGTACCACCGGAACCACCACTTCGGTGGACAAGAAGAGGGAGTAGTAGCGGTTCCCGGTGCTGTGGATTAAATCCGTGAGCCGCCGCCAGTGGATGATCCGTCCGGCAAAGGGCCGGGCATCGGTGGCGGGGCGGACATCGAGCAAGTATTGCGCAAAGAAATGATCTTGCCGGTCCTGCCGGTAGGCCTCCTGCAGGGCATCCACGGCCTTGGAGTGAAACGGTTCTTCGAAACGATTGAAGCGGTTGCTGTCCGCCACGCCGCGCCCTGGTCCATGAACCCAGTCAAAACTGCAGCGTTGGGCAAAGGCGTCCAGGGCAGCCGGGTTTGCCAAGGCGCTGCGGCCCACCAGAAGCACATAGGTGTCGAAGCTGCGCAGCATGGCCATGTGGCGCGACGGGTTGGTGATCCCCATCCGCAGCAACGCTTCATAAGCGGTGGCCCACATGCGCAGTGAGTCTGAGGGGGGCAGCAGCAGACGGCGTGCTAAAACCAGAAGTCCGCTATCGGTGAGGTGCTGCAAGCAGGAACGTAGTGCCTCGATGGTTAAAAGAGGGGTCTGAAATAGGGCGGCACTGCCCAGCAGTGAAGCGCCCCAGCTGTCGATTTGGATCAGGTCATAGCGCTGGTGGGTTTGCGCCAGATAGTGCCGTGCCGGGGGATCGATCACGCGCAGATGGTCCAATGGATAGTGGTTGGCCACCATGGCCGCCCGCAACGGATTTTCATCGATCAGGGTGATCTGGCGTGCACCAGCGGCCAAGGCACAGATCAGGCCGCTGCCGCCGTTTTGCTGAAGGATCAACACCCGGGGGGACGCCGAAAGCAGTTCGTAGCCGGCGTAGAGCAGGGAGAGACGGGCAAAGGCCAGGCGGTCTCTGTTTTTAATATCATAGAGAACCACCGGATTGTCTCCGTCCAGGAAGAGGGCCGTTTGGGTTGGCAGGCGACCCTGATAGTGGAGGCTCAGGCCCGGTGCCTGGCGGAGGAAGGGACTTTGAACCATTTGGCAGAGGCCTCGCAGGGTGGCCCGCGTCGCTGCGATCCGGCTGTGGGGCAGTTGCATGAGCTGACTTTGGGCCTTGTAAACCGATGGTTTTATCGTTTTGATGTGCGAACCAGCGACGTATCCGGTCGAAACAATCAGCAGGGCAACGCCGACGCCAGCCATGATGGCGGCACAGCGGGCCACGATGTTCCCGTATCTTTGGATCAGGTGCTGATGGGTCCAACAGGCCGCTGCCGGCGGCATCAGGGCGGCGGGAATCAACGCCGAAACGCCCACCAACTGCTCGGGGGGCCACAGGGAGAGAAAGATGGCCGGCAGCAAGGCGCCAACGGCCGAGCCCGACATTCCCGCCAGGTACAGCATGGCTGCTTTTTCAGGATGGGCGGCGTAAGCCGCGCCGATGACCCACCCGGCGAAGAAGAAGGGGGTCGCCAAAAGCAGATAGGCAGCCGCCAAAAAGCGCCACTGCCATGGTTCGATGATCATTCGAAAATAGTCCAGGGGCAGTTCGAAGGTGATTTGGAAGGTGACCAGGGTGAATAGAGCATACACCACCGGCAGAGTTATTGCTGACGAGCGACTTTGCAACCACCAAGGCTGCCGGTCACCGTTCCTGGTAAGGCTGAGTAGGATGCCGCTGGCGGCAAAACCCAGCAGGGCCAAGCTGATCACCATAAAGGCCAGGTGGTACCATTGGCTGATGGCAAAGCAGCGTGTCAGCAACACCTCCAGCATCAAGGCGGAAAGGGAGAAGAGAAAAACGGTGGAGACGATCATGGCCGGGGATTTAAGGCCGCACCGGTCATGGGGACAAACAGGACCCCAGTGATCTGGTCGGTGGTGAGCGTCCCTCCGGTTTTCGTCACCAGGACCAGGTTTTGAAAACTGAAGGGATTGCCCAGAGGGAGGATCAGGCGTCCGCCCTCCTTGAGCTGGGCCAGCAGGGGGGGCGGGACATGGTCCACGGCTGCGGTGATCATGATGGCATCAAAGGGTGCTGCCGGCTTCCAGCCGTAGTATCCGTCCCCGGCAATGGCCGTGACATTGTCGTCGCCCAGGGATTGCAGGGTTTCGGACGCCCGAGCGTGTAGATTCGCTTTGATTTCCACTGTAACCACCCTGGCGGCGAGGGCCGCCAGCACGGCGGCCTGATAGCCTGAACCGGTGCCCACTTCCAGGACAGTTTCATCACCGTCCAACTTAAGCGTTGCGGTCATCAACGCCACAATATAGGGCTGGGAGATGGTTTGACCCTCCCCAATGGGCAGGGGATGGTCGCTATAGGCCTGGTCTCGCAGATCCACAGGGACGAAGCAGTGCCGCGGCACGGCCGTCATGGCGGCCAGAACACGCGCATCTTTGATGCCCCTGGCGCGAATCTGTTGGGCCACCATCTGCCGGCGGGCGTTCAGGAAGGTTTCGTCGCCCGGTCGGCATTCGGCGCCGACCGAGGGCAGGCCGAGCATCATCGAAATAAGAATAGCGAACACGGCTTTCATGGTCAGGCTCCTGGCCATATGGCAAGTCGATGGGGTGCCGTTTGGGGGGCCAAGGGCAGGTCCGTCAGAGCGGACAGCTCACTATCCCAAAATAGCATAGCAGCAATCAAGGCGTTTATCATCCTGCCCCGATGGGGCAGAGGCTGTGAGGCCTCAAATATGCACCAAAGCTTCAAACAACCGCTCGATGTCGCTTTCTGAAGTGAAAAGGTGCGGTGCCACCCGCAGTGAGTCGCCCCGGATACTGATGTAGACCCGATGCTGGGAGAGGACCGAAAGCAGATGCTCGGGAACCCCGGCGGGCACCCCAAGCCCGATCATGTGGGGCGCTCGCTGGGATGGCGGAGCCATCGTCAATCCCATCTGCTCGGCACGTTCGGCAATGACATCGGTTATTTGTCCCAAGCTGGCGGCGATGTTGGCCACCCCCCAGCGCAGGATCTGGTTCAACGCCGCCGAGGCGATGGGGGCCAGGATAAAATTGCTGGCCCCACCCGTATCAAAACGCCGGGCGCCCGGCTGATAGTCACTGCGGTAGTCCACCAAAAGGGCAAAATCCTGGGAATTCTCCCGGTTGAGCCAATTTTCCTCCAAGGGTATTCCCTCCTGCCAACGCGGCGCAACGTAACAGTAGCCATAACTGTAGGGCCCCAGCAGCCATTTGTGAGCGGCGGCCACCAGAAAATCGGGCTGCACATCGGCCACCGAAAAGGGCATGGCGCCCAGGGATTGGGTGAGATCCAGCACCAGGGCAGCCCGCAACCGCCGGCACTTGGCACCGATGGCCACAAGGTCCAGGAGGGTCCCGTCGGTCCAATGGCAGTTGGGCAGGGCGACGACGGCGGTGCCAGGATCGATACGCTCAAGGACCGCCGCGGTCCAATCGTGGTCATCGGGACGTTTCACGGTGACGATGCGGGCGCCCTTGGAAACAGCCAGGCGCTGCCAGGCATAGACATTGGAGGGGAACTGGTTCTGCAGCAACACGATGGACTGTCCCCTATCAACCGGCAGATTGCGGGCCGCCAAAGCCATACCATAGGAGGCTGCTGGGATGATGGCGACATGATCCGCCGGTGCACCGATCAAGCGGCCGAAGAGGCGGCGATTCTCCTCCAAGTGCTCGAAAAAGTGGTTGACGGTCAGGGTCCACGGAGCGCTCTTCTGTTCCAGGGCCCGTCGTCCGGCCAGAGAAGCCGCACGCAGTAGCGGTGCGGTATAGGCACAGTTCAGATAAGCCACATCATCTGGAATCTCAAATAGATCTCGCTGGCATGAGATCAAGGTGGTCATCTGGGTTCCTTTCGTTAAATCGGGGTTGGTGTTGTAGGTAGCGGCGATTCGACCACAACATGGGTTATTTCGGTTAATTTCGCACCGAAAAGTTGGATATGCAACCTAATTTATTTTTGATAATCAATTGACATTCGAAAATTAATATGATTGCAAAGATAAGTTAATAAAGTTACTTGGAGAAGAAGAAAGGAAATTGAAATGGATGCGCCGTCGGTAGTCATTTCCAGCTGCAATCAGTGTCATAAAGTCTACCAGGTGGACTTGTCGTATGCCACAAAAAGGTATGCCAGGTTTCAATGTAAGGCCTGCGCCAATTGGGTTACCTTGGAGAATCCGGCATTCAGCGAAACTCCATCCATCCAGGAGATAGAGCCTGCGCCGCTGGAAACCGATAATGAAGTTGAAATGAAACCCAAGGCGGCTGGCATGGAGATCCAGGGATTCTCCATCCGAACGAAAATCACCCTCATATCCGTTCTCTTGGTGATGGGAGCGCTTTCGGCTGTGGGCCTGGTGGCGAGCTTCAAGAGCCGCGCGGCGTTGCTAACCCAGGCCGAGCAGCATCTGACTCTGGCGACCACCCAGAAGGCCAAGGAGTACCACCTCGTTTTCCAGCGTATGGTGGAAGAGGTGCAAAGCATCGCCGATTTTACCCGCAAAGCGTACGGTGAAGGTGTCATCACGGTGGATCTTGGCCTCAGCGATCACCTGTTGATGCCTTGGACCGGCAAGGGCTACGGCAGCCCCGAGCTTGACCAAGCCCTGGGGGGGGAGAAGCTGATCCTGCAGCAGGTTGTGCGGGTGCTGATGAGTGTCGTTGAAAAAAATCCCTATGTCTCCCTGGGATATATGGGTACCGAAACCAATATTATGGCCATGGATGATCTCGGAGCTGTGGCCTCCATCGGATCCCTGCAGGGGTATGTTAATACCCAGCGCCCCTGGTATGTGAAAGCAAAGGAGACCGGCGAAACAATTTGGACGGCGCCCTATGTGGATGCCAATACCCGGGATTTAATCGTTACCTGTGCCTCGCCGGTATACGATGGGGGCGGCCAGTTGATCGGTGTGGTGGGATTTGATGTCCTGCTGACCACCATTCAGAAGGATATCCTCACCATGGACATCGGCTATAACGGCTACGCCATGCTCATCGATGCCGAGGGTAAGGTATTAGTGCGCCCCGGTATGGAGCGCACAGACACGCGTTGGGATAAAACTTACGACACCGAAGATCTGCGTAACACCGACAATCCGACCTTTAATGCCATTATCGACCGCATGATTCAGGGTGCCAATGCGCTGGAGAGCTATAAGGCTTGGGGCATCGCCAAGTACATCGCCTATGCCCCCCTTCCCAGTATCGGTGCCAGTGTGGCCATCGTGGCCGATAAACGCGAAGTGCTCAAACCGGCCATAACGATCCAAACCTTCATTATCATCGTTTGGGTGGTCGTCCTGATGGTGGCGGTGGCAATCGGTTTCGCCGTGGGAAGCGGCATTACGCGCCCCATCAAGCAGCTATCGGACATGGCCGACAGGATCAGCAGGGGAGAGGTCGATCTGGAAATGCTCCCCGAAGAGCGCAAAGACGAGATCGGTGTGCTTACCAAGGCCTTCAACCGTCTGATCATCAGCCTCCAAATGGCCCTTTCCAGATAGGTCTCAATTATTGTCAGTGCCCGGCGCCGGATAACGCCACAATACAGTCACAGGTGGCGGCGATCCGGCGGGCCTTGAAATCGAGCAGGTTGCGGAAAGTCGCTGACAAGCCTGCGTACTCCCTTTGCAGATGGTTGGTCGCGATGGGCTTTGTCTGAAACCCTTTGCTCCCGACAACAACAGCCCTGCGCGGTTCCATGGCCATATCCAGAAAAGGAATTTCGCCGAACATTTCGCCCTTCCTCAGCAGCATCAGGTGTACCAATTCATGGGCTGTATGGCGCATGATGGCTGCCTGGCCTTCGTTGATCAGATAGAGACCCGCGGACTGTTGGGCCAACTGAACGATCTCAGAGGATGTATCCAGGGATTTAGCAGGGCGCTGGTTGTTGGCCCGCATTCCGGCCATACGGCCGGTGGTGCGATTCAAGCGATCATTGATACTCCATATCAGGGTCTTGAATTCAGGCGACAGGGCGCTGTATTCAGCGGAAAGGCGCTGGTTGTCGATAAGACCCAGTTGCACCCGGCCCTTAGCCCTTACCGTGGTGCTGCGTGGGTGATTGCGTAGGACCACTGACCCGATATTGCCCACAAAAGCACCTTCGCCCAGCTCCATAAGCGCTACCGGTCCGTGGGTGGTATGGCGCCACAGTTCAACCTCTCCCTCGAGAATCACCCATATCCAGTCGCCAAAGTGCCCCGCCTCAACAATCTGATCGCCATCCCGGAAGGTCTCTTCGTCCACCACATAAAGGTAGTCCACGGGGAAACCTTCGATACGCGGCAGGGGGACCTCTCTGTCGGCCGATGGGGTGGTGCTGCGCAATAGCTCAAGATGTCGGCGATAGCTTTGAAAGGCCGACTTATCGCTGGAGAGCAGACGAATCCCCGAAAAAAAGTCCTGGGAAGCCCTTTTTTCGGTGTGGATAACTTTGCCTTTAAAGTAAAGCAGGTCCTCTTTGAGACCGATGTTCATGTCAAGAATCGATTGAGGATTTAAAGGGATGGGGGTTTCAATCAACAATCCCGATTCGGAAACATTTAATGTACGTCCCATTCCCTGGCCGGTCAGGTCGGCTTCGGCAACTTGGCAGGTGAAGTTGATGATGTGTACCGAAGGGTGGCGTTCAAATTTTCGTTTTTCATAAAATGTATTCGTGTTCATGGGCGTTCTCACTTGACTCAGGGGTCGTTGTTATTTTTAGGCATCCCTTTCGGTCAGCCATGCTGAAAGTTTCTCCAGCCAGTTGCCCTGGACGAGGTTCGAAACGCATCCTCTTGATATGGGCCGTCGCTTTAGTGACCTGGCTGTGCGGCAATGTCTTCCAAAGCGAAGATCATGCCAAGCCTTAAGGGCGAGTCTAAAAGGATGTGTATGATGTTTAAATCATATATAATTAAAAGAAATTAGGGAAATAAAGCGAAGATCCGCCATCGAATCGGTAAGGACAATGCCGATTGGGAATGGGTAATTGATGTAACATTAAGAAATAAAATTCCATATAGGTAATCTGGGTAATAATTCATCAATCCATCTCGAAATCAGCAAAGGTGACCCGATGAACGTTCATTCAGCCTTCACCCCATTGCGGCGCTGCTGCCTGCTACCGGTCCTGTTGTTGGCCGTGTGGGTGGGGTGGTTCGGCGCTGCCCATGGGCAGATCTATCAGTGGCGCGATGCCCAGGGTGCACTACACTTTTCTGATGCACCCCCATCGGATGTCTCCCCCCACGTGTTGGAGGAGAATCAAATCCAGCCGCCCCAGCAATCAGCGACGTCTTCCCCCAAGTTGTCCGGGGGTGACATCCAATTCTCGCCGGCCTCCTCCGGTGGGATGTTTTGGCGTATCGATGACAACGCTGGCCGGTCGCCGTCATATCTGCTTGGAACGATCCATTCCGATGATGAACGGGTCCTACGGCTTCCCGAGCCGGTCGTCACCGCCTTTGAGACGTCAGATACTTTTGTAATGGAGATGGAGATGGAGGCAGGGGTGATGATCCAGGTGGGCTCAGCCATGCTGTTCACCGATCAGCGCGATCTGCGCAGCCTGTTGGGTGAGCCGCTCTACCGCCGGACCGTCCAGATCATGGCCCGTTACGGTATCCCGGAGATGGCCTTGCTCAAGATGAAACCCTGGGCGGTGATGGCCATCCTGAGCATGCCGATGCCCAAGACCGGTAAGGTATTGGACATGGTGCTGCACCAAAAGGCGCGCCAGACGGGGAAAACTGTACACGGCCTGGAAAGTGCCGCAGAACAGCTGGCCGTGTTCGACCAGATGTCCATGGCGGATCAGATCAGCCTGTTGAAGGAGACCCTGAACCAGGTGGATCGATTGCCCGAACTATTCGAAGAGATGCTCCGCCGCTACCTGGAGGATAACCTGGCGGGGATCGCCGGCTTTGCCCGGCAGTTCCACCAGGGAGACGATTCACAGGCCTTGCAGCGCTTCATGGTCCGCCTCAACGATCAGCGCAATCTCAGGATGGTGGAGCGCATGAAGCCCTATCTCGACCAGGGCGGTGTCTTTGTGGCCGTGGGCGCCCTGCACCTGGCCGGTGATACGGGGATCGTGGCCTTGTTGCGTCAGCGTGGCTACTGCGTTTCACCCATTCCCCTGGTGCGTCGACCCTAACGTTGCAGAAAAAAAAGATCGCAAAGAGGAGGCTTCAGGTGAAGATGTCCACCGGCCCCAGGCCCTCACGAATGATCTCGGGCACGTCGTCGATCAGCGAGATGACGCTGGAAGGTTTGCCGATGACCGGTCCACCGTCGATGACCGCATCGAGGCGCGCAGCGAAGTGATCGTGAATCAGGGAGGGGTCGTGGAAGATCTCGCCATTGGGCTGGGACGCACTGGTGGAGAGGATCGGATTGCCGAGGGTCTCGGTCAGGTCCAGGCAGATGTTGTGGTCTGGTACGCGAATGCCGGCGGTCTTGCGCTTGGTCAGCATGATTTTGGGCACCAGCTTGGAACCCTCCAGAACAAAAGTGTAAGGGCCCGGCAGGAGTCGCTTCATGGTCTTATAGGCATAATTGGAGACCTTGGCGTAATGGCTGATGTTTTTCAGGCCTGAACAGATGAACGAAAACGGTTTATCCTTCCTGCGCTGCTTGAGCTGGTAGATGGCCTCGATGGCCCGCTTGTTCATGATATCACAGCCGATTCCATAATAGGTATCGGTGGGATAAGCAATAATCCCGCCGGCTTTGAGGATCTCCACCACGCGCAGGATGAGCCGTTCGGGAGGATTCTGGGAATTTATCTTCAGCAGCATAGCAGACCGTTACGCAACTACCAAAATAGACTGCGATTTGCAGCGGCTTGAATATTTTCAAAATTTGCACCATTCCAACCGGGTGTCAGGTCGGAAAAACTGACCCTTATTATGTCTCGAGAGGCTTTGTCAACGCAATAAATAGATTGATAATGGTCGGTCCATTTGTTATTCGGAGCAACCTAACAGGCTGTTAAAAAGGCTGCTCCGGCAACCCCTCCGGCCTGGTGCGGCGACGGCCATGGTCGATCGATTCCAATTGAAATGGAGGCTTTCAGAACCTATTATTGGCAAATGCCGTCCCGGTCGGCCTGCCGGCCCTCAACGCCCGCTTCAAATCAACCCCCTGTGCGGTAACCGGAGGAAATCATGGTTAAGCTGCCACCCGATGCGTCGTTTTCATTTGATGATGTACTTTTAATCCCCAACTATTCCGATGTTTTACCCAAGGATGTGGATACTTCCACGCGCCTGAGTCGGCGGCTGACCCTGAATATTCCCATCGTCAGCGCTGCCATGGATACCGTCACCGAAGCCGAGACGGCCATCACCATGGCCCGTGAGGGTGGCGTAGGGTTTATTCATCGTAACATGAGCATCCAAAGCCAAGCCACCGAAGTGGACAAGGTCAAAAAATCGGAAAGCGGCATGATCGTCGATCCGGTGACCATCCGTCCCGATCAGAAAGTCCATGAAGTCTTGAATCTCATGGCTAAATACCGCATTTCCGGCGTTCCGGTCATCAAAGGGGACCAGTTGGTGGGGGTCGTCACCAACCGCGATCTGCGCTTTGAGACCGAATTGGATAAAAATATCGCCGATGTGATGACCAAAGAGAACCTGGTGACCGTCTCCGAGGGGATTACCCTGGAGGAGTCCAAAAAATTGCTGCACCAGCACCGCATCGAGAAATTGCTCGTGGTGGATGCCAAGGGCCGCCTGCGTGGCATGATCACCATCAAGGATATCGAGAAAATCAAGAAATACCCCAACGCCTGCAAGGACCGCATGGGCCGCCTGCGCGTCGGGGCCGCCGTGGGGGTGGGGCCTGATATGGAGGAGCGTGCCGACGCTCTGCTCAAAGCCGGTGTGGATGTGATCTTGATCGATACCTCCCACGGCCACAGCAAAAATGTCATCGAAGCCACCGGCCGACTGAAAAGTACCTTCAGCGATATCGAGCTGATTGCCGGCAACGTGGGGACCGCCAAGGGTGCCGAAGACCTCATCGCCGCCGGCGCCGACGCCGTCAAGATCGGCATCGGCCCCGGATCCATCTGTACCACCCGCATCATTGCCGGTGTCGGTGTGCCCCAGGTGTCAGCCATCATGAACTGCATGCCGGTATCGCAGAAATCGGATGTGCCCCTGATCGCCGATGGCGGAATCAAATATTCCGGCGATATCACCAAAGCCATTGGGGCTGGCGCGCACTCGGTGATGATCGGCGGGCTGTTTGCCGGAACCGAAGAGAGCCCTGGTGAGACGATTCTCTTTCAGGGGCGCAGCTACAAAGTCTACCGCGGCATGGGGTCGCTGGAGGCCATGAAGAAGGGCAGCAAAGATCGCTATTATCAAACCGAACAGGAGAGTGACGACAAGCTGGTGCCGGAGGGGATCGTGGGACGGGTACCTTATCGCGGCCATTTATCGGCCAACGTTCACCAGCTGATCGGCGGGCTGAAGGCCGGGATGGGCTATGTGGGCTGCCGCACTATCGAAGAACTGCGCGAAAAGGCGCGCTTTTTAAAGATCAGTGCTGCCGGTATGCGTGAGAGCCATGTGCACGATGTGATCATCACCAAAGAGGCTCCCAATTACCGTGTGGACTAGACCAATCTGAAACAAACCGGCATAAAATAAGCCGGGTCGATGATGCCATGCTGACCGAAAACAAGACCAACTTTGTTCACCTTCACATGCACACCATGTACAGCCTCCTGGACGGAGCGATTCGTCTTAAGGATCTGTTTGCGCGTGCCAAGCATTTCGGCATGCAGGCGGTGGCCATCACCGACCATGGGACCATGTTCGGGGTCCTGGATTTTTACCAGAAAGCTCTGGCAGCCAACATCAAGCCCATCATCGGCTGCGAGTGTTATGTGGCCCCCCGCAGCATCAACGACAAGACCCCCGAAGACAACCGCGGCCTCTGCCATCTGGTGTTGCTGGCCGAAAACCAGGAGGGGTATCAAAATCTCTGTAAGCTGGCCTCCATCGCTCAACTGAAGGGCTTCTACTACAAGCCGCGCATCGATAAGCAGCTCCTGGCTGCGCATAGCAGCGGGTTGATCGGCATGTCGGCCTGCCTGCACGGCGAGATCCCGCGTTTAATCAAGGCCGGCCATCTGGAACAGGCCGACGCGGTGGCGCGTTTTTATGAGCGTACCTTCGGGGCGGGCAACTTTTTCCTTGAGGTCCAGAACAACGGCATTCCCGTCCAGGAGACGGTCAACCAGGCCCTGGCCGACATGTGCCGGCGGCTCTCGATTCCCCTGGTGGCCAGCAACGACTGTCACTATCTGGAGAGCGCCGACGCGCGTGCCCATGACGTGCTGCTGTGCATCCAGACCGGCAAAACGGTCAAGGAGGGCGACCGTTTTCGTTTTTCCACCGATCAACTTTACTTCAAGTCCGGTGGGCAGATGGTGGCCGATTTCAAGGATTATCCCGGCGCCATCGAGAACACCGCCGCCATCGCCCGACGTTGTCAAGTGGAGTTTGATTTCAAGACCTATCACTTTCCCCAATTTGACACCGGCCGGACACGCTCGGCCCGCGAGTTGTTTGAAGAGCGGGTACAAAAGGGGTTCCAACGCGTCTTTGCCATCATCCGCAAAAAAAATCCCGCCGCCGAGCAGTCCACCTACCAGGAGCGTTTGGAATATGAAATCAAGGTGATCAACGACATGGGGTTTCCGGGCTATTTTCTCATCGTGGCCGATTTCATCGACTACGCCAAGAAAAGCGGCATCCCGGTGGGGCCGGGGCGCGGCTCGGCAGCCGGAAGCCTGGTGGCCTATGCCCTGGGGATCACCGATCTCGATCCTCTGGAGCACGGTCTGATTTTCGAACGTTTTCTGAACCCGTCGCGCATTAGCATGCCGGATATCGACGTGGACTTCTGCATCAACGGCCGCGAACAGGTGTTTAAATATGTCGTGGAGCGTTACGGTGGCGGCGACTATGTAGCCCAGATCATCACCTTTGGGAAACTCAAGACGCGGGCCGTGATCCGCGACGTGGGCCGCGCCCTGGACATCCCCCTGGCCGAGGTGGACGCCATCGCCAAAATGGTGCCCGATGTGCTCAACATTAGCGTGGATGAAGCCATTCAACAGGAGCCACGCCTGGCCGAGATGGCGCAGCAGCGCAATGATGTGGCCGAGCTGTTCCAAATCTGCCGCACCCTGGAAGGGCTGCCGCGGCATGCCTCCACGCACGCCGCCGGGGTGGTCATCGGCGACCGGCCCCTGGTGAACTACCTGCCCCTTTACCGGGGCAAAAAGGGGGAGGTGGTCACCCAACTGGATATGAAGCTGGTGGAGAAGATTGGACTGGTAAAATTCGATTTTCTCGGTTTGCGAAACCTGACCGTCATCGCCAGCACCATTGAGCTCATTCAGGAGCAGGGCCTCACGCCGCCCGACCTCTCCAACCTTGACTTTAACGACCCCCCCACCTATCAGCTGCTTTCCAAGGGGGACACCACCGGCGTTTTTCAGCTGGAAAGCTCCGGGATGAAGGATCTGCTGGTGCGTCTCAAGCCGGCCAATTTTGACGATATCACCGCCCTGGTGGCCCTCTATCGCCCCGGCCCGCTGGACAGCGGTATGGTGGATGAATTCGTCGAACGCAAGCATGGACGCAAAAAAGTGACCTACCTGGTCCCCAGTCTGGAACCGATTCTCAAAGACACTTACGGGGTCATCGTCTACCAGGAACAGGTCATGCGTATCGCCGGCGATTTGGCCAACTACACCATGGCCGAAGCCGATGGTCTGCGCAAGGCCATGGGCAAAAAGATCAGCGAGCTGATGGTTCAGCACCGCGATCGCTTCATCAGGGGGGCCGTGGAGAATGGGATCTATGAGCAAAAGGCCCGTGAACTCTTTGATTTGATGGAAAAGTTCGGCCGCTACGGCTTCAACAAGGCCCACAGCGCCGCTTACGCCCTGATCGCCTATCAGACTGCCTACCTCAAGGCCCACTACCCGGTAGAATTCCTGGCCGCCCTGCTCACCAGCGAGATGCACGCCATCGACGGGGTGGTGAAATTCATTGCCGAGTGCCAGAGCCATCACATCGAGGTGCTGCCACCGGACATCAACGAGAGCGACAAGCACTTTACCGTGATCAACGGCAAAATTCGCTTCGGCCTGGTGGCGGTCAAGAATGTGGGCGAGGGGGCCATCGAAAATATGATCGAAGTGCGCCAGAACGGCCCCTTTACCAGCCTCTTCGACTTCTGCGAGCGGGTCGACCTGCGCAAGATCAACAAACGGGTCATCGAAAGCCTGATTAAGTGTGGGGCCTTTGATGCCACCGGGGAATACCGCAGCCGCCTGATGGCAGTTCTGGAGGACGCCCTCGATTACGGTCAACGGGTTCAGCGGGAGCGCTGCGATCCGCAAATGGGCCTCTTTGACAATTGCGGTGTCCAGAGCGTGTCTCTCAACACCCCGGTGATCCCCAATT
>Ga0316577_10000766_pt1 | contig 13812 bp, 12 predicted proteins | sample S5NA_FD_203073 | JGI IMG/M metagenome (GOLD analysis project Ga0316577, IMG submission 203073) | Rhizosphere microbial communities from salt marsh grasses in Alabama, United States - S5-7_050615r2r1 | ecosystem: Host-associated > Plants > Roots > Rhizosphere | place: USA: Alabama | collected... | reverse complement strand
GCGACGCCGGCCGACTCAGGTCAGTCGCTGCATACCCGGCGCGGTGACCTGCCGACCTTCGCCGAGGCGATCGCGCGCGTCGCTCCCGCTGTCGTGAGCATCTTCGCGACGCAGACCGACCCGCAGCTCCGCCGCACCGCGCCGCACACCGACTCGGGCCCGGTCTGGATGACGCCGCCGGGATCGGTCGCCTCGCGAACCGGCTTGGGGTCAGGGGTCATCCTTGCACCGGATGGGCTGATCCTGACCAACCGCCATGTCGTCCACGATGCTGATCGGGTGCGGGCCGTCCTCGCGGATGGACGCTCGTTCCAGGTCGTCGTGCTCGGGGTCGATCCGGATACGGACCTCGCCGTCCTTAAGGCCGATGCCGAGGGGCTGCCCACGGCGCCGATTGGACGCTCGCAGGCGCTGAGGGTCGGTGATCTCGCGCTGGCGATCGGGAACCCCTTCGGGATCGGCCAGACCGTGACGATGGGGATCGTCAGTGCCACCGGACGGGGCGAGCTGGGCATCACCAGCATCGAGAACTTCATCCAGACCGACGCCGCCATCAATCCGGGCAACTCGGGCGGCGCCCTGATCAACGCACAGGGCGAGCTGGTCGGCATCAACACCGCCATCCTCACCGAGAGCGGCGCCTCCCAGGGAGTCGGTTTTGCCATCCCCGGCGAGCTCGCGATCGAGGTCGCCAGATCCCTTGCAACGCACGGCCAGGTCTCGCGCGGGTGGATCGGCCTGCATGGACGCAGCGTGAACCCAGGCGTCGCCGAATCCTTCGGGCTGCGCACCATGCGGGGTGTGCTGGTCGCCTCGACGCTGGTAGACAGCCCGGCAGCCCGTGCCGGACTGCGCCCGGGCGACGTGGTGACCCGGGTCGACAACCGCGACGTCACCAGCGTTCAAGACCTCCTGGAAGCAATCGCAGGCGCAGGACCGAATGCGCAGATCGATCTGGAGGTCTGGCGGGGCAGCCAACGCATGCTGACTCGAGCAACGACAGAGACGCGCCCCCCGGTCGCTGACTGACCAAGTCAGATGACCGCCGTAAGACGTTGCGAAGCCTGACGCGGCCTCAGCCCGGCGCAATACGGGATCCGCACCCGGGGAGCGAGCGACCGTCGCCGCAGGGGGCAAGCGGCGGGTCGACGACCGCATCGAGTCCCGGCAGCACCCGTTCTTCCAACAGCCGCGCGAGGCCGTCCAGCTCAGCATAGCGCCCCGATACCTCGCGGACGTAGCCCAGCGTGCGGGGGATGTCTTGAAGGTAGTGCCGTTTTCCGTCGCGCAGGTTCAACCGCGCGAAGATGCCGCATGCCTTGAGATGGCGCTGCACGCCCATGAGATCGAACCAACGCAGAAAACCGTCGGGTTCGTGTTCTCGCAGCACGCCACGCTGCAACGCCAGTTGAAAGTAACCCAAGGCCCAGTCGGTCACCCTGTCTGCCGGCCAGGCGATATAGCAGTCGCGTAGAAGGGACACCAGGTCGTAGGTCACCGGCCCGACCACGGCGTCCTGGAAATCCAGGATCCCGGGATTGCCCGCATCGATCAGCATCAGATTACGCGAGTGATAGTCACGGTGGACGCAGACGCACGGCTGCTCTTCTGCATTGGCCACCAGTCGCTCATCGATGGCCGCAAGCGCGGCCGACTCCGTTTCCGTCAGCCTGAGACCGAGGAGCGAGCCGAGAAACCAGTCTTGGAAGAGACCCAGCTCACGGCGGATGAAGGGCGCGTCATAGCTCGGCAGGCCGTCCATCGGTGCGCACGCCTGGATAACCGCGAGGGCGCTCATCGCATCTCCGTAAAGACGATCGGCGGTGCCGTCCCTCAGCTCGCCGAGATAGACCCTGTCACCGAAGTCGGTGACCATCAGGAAACCGTTCGCACGATCCTCGGCTTGGACCTCCGGGGTGTTGAGGCCGACGGAACGGAAGCGCCTCGACAGATCTGCGAAACGGCCACAATCCTCAAACGCCGGCGGGGCGTCCATCAGGATCGCGGTGGTCGAGGAATGGACGAGACGCCAATAGCGACGAAAGCTGGCATCGGACGAGGCCGGCTTCAGCTCGAAGTCGCTCGAGCCCAGCACCCCGGCCACCCACAGGCGTAAACGTTCGTATCGATCAGACACAGGAGCTCCGAGCTGAGGCTTCTACGGCACGGGCCGGCGCGGCCCGCGCACCCGCCCAAGATTGCTGCGCTAGTGCAGATATGCCATGGTTGCAGGTTCATGCGAACCCGTCCACTGACCCGAGATCCGAGCGCCGGACCGCCGTCGACCTCTGACAAACTGTGCGCCTCATTTCCCTGATCCTAACCCTCTGTGCCGTCGCACCCGGACTCCTCGCCGAGGACCAGGCGTCTGGCCCCGGCGGGCCAGAGGGCATGGCTGTCGACGGGGGCGACGCGGGATTCTCAGATCCGGGCAGCGACCCCGGACGCATTCTCCTCCCGCCGCTTCAGCCGCTCGAGCCGGGTCCGCGGGAGGCCCGCCTCCCAGGGCTCGATCTGCAGGGCCCGGGCGACGGCTCGGAGGGGACGCTGCCGTTGCCGGCCGAATCGGATCGCTCAGACGAACCCCTCCGCGTGGAGCTCGCGCCCCGCGCGCTCGAGATACCCGCGGCGTGGGACCAGCGCCTGCACGCCGATCTGCCCTGGGAGTATTGCGGACCGAAGCCCGGTGCGGCCGGAATCGGCGGCGTTCCAACCCCGATGAATGCCGACGGGGTCCCGGTTCGGATCCTGGCGGATCGGGTCGATTACGACCGAAACGCCGACGTGATCGAGCTCCGGGGCGGGATCGAGGTCACGCAGGCCGAGCAAAGACTGGAGGCCGAACGATCGACCTACGACCGCCGCTCGGGGCAGCTCGACGCGAGCGGGCATGTGTACCTGGACTCGTCCGGCCTGCGCATCCAAGGGGACCGTGCCAAGTACAATCTGTTTACCAAACGGGGCAAGATCGAGGGTGCACGTTATCGCCTGTCAGGCAGCGCTAACCTGCTCGGCACGGCCGAGGAGGCAGAGATCCTATCGGACCGACAAAGCCGATACCGAAACATCACCTACACCACATGCCCACCCGGCAACGCAGACTGGTCGATCAAGGCGCGTGATCTCAAGCTCGACCAAGAGACCGGCCTGGGCCAGGCCTGGCATGCGCGCATCCGTGTCGGCAAGATTCCCGTCCTCTACAGCCCTTATCTGTTTTTTCCGATTGACGATCGTCGCCGCAGCGGATTCCTGATCCCAAGCTTCGGCTCGTCCAACACGACCGGGACCGACATCTCCATCCCCTACTACTGGAATATCGCGCCGAACATGGACGCCACCCTGACACCCCGCTACATGAGCACCCGCGGGCTGATGCTCGGTGCCCAGGTCCGCCACCTGACCCGCTTTCAGGAGCTCGAGATCAACGGCGAGGTCCTTCCCGAGGACCGCCGCGCCACCGAGGAAGGGTTGCGGGGTGCCCTGCGGATCCAGCAGGCGGGGCGACTGGGCGCACGCTGGTCGAGCTCGGTCGACTTCGCTTCGGTGTCCGACGACACCTATCTTCAAGATTTCGGCAATCGACTCGATGTCACGAGCTTGCGCAACCTGGTGCAGCGGGCCCAAGTGAACTATGCCGGGGAGGGCTGGCGCCTCCTGACGCGCGTGCAACAGTTCCAGACGATCGACACCACGATCCCGTCGGCGAGACGGCCGTACGCGCAGATGCCACACCTCGAGCTCGCGGTCCTTCCGCAGCGCTGGCAGGACCTGATCGAGTACGGCTTGGACGGACAGTACGACTTCTTCGACCACCCTACGAAGGTCCACGGCAATCGCCTGGTCGCCGTTCCGTCGCTGCGGATGCCGTTTCGGCGGGGCTTCGGCTACCTCACGCCCCGCGCGCGGCTCTACTCCATCCAGTATGACCTGACCAACCAGACCGAGGGGCTGCCCGAGCGCGAGTCCTATCTGATCCCGAGCTTCGACCTGGATGGGACCCTCTTCTTCGAGCGTGATACCCAGTGGCTGGGTACGCCGGCGCTCCAAACGCTGGAGCCCCGGCTCTACTATGTGCTCACGTCATTCGAAGACCAGTCCGATGCCCCCTTGTTCGATACCACGGCGCTCGATTTCAGCTTTGCAAGCCTGTTCCGGCCGAACCGTTTCACGGGCTTTGATCGCATCGGCGACGAAAACCGGCTCACGGTGGGGCTGACCTCACGCACCATCGCCAACGGGACGGGGGGCGAGCTCTTTCGCGCCAGTATCGGACAGATCTATTTTTTCGAGGACCGTCGCGTCCAGCTGCTCGGTCAGCCGGTTGAGGAGGAGACCCGATCCTCTGTCGCGGGCGAGCTCGCGGCGCAGCTCACCGAGAATTGGAGCGCGCGTGCAAGCGCGCAGTGGAACCCCAACAAGACCGAGCAGCCTTGGGAAAAGCGGGTGCTGCAGCTGCGCTACGCAGCGGATGACGGGCGACGCGTCAACCTCGCGTATCGATTCAACTACGCCCAGCAATCGGCGCTGCGATACGAGGACACCGACCTGTCCTTTCAGATGCCGGTCGGCCCGCGCGTCAGACTGGTCGGACGCTGGCTCTATTCGATGCTCAACGACGAAACCCTCGAGGCCTTCGCCGGCATCGAGTTCGGCCGCTGCTGCTGGCGGCTGCGTCTGCTCGGTCAGCACCTGCAGACCGGGGACGACGGCGGGAATACCAGCGTGATGTTACAGGTCGAGCTGGCCGGGCTCGGCTCATTCGGCAATCAGATCGACAAGGTCCTGGAACGAGGCATCTATGGTTATCACACGGACTAGCGGCGGCTCTCTCAAAGCGAGCGGCCGATCCCGGCCTGTCGCATTCGTCGGCATCTTCGCCAGCCTGTTGCTCGCGATGGCGGGGCCGGTGATCGGCCAGTCGCGGGTCCAAGAGCTGGATGCGATCGTCGCCGTGGTCAACGACGATGTCGTGGTCCGCAGCGAGCTCGACAGCGAGATCGATCTGATCCTGCCGCAGATGCAGCAGCAGGGCACCGTGCCGCCGCCCCGACCCCAACTCGAGAAACAGGTCTTGGATCGGCTGATTCTGAAGCGACTGCAGATCCAGCGGGCGCGCGATCTGGGTATCCAGGTCGACGACGCAACCCTCAACGAGGCCCTTACCAACATCGCCGAGCGAAACGGCCTCAGCCTGGAGGAGCTGCAATCCACGCTCGAGGCCGGCGGGATCCGCTTCGCGGACTTCCGAGAGGATACCCGCTCTCAGATCATCACGAGCCGCCTCCAGAATCAGGAGGTGGTCAACAAGATCGAGGTCAGCGACCGGGAGATCGACCGCTTTCTGGAACGCGAGTCGAGCCGCCTGGTCGAGCGCGAGCAGGTGAGGCTCCAGCACATCCTCATCGCTTTGCCCGAAGCCGCGACCCCGGCCCAGGTCCAGGGCGCGGAGGCGAAGGCCGCCCGTCTGGTCGCCGAGCTCCGAGGCGGTGCGGACTTCGGGCAGGTGGCCGCGCGTGAATCGGACGGCCGCAACGCCCTCCAGGGGGGCGACCTGGGTTGGTTCGAGATGGGTGCGGTCCCGACCATCGTGAGCGACCTGGCCTTCACCATGGCGGAGGGCGAGATCAGCGAGCCGCTCCGCAGCCCCAGTGGATTCCACATCATCAAGATGCGTGAGATCAAGGCCGCCGCCCCGAAAAACGTCACCCAGACCCAGGCCCGCCACATCCTGGTTCGAACCAATGAGCTGGTTTCCGACGAGGACGCCAAGCGGCGACTTGAGCAGTTGCGCCTGCGTATCGTTGGCGGTGAGGATTTCGGCGCCCTCGCCCGCTCTCATTCCGACGATACGGGCTCTGCCTTGAGGGGCGGCGATCTCGGCTGGGTGAATCCTGGGGATACCGTCCCCGACTTTGAGGAGACGATGAACGCCCTCGCGCCTAACGAGGTGAGTCGACCGTTTCAGAGCCCGTTCGGATGGCACATCGTACAGGTCCTCGACCGCCGTACGCAGGAGACGGGTGACGAGCTCATGCGGATCAAGGCCCGAGAGGCATTGCAGCGCCGCAAGGCCGAAGAGGCCACGGAGGAGTGGCTGCGTCAGCTGCGTGACGAGGCCTACGTCGAGATTCGACTCGAGGACGAGCCGCTACCATGATCGCCGTCACACCGGGCGAGCCCGCCGGGATCGGCCCCGACCTGGTCGTCAGACTGGCACACGAGCCGGTCGGCACCCGGATTGTCGCGATCGCCGATCCGACGCTTCTGGAAGAACGCGCCCGGCGGCTCGGCATTGCGCTGCGGATCCAGCTGCTCGACCCCCGCAGCACCGCCCTCCCCGACCCGCCGACCGGCCGGCTCGCCGTGCTGCCGGTGGCCCTGCGGCGAGCGGTGACACCCGGCCGACCGGATACCGCCAATGCCAGCTACGTGCTGCAGACGCTTCAGATCGGCTGCGATGCCTGTCTCGCCGGCACCTTCGACGCACTGGTGACGGGACCGGTGCACAAAGGCGTCATCAACGAGGCTGGTTTCCACTTCACCGGCCATACCGAGCTGCTGGCCGATCGGTGCTCGGCACATCCGGTCATGATGCTTGCGACGCCCGGCCTTCGCGTGGCCCTCGCGACCACCCATCTGCCACTCCGCCAGGTCAGCGCGGCCATCACACGCGAGCATCTGAGACACGTCCTCACCATCCTTCAGCGAGACCTGTCCGCCCGATTCGGGGTCGACGACCCCCGCATTGTTGTCTGCGGCCTGAACCCCCACGCCGGGGAAGGGGGGCATCTGGGACGCGAGGAGATCGAGGTGATCGAGCCGGTCGTTCAGGAGCTGGCGTCCAATGGCTGGCGCCTGCTGGGTCCCGTGCCGGCGGACACGGCCTTTGTCCCCGAGAGGATCGCTGAGGCCGACGCGGTCTTGGCGATGTATCACGATCAGGGGCTACCGGTGCTCAAGCACCTCGGTTTCGGTCAGGCCGTCAACGTCACCCTGGGCCTCCCGATCATCCGGACCTCCGTCGATCACGGCACTGCGCTGGAGCTCGCCGGCACCGATCGAGCCGATCTCGGCAGCCTGAGAGCGGCCCTGACCATGGCGGAGGCGCTCACTCGCCAGCGATCTTCGCGCGGACCTCGAGCGCCACCTCCAGCGCCTTGAGCCCGGTATGGCCGTCCACCAGCGGCGGCCGGCGCTGCCGGATGCAACTCACAAACTCGGCGAGCTCCCGGTCAAGCGGCTTGATCGGCTCGACAGGGATTCGCTCACGCGCGATCTCCGGTCGCGTTGCGCCCAACGCGGTTCGCGGCTCGGCGATATCGATGGTCTGGTCCAAGAAGTCCAGTGAGAGATATCGGCCCGGCTGAAAGACCCGAATCCGCCGCGTCGTCTTATCCGAGACGCGGCTGGCGACGACGTTGGCGACCGCCCCGTTTTCGAACTCCAGACGGGCGCTCGCGATATCCACATGCTCGGTAAGGACGGATGCACCGACTGCGGCAATGGCCGCGATCCGGGTCCCGACCAAGGACAGAATGATATCGATGTCGTGGATCATGAGGTCGGAAACCACATCGACATCCGTCGCGCGCTCGACGAAACCACCCATCCGCTGGGCCTCGATATAGACCGGCGCATGGATCCGCTGCGCAAGCGCCATCACGCCGGCATTGAAGCGCTCCACGTGTCCGATCTGTAAGGCCGCCCCATGCGCCTGGGCCAGGCGAACGATCTCGGCACCCTCGACCAGGTCTCCAGCGATGGGCTTTTCGAGCAAGACCGGGATGCCCCTCGAAAGAAAGGGCTCGGCTGCATGAAGATGGGCAGTGGTCGGAACGACGATGCTGACGGCGTCGACCCGCCCGACGACGTCATCGATCCTCCGACAGACGGGGCAACCCGCCTCGGCGGCAACAGCCGCTGCGCGGTCCGGGTCGGCATCGACGACGCACACCAGCTCGACGTCCGGCATGCGGGAGTAGATGAGGGCATGGAAGCGGCCCAGGTAGCCGACACCGATCACGGCGACACGAAGCTTATCGGACATAGTCACGACCGGATACAGGGTTGAACTGACCTCGACGATGCTCGGCGCCTGGACCCCTTCGGCCGAAGGCGCTGGCGCCGTCTCAACCGCCGACACCACCAGGGATGAAGTTCTGTCTCGCGATCGGGATCAGGTCCACGCCGGAGTACACGCTGATCTGGTAGGCCAGCGTCGCCGCCATTCCGACCAAGACAAAGGCGATGAGCAGCGTGAAGAGATCCGGCTTGCGACGATAAGATTTTGACCGCATTGGGGTACCGTCCATTGTCTCCAAGAAGGTCACTTCGCCATTCGACGTCCGGTGAGACATCGGACGAAGCTCCAGCAATTCCGATGACCTGGATTGCTCGCCGGGGGTATGTGTATTATCACGCGATCCGATGCGCTTGTCTGCGATGGAGAGACCGGTGAAAGAATTTTCGATCAAGATTTCGGCCAACAGCCAGTATCAACCTGAGCGTTCAGCACCGGCGGAGGGCCGCTATGTGTTCGCCTACACCATCGTGATCGAGAACCAGGGCAACCAACCCGCCCGCCTCCTGAACCGGCATTGGATCATCACTGACGCCGACGGGAAGGCCCAAGAGGTCAGAGGCGAGGGGGTGGTGGGAGAGCAACCTCACTTGCGGCCCGGCGAACGCTTCGAGTATACGAGCGGCACGATCCTTGCCACCCCAGTCGGGAGTATGCACGGCACCTACGGGATGATCGGCGACGACGGGACACGATTCGAGGCGGACATCCCGGCGTTCTCACTGGCATCCGTTGCGACCATGCACTGACGAACGAGTCAGCCGCCTCGCGATCCTGGAGCGCCAGTCAACCGGCGCGCTCAGCCACCGGACCCAGAAAACCCAAGGCAGGCCCGGAAGCGCCCATGCCCACGTTTGCCATCGGCGACATACAAGGGTGTTACCGCGACCTGCGCCGACTGCTCGACGCGATCCGATTCGATCCAGGCTCGGACCGGCTCTGGTTCGTCGGCGATCTGGTCAACCGTGGCCCGGATTCGCTCTCGGTCATGCGCTTCGTGCGCGACCTCGACGACCGGGCGGTCGTCGTTCTCGGAAACCACGACCTTCATCTCTTGGCGCTGGCCGCAGGCAACAGGCGGCACGCCGGCAAGGGCACCCTCGATGAGATCCTCAGCGCGCCGGACCGCGATGAGCTGCTGGACTGGCTGCGTCATCGTCCGCTCCTCCACCACGATTCCGACAAAGGCTTCACCCTGATCCATGCCGGCCTGCCGCCGCAATGGACCCTGGCGGAGGCACAGGCCTGTGCACGCGAGCTCGAAGCAGCACTCCGCGGTCCGCAGTGTCAAGCCTTCCTGCTCGAGATGTATGGCAACCAGCCTACTCGGTGGTCACCCGACCTCACGGGGATCCAGCGCCTGAGGTTCATTACCAACTGCCTGACCCGACTGCGGTTCTGCACACAGGAGGGTGCGCTCGCGCTGGCCGAGAAAGGGGACCTCGGCAGCCAGTCCCGAGGTCTCTTGCCGTGGTTCCGGGTCCCCGGCAGGCGCAGCCGACAGGAGCGGATCATCTTCGGCCATTGGTCCACACTCGGTTACCGAGCCGAGGACAATGTCTGGGCACTGGACAGCGGCTGTCTATGGGGCGGCGCACTGACGGCGATTCGGGTCCACCGGCGCGGGTCGATCACCCCGGTCCAGATCCCCTGCAGAGGCTACCTCCGGCCCGGCTCCAACTAATCTGAGCAGGAGGCGACTCGACGGAGCTCCAGGAAGGTCATCGCATAGCAGTTTCGCGCGTCAGCCGCGTGATCGACACGGCTGACCTCACGCCAGCTCGCGGGATTCCATCTCGGAAATCGGGTGTCGCCATCGACCGAGGCATGGACCTGCGTCAGATACAGGCAGTCGGCGCGCGGCAGCGCCTCGGCATAGAGTCCGGCACCGCCCACGATCAGCAGCTCGGCCACCGGACCGGCGGACGCAATCGCGGCGTCCAGCGAGCCGGCGACAACGCAGCCTTCCGGGCGAAACCCGGGGTCGTTCGAAAGCACGATATGACGGCGGCGGGGCAAAGGAGCCGGCAAGGACTCCCAGGTCCGTCGACCCATGACGATGGTCTTGTCGAGCGTCAGTCGCTTGAAGTGGGCCAGGTCCGCGGGGAGATGCCAGGGGAGGCGGTTGTCCCGCCCGATCACCCCGTTGTCGGCAACCGCGGCGACCAGGCAGAGGGTCGGCGTCTCTCGCTGAGTCGAGTCCATGGTGTTGCGGGCCTCCACCGCGGGGCGAGCTGAATCCTCCCGCCCACGATCCGGTCATCGGAACCGCCTGCACAGGAGGCCAAGCGGCGCGCCGATCTTCGCGTTGCCACGCATCCGCACATCAGCTCTCGCGACCGCTCTCATACTGCCCGAGTGCGCCGCGCAGACGCTCCCGGACGAGATCGCGGAGCCCCGCAGGCCCCACGACCTCGACATCAGGCCCATACTTGAGGACGTCCATCGTCAACTCCAGGGCATTGCTGTAGGGGATTCGAAGCTCGTAGCACCCGTCTTCCAGGAACCGGCCTTCCTGATCGCGATGCCACTCCTCGATGGACACCCAACGGGCACGCTCGGGACTGAACCTGAGCACGGCAACCTGGTCGGGGACGCCGGCAAAGATCCCGTAGGAGGAGGCAACGTGTTGCTCCAGCTCGGCGTCCTTGACCTGCGCGGCGTCTGCGGACAAAGGTCTCGCGGCCGCGATCGCGTCGAGAGCGAAGGTCCGCAGACCCTCGCGTAGATGACACCAGGCGTCGAGATACCAGTTGTCCCGATAGTAGACCAGTCGCTGGGGCGAGACCTCGCGCTCGCTATGCAGATCGCTGCCGCGATTGAAGTAACGGATCCAAAGCCGCTGGTGCTGCGCCAGCGCGCCGGCGACCGTCTGGAAGTGGCGGCCGCCGCGGCGCGCACCCATCTGGATCACCCGTACCCGCGCAGCAAGACCGTCGAACCCCGGTCGCTGCAGGTCGAGCAGCTCGCCGATCCGCTTCTGCAGCGGACGCAGGTGCTGGTCGAGCAGGCCCGGCTGCATGGTCTTGAGCAACTGCTGAACCGTCAGCAGCGCATGCAGCTCCGAGGCATTGAACCAGAGTCCGGGGAGCTCGTACATGGCGCCCTCAGCCAGGTCGTACCTGTAGCCGTTGTGCTCACGGTCGTAGACGATGGGTGCGTTCAGATAGAGACGCATGTCCTCGATGATTCGTTTGACCGTGGCGCGCGAACACTCAAGCTCCTCCTGGAGCCGCCGACGCGAGACCGGATAGCGAGCCGCCTGCAGGATGCGGTTGAGCTCGAAGATCCGGTCGAAGCGATCCACCGAAATGGTCCTACAGAGGCCTGGCGGCCGCCTTCGGAACCGCTGCCGGAGCGGACCAGAGCCGCTCGAGGTTGTAGAAGTCACGCACCTTGGGGAGCATGACGTGGACCACGACCCCGTTGAGGTCGACCAACGCCCACTCACCCTCGGCGACGCCCTCCAGACCCAGAGGAATCTCACCCGCCTCCTTCGATCGGAAGGCCAGAGTCTCCGCGATGGCCTTGACATGACGGTCCGAGGTGCCGGACGCCACGATCATGTAATCGGTGATGGCGGTCTTGCCCCGCACATCCATCACCTCGATGTCGCGGGCCTTCATGTCGGTCAGTGTATCGACGACCAGCTGTCGAAGTGTCTCAAGCTGCATGCGATCTCCTCTGCTCTTGGATGGGGTGTGCGTCGACACGCCGCACGGGGATTCTCGTCGCACCGCGATCCGCGATGACGACCAGGCCATCCCTGCCTGTGTCCGAAGAGCGACGGTGCCAACGTGGCCCATCGGATCGGTGCGCCTCCGGCTCACCGATAAAGCCGCTCCGATTCGATGATCGAGATCACCGCATCGGGCAACAGATAGCGCGGGCTCCAACCCTGCCGAACCAGCTCCCGCACCCGTGTCGCCGAAACATCGATCTGGGTGACCGCTTGAAACAGGATGCGCCCCGCAGGCGTCTCTGCCAACTCGCCTGGATCGTGGGAAATTCGTTGCGCCCAGAGCGCCCGTAGGCCCGGATCGGGTGGAACCGGCGGTCGCGGTCGCTGCATCACGATCACATGGGCCAGCTCAAGGATGTCGTGGGGACGATGCCAGCCCAGGAATCCGGCGAAGGCATCGGCGCCGATCAGCAGGCACAAAGGACGCTCTCGCCCGAGCTCGGCGCGCAGCGAGACCAGCGTGTGATAGGTGAAGGAGCCGCCCGGGCGCTCGATCTCACGGCGGTCCGCGACGAAACCGGTCTGCCCGGCGATCGCCGCCTCCAGCATGGCCAGTCGAAGCGCCGGCGGGGCAAGCGGGGGCGGACGATGGACCGCCACATTGAGCGGGATGAATCGAATCTCGTGCAAACCCAGTGACTGGATGCAATCGAGTGCCGGCCGCAGATGCCCGAAGTGGATGGGGTCGAAGGTGCCGCCAAGGATGCCGACCATGGATCAAGCGACCAGCGCCCCCGACAAGTCCGGCGGCATCAGGTGCGCACCTCCCCATCCCCGAGCACCACGAACTTCACCGAGGTCAAGCCTTCGAGCCCGACTGGGCCACGCGCATGGAATTTGTCCGTGCTGATTCCGATCTCCGCGCCCAGACCGTATTCGAATCCGTCCGCAAAACGGGTGGAGGCATTCACCATCACCGAGCTGGAGTCGACCTCGCGCAGGAAGCGTCTGGCATGGCTGTAGTCTTCCGTGACGATGGCGTCCGTGTGGGCCGATCCATGAATCGCGATATGATCGATCGCGGCATCGAGTCCCGAGACGACCCGGACGGAGAGGATCGGCCCCAGATATTCCGTATCCCAATCAGCCTCCGTGGCCGTCTTGGCCTCGGGCAGGATCTCGCGGGTACGCTGGCAGCCCCGAAGCTCCACTCCTTTCTCGCGATAGGCCGCGCCCAACCGCGGGAGGATCATTGCTGCCACCGACTCGTCAACCAAGAGGGTTTCCATCGTGTTACAGGTGCCGTAGCGCTGCGTCTTGGCGTTCAGTGCGATGGCGAACGCCTTGTCGGGATCGGCATGCGCATCGATGAAGACATGACAGATTCCGTCCAGATGCTTGATGACCGGCACGCGGGCCTCGCGGCTGATCCGCTCGATCAGGCCCTTGCCGCCGCGCGGGATAATGACGTCGACATGCTCGGGCATGGTGATCATGGCCCCCACCGCGGCACGGTCGGTGGTGGCCACGACCTGCACGCCGTCGGCAGGCAGACCGGCCTCGACCAGACCGCGTTGGATGCAGGCCGCGATCGCCTGGTTGGACTCGAACGCCTCCGAGCCACCGCGCAGGAGTGTGGCGTTGCCCGACTTGAGACAGAGTCCGGCGGCGTCCGCAGTCACATTGGGTCGCGATTCGTAGATGATCCCGACGACGCCCAGCGGCACCCGCATACGCCCCACCTGGATCCCGGAGGGACGGAAATCGAGATCACTGATCGCGCCGATCGGGTCCGGCAGGGCAGCGATCTGCCGCAGACCCTCGATCATGCTGTCGACGCGCGCCTCGGTCAGCTCCAAGCGGTCGAGAAGCGCGGCATCCAGACCCTTCGCCGCACCTCGCTCCAGGTCGACCCGGTTGGCCGAGACGATTGCGTGGCGTCGATCATTGATCTCCGACGCGATGGCCAACAAGGCGGCGTTCTTGGAACGCGTCGCGGCGCGTGCCAGATCGCGGGATGCCGCACGCGCACGCTGCCCGAGGCCTGACA
>Ga0316577_10000765_pt1 | contig 13812 bp, 9 predicted proteins | sample S5NA_FD_203073 | JGI IMG/M metagenome (GOLD analysis project Ga0316577, IMG submission 203073) | Rhizosphere microbial communities from salt marsh grasses in Alabama, United States - S5-7_050615r2r1 | ecosystem: Host-associated > Plants > Roots > Rhizosphere | place: USA: Alabama | collected... | reverse complement strand
GCGATCTCCGCTTTCGTATCGATGAATTGTTTCGTGAGGCGGTGATCGTCATTGCATTTCCTCAGCAGGATGTTCATCTCGATCTTCAAAAACCCTTAAAATTTCGAATGATTAAAGACAAAGATGTATCGGGAATCATCGAAGAAGACTAGAAGCCATCTCAAAAAACTCTTTTGGCCCAATCCGCCATAGGCGGACAAGTCTTTGTGTTGGATCCTCGTTTCAACCCCTCGGAATACTATAGTATGTGTGTCGAAGATACCGTTAGACGGGGCGGGTTGAACATCGGCCCACCTTTTTATCCCGCTGAGTTTTAGCGGGGGACCTTGAACCCTAATCTTATTTTTGAGATAGGTTCTAAAATTCGGCAAGGAGTTGGGTTGGCAGTTTAAATAGGTACACGGTTTTTTAAAAAATTATCCAATCCGCTCGTTCACATCTGTTGCGTGTGTTAACGTGGTGTGCTTTTCCGTGGAACGATATTGGCGGAGTGACTTCGTCATTTCATTGATTTAGCAGTGGGGGAGACCGCGGCTCCCGCGAGTTCTTTGCGGGAGAACGCGGAGGGGGCAGGAATGCCCCCGCTGCTAAATCAATGAAATGACCAGACACGCAGACACCTGAGTGAACGGAAGAGCGCACCACGTTAACACGAACATAGGGGTTTAAAGTAAAAACACCCGGCCCCAAAATGCACTCGAACCCTTGAACCTTTACTCTCTGGATCTAACTTTTTGCATTCTGATCCAAACTTTTACCAATTGCCGCTTCAAGACCTTTGGCATAAAATTTCTCGATGTATTCCTTGACCATTCGGCGGGCTGAGAATTTTGCTGCATTACTCTTAATGGAATTTTTCATGACGGTCACCCAGTCCAAAGGAACGCCCTCATCCGTTACGTTATAGTATATTGGAACCAATTCTTCTTCAAGGATGCGGTAAAGTTCGGCGGCATCCGCAGCATCCCGGTTACCATCGACTTCTTTGTGATCAAAAGCCCAGCCGTTTTTGCCGTTAAAGCCTTCCATCCACCAGCCGTCCATTATGCTCAGCTGGGGCACGCCGTTCAAGGCTGCTTTCATACCGCTGGTCCCGCTGGCCTCCATGGGAGGCAATGGATTGTTCAGCCACACATCCACCCCGTGAACCATGTATTGCGCCAGTTGTTCCCCGTAGTCTTCAACAAAGGCGATGCGTCCCCCGGTTTCCGGATCACGTGCGGCATTAAACACCTTTTGGATGATTTGCTTACCGGGATCGTCGGCAGGATGGGCTTTGCCGGCAAAAATGATCTGGATCGGCCGCCAGCGGTCGCTGAGAAGTTTTTTCAGGCGCTGCATATCATAAAAAAGCAGGTCAGCCCTTTTGTAGGTGGCGAAGCGACGTGCAAAACCCAGGGTTAACACTGACGGATCAAGCAGCGTTCCACCGGTTATTACGATAGACGGGCTGGCGTGATCTTCGGCCCAGCGGAGGCGTGATCGTTCCCGGATCGCATCGATGAGTTTGATTTTCAGCCAGTAATGGGTTCTCCAAAATTCTTCATCCGGAATATTGTCGATCAGCTCCCAGACAAGAGGATTGTCATGATCGGCCAGCCATTCAGGGTCCAAATGGGTATTAAAAAGACGTTGCATTCGGGGCTCAATCCAAGTAGGGATATGTACGCCGTTGGTGATGTGATTCACCGGCACCTCTGATTCGGATCGGTCCGGCCAGAGACTTTGCCACATTTTTCTGGACACTTCTCCGTGACGTTGGCTGACGCCATTGCGATAACCCGACATTCTAAGGGCAAAGGCCGTCATGTTAAATCCTGCATCGGGCAGTTCAGGGTGGATTCCCAGATGAAGAAAAGCATCGCGATCTAAGCCAAGGGTTGGCCAGTAGGAATGAAAATATTTTTCCATTAGATGAAACGGAATGACATCATGACCGGCCGGGACCGGTGTATGGGTGGTGAAAACAGTTGTATGTCGAACCTGTTCAACAGCTTGGGAATAAGTCATCCCATCCTGAATCCGATCGCTTATCCGTTCCAGGAGAGCAAAGGCAGCATGTCCTTCGTTAAGGTGCATCAAGTGATGTTTGATCCCAAGAACTTGCAAAACTTCGGCGCCGCCTATTCCGAGAACGATTTCCTGGCGCAGACGCAACTCGATGTCTCCGATGTATAGACGAGCCGAAATGCCTCTATTCCACGGATCGTTGTTCTCGATATCCGTATCCAAGAGATAAAGAGATATTCGACCGACGTTTACTTTCCAAACACCTACATAGATTGCCGGATCGATAAAGGGAACCCGAACCACGAGATGCCGGCCTTCATTATCAAACACCCTTAGAATCGGTGCGGCTTCTCTGTTGATGGGTTCATTAATATTTTCCTGCCAGCCGTCTTCGCGAATATGTTGATGAAGATATCCCTGGGGATACATAAAACCGACGGCTACCAGGGGAACACCCAGATCGCTGCATTCCTTGATATGATCTCCGGCCAGAAACCCCAAACCGCCGGCGTAAAACGGCAAGGAACGATGAAGACCGTATTCAGCACTGAAATAGGCCACGGCAAACGTGTTAGGATCACAAGGAAAATTGCTCAAAAATCGGCACGATTTATCCGAGAGATAGCTGTAAAAACGGGAAAGCACCACATCATAATGCCGTAGATAGGCGTTGTTGGCAGTGGCCGCCTCCAAAATTTTAGCCGGCATCTCTTTAAGCATTTTGTCGGGGTTGTGCCCGCTCTCTTTCCATGCCTGCCGGTCAAGCATTTTAAAGAGCATTCTTGCCGAGGGATGCCAACTCCACCAGAGATTATCCGCCAATTCCCCAAGTCCTTTCAAGCGTTCCGGAAGATTCGGGAACTCAACTGTTTCAGGGTCCATTTGGTTAATTTCCTTCCACAACACGAAAAAGCAATCATGTTTCAGGTGATAGTTCGTTGATTAACGGGTTGTTGCCCAAATCATTTTTCGCTGGCTCTGAAACATTTTTTGATAAATCTAAGGCTCGTTTCAGACGATCCCAAAACTCGCCCTTCGGGCTCAAACAGTTGGAATCGCTTTTCTTTCACTTCGCCAAGATTTATGAACAAAAAACGTTTCAATGAGCGCTCAAAAAGATTTTCGTTTGGGCAACAGCCCGTTAAGTTTTGAAGGCCTGAACTAAAAAATCAGATCTTTATTGTTTGCTTTATAGGCGGTATTTAAGATCTCCTATTAGAAGCCATCTCAAAAAAGTCTTTCTTGTCAGGGCATAGCCCGCAGGGCGACGCCTGATGGCCCAATCCGCCATAGGCGGACAAGTCTTTGTGTTGGGTCCTCGTTTCAACTCCTCGGAATACTGAAGTATGCGTGTCGAAGATCCCGTTAGACGGGGCGGATTGAACCTCGCCCCCGCCTTTTTATCCCGCCGATGTTCAGCGGGGGACCTTGAACCAAAATCCTATTTTTGAGATGGCTTCTAGCACCATCGGAATCATCGTTTTAGCCGTTGAATCATCAAATTCCGGGCCATTAGGGAAACGGAACGATAATAAAATTGTTTTTCGTGCCGAATTGGTTGGTGCGCGTTTGAGCGTTATTGGGATCATTTTCCCATTGACCATCCACTATAAAACGATATTCATACGTTCCGGGAAAAAGAAGCGTCGCCTTTTCCCACACTCCGGTTTTGGTTTTTTTCATGGGATGGACCTTTGGATTCCACTGGTTAAAATCACCCATGAGTATTACCTCTTTGGCGTCAGGTGACGTCAGGGAGAAGGTTATCTTGCGCCTTTTGGGCTTGTGCTCAGATTTTTTTGCGGTCATGGATTACCTCCTTTTTAAAAAACGTTCATGGACCACTGATATGCAGGGCCATGTAATGGCTTACAGCCATTTCTTTTTTTTGAAGAACCCGATCATGATTCCTGCAGCGACGACAATAACCCCCCAAACCATTGCATACCCCCACCGCCATTCGAGTTCCGGCATAAACTTAAAATTCATGCCGTAAATACCCGCAATAAAGGTGATGGGAATGAAAATGGTGGCGATGATGGTCAGCACTTTCATGACCTCGTTCATTTTGTTGCTCAGAGTGGACAGATAAATATCCAGCATTCCAGCCAGTATATCCCGATACGATTCAATGGTGTCGATAATTTGTACCGTATGGTCATAGACATCCCTGAAAAAGATGTGCATATGTTCCTGAATCAGAGAAGATTCACTTTTTACCAGGCTGTTAATAATTTCCCGAATCGGCCAGATTTGCTTGCGCAGATATATCATTTCTCGTTTCATCTCATGGATGCTCTCCAGGGTGTAATGGGTGGGGTTATCAAGAAGTTGGATTTCAAGATCTTCAATTCTGTCACCTATCGCTTCCAGAATGACAAAGTAGTAATCCACAATAGCATCAATGAGGGCATAGGCCAGGTAATCGCATCCTGATTTACGAATTCGGGTTTTTGGCTTACGGATTCTTTCTCTCACGGTTTTGAAAACATCGCCCTGGATTTCCTGGAAAGTCAATAGAAAATTTGATCCGAGGACCAGGCTAAACTGCTCGGAGCCCAGTTTTTTGGAATTTTTGTTGTAATGCAGCATTTTTAGAACGACAAAAATAAGATCTTCGAATTCTTCGGTTTTGGGTCGTTGCCCGGTATTTAATATGTCCTCTAAAACCAGCGGGTGGATGTTAAAATGTTGACCGATTTTTTCGATGACGTCTATTTCATGCAAGCCATCGATGTTGATCCAGGTTATCGTGGGTAAATCTTTAAGTGGAAACGCCTCTTCTATGCCGCCGATCACTCTTTCTTGCAAACTCTCCTCATCATAGTCAATGAGGGTGATTCGGGTTTCGTCTACCTTTTGTTCACCAATATAAACCAGAGATCCAGGAGATGTTCCCGCCTTTTTAAGTTGTCTTTTAATGAATCTCGACATAACGTAATTCCTTTTCCATAGAGAAAGATCAGGTCTCCTGACCTTTTATCATCTTCAGTTTTAGCTGGCGTTTATCATCATTGGCCATATAGATGGTTCTGGACGGAAAGGCAAAATCGATATCCTCGGCTTCAAACCGGCGCATGATTTCAAGGCAGGTATTTTGAAGCCATGCCTGATAATCCCAGTAATTGGGTGGATGGTACCAGACAACCACCATGATGTTGAGGCTCCAGTCATTGAAACCGTTAAAAAAGACCCGGGGTGGAAAATCTTCCTTCATCCCTTCGTGGTTTTCAAGAATCTCCCGGATGATTTGCACGGCTGTTTCAACCTTGTCAGGAGGGGTATCATAAGTGATTCCGATATTGGTGAGCCATCGGATATGAGGACGTTCACCGATGTTTTCAACAGAAGAGTTAACCAATTTATCATTGGGAATGGTCACCAGGTTGCCGGTAAGTGTTCGTATTCGGGTACTCCTGAAGCCGACGTTTTCAACGGTTCCGTCATATTTATCAAGGGTGATCCGCTGGCCTACCTGAAACGGTTTGTCGAAGAGGATCGTCAGTGTTCCGAAAAAATTTGCAATGGAATCTTTGGCAGCCAAAGCCACGGCTAGACCGCCAATACCCAGAGAGGCTAGCAAGGGCCCGATTTTCAGTCCGGTGAGATTTTGAATAACAATAATGCCGCCGATAACAACAATGAACAGCCGAAGGGTTTTTCCGACAATGGGGGCCAGCATGTCGTCAATGGTGCTTTCGGTGCTGGCTGCCCATCTTTTCAAGTACACGTCCAAAATTCCGATTAGAAGGAGCAAAAACCAGAAAAAGGCTATGGTTCCGCCAATATCCGCTGCCTTTTGCGCAATGCTGTGAACCAGATTGCTTCCATCAGGTGCTACAAAATGAATGTATAGGGGCGAAAGGGCGCCATAGATACCATAGGACCAGATAAAAAGAGACAACGGCCGGGTGAGCGCTTCAAGAAAATGTTTTCGCCATGCAACTGTTTCTTCCTCCGGCATTTTTCGAATTGTTGAATTGACCAACCATCGAATCAGTCGTTCCACCAGAACCACCAAAAAGGTCAGAAATAGACAAAAGAGTAGTTTGAGCCAGGTGATTCCGGCGAAAACTTCAACCTCGACCCATTTGCCGATTTTTAAAGAAGCCGAACGGCTGAATTTGTCGATACCCTTTCCGATTTTTTCTCCAGCTTTGTCCACGGCCTTTTCTTTTAAGGTTTGAGTTTCGTTCTTATCTGCCGGAACCGAAAGGGTATCTTTCTTATCCTTAGCTGGCTGAGAAGTCTGGGGTGGAACAAATGTCTTAAGGCCTTCCCCCTTTGCGACGGGTTTGTTTAAAGGATAACCGGATGACATTGCCCAGAAAATGAGGCTAAAGTAAAAAAAGGTTCTTAAAACTTGTGTCAATCTAAAATACATTTTTTACCTTATATAATATGGAGGTGGTTCGATATAAAAGCAGCTTAGGTAAAGTCCAAGTTGGTCTTTTTGAGTTGTACAGCAAGCCATTTACCGTCCCGCCATGGCGGGATTGAAACGAAGGTGAAATCCTGTTTTAGCCTGTTTTAGCGGGATTGCAGCGAACTTTTAATGAGTATAACCAATAATTTTTAAATGTCAATTTTTATAAGCAGAATACCCATTCCAGATTATTTGGGTTGACTGGACGAGGGGTGGAGAATAATATAGCGGTGTTTCGAGACATTATAAGTCCTGAATTTGCTTAAATATCGACAGAAGAAAGAAAGCATGACGTCAAAACTCAATTTTCAGAGAAAGTTTTCAGCATTACTGGTTTACGGCAGGCCGCCACTTGTTTTTGGGGGGATGCTTTGCGCCTTTGGGGTCATGTGGACCCGCAACCCGATGCTTTACACCCTCGGGGTGATGCTGCTTTTTATTTCCATGTGCTTTGACCTGATCGACGGATGGCTTGCCACCCGTTTTCAGCTGCACTCCACATTGGCACATCTTGCCGACAGGGTTATGGATAAGATTGTCTATTCCACCATTTTTCCGCTGGTGGCGGTGGGTGCCATGTGGCGTCTTCTTTTTACCTCGGTTGCCGGGACCAAGGCTGAATTGCTGCACAGCATTTTTGTCTTGATACTTTGTGTTACGGTTCTGACCCGAGATAATTTTGCCTATTTCATGCGTTTTTTCGCCATGCGAACAGGGCCTGAACCGGAAGTAAAAGAATTTACACGGCTCAGAACCATTGTGGCGGCTCCGGTGGGCACGCTCTTGTACGCGCATGCCTTTTTTGTAGCCGGGGGCCCGGATTTCAAGCTTTACGCATGGATTTCCTGGCTGGGGAATCTTCACCTTCGCGTTTTGTTTTTAATCGAAATCATCTTTTTGATTATAAATTTTGGATCTATCGCCGCATATTGTCGGAAATACGGGTCCTATTTCTTAGACGAAATCTGTGATGAGGATGAAAGGTTACGGCGGAACATTTTGTCTTTTTTCCCCAATACATTGACCATCATGAATGCAATGATGGGGCTATTGGCTGTTCTTTTTGCTTATCAGAATCGTTTTCGTGAGGCGTATCTCTTTTTGATCGGTGCTGCCATTTTCGATAAACTTGACGGAGCCCTGGCGCGAAAACTGGGGCTGACGGAACCTTTGCCCCACCAGGGACGGACACCTCGGATCAGCTTTGGCGGCATCCTTGACGACATCGCCGATGCCGTCAGTTTCTGCATTGTCCCGGCCTGGATGTTTTATTTATCTTTCGCAGATATATCTGATCCCGTTATTCAAAAACTTCCCATTGGCTGGGTTGCACTGCTCTATGTTTTTATGGGGATCGCCCGGCTGGTTTACTTTACCTTTGACCGAACCCCTGTCCCCGGATTTTTTAAAGGCATGCCGACACCGGCGGCAGCATTACTGGTGGCAGCCCCATTGATCATGTTCAACCAGGTCGCCGTAGAATCTTACCTATGGACCCGCCAGTGGGGTTTTTTCTGTTTTGGTCTAATGATCTTTTCAGCGATATTAATGAATTTTTATCCCATTCGCTATCTGCATCTCGGCCGTTTTATGGACAAGCATTTTTGGTTTGGCCGCTTGAATATGATATTGCTGATTATTTCCATATTTACACCCTACTTGGGATATGTAGCGTTAACCTATATGTTTCTTTATGTCCTTTCACCTTTAGCAACCCAACGCATCCTGCGGAAACAAAAATAGACAGGCTGTTGTAATTATAAGTTTTTACGAAAACATAAAATACTGAGGAGATTATGGAGTTTATTTTTGCTTTTCTGGAAAACATATCCAAGACAACCGGTATAGAGGCTGTATATATTCATCTGATATTCAAGACTCTGGGCACTATTGTCTGCACCTATATCACTTGGATAATTGCAAAACGTCTTCTGACGTCTTTTGAGAAAAAGACCCAAACAAACAATTTTCTTAAAATCAATATCGAAGTTTTCAGCGTTTTCCAAAAGGCGCTTTTCTACGGTCTGATACTTATCAGCGGTACCTATCTTATCAGACTTTTCGATGTTTTGTTTTTGGAAAAAATCTTTCGCGCAATTTTGATCATACTCCTGGCATCCCCAGCCAAAGATTTTTTGTTAATCCTGCTGGGATACTTTGAAAAAAATATCATCGACAAAACAAAAACCAAGGTCGACGATATCATTTTCGACCTCGTCAATAGATTTTCCGGAGCCATCATTTATGCAACTGCTGTTGTTCTGGCGTTGGATGTTTTGGGTATCAATGTCATGCCGTTTATTGCAGGTGCCGGCGTAGCCGGTATTGCCATAGGTTTTGCCGCCAAAGACACCTTGTCCAACCTTATTGCCGGTGTGCTGCTGATTATCGATCGACCCTTTGAAGTGGGAGACCGCATTGAAGTGTGGAGTGCGCCGGCAGGAAGTGCTTCCTGGGGAGATGTCATCGATATCGGTCTGAGGGCTACTAAAATCAAGACGACGGATAATATTGTGATCATTATTCCCAATAATGAAATCATGATGCGAGATATCGTCAACTACACCATTATTTCAACAAAAATCAGAGTTCGAATTAACGTTGGAATCGCATATGATGCGGATATTGAAAAAGCAAAGGAGATCATCATAGATGTGGCAAAATCCGTGGACTGGATTTCAAAAACACCGGCGCCAAAAGTTGTTGTGAGAAATTTCGGAGAATCCTCGGTGGATCTTCAGCTCAGGGTATGGATTGATGATGCCCGAAAACGTATGGATACCATTTCCCATGTCACCGACAAAATCAAAACAGCGTTTGATCAACAGGGTGTTGAGATCCCTTATCCAAAAAGGGACATTACCATCACACAGCGGCCGGTATCGAAATTAGAACCCTAACTGACCGTAAGAATCTGAGATATAAGAAATCTCAGGATTCACTTCCACTAATTATCATGAAGCCCTGTCCGGCGTTACCTTATCAGATCTTATTCAAGTGAATTTTCTATACTACCCTGCCGATAATCTTTCATCACTCATATCGAGTAAAAGCGCATCCATGTTATGGGGTTGTTTTAAAATATGGGTGAGAAACTTGAGCAATAATTTATAAAATTTCTTGATTTAGAATTATATCCAAGTTATTAATTTAAGTTTAATATATTAATTTATCAGCAACGCCAATACAGATGACATTGGATCTTTAATTTTTTCTTATGAAACTCACAATACACGAAGTCGCCCAATGCCTTCGTCTTCCGGTGAGCACCGTGGAGCGATGGATTCGCCAGGGCAGGATACCCATACAGAAAGCCGGAGATGATTATCTGTTTAATGAATCGACTCTGGAAAAATGGGCTTCGATATATAAGCTTCCGTTTTCACTGCCTGAAAAAGTGAATACGGAACCACAGCAGGCAAAAATGGAAAATCTTCTACCTGCAATGAAACGGGGTGGTGTTTTATATGATATAAAGGGAAATGATGTTGAAACCGTGTTGAAAAATGCTGTTGAAAACATCCATTATTTATCCAACAATATTAAAGAACCAATTTATTCGAGTTTGCTTGAAAGGGAACATTTGACATCAACAGGTATTGGTAAGGGGGTGGCCATTCCCCATCCTCACGATCCTTTGGAAGATACGATAAAAAACTCTATAATATCCACATGTTTTCTTCACAAATCCATTGATTTCAAAGCTGTTGACGGCAGGCCGGTGTTTGTTATGTTCATCCTTTTAAGTGCGTCAACAAAAATCCATCTTCATTTTCTGTCAAGGCTTTCTTTTTGTATCCGTGAGAGCACATTTGTGGAATTTTTAAAAACAACTCCCGATTCGGCAGCATTTTATTCAGGCATTGTCGATTTTGAAAACCGACTTATGAAAGGAGAACATTTTTAGATATTGAGAAAATTGCGCATTTTAACATCATGGCGCGTTCCTGGAAACTGGCCTATCTTCCGATTTGATGATCGACTCCTGCTCATATTGATGGCCGCCATCGTGGGCAATTTTTCCGGTTTGGCTTCGGTGGTGCTCAATCGTAGCCTTGTGATGATGTCCGAGTGGCTTCATCATTACCGTCATTATTGGTGGGTATTTGTTCTTCCTGCCGTCGGTGCGGCTCTTTCATCTTTGTTTCTGGAAAAAATTGTTAAAGAAGGCGCCGGACACGGTGTCCCGGAAGTGATTTACAGCGTATCCCGATACGGGGGGCTTTTGAGATTTCGCTCAAGCTTTTCCAGGCTGATATCGAGTTGTCTTACTATCGGGAGCGGCGGGTCTGCCGGTCCCGAGGCACCTGTTGTAATCAGCGGAGCGGCCATTGGTTCAGCCATTGCCAAGTATTTTTCCCTGAACGACCGGCAGCGTGTGACCCTGGTGGGTTGCGGCGCCGCGGGTGCCATATCTTCCATCTTCAATGCCCCTATTGCGGGAATGGTTTTTGCCGTTGAAGTTATCGTGGGTGAATGGAAATCTGTCAATATTGTCCCCATAGCCATTGCTTCGGTCGCCGGTACAGAGATCAGTCGTATCATGCAAGGGAACCAGATCCCGTTTAGCCATCACATTTTCAATATCAACCTACAGAATATTTTTGCTTCTATCGGATTAGCCGCCCTGTCTGCAGCGGCCACTGTTCTTCTAACGCGCATGCTCAGATCCATGCATACCGTATCACACAAAGTCCCGTTTCCGATATGGATCCGTGCCGCTATAGGCGGATGCGCAGTGGGTGTCATTGGCCTTTTTCTTCCTGATATACTGGGGGAAGGGTACCATACGGTCAAAGTTTTGATCGAAGGGCAATACGGCCAGGTGCTCGCCATTGTAGCACTTGCGTCATTTGCCAAAATTGCCGCCACTGCTTTGACCCTGGGCTGGGGAGGTTCCGGCGGCATATTCGCACCATGTCTGGTTATCGGGAGCCTTATCGGGGTGACGTATCATCACCTTCTTGTAATATTCTGGCCGTCCGCATCATTGGTCAACGAAGGGTATTACGCACTTCTGGGGATGGCGGGGCTGATCAGCGGCATGTTGCAGGCGCCGTTAACCGGGATTTTTCTCATCATCGAGATTACCGGCGGATGGGAAGTCATTCTCCCTTTGATTATTGTGTCTGCGGTGACGACCACGCTTTGTCACTATTTTGAACCGGCCTCCTATTATTTGAAGGATCTTGTGGAACACGGACATTTGTTGCGACCCGGCACCGATGCCCGGGTGTTGTCGGACCTGAATGTAACGGAACTTATTGAAAAGGATTGTATTGCTGTCAAGCAGAGTATGCTTTTGAGAGATTTTATCGATATTATTAAAAAATCTCACCGGAACTATTTCCCGGTGGAAGACGACAAAAACGGTGATTTTCTGGGAATGATCCATCTGGATGATATTCGGCCATACCTGTTTGACCCGGTGATGTATGACGCTGTTTTTCTGGGACAGATCATGAATACCCAGGTCGATGTGGTTCATGCGGATGATGATGTGTTAGACGTTGTTCGTAAAATGGATATGAAAGGCTTGTATTCCATGCCGGTTGTGGTAAACAATAGATTTATCGGACTTATTTCCAAAGCGACTATCTTGGATCAATATCGTAAGGAGTTGATGGTGCAGAGCAGTCACTAGATGTGATGAAAAAAAATTTGTGTCATCTCCCGATATTGTTAATTAGGGAAAAATAAGTTGGCCATCTCACAAACCGAGCAGGTGTCATCACAAAGGATTCAAGGGGCCGAGGATTCAAGGATTCGAGTGAAAGGGCTTTAAAAACAAATCTTTAAATATAACACCTTGAACCTTGGAGTCGTTTTTTTATAAAAACATATTTTCGGAAAAATCGAGGAATAAGGACAGAAAAAACGCCCATGTAACGTCATTACTCCGCGCTGTATGCTCTGCAAGCAAAAATCTGAATCATAGCGCTTATAATCACTGGACCTCAGGAACCCTCAAATCCTCGAATCCTTTTTCCCAAGTACATTGGAGAAGAACCCAGAAGATAAAAGGAGAACCAAATGGAAAACCGGCTGCTTCATATTTTTAGAAATAATCCCTTTGGGAGAGAAACGCTTCTTCAATCGAGTTATTTTTGTAAGAAGGTCGGAGCCTCTATTGTTATATATATTCCCAAGACCACAAAATTTTTAATGTATTTCGACAACGATGTGGTCCAGGTTGATCTTGACAAATCTTACCTCTCGTCTCCGGAATCCGCTGTTAAACATGCTACAGAGCTCGTAGAACAGGCAGGAATGAATGCACTGTTTTTTGAGCCAAAACATTATACGGCCTCGACGCTGCCGGACATACACACAAACTTTGATTATATGTGCGTTCCCAGAAGCGTCAGCGATATGTCTTCAAAAATTGGTCTCGGATACATCGGTCCTCGGGTGAGGCGGATTGTAAAGTCCGCCAGATTTCCGGTGTTAATCACGAGCCCTGTCTTTAAACCCTGGAATAGCATCGTGGTATTTTTCGGCGGATCGGTCAATGCGGTCAAAGCGCTCCGGTTGGGATTTCAAGTGGCGAGGGCTTCCGGCATGTCCATGGATGTTTATACTCAGACAGGCAAGTACTGTGAAGAAGATTGCATAAATGTGATTAAAGAAAGGAATCTTGAAAGAGAAAAGGATCTTTATATCAACAAGTGGCATTTTTTTGAGGACAATAAATTTGAAGACATTCTCTACGAGGTTCCCCATGATTCCCTAGTAATTCTGGGTGCTTACGGTCATGGCGTCATCAAGGATATTTTGTTTGGAAGCAAGTTGGAGATGATACAGTCAACGATTTCCAACAACCTGCTGATTGCAGGACCTAATTATGCAACAACTCTTTAATTAATCCCTTAAGCCTTCAGCTAATTTGAAGGTCCCAGCTTTGCTATGCTGGTATGTACTTTTTTGTATTCACCGCCCATTCGCTTCGCTCATTAGAGACATTCACCCTGTTAAATCCTCCTCTGGAGGGCTGCTGAAAGCAGCATTTAACAGGGCAAGGAGAACGCAGAGAATAATAATTTTTCATTACCGTTGACCCCGCTTATAGCGGGGCAGGGACGTCGGTAATGGAAAAATACTCAGTAGCTTAAGCTGCGGAAATGACAAAAAGCATAAACTCTTTGGTTACAAGGTGCAATTACGGGCATTTTATAACCCGAAGGGTTGAATCGTTTTGCTTGTCGGGCGTCCCCGCCCTGTGGAATGCGAAGCCTATTCCTCCGGGGTCAGCGAAAAGCAAAAAAAACCAAAAGCTCTGCGTCCTCTGTGCCTCTGCGGTGAATCAATTTTTATAAAGACCCTTTCAGGGTTAACATCATGCCACCCTTTTTAGGGGTGGTTATTGACTCATGATA
>Ga0316577_10000764_pt1 | contig 13821 bp, 9 predicted proteins | sample S5NA_FD_203073 | JGI IMG/M metagenome (GOLD analysis project Ga0316577, IMG submission 203073) | Rhizosphere microbial communities from salt marsh grasses in Alabama, United States - S5-7_050615r2r1 | ecosystem: Host-associated > Plants > Roots > Rhizosphere | place: USA: Alabama | collected... | reverse complement strand
GTTTCCCTTCGGCACCTTCAGCCTATCTCCTGGCGAGGCCGTACAGGCGCGCACCTATCTCCATTTCCCGATCAACGCGCTGCCACTGGGCACCGAGGTCAAGCGGGCCACGCTGTATGTGTACGTTGACAGCATATCGGGCTCGGGTGAGGCGACCTTTGGCGTGTATCGCGTTCTTGCCCCATGGAGCGAGACCGGCTGGGGTGGCACTCCGGCCACTTGGCCTTCTCTCCTCTCCTCGCCTATCGCTATCACGGAGGTCGGCTTCGAAGAAGAGGCCGTTCTTCCAGCGGCTCCCTCCGTGCCCAAGCTGGCCTCTGTAATGGTCCAGGATTCGCCGCTGCAGACGCCCACGGAGCCTTCATCTGTGCTGCCGACAGCGACCTTGCCCACGGCAAGCGCGACTCCTACGTCAACTTCGACTCCGACTCGCACACCCGGGTCCACGGGGACGCCTGCGCCTGGCTCAACATCCACACCTACGACTTCGGCGCCATCGCCTACCTCTCCTGCATCTGGGGGGAGCGTGGAGCTCGAACCGATTGAAGGGCGCTGGCTCATGTGGGACGTCACTGCGCTTCTGCGAGCCTGGCTGGCAGAGGAGGTGGTTGATCATGGCCTGGCCCTGGCTGCTGCATTCGATTCTGCGGGGCCAGAGTCAGCGGGCAACTTGCTCCTGGCGCGCCAGCTCACCGTCGATGACCCCAACACGATGCCTTACATCGTCGCCGATATCCTCATACACCCGGTTACGCCCACGCCGACACCTACGTCTATACCGATCCTTCCGATCGCCGGCCGCTCTGGAGGTTGGGGCGGCACGCTCGTGTTGCTCGCCGGAGCAGTGCTGCTGGTGCTTGGTCTGGTGCTGGCTGTGCGACGCGCGAGGCTGGATCGGTGAATCTCCCCGGCGCAAAGCGCCGGGAGCTTCCTAAGGGAAAAGCCCGAGCGAGCTTTGCTGGGCCTGCTACAACACCCACTGCAAGCGATTGCCAACCGCGAAGCGGTTGGACGCTTTCGGGCTTTTCCCCGTGATCGAGTCGCAAGCGCTTTAGGCGTTGGGGCACCGGATTGACATCGCTCCGGCTTGTTTCGCCTGCATTCAGGGCAACGCTCTAAAGTTCGGCGTCGAAAAATCCCTCAGGCTATTGACAAAAGCAAAATTTTGCGGTAAAATGATATCGGTTTCTGAAACCGGTTTCTGGAACCGGTAACAGAAATAGGTTTCCACTTCGACCTGGGGGACATATGCCACGTACAACAATAGCAGATGTTGCTCGTGTCGCAGGTGTTTCCAAAGCCACCGTCAGTCGGGTGCTTGCTGGTCAAACCAAGTACGTGCGCAAAGAGACACGCCAACGCGTCTTGGATGCCATCACCGAGCTCGAATACCACCCCAGCAATGCCGCGCGCAGTCTCAAGTCCAAACGCAGCTTTACTCTAGGAATAGTCGGCTACGGTTTAGAGTACTTTGGTCCCTCCTGCACACTTTCTGGCGTCGAGCAAGAGGCCAGCACGTTAGGTTATACTGTTCTCTTACACTTGATCCGCCAGCCTGAGACAAATAGCGTCGATCAGCTTTTGAGAAAGATGCAATCCCGTTATGTCGATGGCATCATCTGGGCTGTGCCCGAAATCGGCAACAACCATGCCTGGCTCAAGAACAAGACTCCCAGACTTTCTGTGCCCATCGTCTTTCTCAGTATGGAACCGCAAACAGATCTGTTTGTCGTCTCGGTGGACAACTATAGTGGTGGGCTGCTGGCGACGAGGCACCTGATTACCCAAGGATGTCGGAACATCGGGCTGATAACCGGCCCGATGGACTGGTGGGAAGCACGCCAACGCAAGCTCGCCTGGCGAGAAGCGCTTGAAAGCGTGGGCTTGCCTAGACAGGACAGCTTCATCGCCGAAGGAAATTGGTCGGCTAACAGCGGAGAGAGCGGTTTGACCCAGCTTTTGACAAAGCATCCAGAGATCGATGGTGTGTTTGTCTGCAACGATCGGATGGCCTTGGGCACCCTGAGGGCGGCACGGCGGTTGGGACGACGGGTGCCGGAGGATTTGGCCATAGTCGGTTTTGACGATACCCCGGACGCGGCCTATTATTGCCCGCCGCTAACTACCGTGCGGCAGGATATGGTCGAGCTAGGGCGTCGCGCTGTGAGAGAGCTTGGCAAAGTAATCGAGGCGAGCCGGGGCAGTGAGCCATTCTCTCCTGAGACGATTATACTCCAACCAGAGTTGGCTGTGCGAGAGAGCTCACGCTTGGTAGTTGCGGGGTAAACGCCGCGTTCAAAAACAAGTTCGTACTTTTTGAGCGAAATCATCCTGGACAACGAGAGCACCATTCAAGTTGTTTTTGAACGCTCACTAACGTCGAATTGCAGCATCGTACTTTGCGTGCGATAGCACTTTCACCAGTCTGTGTGTGTCAGATGTACCTGAATAAACAGATAGCAAAATGACGAGTGGACTGTGGAGCGCCTTTTTGCCACATTTCTGAGGGCTTGGACCACCCTTAGAAATCCCGTATTCTTGTCCTCCTCTTCTCCCACCCCCCTTCCAAAGTGAAAGCAGGGCAGGGGGGTGGGACAAAAATGCTCTCCGCGATTAACGAGCTGCTATCTGGCCCAAGTCTGGCACATGGGGTTTTCGAACTTGTCACATTTCGCTCAAGGAGGCGAGGCAGAATGCATAAAACGACGTTGGGAGTCATTGTTGGTAATCGTGGGTTTTTCCCTGATCATCTCTGCGAGACTGGCAGGGCGGATATCCTGCGCGTGTTGGAGGAAGAAGGGATCGGCGCGGTGATCGTCGGGCCAGAGGATACGGCCTTCGGCTCGGTGGAGACGCTGGAGGAGGCCAGGAAATGTGCGGCGCTGTTCAAGGCGCACGCTGACGAGATCGACGGTATTTTGGTCACGCTGCCAAACTTTGGAGAGGAGCGGGGTATCGCCGACGCAGTGCGTCTTTCCGGGCTGGATGTGCCAGTGCTGGTGCAGGCCACTCCAGACGAGGCGGGCAAGATGACCATTGCCAACCGGAGGGATAGCTTCTGCGGCAAGATGTCCGCATGCAACAACTTGAGACAGTACGGCGTCTCTTACACGCTCACCACACTGCACACGGTGGCGCCGGATTCGGAGAGCTTTCGCCAGGACCTGCGCCGGTTCGCTGCGACCTGTCGGGTGGTGCGTGGGTTGCGTAATGCGCGGATCGGCGTCTTGGGCGCGCGGCCGGCGGCTTTTATCACCGTGCGCTATAGTGAAAAGCTGCTGGAAAAGGCGGGCATTAGCATAGAGAGTCTGGACCTCTCCGAGGCGTTCGGACGCGTGGATAAGCTGAGCGACGATGACGCCAGGGTGAAGGCCAAGATTGACGAGATCAAGGCCTACACGCCCACCGCAGGTGTCCCGGGCGACGCATTGATCAAGATGGCCAAGTTTGCCCTGGTGATGGAGGACTGGATTGCAGAGCAGGACCTGGCGGCCACTGCGGTGCAGTGTTGGACGTCGATGGAAGAGTTCTTTGGCGTCGTACCGTGCACGGTGATGAGCATGCTCAGCAACGTGCTCAAGCCCTCTGCCTGCGAGACGGATATCACCGGTGCGGTGGGGATGCTGGCGATGGCGCTGGCCTCGGGGAAGGCCAGTGCGCTGCTGGATTGGAATAACAACTATGGCGGGGATCCGGACAAGGGTGTCATCTTTCACTGTAGCAACCTGCCCAAGGCGTTCTTTGCCGATATTAATATGGACTATCAGGAGATCATCGCCGGATCGGTCGGTAAGGAAAACACCTACGGTACCGTGGTGGGACGCATCAAGCCCGGGCCGTTTACCTACTGTCGCGTCTCTACCGACGACGAACGGGGCGTCATTCGCGCCTACCTGGGCGAGGGCCAGGTGACTGCCGACCCGCTGGAGACTTTTGGCGGCTATGGTGTGATCGAGATCCCGGGTTTCCAAAAGCTATTGCACCACATCTGCGAAAACGGCTACGAGCATCACGTGGCGGCTAACCTGTCCCAATGTGCGGCGGCAGTGAACGAGGCGCTGGGCAAGTACTTGGGATGGGATGTTTATTATCATCGGGGATAGCGATAATACGGAGGAGTCTTCTATGAGCAAGAAAAAGTACACCATCGGCGTGGACTATGGCACTGAATCGGGGCGGGCAGTGCTGGTGGATGTGGCTACCGGTGAAGAGGTCGCCACTGCCGTCCATCCCTACGGCGACGGTGTGATCGACGAGCACCTGCCCGGCAGCGACAAGCCTCTGCCCCCCGATTTCGCTTTGCAAAATCCGCAGGACTATATCAAGGTGCTCAAGGAGACCATTCCCGCCGTGCTGCGCGAAAGCGGCGTCGATGCGGAGGACGTCATCGGCATCGGCACCGACTTTACCGCCTGCACGATGTTGCCCATCGATGAGGCGGGCACGCCACTGTGTATGAATCCGGAGCTGCGGGATAACCCCTATGCCTGGGTAAAGATCTGGAAGCACCACGCGGCCCAGCCAGAGGCCAACCAGTTAAACGAGATCGCCCGCCAGCGGGACGAGGCGTGGCTCGGTCTCTACGGCGGCAAGATTTCCTCCGAGTGGCTCTTTCCCAAGATTTGGGAGACACTGAACAAGGCTCCCGTGGTATTTGGGGCGGCAGATCGTTACATAGAGGCCGCGGATTGGATCGTTCTTCAGCTCACGGGCGAGGAAAAGCGCAATTCCTGCACCGCCGGGTACAAGGCCATCTGGAACAAGCAGAAGGGGTATCCCAGCGATGATTTCTTTGCCTCGCTCGATCCTCGCTTGCGAAATGTTGTGGACGAAAAGCTCTCACGCAGTATCTACCCACTCGGTGATCGGGTCGGCGGTCTGACAGAAGAGATGGCCGCACTGACCGGGTTAAAGCCCGGCATCGCCGTGCCGGTGGGCAATGTGGATGCTCACGTCGCCGTGCCGGCCTCCACGGTCGTCGAGCCAGGGCGCTTGGTGGCCATCATGGGCACCTCGACCTGCATCATGGTGTTGGGCGATGAGGAGCGCGTCGTCGAGGGGATGTGCGGCGTGGTGGAAGATGGCATCATCCCCGGCTTTTTCGGCTACGAGGCAGGGCAGTCCTGCGTGGGCGACCATTTCGCCTGGTTCGTCGATAATTGCGTGCCCCCGGCGTATCACGACGAGGCCAAGCGCCGCGGACTGAACGCGCACCAGCTACTGGAGGAAAAGGCCACGCAGCAAAAGCCGGGCGAGCACGGGCTGGTGGCGTTGGACTGGTGGAACGGCAATCGCTCTATCCTGGTAGATGTGGACTTGACCGGCTTGTTGATCGGAGCGACGTTGTCCACCAAGCCAGAGGATATCTACCGGGCGCTGATCGAGGCCACGGCCTACGGTGCGCGCGTCATTATCGAGGCGTTTGATAAAAACGGCGTTGCGGTAAACGAGATCGTCGCCTGCGGCGGGCTGCCGGGGCGCAACAAACTGCTGATGCAGATCTATGCCGACGTGACGGGGCGGGAGCTCAAGGTCGCTGGCACCGAGCAGTCGGGCGCTTTTGGCTCGGCGATGTTCGCCGCAGTGGCGGCAGGCCAGATGGCGGGAGGATACGACACCATCTTTGAGGCGACGAAAAAGATGGCCAGTCTGAAGGACGTTGTCTACAAACCTCACCCGGCCCGTAAGGCGATCTATGATCAGCTTTATGCCGAGTATCTTAAACTGCACGATCACTTTGGCCGCGGGCCAAACGACGTGATGAAGCGCTTGAAGGCGCTCAAACAGCAGGTGTTGGCAGGAAGCTAAGCAGATGCTAGAGCAGCTTAAGGAAGAACTGTATCGCTTGCATCTTGAGCTACCCAATAACGATCTGGTCAAGTGGACGGGTGGCAATGTCAGCGCCAGAGACCCGGAGACGGGTCTGGTGGTGATCAAGCCCAGCGGGGTGCGGTATGAGGCCCTGCGCCCGGAGGATCACGTCGTAGTGAATTTGGACGGCGAGGCGGTCGAGGGTGAACTCAAGCCTTCCTCCGATACAGCCAGTCACCTTTACATCTATCGCCACAGGAAAGACGTCAATGGGGTGGTGCATACGCACTCTCCCTACGCCACGGCCTTTGCCGCGGTGGGCAAGCCTATTCCCTGCTGCCTGACCGCCATCGCTGACGAGTTCGGCGGGCCGATCCCGTGTGCGGACTTTGCCCTGATCGGGAGCGAGGCCATTGGCAAGCAGGTGATCCAGCACATTGGTTCATCTAAGGCGGTGTTGCTGAAGCAGCACGGTGTGTTTACCATCGGGGATACAGCCACAGCCGCGGTTAAAGCTGCAGTGATGGTAGAAGACATAGCGAAGGCTGTATGGCTGGCGCTCCAAATCGGGGAGGTGGTGGATATAGATCAAGAATCAATTGAAAAGTTACACGATCGTTACATGAACGTTTATGGCCAGTGAAATGACCTGGTACAATCAATCGGGGAGACGGCCCAGTGGCTATCAAAGCTGCGGTGATGGTAGAGGATGTAGCAAAGCCCGTGTGGCCGGCGCTCCAAATCAGGGAGGTGATGCCAAGAGACTCAGAATCAATCAAGAAGCTACACAATCGCTACACGCACGTTTACGGCCAGTGAAATGACCTGGCCCATCAACCGGGGTAAGTGTTTGTTCAGGGAACTGGCATTTCATCCCGGAAGAATGCTTGTAGTCCAAAGCTAAGTACGAATTTCAAACCTTTAAGGAGGATCGAAATGAAGTCACGAGTTCTGTACGCAGTTGTGCTCTTGGGGCTAGTCCTGGGATTGGCGGCCTGCCAATGTGGCGGAACGCCCGCCGTCGAGCCCACCAAGGAAGCGGCCGTGGAGGCTACCGAAGCGCCCTTTGGCGCAGCGGACTGCGCGCCCAATTGTACCTATGCAGACATGACACTGTGCTACCCTCAGCTCGGCGCCGAAAGTGACTGGCGCACGGCCAATACAGCCTCATTCAAGGAGACTGCTGAGGATCTGGGTTTCAAGTTGGTATTCTCGGATGCGCAGCAGAAGCAGGAGAACCAGATCTCGGCTATGCGTGCCTGCATCCAGCAGCAAGTGGATGTGATCGCTCTGCCCCCTGTGGTTGAGGATGGTTTTGAGCAGGTTCTCACTGAAGCCAAGAATGCCGGAATTCCCGTCATCATCGTGGACCGCAGCGTGAGCGCTGACCCTGACTTGTATGCCTCTCACATTGGTTCCGATATGGTGTTGGAAGGCGAGCGGGCTGCTGAAGAATTCAACAAGCTGATGCCCGACGGCGGCGCCGTTCTTGAGTTGTCTGGGACCACGGGCTCTGGCGCGGCGGTCGGCCGGGCTAAGGGTTTCCGCAATAAACTCAACGACAACATCGAGATTCTGGACTCGCAGACCGGCAACTTTACCCGTGCCGAAGCCAAGCCCGTGATGGAAGCCTTCCTGAAGAAATACGAAGCGGGTGTGGATTTCCAGGGCATCTTCATTCACAATGACGATATGGGCATCGGCGCCATCGAGTCCCTGAAGGCGGCGGGTGTCCAACCCGGCGATCTCGTGATCGTGTCTGTGGATGGCACACGCGGCGGTTTCCAGGCCATGGTGGACGGCTGGTTCCAGGCAGACGTCGAATGCAACCCCCTGCTTGGTCCGCAGGTCGCTGAGATGGCTTTGAAGCTCATGAATGGCGAGTCGATTGATCGGGAAGTCCTCACCAATGAAACCGTGTACTATCCCGACAATGCTGAAGAACTACTGCCGACTCGCAAGTACTAAGCCATTCTTGTCGCGCTGAGATTTCCGGGAATCGCGCAAGATTAAGCTGAAAAGAGAAAGGGAGTGTCTAAGACAGTAGGTTTGTGATTTCAACTTGGTATCCCGTATCCAGGGGATTCACGACTTGATTCTGGACCAAACCTGCGACTTTAGACACTCCCCTTTTCAAACCTTGCTAGACTTGCATATCAATCTATGCTATAATTTTTGTGCTAAAGCCTGTATTCCAACCACAAATGTGAACAAGTCCAGTCAAAATAAAAGGCAGGTCATGACTTATGGTAGAGATTCAGAACCTTCTAAGTATGAAAGGAATCACAAAATCCTTCCCTGGCGTCATCGCTCTGGATGGTGTTGACTTCTCTCTGTATAGGGGGGAGGTTCACAGCTTGGTGGGTGAGAATGGGGCTGGAAAATCCACCTTAATCAAAGTGCTGACCGGAGTGGAACACCATGAGGCAGGCTCGATTGAACTGGAGGGTGAACTCGTTCAAGTACGATCTCCTCACCACTCTCAGGAACTGGGCATCAGTACGGTTTATCAAGAGGTCAATCTGTGCACGAACATTTCCGTCGCCGAAAATATCGTGCTGGGTCACGAGCCGCATCGTTTCGGCAGTATTGATTGGCGCGAGATGAATCGATTAGCCAGTCAGGCACTGAAAAGACTGGAGATTGATATTGATGTGTCCCGCCCGTTAAGCAACTATTCACTTGCCATCCAACAAATGGTGGCCATTGCACGCTCGCTTGAATTTACCTCCGCTAAAATTCTGATCCTCGATGAACCCACATCCAGCCTGGCCGTCCAGGAAACCAACCTGCTCTTTGAAGTAATGCGGAAATTAAAAGACGAAGGCATAGGCATTATCTTTATCACCCATTTCCTGGATCAGGTTTACCGGATTTCCGATCGGATTACGGTGCTCCGCAATGGTAATCTGGTGGGCACTTATGAAGCTGCGTCTATCCCGCTCGTTGAATTGATTGCCAAAATGCTCGGACGCAGCATAACCGATCTGGATGCGGTGATAAAATCCAAAGTCGAGCACGAACAAAAGGAAAGTGGAGAGCGTGTGCTCGAGGCAAAAGGATTGGGTCGCACTGGGTCGCTTGCGCCGCTAGATTTGGAGCTAGTGGCCAGCGAGGTACTTGGACTGGCTGGTCTGTTGGGATCGGGCCGGACGGAAGTGGTGAACCTGCTCTTTGGGATCGACAAGCCGGATAGCGGTTCGCTCACGCTGAAAGGTAAAGAGATCGAAAAATTTTCGCCTCTAGAATCCCTCAACAATGGGCTCGCCTTGTGTCCCGAGGACCGTAAGGAGGAAGGAATCGTCGGGGATTTGACGATTCGCGAAAACATTATCCTGGCTTTGCAGGCGCGCTATGGCTGGTTCAGATTCTTGCGCGCCGAGAAACAAAATGAAATTGCCCAGAACTATATCAAGCTTTTGGGAATCGTCACCCCATCCCCGGAGCAATTGGCTAAGAATTTGAGCGGCGGGAATCAGCAAAAGCTCATCCTGGCTCGCTGGCTCGCCACCAATCCGCAGGTATTGATCCTGGATGAGCCTACGCGAGGCATTGACGTGGGAGCGAAAGCCGAGATTCAAAAACTGGTGCTGGATCTGGCCGATGAGGGCAAGTCTTGTATCTTTATTTCCTCAGAGTTGGAAGAGGTCCTCCGCATCAGCGACCGCGTCGTCGTGATGCGTGACCACAAGAAAGCCGCCGAATACTCGGGCGGTGTGGACGATCAGACCATTATACAGACTATGGCAGGTAACCTATGAAAAAGTCTTTATTCACTCGAATTCGCGAAAGCCGATTGTTCTTGCCTCTCGGGGCGTTGGTGTTGATCTTGGCTTTTGATGCGGTGTATGCCCCGGGATTCTTCAAGCTGGGCATCATAGAGGATCCCGTATACGGGAACCGGCTATACGGGAATCTGATTGACGTACTCAATGATGGCGCTCCCTTGGCGTTAGTAGCCATTGGAATGACGCTGGTCATTGCCACCGGAGGGATTGATCTTTCGGTGGGCGCGGTGATCGCCATTTCCGGGGCCATGGGCGCGGTGCTGATTAATCCAGTTCTGGGCCAAGAACTCCAACTTAACGTTGAAGCGGCCAAGAATGCCACGAATACCCCCTTGCCCCTCATCATTCTGGCCAATCTGGCGGCGGGCACCCTGTGTGGTCTGTGGAATGGGTTCTTGGTTACGAAGGCTAGAATCCGGCCCATCGTGGCCACCCTGGTCCTGATGGTGGCCGGTCGTGGAATTGCCCAACTCATCACGAATGGGCAGATCATGACCATTTATTACACCCCCTACTTTTGGTTTGGAAACGGGTTCATCTTTGGGCTACCTGTTTCAATTTATATCGTGCTAGCGGTTGCCATATTGGCTTGGGTGTTGGTACGCAAGACCTCAATCGGGCTGTTCCTCGAATCAGTTGGGACCAATGCAAAAGCGTCCTATTACAGCGGCATTAATGAGCAAAACGTCAAGCTGTTCGCCTATACCTTCTGCGGCCTTTGCGGCGCCATCGCTGGCTTGATCCTCAGTTCCTACGTTCATAGCGCAGATGCCAACAACATCGGCCTGAACTATGAATTGGATGCCATCTTGGCCGTCGTGATGGGTGGAACGGCATTGACTGGCGGGCGGTTTTCCATATTCGCCAGTATAGTTGGCGCGATGGTCATTTGGACCTTCACTCTGACGGTGTATACCCTGGGAGTGCCGGCGAATGCGCTGTTGGCGGCTAAAGCTATGTTGGTCATGTTAGTGATTCTCCTCTATTCGGAGTACTTCCGTCGCTTTTTGAATAGACTTTCCGAGCGGAGAGCAGTCCAACCTGAAGAGCAAAAGGGAGGCGAACGTGGCACAGCGAATTAAATTCTTCCTGCTGGGTTATGGTCCCCTGCTGACGACCATAGCGGTATTCATCCTGGCTTTTCTCATTGGCGGCTGGTTGTATCCTGCCATGCAAAGCCCACAGGTGTTTTTCAATCTGTTTACTAACGGGGCCAGCCTGTTGCTGATTTCCATTGGAGAGACTCTCGTGATCCTGACCGCGGGGATCGATCTTTCTGTGAGCGGGATGATTGCCCTAACCTCGACGGCCTCGGCGGCACTGTTAAGGGCCGGCGTAAGTCCTTATATCGTGATACCCTTGATGATCGCCATGGGCGTCGCGTTCGGGTTTACGCTGGGTTCCATTATTCAATATCTCAAGGTGCAGCCTTTCATCGCAACCCTGATGGGCCTCTTTTTCGCACGTGGAATGGCTTACATCATTAGCTTGGAATCCGTTACCATTAGGGACAGTTTCTACAAGTCTCTGGCACTCACTCCCCTTCAACTTCCACTTGTCGATGCGTACGTCTATATCCCTACCCTAGTTGGCCCGTTCATGTGGTTGGTGGCCATTTACCTGATGCACTTTACTCGTTTTGGTCGCACGATCTATGCGATAGGGAACAATGAGCAATCGGCTATGTTGATGGGTTTGCCGGTAGCTCGCACGAAAATCGCTGTCTATGCTTTCAGCGGCCTCTGTTCTTCTCTGGCTGGCATTGTATTCAGTATTTCGTTGCTCGCAGGCTATGGGCAATTTGCGACCGGGATGGAACTGGACGCCATCGCCTCTGTGGTGATAGGGGGTACAGCGTTGTCCGGTGGCGTTGGTAGTGTGTTCGGCACGCCATTTGGTGTCTTGATCAATCAAATCATCGTGTCCATCCTCCAGTTCAATGGCACTTTGAGTTCGTGGTGGACGCGCATTGGCGTGGGCGCTCTCACGTTGATCTTTATCGGAATTCAAAGCGTGTTCCATGCAAGAAGAAAATATGGGTAGTGGTTAAACAGTTGGTGCCGTATCTGTTTTTTCCGGGTCATTTTTGAACTTGTTTTCCGCAGTAAAAAAAGTGCCACTCAATATGGGCTTGGCAGGCGGCGGTTGCCGCTGGCGATGAAGAAACAGGCTGCCCGTATCGCTTCCCTCGCTGCGCCGACGACGAAATTTTGCTATAGCCGACGAATGTGCTATAATTGAGAGTAGTTCCGGCGGCTACGCTCGGAGCGTCTAGAACGCTTGCCATTGGAAATAAAGACAAATAAGCGTGTGATACGCTCAAGGTGTCGCCAGTGGCGTCTGTCCAAGCGGAGGAGAGCAATGACACAAAAAAAATCAATTTCGATAGGTGTCCTAGTAATACTGGTCCTTTTTGCTTTCGCAGGCTCTGGATGTACTTCAAAGAAGTGTCCAATAGATGGAGAATGGGCAACCGGAGAAGAATCGGGAGTAACAAGTTTTGTTGTTAAGAACTGTGCTATAACGTATGTGTATTACACAGTAACGGTTTCGGGGGTCGAATCTTCTGGAACCATTTCACTATTGGATACCTGTCAAATGGGTGATGATCAGCAGTTTACTTGCCAAGAGCAAGGATATGCAGAGCCCAGATACACATTTTCCGGGAAATTTACGGCAGATAACGCTGCCGAAGGTCAATTGATTTTAGCGGAAGGATTCCAAGAATTAGGTTTAACTCAAGATATGACATTTGATTGGAAGGCATCGCCATCACAGTAATAAGGGGGATGTGCCTCGACCGACCGCCGAGGCGGAAGGTCGCCGCACCAAAAATACCATGAAAAGAATATGCATCACTTCATTCTTCATCCTCCTGGTCATCTGCACCTCGGCATGCAGTTCGACCGGAGCGAAAACTGCAAAACCCACAAGACAGCCGGGAGAGCTTTCGCTGGATATGCCGACCGAATGCAGAACCCTGACAGAAGGGCTTTGCCTTGTGTCCGAACCCGGCGAGTGGTTGGGAGAAGGAAAGACAACAATCATTAACCAAAAGCCAGAGGCTGTCTATCTGGAGCCAAGCACTGCTATTCAGATAAAAATCGAGGATTGGACCCTCATATTTGACCCGGGAGAGGGTAAGCCGTTTTCCGTCGGCATGACTTTTCCGGATGCCAAGTTGTATCCACAAGGCAAGAACGTCGGCATGACGATAGAAAATGGTGATAAAAAATGCGATGTTGTGGAGGGGGCATTCACGGATGACATATTGCAGAGCGCTCAAAAAGGAGATTTTGGAGTAAATCCTATCTCGGCGTTTGACATTCGCTTTACGATGCGTTGCAATGAACAGCCCCAGGTAATCTATGGGCGAGTAAAGCTTCCTCTCTAGATGAGGTCCGCGCCGCCCCTTGCAGGCGATAAGGCGGAATGGGCCACTCAGGTTGCGGTTTCCCAGGATGTAGGAGGCTTGTACATCTTTCTGAGCGCAGAGTCGGGAAAGCGGCGGCTCTAAACAAAATATGTCACTGGCATTACCGATGTATAGCTCTGCTTTTTGGCGCTATTGAAAACACAACCGCCCCGGTTTTTTGGCCGGGGTGGTTTCGTTTTGCCATCGGCAATTGCTTTGTGTCGAGACTGGCTTCTGAGGCTTTTTCTCTCGCACGACCTGAGGTACAATGCGTCCGCAATCGCAATCCCTGATCCCGGAGGACAATGCATGAAACCGATTCAATTCACCCACGAAGCCTACATCTCGCCTCTGACCTGGCGCTACGGCTCCGACGAGATGCACGCCATCTGGAGCGAGGTGCACAAAAGGCGGCTCTTCCGCCGCGTGTGGGTGGCGCTGGCGGAAGCGCAGCACGAGGCCGGAATTGTCACTGCAGAGCAACTGGCTGACCTGCGCGCCCACCAGGATGATGTGGACATCGCGCGCGCTATGGAGATTGATGCCGAGATTGGCCACGATCTGATGGCCGAAATCCGCACCTACGCCGAACAGTGCCCCGTCGGTGGGGGCATTATCCATCTGGGCGCAACGAGTTATGATATCATCGATAACGCCGAGGCGCTGCGCATCCGCGATGCGCTCGACCTGCTAGCGGAAAAGTTGCAAGAGGTGTTGGCGGTCCTGGCCGAAAAGATTCAGGCCCACGCCGATCACGTCTGCATGGGGTTCACGCACATCCAGCCCGCCGAGCCGATCACCGTCGGC
>Ga0316577_10000763_pt1 | contig 13822 bp, 13 predicted proteins | sample S5NA_FD_203073 | JGI IMG/M metagenome (GOLD analysis project Ga0316577, IMG submission 203073) | Rhizosphere microbial communities from salt marsh grasses in Alabama, United States - S5-7_050615r2r1 | ecosystem: Host-associated > Plants > Roots > Rhizosphere | place: USA: Alabama | collected... | reverse complement strand
GATGAGCACCCACCAGGCCAGCCCCGCCTCGTCCCGCAGGACCGACTCCACGAAATCCTGGCCGGTGCCGGAGATCTCCGGGCGGATGACCGCGAGGCCGGCGACGACGGCGCCCATGAGCAGCGGCCGCACCCAGCCGGGAAGGCGCTCGCCGGCGGCCTCGGCACCGTCGAGGGCGACGAGGAACAGCGTGGCGGCGGCGACCGCGACGAGTCCGAGCACCCCGAACAGCAGGAGCTGCCTGGGGTCGTCGAGCGCGTACGGCGACACCGAGAACGTGAGGGCCTCCCCGATGAGGCTGTGAGCGACCACCGCCCCCGAAACCGACGCCACCACGACCATGTGCACGTGACGCAGCGAGACCTCCCGGAGGATCACCTCCATGGCGAACAACATCCCGGCGATCGGTGCGTTGAACGTTGCGCTGATCCCCGCCCCGGCGCCCGCCGCCACCATGACCCGCAGGTCGTTCTCGTTGAGACGGGCCGCGCGAGCGATCCACGACCCGATCGCCGACCCGATCTGTGCGATCGAGCCCTCACGTCCGGCCGAACCGCCGGCGCCGATCGTCAGGGCGGTGGCCGCGGTCTTCAGCGGCACCACCCGGGCCCGGATCGCGCCGCCTCGCACCACGATCGAGGCGATGATCTGGGGGACCCCGTGGCCGGACACCTCGGGCGCGAGCCGGGTGGTCAGCGCCCACGCCAGCCAGATGCCCACCGGGATCGTGACGAACAGCCAGGTCCGGCCGGGAAGGTGATCGGCGGCGAACTCGGCGGCGAGTGCGACCCACTCGATGGCCTTGATCAGCAGGGCCGCCCCGAGGCCGGCCAGCAGTCCCGTCAGCCCGCCGAGCGCCATCCTGCCCGGCGTCCGCTGCAGGCGCATTGCCCGCACCATTCGATCCAACCGGCCCACCGGGTCCAGGCTAAACGAGCCGAGCCCCGGACCACCCACTTCCCGGAGGGACGAAGGTGTGGACCTTCGGCTCTGGACGGGCGGCCCAGGGAAGCGTCGAATGGACGACGCACAGGGGAGGAGGTGTGCGATGACGGCCGGACACGGCGTGACCGGCTCCGCCCCGACACCCGGCTGGGCCCGAACGATCGAGTGGCTGTTCGGCGTCCTGGCGGTCGTTTCCGTCGTGGCGGGCCTGGTGATCCTGTTCGGGGGCGACGACCAGTCCGTCGGCTTCTGGGGCGGCGCCTCGTGGCGGGTCGGCGACATCTCGGCCGTCTGGGGGTACGGCCTCGTCGCCGGCGGTGCGGTGGTGCTCGTCGCCGTGCTGTCGGCTGCGCTCCGGCAGCGCCGCTGACACCGGAGCACCCGGAGGACGACCGGCGCGCCGGGCGCCGGGGTTTCGGCGTGTCAGGCGGTGATCCCGCCCTCCGTCATCCTCCGCAGGTCGAGGGCGGCGTCGAGTTCGTCCTCCGGGAGGACACCCAACTCGAGGGCGACCTCGCGAACGCCACGGCCCTCCTCGAACGCCCGCTTCGCCACTGCGGCGGCCCGTTCGTAGCCGATCCGGGGAGCCAGCGCCGTCACGATGATGACGTTGCGCTCCACGAGATCGGTGATCCGTTCGACGTCGGGCTCGAGCCCGGCGATGCACCGTTCCGCGAAGATGCGGGCCGCGTCGGCGAGCGACCCGATCGCCTCGAGCAGGTGCCGCCCGATCAGCGGCATCATCACGTTGAGCTCGAAGTTGCCGGCGGCACCTCCCCAGGTGATCGCCGCGTCGTTGCCGACGACGCCGGCGGCCACCTGCACGACCATCTCGGGGACCACCGGGTTCACCTTGCCGGGCATGATCGACGACCCGGGCTGCAGCGCCGGCAGCCGCAGTTCGCCGAGCCCGGTACGGGGGCCCGATCCCAGCCAGCGGATGTCGTTGGCGATCTTCGAGAGGGACACGGCCACCGTCTTCAGCGCCCCGGAGGCGGCGACCGCGGCGTCCCGACCGCCCTGCGCCTCGAAATGGTCGTCGGCCTCCCGGAAGGCATGCCCGGTGGCCGCCGCGATCCCGGCGACGACCTCGGCCGCCCAGCCGGGCGGCGCGTTCAGCCCGGTCCCGACCGCGGTCCCTCCGAGCGGCAGCTCCTCGAGGTCGGGAAGCACCCGGTCGAGACGGTCGATCCCCTTGCGAACCTGGGCGGCGTACCCGCCGAACACCTGGCCGAGCGTCACCGGGGTGGCGTCCATGAGGTGGGTCCGCCCGGTCTTCACGATCCCGGCGAATCGCGCCGCCTTTCCCTCGAGGGCGGCCGCCAGGCCGGCGAGCGCCGGCCTCAGGTCCTCCCGGATCGCGCCGACCGCGGCGACGTGGATCGCCGTCGGGATCACGTCGTTCGACGACTGGCAGGCGTTGACGTGGTCGTTGGGGTGCACCCGCCGGGTCCCCCGCTCGCCTCCGAGCAGTTCGGCGGCCCGGTTGGCGATCACCTCGTTGGCGTTCATGTTGGACGAGGTCCCCGAGCCGGTCTGGAAGACGTCGAGCGCGAACACGCCGCCGCCGACGACGAACTGGTCGTCGAGACGGCCGGCGGCGACCTCGCCGGACGCCGCCGCCACCGCCCCGGCGATCGCCTCGGGCACGATCCCGCGGCGCCCGTTCACGAGGGCCGCCTCCCGCTTCACGAGCCCGAGCGCCCGGATGAAGCCCCGGCCGAAGCGAGCCCCGGTCTGCGGGAAGTTGTCCACCGCCCGCTGTGTCGACGCTCCCCAGTAGGCCTCGTCGGGCACCTGCACCTCGCCCATCGAATCCCGCTCCCGGCGCATCAGCCCGCCTCCCCCTCGACCCACGCCAGTGCGTCGGTCAACGCAGCCAGGTAGCGGGGGTAGCCGGCCGGGTCGCGGTGGGCCGAGTGGCCGGCCCCGGCGAGCACCGTGGAGCGGATCAGGGGGTTCCCGGCGGCGAGCCGCTCGCCGAGCGCCACCGGCATGATCCCTCCTGCCTCCGGGTCGGACACGAGGATCGCCGTCGGCACCGCCACGTCCGCCGTCCGCCCGAACAGGTCCCAGGGCCGGTTGTCGGCGATCGTCCCCCGGGCCACCACGGCGCTGGTCTGCTGCAGCGCCTCCACCTTGATCCGCAGGTCGATCTCGCTCCACCCGGGACGCCCGGCGGCGATCTCGCCGGGGGTCGCCTCGAGGTCGCCGAGGACGGCGGCGAGCAATGCGTCACTTCCGGCGTCGTCGAGGACCAGCGCCGGGTCCTGAAGCACCAGGCCCCGGGCCCACCCCGGGTCGAGGGATTGCGCCGTTACCGCCACCGCGCCCCCCAGCGAGTGGCCGATCACGGCGCCCCATCCCCCGCCGAGAGCGAGCACGTCGCCTGCGTAGGCGTCGAAGGAGTAGTCGTCACCCAGCGGGCTCGTGCCGTGCCCCCGCAGATCGGCGGCGGTCACCGCCCACCCGGCGGCGGCGAGGTCGGGCCCGACCCGCCACCACCCGGCGGCATTCGAGGAGAGCCCGTGGAGCAGCAGGAGCCGCCGGTCACCGGTACCCCACGACAGCGTGCCCAACTCGGCGATCACGAGGGACATGAAAGCAGACGGTGGCGCCGGGCCCGGGAACCCGGGAGCCGGCCTAGAACTGGACCGGGAAGTCGTCCGGTTCCGCGGCGGTCGCCGCCGCCTCGATCCCCAGTTCCTGCCGGAGGGTCTCGTACCCCTTCGCCTCGAGTTCCTCGGCGAGTTCGGGCCCGCCGGAGCGCACGATTCGCCCGGCCATCATCACGTGGATCCGGTCGGGCCGCATGTACCGCAGGATGCGGCTGTAGTGGGTGATCACCAGGATCCCCCGCTCCCCGCTGCGGATCGCCTCGACGGTGGAGGCCACCTCCCGCACGGCGTCGATGTCGAGGCCCGAGTCGATCTCGTCGAGGATGGCGACCTTCGGGCCGAGGGCCAGCAACTGGAGCATCTCCGACCGCTTCTTCTCGCCGCCTGAGAGGCCCTCGTTGACCGGACGGTCGAGGAAGTCCTCGAGGTCGAGGGCGGCCGCCGCCGCCTCGACCCGCTCCCAGAAGGCGGCGCCGCCGCCGGTGGCCCGTTCGATCTCCTCGAGGAACTCGCGCAGCGAGACCCCGGGGATCTCGACGGGGTACTGGAAGCCCTCGAACAGGCCGATCCTCGCCCGGGCATCCACCGGAGCCCCGAGCACCTCGACACCGTCGACGAGCGCCGAGCCGCCGGCGTCGTACTCGTGTTTGCCCATCAGGACGTGGCAGAGCGTCGACTTCCCGGAGCCGTTGGGCCCCATGAGCGCGTGGACCTCGCCGAACGGCACCGTCAGGTCCACCCCCTTGAGGATCTCGAGGTCGCCGAGCCGGGCGGTCAGGCCCGCAACGGCCAGTGCGGGGTTGCTCACGATGCCTCCTCGAGTGTGACGAACACGTCTCCGCCGACGACCTCGGCCCGGTACACCGGGACCGGCCTGGTCGCCGGGAAGGAAGACGGCTCGCCGGTGGTCAGGTCGAACTCCGAGCCGTGGCGGGGGCACTCGACGGCGCCGTCGAACACCTCTCCCTCGGCGAGCGATGCCTCGGCGTGGCTGCACCGGTCGCCGATGGCGTGCACGGTCTCGCCGAACCGGAACAGGGCGATGCGGTGGCCGGCGACGTCGGCCCGCACCCCGCGCCCGTCGGGCAGGTCGGTCAGGGATGCAACCCGGATTCGTGCGCTCACGATGTCTCCCGTTCCACGATCCCCTCGTATTTGGCCAGCATGGAGTCCGCCAGGGGACGCTCCAGGGCGGCCGCCGGGAACCGGCCGAGGACGTCCTCGAAGAAGCCGAGCACCTGGAGGCGGTCGGCCCTGATCCGGTCGAGGCCCCGGCTCATCAGGTAGTAGCGCTGCTCCTCGTCGAGGGGCCCCACCGCCGATCCGTGGCCACAGCGCACGTCGTTGGCGAGGATCTCCAGGTTGGGGACCGAGTGGGCCTCGGCGCCCTCGGAGAGCACCAGGTTGCGGTTGGTCTGGTGGGCGTTCGTCTTCTGGCCGGCCGGCTCGATGCGAATGAGCCCGGTGAAGACGCCCGCCGCGGTGTCGCCGACCGCACCCTTCAGGAACATCTCGGACGTGGTGTTCGGGGCACGGTGGTTCATGAAGTACCGGTAGTCGAGGGTCTGGTCGTGGTCGCCGAAGTAGACGCCGAGGATCCGGGCATCAGCTCCCCGTCCCTCGAGGTCCACCGTGAGGTGGAGGCGGGCGTTGCTGCCGCCGATCCCCGCCTCGGCGAGGGTCACCGAGGAGTCGCGCCCGACGCCGATGCGCTGCTGGGCGACCGCGTAGGTAGCGTCGCCCCAGGCCTGGACCATCGTGACCGCCAGCCGGGCGTTGTCGCCCATCCGCATCTCGAGTTGGGGGACGACGGTCACCCGGGTCCCGTCGGCCGACCGGAAGAGGACGACGAGGGAGGCATCGGAGCCGTCCCCGGAGACCACGCTGAGGTGCGGGAAGGCGACGGTTCCGGCGGCCGTCGCCTGGAACTCCACGACGTAGGGCCGCTCCACCGCCCGGCCGGCGGGAATCCGCAGCACCACCCCGTCCGAGAGGAAGGCACGGTGGGCGGCCGCGAACCGGTCGAGGTCGGCGGGTACCCCGACGAGCAGGTCCGCCTCACCCCCGTCCGGGACGGTCCCCGCGAGCGAGGTGAGGGTCCCGTCGGGGGAATCGATCGCCACGGTCGAGCCGTCCACGTTGAGCGCCCGGCCGGCGGCCTCCCCGAAGACCGGGGTGAAGTGGCCGTCGGGCGGGAGCGGGCTCCCCGGCTCCTCGGCGAGGTGGAGGTCGTCGAGGTCCACCGGGATCTCGACGTAGCGCCAATCCTCTTCCTTCGGGTCGGGCATCGGCATGGCGGCGAACAACTCCAGGCCGGCGGCGGCCCGATCCCTCGCCCAATCGGGCAGAGAGGCGGTGACGCGTTCCGACGTCTGGCGGGTCAGCGGAAGCACTCGGTCTCCTCGAACGGCATGGTGAGCATATGCGGCGCGACCTCCCTACTCAAAGGCACCGGGGAACGGGCCGAGCCGGCGCCGCGCTGCCGCGAAGACGGCGTCGAACATCGGCTCGGTGAGCCGGCCGGTGAACGTGTTCTGCTGGCTCGGGTGGTAGGAGCAGATCACCAGCGGTCCTCCCGTGGGCACCTCCACCCCGTGCTGGAACCGGACCCGGGGCCGGGGCACGGCGACCCCCCGCCGCTGCAGCAGGCCGAGGGCCTCCCGGTAGGCGATCCCGCCGAGGCAGACCACCACTGCGACGCCGGGGAGCAGTTCCGCCTCGGCGTCGAGCCAGGGCCGGCAGGCGGCGAACTCGGCGGCCGTCGGGCGGTTGGCAGGCGGGGCGCAGCGCACCGGGGCGGTGACGAAGACATCCCGCAGCCGGAGGCCGTCGTCGCGGGCGACCGACTCGGGGCGGTCGGCGAACCCCGCCCGGTGGAGGGCCCGGTAGAGCCACTCCCCGGACCGGTCGCCGGTGAACATCCGGCCGGTGCGGTTGGCGCCGTGGGCCGCCGGAGCGAGGCCGACGACGAGGAGGCGGGCGGCGGGGTCGCCGAATCCGGGAACCGGCCGGCCCCAGTACTCCTCGCCGGCGTAGGCGGCCCGCTTCTCGGCGGCCACCTGCTCCCGCCAGGCGACCAGACGGGGGCATCGCCGGCAGGCGACGATCTCGCGGTGCAGGGCCTCGATGGTCACGGCCCGCCACCCTACCCCGTCACGGCAGCGCCGGGCGGGCCCGCCGGAACAGCGGCCCGGCGGCGGCTTCGAGCGCCGCGCCGATCCGGAAGGGCACCGGGTCGGACGCCGGGGGCCCGACGATCTGGATCCCGATCGGCACCCCGGTCGTGGGGGAGATCGCGGCCGGGACGTCGAGCACCGGCAGCCGGCCGAGGGCGTTGAACGGGTAGGTCATCGCCACCGCCAGCGCCTCGATGAGCGGCACCGCCCTTCCCTCGTCGGGATGTCCCCATCCGGCGGGGACCGCGGTCGTCGTCAGCGTCGGGCAGATCAGGGCGTCGTAGCCGGCGGCGAAGGTCTTCGCCTCGAGTTCCCGATAGGCGTCGTCGAGGAACGCCCAGCCGTCGATCCACCGATCGACGGTCACCGGCGGCCGCTCGAAGAACTCCCGGGCGTAGGAGGTCACGAGGTCCTCCCACCCGTCGGTCAACTCCCTCCGCAAGATCGCCCCCATCAGGAACGAAAGGTGCTCCTCGGCCACGTCGAGGAACCGCTCGTCCCAGTCGAGCCGGATCGGGTCGACCCGCGCCCCGAGCGACCGGAGGCGCTCGGCGGCACCGTCGACGGCGGCGGCGACGTCGGCGTCCACCTCGAAGTACCCGAGGTCGGCGCTGAGGGCGATCCGCATGCCGGCGGCGGGTGGGAATCGGTCCGGCAGGTCGAGCCGGGGCAACGACCAGAGGTTGCCCGGGAGCGGGCCGGCGAGGACGTTCTGGAAGAGGGCCGTGTCGGCGACGGTCCTCGCCAGCGGGCCGGAGGACAGGAACGGCTCGCGGTTCCACGGCCACGGTTCGGGAACCCGGCCGAAGGGGGCCTTGAAGCCGACGATCCCGTTCATCGACGCCGGGATGCGGATCGACCCTCCGATGTCCGACCCGCTCGCCAGCGCCGCCGATCCCGCCGCCAGCGACGCCCCCGATCCTCCCGAGGATCCGCCGGGCGTCAGGCCGGGGTTCCAGGGATTCCGGGTGATCCCGTGCAGCAGGCTCCAGGTGACGATGGTCATCGAGAACTCCGGGGCCGCCGATCGGGCGTGGACGATCCCCCCGGCTCCGAGGATCCTGGCGGCGACCGGGCCGGTGTCCTCCGCCACGCGGTCGGCGAAGAGCAGCGATCCGTTGGTGGTGCGCTGGCCGGCGATGTCGTCCTCGTCCTTCACGGCGACCGGCAGCCCCTCGAGGGGGCGGGCCCGGCCGGTGGTGTAGGCGTCGGCCGCCGCCGAAGCCTGCTCGAGTGCCCGATCGAAGAAGGTGTCGGTGAAGGCGTTGATCACCGGCTCGGTGGCCTCGGCCCGGGCGATCACCACCTCCATCAACTCGACGGGCGACAGGGCCCGCCGCCGGAAACGGTCGAGTGCCTCGGCGGCACTGAGGTAGGCGAGGTCGTCGGTGTCGATCATCCGATCCTCCGGGTCGCGATCGCTACTCTATCAGTTGATAGGGAAGGGAGCCCGCCGATGCGGATCGATCGTTCACACCTCGCCGTCCTGCTCGTCGACGTCCAGCCGTTCTTCCTCGACCTGGCCTACCCCGACCCGGCCGATCCGGACCTCGAGGCGCTCCTCGTCCGGTTCGAGCACCTGCTGATGCTGGCCGGATGGGCCGGGCTCCCGATGGTCGCGACCTTCGAGAAGCCCGTCGAGGAAAACGGGTGGCTCCCCGAGCGGCTGGAGCGGGTCTTCCCCGGCGCCGGAGGGCGTTTCGTGAAGAACCACTTCGGGAGCCCGTCGGAGCCGGAGATCCGCACCGCGATCGAGGGTGCCGGGGCCCGGCAGTTCGCCGTGGCCGGGGCGGAGACGGACGTGTGCGTCCTGCAGACGACCCTGGGCCTGCTCGAGATGGGGTTCGAGGTCTTCCTGCTCGAGGACTGCCTGTTCACCACCGAGCCCGATCCCGGGCCGGCACTGCGCCGTATGGAGCGCTCCGGGGCGGTGCCGCTCACCCTCAAGTCGATGGCGTACGAGATCGCCGGGTGCGTCGACGACACCCCGTGGTATCCGGAGACCGCCCTGCCCGGCACGGCTCCTCTGCCCGAAGGGTTCGTGCCACCGGAGCTCTGGCCGCCCCGGGCGGTCTAGCGGATTCCGCTCTCCCGGATCCGGTCGGTGTCGAGCTTGGTGACCGGCTCGACGGTGGTGAGGCCGCCGTCGGCGACGATCGTCTGCCCGGTGAGGAACGAGGCGTCCGGGGAGCAGAGGAAAGCGACCACGGCGGCGATCTCCTCCGGTTCGCCGACCCGTCCCAGGGGCGTCCACGGCGGGGCGGCGGCCAGGTCGCCCTCGCTGTTCATGCCGGTCCGGATCCACCCGGGGGCGACGCCGTTCACCCGGATGCGGCGGGCCGCCAGATGGGCGGCGAGGCTCCGGGTGACGCTGTCGAGGGCCGCCTTCGACGCCGAGTAGGCCATCGAGTAGACCGAGGCGGCCCCGGCGTCGACGCTGGAGACGTTGACCACCGCGCCGCCGTCGGCGAGGCGGTCCTGGAGCCCCAGGGTGAGCGCCACCGGGGCGTCGAGATTGACCGCCATGACGCGCCGCCAGGTGGCCGGGTCGAAGGCGAGGGGATCCTCGTACTCGAAGACCCCGGCGTTGTTGACGAGCACCTCGAACCGGAGCCCGGCGAGGTCATCGATCAGCCGTTCCCGCTCGTCGGGACGGCCGAGGTCGGCCCGGTGCATGGTGGCCCCGGCGGCCGCCAGGCTCCCGGCGGCCTCCTCGTCGGCGGCGAAGGTCCCGTGGACGGCATACCCGTCCGACGCCAGGCGGACGGCGATCGCCCGCCCGATCCCCCGGCTCGCTCCGGTCACCAGGGCGATGGGGCGGCTCATCGTGCCTCGTGGGTGATGCGGCCGGCGCGCATGGTGAGCACCACCGGGGTAGCGGCGATCCGGTGCGCCGGGATCTCGAAGAGGTCGGCCCCGAGCACGACGAGGTCGGCGTCCTTGCCCGGGGTGAGGGATCCGGTCCGGCCGGCGATCCCCAGTTGGGCGGCGGCCGCCGACGTCATCGCCCGGAGGGCCTCGGCCACGCCGATCGCCTCAGAGGCAGGAGGGAGCGGATCCCCGACGGTGACCCCGGCGAGCCGCCGGGTGACCGCCGACTCGACGAGCACCAGCGGCCGGTAGGTGGAGACGTAGGCCGACGCCGCGAAATCGGACCCGAGGGTCACGGTGACACCGAGGTCGAGGGCGCTTCGCAGCCGGTAGTGGTGCCGCGCCCGCTCTCCCAGGCGGCGAGCCATCACCGCGTCCACCGGCGTGGAAGCGATCCACTGGCCGGACGTGTTCCACACCACCCCGAGGCCTGCGAAGCGGGGCAGGTCGGTGGGGTCGATGAGGTCCCCGTGGCAGATCGTGAAGACCACGCCGGGGGCGCTCCGCTCCCGGGCGGCCTCGACGGCGTCGAGGGCGACCCGCACCGCCCGGTCGCCGATGGCGTGGAAGTGGCAGTTGAGCCCGGCGCCGCCGGCCTCGATCGCCCAGCGGCGGATGTCCTCCTCGGGGGCGGCCAGGGGCCCGGCGGTGTCGGGACGGTCGGCGTAGGGCTCGAGGTAGGCGGCGGTGTGCGCCTCGGGCACCCCGTCCACGAAGACCTTCAGCGTGTCGATCCGCACGTTCGGTGATCGGGCCTGCTGCCGGGCCTCGGCCAGGATCGCCACCGCGTCCTCGGGGTCGGAGTTGGCCGCCTTGGACCCGACCACCCGCTGGCCGAGACGGCCCTCCCGGTCGAGATCGCCGAGCAGGTCCCAGCCGGCGCGCTCGCCGATGGTGAACACCCCGGCGTCGAAGACGGAGGTGAGCCCGGCTGCGGCGTACCCCTCCTGAGCGGCCAGCAACTCGGCGCGCACCTGCTCCGGGCGGGGCGGGCTCACCGCATCGCGCACCCGGTCCATGGCGGCCATCTCGAGCACCCACCCGGTCGGCTCGCCGTGCCGGTCGCGTGCGAACTCCGAGAAGCCGGGCTCGGGGTCGGGGGTGACGGCGGTCACCCCGGCGATCCGCAACGCCGCCGAGTTCACCCAGAGGGAGTGGCTGTTGATCTCGCGCAGCATCACCGGCACGTCGCCGAAGATGCCGTCGAGCAGGCGGCGATCGGGGCCGTCGGGGAAGATGTGCGAGCGCCATCCGCCACCGGTGACCACCGGGACCGACCGATCGGCCGCCTCGAGGATCCGGACGACCTCGTCGAGCGTGTCGGCGTTCGAGAGGTCCACCCCGGCCGCTTCGGACGGCCCGTCGAGGTAGTGGGTGTGGGCGTCGATGAGTCCGGGGACCACCAGGTGGCCGGCCGGGAGCCGGATCACCCGGGTAGCGGGGCCGGTGAGGGCGGCGACCTCGGACCGGGACCCGACCGCAGTCAGCCGGCCCCCGGCGACCGCCGCCGCCTCGGCCCACGGGGCGGCCGGGTCGGCGGTCCAGACCCGCCCGCCGGTGAGGACGACGTCGGCGGCGTTCACGAGACCTCCTCGGCGGTCCAGGCGAAGTGGCAGGCGGCCCGATCGGTCTCCGACGGCCCGGCCAGCCCGGGCTCGTCCTGCTCGCAGATCTCGGCGGCGAGCGGGCAGCGGGGCCGGAACCGGCACCCGGACGGCAGGGCGAGGGCGCTCGGCGGCTCGCCCTTGAGCGCCGCCTCGCCGGGTGCCTTCCGCTCCCCGAACTTCGGGGCGGCGGCCATCAGTGCCCGGGTGTACGGGTGCCGGGGATCCTCGAACAGGTCGGCGGCCGGGCGGTCCTCGACCGCCTTCCCGAGATACATGACCACCACCCGGTCGCTCACGTAGCGGACCACCGCCAGGTCGTGGGAGATGAACATGAGGGTGAGGCCCAGGTCCTCACGCAGCGAGTTGAGCAGGTTGAGGATCGGCGCCTGGACCGACACGTCGAGGGCCGCCACCGCCTCGTCGGCGATGAGGACCTCGGGCTCGAGGGCGAGCGCCCGGGCGATCCCGACTCTCTGCCGCTGGCCGCCGGAGAGGCGCCGGGGTCGGGCGTCCAACAGTGACTGGGGCAGCTCGACGAGGTCCATCAGCTCGGCGCAGCGGTCGTCGATGCGGTCGCGGGGGACGATGCGGTGGACCCGGAGCAACTCGGCGAGCATCTTGCGGATGCTCAGCGAGGGGTTCAGCGAGGAGCTCGGATCCTGGAACACCATCTGGATGCGGCGCATGGTGTTTCGGTCGCGCCGGCCGGTCAGCTCCCTCCCGTCGAGGTGGACCGAGCCCGAGGCGATCGGCACGAGCCCGGTGATCGCCTTGGCGAGCGTGGACTTGCCGCATCCCGACTCGCCGACCAGCCCGATCGACTCCCCCCGCTCCGCCTCGAACGAGATACCGTCCACGGCGGTGAGGACCGGCGGAGGCTCGCGCTTGATGCGGGCCGCCAGCAGCGAACCGACCTTGAAGCGCACCGTCACGTCGCGGACCTCGAGGAAGGCCATCACTCCACCCCCTCGAGCGATTCGGGGTGGATGCAGGCGGTCGCCCGCCCCGGAGCCGTCTCGGCGAGGCGGTGGGGGGCCGAGGTGCAGTCCTCCTGTGCATACCGGCATCGGGGGGCGAACCGGCAACCCGGCGGGAACGCCCGCGGGTCGGGCGGCCGGCCGGCGATCCCGGCGAGCTTCCCGGTGCTCGCCCCGAACGACGGGACCGACCGCATGAGCGCCTCCGTGTAGGGGTGCTTCGGGTCGGCGAACACCTCGTCGACCGGACCGGTCTCGACGATGCGCCCGGCGTACATGATCGCCAGCCGGTCGCACAGCTCGCCGAGGACCGCCAGGTCGTGGGAGACGAAGACGATCGACATCCCCATCCGGGTGCGGATCCCCTGCAGGAGGCCGAGGATCTGATCCTGGATCGACACGTCGAGCGCGGTGGTCGGTTCGTCGCAGAGGAGCAGCTTGGGCTGGGTGGACAGGGCGGTGGCGATCATCACCCGCTGCCGGAGCCCTCCGGACAGCTGGTGGGGCCACATCCGGGCCCGCCGCTCGGGGGTGGGGATGCCCACCTGCCGCATCAGTTCGACCGCCCGGGTGCGGGCGGCCTCCCGGCGGAGCCCCTCGTGGATGCGGGGGCCCTCGCCGATCAGGTCGCCGACCCGCATCGTCGGGTTCAACGCCGTCATCGGCTCCTGGAAGATGATCGAGATCCCGTGTCCCTGGACGTCCCCCGCCTCGTAGGCGATCGGCGCCTCCCCGTCGAGAGCGAAGCGGAGTTCACCGTCGACGCGGGCCCCCGGCGGCAGCAGCCCGATGATCGACTTCAGGGTGAGGCTCTTGCCGCACCCCGACTCGCCGGCGATGCCGAGTGCCTCGCCGCGCCCCAGGGTGAACGAGACCCCGTCCACCGGGGTGATCGTGCGGTGGCCGAGGTCGAGGGTGATCCGCAGGTCCTCGACCTCGAGGATGCGGTCACTCACGAGCGGAGCCCTTCCTCGAGGCCCTCACCGACGAGCGACAGGCCCAGCCCCAGTCCGACGATCACCAGGCCGGGCACCGTGGCCAGCCACCAGTTGGTGCGGATGAACGGCTGCCCGTCGGCGATCATCGCCCCCCACTCCGGCGTCGGCTGGGGGATCCCCAGGCCGAGGAACGAGAAGGCCGCCAGCGCCAGCGTGGCGAACACGATGTCGTTCGGCAGGTACACCAGGGTCTGGTTGATCACGTTGGGCACCACGTGCACGCGCAGGATGCGCAGCCGGGGCAGCCCGGCCACCCGGGCGGCGTGCACGTAGTCGAGGTCTTTCACCCGCAGCACCTCGCTGCGGATGATCCGGGCGTAGATCACCCAGGCGAGCACGGTGAAGGCGATGATGATCGACCGGGCCCCCTGGCCGAGGGCGAACACGAGGACGATCACCAGGATGTAGGCGGGGAACGCCTGGACGACGTCCCCGGTCCGCATGATCACGGTGTCCACCCACCGTCCGAAGAACCCGGCGAGTGCCCCGAGCACCGTCCCGAGGATCGCCGGGAGCAGCGCGCCCAGGAACCCGAGTGGGAGGTCGACCCGGAAGGCGTGCAGCAGACGGGACAGGACGTCGCGACCCAGTTCGTCGGTCCCCAACAGGTGATCGGCGCTCGGCGCGGCC
>Ga0316577_10000761_pt1 | contig 13832 bp, 13 predicted proteins | sample S5NA_FD_203073 | JGI IMG/M metagenome (GOLD analysis project Ga0316577, IMG submission 203073) | Rhizosphere microbial communities from salt marsh grasses in Alabama, United States - S5-7_050615r2r1 | ecosystem: Host-associated > Plants > Roots > Rhizosphere | place: USA: Alabama | collected... | reverse complement strand
GTATTGGGGCACACGCTGCGTCCGCTGCGGATCCTGGGAACTGACAAAGGTCTCCATCTCGGTTTCCAGCCACACATTGGTTTCCGAACCGGAACCAAAGTAAACCCTGGGCGTCCGGGCGTCGAGGAGCAACCGGTTTTCAGGGTTACGGGCACCTAGAACGAATCTGGAAGGGGCCTTGGCCACAGTTGCTTCCACCAGGGCGGACGGCAGTGAAACGCGCCACACGGGTTGACCATGCTCACTGATTTCAAGCACCCGGGCGCCGGCGGTCTTGAACAGATCGGCCGCGCGCTGGTTGTAGCACCAGATACCGGGTTCTTCCAAAATTGCCAGAGAGGCCTGGTGGAGGTGTTTGATCTGCTCGGCATCCAGTCGCTGGTAAGGATGCACGACGGTTCCGCGACGGTACTCGCTGCTCATTGATTCTCTCCTTTTTGGGGGCCTTTGCGCAAGGCGCGCGAATATTTGCGAAAATAGCGGTCTTTACCCATCAGGGCTTCGGCGGTGCGGGCAGCCTGCATCATATCCTGGTTCAGCGGATCCATGATGGCCGCGTCCAGACCGGCATAGACGGCCATCTGTAGGAATGCGGCGTTGAGCAGGGTCCGGCCGGGCAGTCCGAAGGAGACGTTAGAAAGCCCCATGGTGGTTCGCGCGCCGGGGAAGGTCGCCTTGATGGCCGTAAGGGTATCTAGGGTCACTTTGCCCTGGCGGCTGTCGGTGGCCACGGGCAGGACCAGGGGATCGAAGTAGACCGATGCCATGGGCACGTTGTGCGCCCCACAGCCTTCGGCGATCATGCGGCAGGCCCGGATCCGTCCCTCGGCGGTTTCGGGGATGCCGCGATGGTCCATGGCCAACGCCACCACCACAGCCCGATAACGGTCCGCCAGGGGCAGCACGGCGTCCAGACAGGCGGCGTCGGCCTTGATGGAGTTGATCATGACCGGCCCGCCCGCGATCACCTCAAGGCCGGCTTCCAGGACCTGGGGATCGGCGCTATCGATGCAAAACGGTTTTTCCACGGCCGCCTTGAGGGTGGTGATGGCCCAGCGCATGGCGTCGATCTCATCCTGTTGGGACCCTTTCCCGGTCCCGACATTCACATCGATATAGGTTGCGCCGGCGGCGGCCTGCTTGCGGGCCAGATCTACGAGTCGGTCTGCCTGGCGCTGCTCGATCATCTCGCGCACCGCGGCGCGAGTGGCGTTGATTTTTTCTCCGATGACGATCATGGCTCCTCCTCTATTCCATCAAAAAAGCCTGAATTCCGGGGATTTCATCGATGATGCGGCGGCGCACCGCGGCATCGATGAACGAAACCGGATCGGCCTCCAGGATCCGGCGCGCCGTTTCCGAAGCCCGTCGGCGGGTATCTTTGCCACCCGCGGCCTGCCAAACATCCCGGGTCTCCCGGTCGCTGAGGGTGGGCATGTACTGCTCCTGGCGCATGTGCCGGCGGGTGTGGCGCGATGCCACATAGTGGCCGGCCGGACCGACCTTGCGAATCTCTTCAAAAGCCAGGGTGGTCTCGTCCACGCGGACCCCTTCCACGACCCGCATCACCATGCCGATGATCTCGTTGTCAATGACCAGCTTGTCAAAGGAAGCCGTCATGCAGAATTCCAGAAATCCGGCCGCATCGTGGATGAAGTTGCCGCCGGCCAGGGCCACCATGAGATTGGTCAGGGCTGATTCGTACCCGGCTTGGGCATCGTTGACCTTGGCGTCGGACATGCCGGCCGTGGCATAGATGGGCAGTCCATAGAACTGGGCCATCTGGGCGGCAGCCGCATTGAGCAGCCCCATCTCCACGGCACCGGCCAGGTATTTCATATCGCGCAAATCGGTGATGGAGGAGATGCAGCCGAAGAGAACCGGTGTCCCGGGGTTGACCAACTGGGCCAACATGACGCCGGTGAGCGTATCGACGCAGTCCACCACCAGATTGCCGGCCAGGGTGACCGGGGCCGTGGCCCCACACAAAGGCTCGGCCGGCACCACCAGGGGAATGTTGTTGCGGGCCACCTCCATGGCCAGCCGCCCGTAATCCTCATCGAGTTTGAAGGGGCTGATGATGCAGGCCACCATGGAGACAAAGGGGCGCTGGCGCAAGGCCTCGGGGGATCCGGCGATCATCTCGGCCATGCGGATGACGTTGCGGACCCCCTCGACGGTGTAAACTCCGCCCATGATATGCTTTTTCGTGCGGTTCAGGGCGGCACCGAAGCGATTGACATCAATGGCGTCACGCTCCACATCGTGGGGAAATATATTGAGCATGTAAAAATGGATATTCTCCAGGGCGTCCACCAGCCGGGCCATATTCATGATATCGCGCAATTCGGAGCGGCGGTTGTCGTCGGATCCGGGATCCTGAACGTTTAACGCCGTGCCGCCGGTACCCATATGGACCCGCGTGCCGCCGATCGTGCAATCCAGGGAACCATCCGGTTCACGGCCGCACAGATTGACTTGGGCAGGCGCCTGCTTGACAAGATCCATCAGCATGGCTTCTTCGATATGCACGAGGCGTGCATGATCGTCCACCCGGGCCCCGGCTTTTCGAAAAATTTCCAGGGCTTCTGGGTGATTGACCTGGACGCCCACCTCTGCAAAGACCCGCAGCACGGTTTGATGAATCTGTTCCATATCACTGTCTCTCAACGGCCGGTAGCGGCCGCCTTGCATGCCTTTACGCATAGGAACGCTCTCCTTTGGTGTCTTAGGTGTCAGCGGATTCCGACCCGATAATCAATTGCGACGCCGGGCGATGCAATCACGCCTGGAGCAGGTGTGACAGGGGTTGTACGCGGGATGGGCACCTTGGGCGCCCGGTGGCAGCAGACCGAAGAGACCGGAAACCGATTTACGCGGCGACATCAAGCAGTTGGCGTTTAACGACACCACCGGCAAGTCCATATCATCAAACAGTTGAAACAGCGGACGCTGTTGTTGGATGGGCCAGTCGCAGTAACCCGGGCTAAAGCGCAGGGTCACCCCACCGTTACGTTCCACCTGACGCCGGGCCATGCGCTGGTAGAATTGTTCCACCACATTTTCCGCGCCCATGGATCCCATGGCATCGAGCACGTAGGCGTCCGCAAAACGTTGCCGCCGCATGAGACGCTGAATCTCCATGTCCACGGCCGGGCCCACGGTGGCCACGAAACAGCAAACCTTTTCGACCTTGGCCAAGGCCTTGGCCAGCTTGCGGCTTTTAAAGCAGGTGCCTCCGGAGAGCATAATCCCGCCCTGGTTGACCTCCAACAGCTCCAATAAGCGATAACTGAGCTGGGGTTTCAACATGCCCTGGATCTCTTCAGCCATCAGGTCCACCCGGCGCATGGCGGCGGGCGAAACAGCCTTGCCGGGTTTGGCTCCCAGCAGGCGTAAAACCTTGTCCGTATTAAACGATTTATGAAAGTTTTCCAGTATCATCTAGTTTCCCATCGATTCGGTTTGGATCCGGCCGCCGGATTGACGCCGGCAGCGATGCGTACAGGTTCCCCTTTATCGATCTTTCCCATGGACAGGTGTGTTCTTGCTCATCAACAGCCCCCTCAGATCAGCGGGTAGCTTGATCTGCCCAACGCGCTCCCTTTGGCCTCATGGATGAATTTCAGTGGAGGAAGGAGGAGTATCAACGGGGGTTGATTCAATAATTAGAATCCTATATATACAACGCGATGCAATGTCAAGCCTGTATTGGGTGGGTATATTTCGATATCAATTTGATATTTAATTATTTTAAGTATATCGTACCTTAAATATTAATATTAGAACACGATATATTTGCTAATAGAATTCTAACGGATAACATATGATACGAATAGAAAGGCGTCTTTTTCCTGGTAACCCATGCCAAGTTTGGGTAAAGGAACTGCACACCCATTAGAACATGTCAAGTAGCTGAAATCCAATTCAAATTAGGAGAGAATGGATGGATCCAATGAGCCGCGACATCGAGTCTCTGACCGCTCAACAACGCTGCAAAGAGATGCTGGTTTCGTTACGCAAGATCACCCAGGCCATCTCCCTGCATTCAAAGGATTTGAACCGACGCTATGGCCTGACCGGTCCCCAGTTGGTCATCCTGAACGAAATCGCCAGCCATCAATCACTGTCGGTCACGGTGTTGGCCCGTTTCATCAGTCTCAGTCAGGCCACCGTTACGGATATCCTCAACCGGCTGGATAAAAAGGGACTCGTGGAGCGAACCCGCGATGATACGGACCGACGGCGCATGACGATTCGGATCACCCCCAAGGGCCGCGAAATTCTTTCCCAGGCACCGCCGGCCCTCCAGGAAACCTTTGTGGACCGCTATACCCGGTTGCCCGAATGGGAACAATTGATGATCTTAAGTGTCCTCAAGCGGGTTGTGGAGCTGATGTCGGCGGGACAAATCGATGCGGCACCCTTTTTGGATATGGATGCCTTTTCGGCGGGATAGATCCATCTGGACAACAGCAAAAATTCAGATGGCGCCGCAGGACCATCCCCCCACTGAAACACCTGTTCAGCGGCCAAGATGTCCAGATGGACCGTGCCACCAGTTCCAGAGGGGCGTAAAAGGGGTTCGTAGTGCTCGGGAAAGGGGCCGTCCGCCATCCCGGGGCCGAAGATCTGGCCGTGGCCGTGTTTGCGCATGATGAAGGGATACTTGCTGTCATCGCGCATGGAGCCATCCGGGTTCTGCATGGGGTACAAGATCGTACACCCGCCTGGCCCCGCGCTCCGGTGGCCGCGAAGGCCCGATAAACCGTGAGCAGGTCGGATTCGTGTGTGCCGGTGACCTTCGAAACGAGCTTGGGGCTGTATCGGCTGTAGTGTTTTTTGAGCAACTGGAACACGCAGCGGGGGTGATTAAGGGGGTAGTCCATCAGGGGAACACCCGCTGTTTGTTATGGTGATCGTCGAGCAGGGCCGCAAGCCGGAAACGTTGAACGATATTGGCCAGCTGGGGCGGCGTATATTTTGAGGCATTGGCGATCATCATGGTTCCAAGGCAACGCCCACCCATCAGGACGGTTGCCATGCACCTGGACGCCTGCCTCGACAGCGGCTGGGTTGAACCGTCGGCTGGTGGATGTGTATTGCGGCTTCACGCCGGGGACCGCCCACCGCCCTGGTGTTGAAGATACCATCGGTGAATTGTTTTTAGCATAACAAAGTCGTTCCGTTGTGCAACAGTAGAGTTTAAATTGCAGGCTGGCATTGTTTCAACGCGCCGCCCTGGAATCCGCCCTCGGGCGGATTGAAACCCGATTGAAACTGCGGAATGAGCCCTTGGCGGCGATCGATGCCAAAACCGAAAACAACGTAGCCCTCATTTCGATCCGCGGCAGCCTCAGCGGAGAAAACCGGGAACAGCCCTACCGGCATTGGCGGGATTGCCGACCCAAAGCGCCACGCGGGGTGGTGTTCTGTTTTGACACCCATGCGGCCGTCAACGGCCCCGGAATCGCCGCTCTCGTCCAAATGCTGTCCGAATTGGAAGCCCGGCAGATTCCCGCCGCAATCGCTGGTTTGTCAAATAATTTTAGATAGATATTTGATATGGTCGGCGTTTCGCGCTTTGCCAGGATGTTCGATACGCAAGCAGGTGCACTCACGGCCTTGGGGGAGCCTGAATTCCCGTTGTCCGACTAGACGTCATCCACGTCCCCCCCATCATCGTCAGCCACCTGGATGGACGATTTCAGGCCTTTAATGATTTTCTTCTCATCATCGTAGTCGTCTTCAATCTCCTCATCGATGTCATCCTCGAGGAGAACATCCACATCCACCGATTCTTCATCGTCGTCCAAAGCTTCAAGCTCTTCTGCAGCCTCCATGATAAAAAACTCTTTATCATCAAAGAGCAGCTCAGCTGATTTGTATTCAGGATCACCAAGGACTTCAATGACCTTTTCAGCGATGCGTTCGGCATACAGGCCCGGGGGGTACATGTTGTTGGTACGCAACCGATTCATCAGGCTTTCACCACCTTCGGACTGGGCCACCGCGAGCTCGGAAAGGTTATAGGTTTCTTCACATAACAGCGACATGATCTCTTTGTCCAGTTCGGCATGCTCCTGGATGACCAGCTGACCCTTCTCGGAATCCTTAAAAATCGAAAACTTCTGTTTCATCGTTTAGCTCCTTCAACACCCAAAAAGGCGTATTGTTACATCGGATCCGCCAAAATCACAAATTGGGACCTCTGTCAACAGCAATTCTCTGAGTACCCCCAGACCGCGTCAAATTCAATATCTGGTTTGATCACAGCCGCCTAACGGAATTGGAATCGGGATCGAACGAAACGTTGGCAGGAACTGTTCTAAATTGATGTAACCCTGTCCGTGTGCCGGCCGCACAAACTAATTTAGGATTGACCCTTTTGGCGGCAAATGCTAAAGATGAAAGCCCTTTTCGGGAGGGATGGCCGAGTGGTTGAAGGCGGCGGTCTTGAAAACCGTTGAGCGAAAGCTCCGTGGGTTCGAATCCTACTCCCTCCGCCAACATCGAAGCCCGATACATTTTACGGAGAGATGGCCGAGCCGGCTGAAGGCGCTCGCCTGCTAAGCGAGTGTGGGGGGAAACTTCCACCGAGGGTTCGAATCCCTCTCTCTCCGCCAACGATTATCATATGGAGCCCGACGACAGCCGTTGGGCTTCATGTGTTTCCCACATCCTGCTTTGACCTACGCTGAAACATATATTCGGGAGGTGAGGTGTGAAGAACTTTTCCGTGAAGGAGTTGATGGTGCCGTTGTCCGAGTATGCAACGGTCTCCGAAGGCGCCACCCTGTTCGAGGCGGTCTTGGCCCTGGAAAAGGCCCAGGAGGAGTTCGATCACACCAAATACCGCCATCGCGGTGTCTTGATCCTAAACCAGAACGGACAGGTTGTCGGTAAGCTGGGTCAACTGGATGTCCTCCAGGCGCTTGAGCCAAGGGATGAAAATGATGATGAAATCTCAAGCCTTGCCCAATTTGGCTTCAGTTCCTCCTTGGTCCGCAAGCTGCGCAAGGATCGACGGCTGCTGGGTGCTCCGCTGAAGAATCTCTGCAGCAAGGCGACCCGGCTGAAGGTTGAAGATTGCATGCAGGCGGTTACCGAAGGCGAGCATGTGTCACAGGATGACTCTCTGGATATTGCCATTCATCAATTGGTCACGGGAAACCATCCATCGCTGCTGGTAACCAATAAAAATCAGATTGTCGGAATCCTGCGTCTCAGCGATGTCTTCGCGGCGGTTTTCCATGCCATGAAGGAATGTGAATTCCCCCAATCGGAGGAAACGCGATGAAAGCCCTCGAAAATCTGTTCGACCGAATCGTCCAGCGCGTCAACATCAACCTCCGCGAACTGGATTTTGATGTCAAGCCCCATATCCGAAACCTGATTCCCCTCGACAAAATGGTCAAGTTTTATGCCTTTTACGGTATTACCCCCCACCATTCGCTGGACTTTCAATTCCGCCATTCCAACCTGGCTGGCAGCTACTTTCTCGGCAAATGCCGCATTACCAACGCCATGCTTTACAAAAGCGATATCCGCGGTGATGAACTCAAACATCGCGGCGATCTCTTCCGCTATCAACAGTTCGAAATTCCGGTCACCAAGGATGAGGGCATCGATATCGGCGACAGCTTTCTGATCAAGACCCTGGTACACAACTTTTCCCACGATCCGGAAACGCTTGAGCGGTTTTTCATCACCAACACGGTGTCCACCCATTATGCCAACATCCATGGTTCGCCCACCGATGGCAGTTTTCTGGGACCGTTTGCCACGGTCGATCTGACCACCATGAACGATTGTGTGATCGGGACATTCTCCTATATTCAGGCCGGCGAAATCGGTCATCTCCATATTGCTCCCGGCACGATGTGGGTTCGCGACCCGGATGATTTCAATTTTCTCTATCGCTACCCCCTCAATAAATTGAACCGCTATATTCGTTATGCCGCCGGCCAGTTCCCCCAAGGGCTGTTGATCGATTTCATAATTGAGCGCAAAGAAGCATTTCAACACGTCTTCAACGTGGTCAACATCGAACCGCCGGTTCCGGTACCCGCCACTGCCTCGCTGGATCGCTTCGCGGTGGTGATGCCCAACACCCACATCAGCGACAATGTCCTGGTTGCCCAGCGGGCCTACCTCCAAAACGCCCACCTGGGCCGGGGTGCCAACGCCCAGGAAAACTGCTATATCATCAACGCAAACCTGGAGGGCTTTAATGTGACCGCCCATGGCGCCAAGATCATCGAAGCGGATCTGGGGCAAAACGTTTTTGTCGGGTTTAACAGTTTTTTACAGGGTCGCCCCACCAGCCGTTTGACGATTGGAAAAGAGAGCATCATCATGCCTCACACCATCATCGATATTGATAGGCCGTTGACCATTCCGGCCGGGCATATGGTGTGGGGCCTGGTCAACAACGCTGCTGACCTGGAAGCCAACAGCATTCCCCTGGCCGAGCTTTCCAAGATCAACGGCAGCATGACCCGAGGCCGCCTGTTCTTCGAGGGCAACGGGGCAGCTTTTGTGACAGCATTTCGCGAACGAATTCATCACATCCTGGAAGCCAACGGCGCCTTCTATAACGGCGCCCAGAACCGGGGACATGCTCAAAAGAACCAGAACATCTCCTTTAACACCATCCAGCCTTACCCGGACGGCGAGTTGGCGGGACTCTATCCAACCATTATGATCCAACCCTGAAGAACCGGCCACCGTTCCGGGAAATAGACCGCAATTTACTCGTTGCCATCCAGAAGATGTGCCGAGATCTAGATGCAGCGCGAGGCAAAAATCGCTCATTTCAGGTTAAGTGAAAGTATGTTTCGCTGCCCGTTGTTAAACCGGCCTGAAGGTGGGCCTTTGCCAGAAACGGGTTTCTTGGAAGGTAAATCAATGTCTATTTTGAAGCTTTCAGGCTTTCGAGTTCTTGCTGTGCCTGCAGGTATTTATCGGTGGTGATTCTGAGCCGTTGGGCCAAGGCCTCGGCAAATCCGCGGAACAGTACGTAACGGAAGGCGTATCGATTTTCATCGGAAAGCCGCTCAACACTGTTAATATTGATCATCAAACAGGAGGAATCGACCATGGCGTAAACCGAGGCCGAACGCATACCATAATCGATGGCGCCCATCTCACCGAACACGTCTCCGGTTTGCTGGAGCGTGGCCAGTTCCTTGCCATGCTTGACGATCTGGACCTTTCCAGTAAGGAGATAGTATGCCCATCCGGCATAGTGCCCCTCATCGATGACGGTTTCACCTTCCCGAAAGGTAACGATCTTGCTGATCTTCATCAGCTCCTGAAGCTCGGCTTCCGCGAAGGACTCCAAAGCCGGCATATCCTTTATTTTATGGAGTATGTCCTTATCTTTGGGCTCTTTTTGCGACTCAACCATTTCTTCGTCTCCCTATCTGTTCGGAAAAAGCTGTTAATATTTAGCATTACATTTGAGTTTAGATCAACTCTTAATCCTGCCGTTGCGCAATTCCCGGCTAACCGGCCGGCGGTTTCATCTGTTGGGGATCTGGTTTCGTAGTTCCCGGTACTATTTTTTTATCTCCAGGAAGCAACACTTTTTAATATCGATCCTGGGTTATATTCGCCCAACCAATGAATCCCATTCACCGCGAATTGCTATTGAATTACCTTGACAAATGACGCTTTCCCTAATACGAAATGACACTTGGGCTCAAGGGTCGAAATTGACATCTGCGCAGGCAGATGACCTTAATATCAACACAGGAAAGGAGACGGTAAGAATGGCAAATTTGATCCCACCCCATGGCGGAAAGGGCCTGACCATCTGTTTGCTTGAGGGGGCCGAGCGTGAAGCGGAGTTGAAAAAGGCTGCGGGCTTGAAAAAGGTCAACATCTCCCCGCGTGTAAAGGGCGATTTGATTATGATCGGTACTGGCGGTTTCAGCCCGCTGACCGGCTTCATGACCCAGGCCGACTGGAAGGGTGTTTGTGATAACTTTCTGCTCGCCGATGGAACCTTTTGGCCGGTGCCGGTCTGCCTGGATGTCGACAAGGCCGATGCCGATGCCATCCAGGACGGCGATGAAATCGCCCTTTTTGACCCTGAAGGCAACGAGATCATGGCCACCATGAAGGTCACTGAAAAGTACGAATTAACCGAAGCCGACAAAAAGTGGGAATGCGAGAAGGTCTTCATGGGCGAAGGCACGACCACGGCCGAAGATTTTTGGAAAATCGCCGAAGAGGATCATCCCGGCGTGCAGATGGTGATGGCCCAGAAAGCAGTGAATCTGGCCGGACCGGTCAAGGTGCTCAGCGAGGGCGAATACCCCACCAAATACGCCGGCGTTTATCACCGTCCCGCCGAATCCCGCAAGATTTTCGAAGAACGCGGCTGGAGCGAAGTGGCCGCCTTGCAACTGCGAAATCCCATGCACCGCTCCCATGAATACCTCTGCAAGATTGCCGTGGAGGTGTGCGACGGCGTCTACATTCACTCTTTGGTGGGCAACCTGAAACCGGGAGATATCCCTGCCGAAGTTCGTGTCAAGTGCATCGACACGCTGGTGAAGAACTACTTTGTCGAGAAAAACGTAGTTCAGGGCGGCTATCCCCTGGATATGCGTTACGCCGGTCCCCGCGAAGGTCTCCTGCATGCCGTCTTTCGCCAGAACTACGGCTGCTCGCGGATGATCATCGGCCGCGACCATGCCGGTGTGGGAGACTTCTATGGCATGTTCGAAGCCCAGACCATTTTCGATAAAATCCCGTGCCCTGCGGGCGAAGGCAAGGCCTTGCTGTGCGCACCGCTGAAGATCGACTGGACCTTCTACTGCTACAAGTGCGACGGCATGGCTTCGTTGAGAACCTGTCCGCACCAGAAGGAAGACCGCGTACTGCTTTCCGGTACCATGCTGCGTAAAATGCTTTCCGAAAGTATGGAGCTTCCCGATCATTTCGGCCGCGACGAAGTGGTGGCTATCCTGCGCGAATACTACGAAGGTCTTACCGAAAAGGTCAAAATCAAGACCCACAAGGCGGCCCTCGGCGACTAAGCCCCGGCCTCCGATGCATCTACATCTAAAGACCGAGGCGGCTCCCATGGGCCGCCTCAGTCATTTCACCTTCTTTTGCCCCCCCCACCAGAGCAAACGCCGGGTGAAGCGGCCGACCACCCGGGCTGGAATCCTATTGCGAGGCAGCCCCCTCCACCATCCTTTAGTCGCGGTAAGGACCTGGCCAACCACTTCATGGCGTTATGGTAACCTGCATGCCCATCAGGGGCCAGAGGATAAAAACCGCAAACCCCACCACTGCCATCAACAGAATGCTGGCAGGAATCCCATAGAGAAAAAACTCACCAGGGGAAAACTGCTTCGAATCGTAGGCGATGGCGTTGGGTGCTGCACCCACCAAAAGCAAAAACGGCATGCCGGCGGTCACCAGGGAGCCAAACAGGATCACTTCTCCGGCCACACCCAGATAGGGTGCAATCACCAGAGCCACCGGCAGCGAAATGGCGATGGCCGCCACGTTCATGATAAAGTTGGTCATGATCATGACAAAGAAGGCAATGCTCATCACAAAGACGAACCAATTGGCCTCCTTGAACATGGTCAGCCAGTGGACGGCCAGCCATTTGGCGGCTTCTGTCTCCCAAAGACAAAACCCGATGCTCATCGCACCGGCAAAAAGAAGAATAATATTCCAAGGAATATCCTCCAAATCGTCGATATCCATGATGCCGGTGATGAAAAAGAGAATCGTTGATACCAGGATGATGGCGGTCTTGTCCAAGGGTTGCAGGATCGGAACAAAGGAGCGCAGCGACATGATGATGATGCAGCCGAAGACAATCACTGCGGCGGTAACCTCTTTGAGGGTGATGGGCCCCAGGTCGGCATTGAGCTGGCGTGCCTTTTCGCGCAAGCCTGGAATTGAATTCTTCTCTGGCTTGAGAAAAAGCATGAAGAAGACCCACAAAAGCAGCGTCATCAGCCAGCCGACGGGGAACATGTAGTAGCTCAACTGGAAAAAGCTGATCTCCTGGTGCATGATATCCTTGTAGAAACCCAGGGCCACCGCCCCGCGCGCAGCGCCAAGAAGGGTGACAATACTGCCGGCGCCTGCCACATACGCCATCCCCATAAAGAGGCTCTTGCCGAATTTGGTTTGCTTGTCACCCTCACCGTAGAGGGCATAAATCGATACCAACAGCGGATAGATGGTGGCGGCCACCGCCGTGTGGGCCATGATATGGGTCAAGGCCGAGGTTACGATGAAGGCCCCCAGCATGATCATACTGGTCTTTTCACCCACCACCACCAACATTTTGTAAGCCAGACGCTTGGTCAGTCCGGTCTTTGTAAAGACCAGCCCGATCATGATGGAGGCGAAAATGAACATGACCGAAGGATCCATAAAATCCTTGAAGGCCTCCTTAGCCGGCCGAATCAAAAAGAGCGCCTGCAACACGCCGATGGCCAGACTGGTGATACCGATGGGTACCACTTCGAACACCCACCAGGTGCCGGCTAGCAGGAACACCGCCAGCGCCCCCTTCCCCTCGCGGCTGAGGATGAAGTGCTTTCCCAAAGGGTCCACAGCATCTGGCAAAGACGGCATCCAGTATACAATCGTAAAAAGGGCAATCCCCAGAAACAGAAAGACTATCTTACGCCAGTTAACGCCTTGATAGTCCATTACCATCGAATCGCTATCCATTCATCCCCCCTATCTCACGGTCTGGTCGGTGCCTGCCGAGCTTCTTCTGTGGCAAGGTAGATGCCTTTACAGGTTACACGCCTTCATGGTATGAAATACTGCTGCAAACACATCTGACAGGCGCAAAATACCTATGATCGCTTCCCCGCGGGTAACCAAAAGAGATTGATGATGGCCGGCTATTAGCAAATGAATCGCCTCATCAAGGGAGGCATTTTCATCAATATACTCTCCATCGGTGGGTCGGTGCATGAATTTTATCACCTTCTCCTGTCCGGCTTTTTTGCAAATATCATCCAAGGGCTTATCAAATAACTTGTAGTTCTCCAGCATGGACAATAGGAACTTTTTGCTGAACCCAAGCTTGGCCATCTGATGGGTTTCCGACTTCATTTCCATGTACTTGGGCTCCAGGGCTCGCAGGACATCGTGCTGGCTCAGCTTGCCGACGATCTTGCCTTCCCGGTTCTTTACCAGCATGGCACGATGCCGATAGCGCGTGGTGTCAAACTCTTCCTGCGCCTTTTCCAGTTCCTTGACAGCCTCGAAGAGACTGGCATCCTCGGCAATTACGGCGTATTCTGTCAACGGAACCATAAGATCTTTGATTTTAAATCGTTTCACGTCTGCCTCCTTGATTGTCGTTTTCCTTATTGCAATGGCGCTAGTTCCCGTCTGAGATCGCTTTATGGCGCTTCGCTGGGTGACCCGATTCGGACAGTGCCTTGCGAATGCAAGATATTAACCCATCCAAATCAAAGGGAATCAAGAAATCGTCATAAGCGCCAAGATGCATTGCTTCGATGGAGAGATCCAACTGTTGATACGAATTAATGGTAATAACGCTAACGTCCGGGAATTTCTTGCGAAGCCTTCGCATAATAGATATTCCGTTGCGTCGCATACCGCCCAAGCCCAAAATTACGACACGAATCGATGTTGCGGCAAGGCCAGCAAACACATCGCTTTCGTGATGAGCCTCGGCGACGTCAAACCCCTCCTGCCGAAACCGCTGGGATAATATACTTCTCAGGCGGCGATCTGTTTCAATGACCATGACGGGATCTGCTAACATGCTTTGCGGGTCTCTTTGATTAAGGGTTACCGGTCGA
>Ga0316577_10000760_pt1 | contig 13832 bp, 7 predicted proteins | sample S5NA_FD_203073 | JGI IMG/M metagenome (GOLD analysis project Ga0316577, IMG submission 203073) | Rhizosphere microbial communities from salt marsh grasses in Alabama, United States - S5-7_050615r2r1 | ecosystem: Host-associated > Plants > Roots > Rhizosphere | place: USA: Alabama | collected... | reverse complement strand
TGGGGCAGCCCGTCGGGGCCGACGAGGTGGACGAAAATGGTATAGTCGATATCGGTAGGCCCATCGGCCTGCCAGATGAGGGTCAGGGGCAGCACGTCGCCGGGCGCGCCCTCGGTGGCGGCCAGATCAAAGCCGCGTAGATGGATGACGTCACCCAGTGTCAGGTCGAGCGGGTGGCCGATGTCATCCGGCAGGTCGAACTGCCGGTCGCGGTGTAGCACCTCGATGCTGCCGATGGCCGCGTCGTCGCTCCAGAGCGCGCTCCCGCTGGGATCCAGGACGTTGAGCACCAGCGTGTAGCGAGCGGCGGGCACGGTGGGGTCGAGGCGCAGGTCGTAACGCGACTCGAAGCTGTCATCGGCGCGCCAGCGAGAGGTGGGATAGGGAGAGAGTGGGAGGGTCTGTTCCATAGCGACAGCGCCTGCGGCGTCCAGCAGTCGCCAGCGGGTGGTATAGTTGCTCTCCGGCGCAGCAGCGGCGGACCAGATGACGGCCACGCTAAACGCGTCGCCGGAGGGAACGGCCTGCGGCGGCGGTTCGGCGATGCAGGCCACCAGCGGTCCGGCGTCGATCTCTTGGCCCTGCGCGCAGTCCATCCTGCCGGCCGGTTTGGCCGGTGGGGCGATTTTTATCTCGCCCAGGACGACGCGCACGCCCTGGAAGGCGCCTTCGGCATCCCAGGCGCCCAACTGTGCGCCTGCGTCGTCGGTAACGGTGAGTCGTACGGTGTAGATGCCGGGCGGCGTGTGTGCTGGCACCGATAGTCTCAGGCTTTGGTCGCTCCACGCGCCGAGGTCCCATTGAGTGGTGGGAAAGGTAAACTCGTCGAGCACCGACTGTCCGACGTCGTTCCACTGGCGGCCGTCTGCATCGACCAGGTACAGGGAAAAGTGCAGGTCGGTGGGCGTCGGGCCGGGAACCTGCCAGCGCAAGAGCGTGTGAACGAAGCGCGCGTCGTTGGATAGCTTGGCATCCACCAGGGTAATCTGCTGGCCGAAATTTGCCATTTGATATTTGAGATTTGCTATTTGTGTGCCGTGTATTGTGAATTGCGCGATTGTGGTTGCACCGATGGTTTCGGATGTGATTGGAGTGGCAATAGACTCGATGCTCTGGCGCGCGTAGGCGGAAGTGAAGGGGGGGGCGGCAGGGTCGGCGACGAGCCAGATGCGGGAGTGGGTGTCGAGCAGATCGTTCAGCCGCTCGGCGATGGCGGCCTGGGTGGGCAGATCGGCCAGTGAGATGACGGTGCCAGGGCCGGTGTATTGGCGTAGAAGCGGCGTGTCGGCGTCGAGCAGGATCAGGTCGCCGGGCTCCGCGTGTGCGGTCAGGAAAGCAGCCTGCTCGGTGGGATTGGTGTTGGTATAGATCGCGGCGCGGTCAATGAGACCGAGAGTGACAGTATGGACGATGGGGTAAGTGGGTGTGGGGGTGTGGGAGCCGGGTAGGGCGATATAGTCGGCCAGGGAGGCTCGATCCAACGGCACGGCGCGGCCTTTGAAGATGGATGCGAACGTGGGGACGGCGTTAGTGGCAACGGTAAGCTGCTCGGCATCGGGCTGCTGGTTGAGCCAGCGGGCGGCTTCGCCCATCGCCTCGCCCCAGTCTAGGTCGATCACGCGCGCGGCGATCCAGGGTCCGCCGGCGAGGGGGTTGGCGCAGGTGAGGGGGTGGAGGAGAAAAGCGAGGGCGAGAAGAAGTTGGATGGGGAGCAAGAGGTATGGGAGTTTGGGAGCAAGTGAGTGTTTCAGGTAGCTCCACCCCACGCCGGCGGCGAGTGTGAGTGGCGGGAGCGCGGGCAGCAGGTAGCGGTCGTGCTTTTTGACCCCCAAGCTCATCATCGCGCCAAAGATGACGGAGAAGGCGATCGGTGTGATGAACGCAAGGCGGCGCTCGGTCGGAAGGCGGCGTAGGGCAACTAATCCGACGACTAGTCCCACCAGCACGATGGGCGAGATGCGAAAGAGAAAGACTGCCGGATAAAAAAGCGGACCGGGATCGTAGGTCATCTGCCCGACGAAAAAGACGGGGCGCTGCGCCATCTCGATGTGGCGTTCGCTAAAGGCCAGGAGTGTGTTCAATACTGCCCTCGGGTTGGCCCACAGGGCGGGGTAGAGGGCGAAGCAGATAACAGCGATGACTAAAATGAACAATGAACAATGAATGATGAACAACGGCCAATGGCCGATGGATGATTTGTGATTTGCGGCCTGTCCTGAGCGGAGTCGAAGGATTTGCGATTTGCGAAAATGGGCGGTGAGTTGGACGAGGCCGATGAAGGGCACTAGGATGATGGCTGGCGTTTTAGTCAGCAAGGCCAGCCCGGTGAACAGGCCGGAGAGCATCCACCAGATCGCGCGGCGTGGCTCGCGGAGCCCGTTGAGGGTGGCGACCAGTGCCAGCAGGGTGAAGGTCGCCAGCAGCGCGTCGGTGTGCAGGATGCCCGAGTGACCGGAGAGGAATGGGTCAAGGGCAAGCAAGCCCAGGGCCAACAGTGCAAGCCGCCGGTCGAAGAGGCGCTGCAAGAGCGGATAGAGAATGGCTAGACCTGCTGTGGTGACCAGCGCGACGGCGATGCGCCCCCCTGGGAGGAAGAATGCCAGATGGCGGAAGGCCTCGCTGTTTTCTGGATCGAGCCAGGCCATACGGCCGATCCAATCGAGGTGAGTGGTACTCTCTGCCGGGCTGAGCAGGCGGCAGAGCGTCACGTTCAGCGCGCCCAGCCACATCGTCGTCACGCCGGGGTGACCGGTCGAGGGAACTGCCGCCCAATCGCGAGCGGCCAGCGCATCGGCAAAGCGGATGGAGCGGTAGACCCAGGCGGGTTCGTCAGGGGTCACGTAGCGGCCGAGCGGGGCCAGACGCAGTAGAAGGGCCAGCAGGAGAAACGTCAAATGACAAATGACAAATACCACATTTCCTTTTGAATTTGATATGTGAAATTTGATATTTGCAATTTGCAGTTTGCCCATCAGCCTAGATAGCCGAGCGCGCGGAGGCGGTCTTCTACCTCGGCCTCCTCTTCTTGCGAGAGCTCGCCGTGGGGCTTTTCCTCGCTCGCGCCGTTGGCCTGTTGTTTGACAGGACGGTCGGAGGTCAGTGCTTCGGTCAGCACGCGTCCGTCCATATCATCGAGCACCGGCAGTCCCATCAGGTGCAAGATGGTCGGGGCCAGGTCCATGATATGGGGATTCTCTATCGTCTTTCCACGCTGGATTTCTGGGCCTTGAGCGATAAAGACGCCGTGCAGCCGGTGGCAGCCGGAATCGCCGCGGATCTGGCGGGTGACGATGTGACGGTCGGTGGCAAAGAGGGGAAAGGCGATGGTTTGATAGCCGTCCATGACCAGGTGCAGGTCGGGACCGCGGTGGGCGTGCGGGCCGTGGACGATCTGGGCGCCGGGTATAACGCGGTCCATCAGCGGTTGGCCGGTCTCGGGATGGCGCAGTTGGTGGAGCGCGTCGATGATGCGCTGCTTTACGGCTTCGTACTGCTCGCCCGGCTCGACGATACCCTCGGGTTCCCGGCCGCGGAGATTGACATAGATCTGGCCTACGTGGCCGATGGAGTAGGCGACGGTCTGTGACCAATCCACGTCATCGAAGGAGAGGAACTTGCCGACGACCTTGTTGCGCGTGGACTTGGATACCTGCCAGACGTAATTCTGCAGGCCCGTGCGCTCGATCAGGTGCCAGAAAGAGGCAGGGGTGAGACCAGCGCGGAAGAGACCGGCCTTGAGCCGCGTCCAGGCTCCCTTCTTGAGCTTCAGGAGGCCCTGGTCCATCAGGAATAGGTTCACGTTGACGACATAGTGCAGGGAACCAAAGCCGTGATCAGACATCACGATGACGGTGGTGTCGTCGTCGAGACGATTGAGCATCTGGCCGATGTAGTTGTCCACGCGTTGGTAGAGTTGCTTGAGCCCGGGACCGAAGCGGGCGGCCGCCTGTGGATCGTAGCGAGGATGGGAGGGATCCACAAACTTCCAGAAGGCGTGCTGCATGTTGTCGGTGGCCTGGAAGTGGAACATCAAAAAATCGTAGGGGTAATCGGCCAGCAGTTGTAGGGCGTACTCACCCCGCCGCTCGGCCAGGTCCAAAAGATCGGCTGTGAACTCGGCCTCGTTGCCTGGTTTGTATTGGACGTGCGGGGCGATGCGGTAAGGCTTGAGCTTGCCCTCGTAGCGGTCGAGCAAGTTCGCCGGGTAGGTAAAGTCGCCGTTCACCGGTGAGAGCATCCCGCCGATGACAAAGCCGTTGACGGGCTGTGGCGGGTAGGTGACGGGCACGTTCATCACGCCGACCTTTCGCCCGGCCTGGGATAATATTTGCCACAGTGTGGGCGCGCGGATCGAGGTGGCGTTAACCAGATCGAACTGGCCGCCGATGGGGCGGATAAAGTCGAACACGCCGTGCTTGCCTAGGTTCACGCCGGTGGCAAAGGTGGACCAAGCCGGCGCGGTGACGGGCGGGATGGTAGATTCCAGCGGGCTGTGGATGCCCTCGGACATCATCCGGGCCAGGTTGGGCAGGTCTCCTGCCTCAGCCCAGGGTTTGATCAGGTCGAACGTCGCACCATCGATGCCGATGACTAGAACGCGGCTCATGCGTTGGCCTCTTTCTCTTGGTTAGTCTCCCACACATTGCGCACGGCGTAGATGGGCTTTCCCTGCGCCTCGTGGTAGGTGCGGGTCAGTATCTCGCCCAGCAGTCCCATCATGAGGAACTGCACGCCGAGCACCGTCATCAGCACGGCCAACATCAGCAGCGGGCTATCGCCGATGCGGTAGGCGCGGAATCCTTCTGCGCCGCCGATCAGGCCGCTGACGATCTTGGCGCCTCCCAGGTAAAGGAGGAGAAGCCCGCCTATGCCGCCGCTGATCATTCCCACCCTGCCGAAAAGCTGCATTGGGCGGTGGGAGTAGCCGAGCAGGAACGAGACGGTGAGCAGGTCGAGGATGACGCGTGGGGCGCGGGAGAATGCGCCGTACTTGGACTTGCCTGCTTTGCGCGGGCGGTCGTTTACGGGTACCTCGCCGATGCGCGCGCCGATCAGGTTGGCCATCTCTGGCAGAAAGCGGTGAAGCTCACCATAGAGGTGCATCTGCTTGGCCAGGTCGCGGCGGAATGCCTTGAGTGAGCAGCCCCGGTCGTGTATGTTGATCGCGCTGGTATTGGCGATGACCATGTTGCCGAAAAATGAGAGGACCTTGCGGGTCAGAGGTTCCTTACGGTTCTGCCGCCATCCGCTGACCAGGTCGTAATCCCCTTCCTCCATTTTTCCTAGCAGGCGGGGGATGTCGGCGGGGTCCTGCTGGCCGTCGGCGTCCATCGTGATAATGACCGCGCCTCGGGCGTAGTCGAACCCGGCTTGGAAGGCGGGTGTCTGGCCAAAGTTGCGGCGGAACTGGATGATGCGCAGATTGGGCTCCTGGTTCTGTAGCTCGCGCAGGACGGCCATGCTGTTATCGGTGCTGCCGTCATCTACGGCGATGATCTCATAGCTGCGGCCCAAGCTGCGGAGCGCGCCCGATAGCTCCGGAATCACGCTGGGCAGCGGGGCTTCCTCGTTATAGATCGGGAGCACTATGGAAAGATCGAGGGCGGGTTTGGTTTTATCCATAGGTTATCACTCCGATGCATGTTTGCATCACGTGTGCTTTGCGCAACGCGTGCCTTGCGCACTGCGCGCATTATAGCACACAGGCTCTGCGGGTCAACGTGCGGTAGGTGCGCGCAGCAAGGCCTCCAGCTCCCGAAAGTCCGTTCTGGCGGTCAGGTCTATGCTCAGGGGGGCGACGGAGACGACGCGGTCGACGGCCAGGGCATAGATGTCGGAATCGGGCTCGGCGAGTTCGGGGTGGGGCAAGCTTTCATAGTCGAGTACCTGGGGGTCTGCCAGGCTGGCTCGTTCCGGTGGGATGGTGACAAAGTAGGTCTGGCGCGAGGCGCGCGTCAGCCGCCACGGGGTTTCTGGTGTCGCGTCGTCGGGCACGTCCAGCTTGAGCACGTCTGCGTCGAACGGCAGGGCTGTCTCCAGCATCCGCCGGGCGAACAAGCGGGTAAAGTAGATCGCGGTGGAAAAGTCGACACTATCGCACGGCTTGGCGTGGGTCGCCTTGGGCGTCTGCAGGGAGGTGGCCAGTGCGGGGACGCCGCAGACGGCCGCCTGCAGTGCCGCGCCGACGGTGCCGGAGATGGTCACGTCGCTGCCCAGGTTCTCGCCATAGTTGATGCCAGAGATGATGAGCGCAGGCGGGCGAGGGGTCAGCTCGTACAACGCGTAAACCACGATCAGGGCTGGAGAGGCGTCTGTTTGGTAGGCGTTTATTGGCTGTCCATCCACCTCCATCGGGAAGGGTGTGATGCGGCCTTCCGGGCGGGGCATGCTGCGGCCCGCCCCCGACCACTGGCGGTTGGGGGCGAGGACGAGGACCTCACCCAGGGGCAGGGCAGCCTTCACTGCCGCGCGCAGGCCGGGTGAGGTGACGCCGTCGTCGTTAGTGATTAGGATCAGAGGAAGATTTTCTGTGTGGTTTGGCACGCGGGCAATGATAGCAGAAAGCGCGTGTCTTGACAAATGACTTGCTCGCGGTATAATTGCCCCGCTTTGGCCCGCTAGCTCAACTGGCAGAGCAGGGGACTCTTAATCCCTTGGTTGTAGGTTCGAGTCCTACGCGGGTCACTCTGGTGGGGTAGACGTCGATCACCCCCAAGGGAGGATACCCCACCCAAGATTGGGTGGGGTATTGTGTTTTTGACGCGCGGACAAGACCTATGCCTGATGATTTCAATCCCACGGAGTGGATCACCACAACCCAGGCTGCAGAGCTGATGGGTTACGATTATGCCCATGTGCGTCTGCTATTGCGCCAGGGCAAGCTTCAGGGAATGAAAATGGGGCGGGATTGGTTGGTCAAAAAGAAAAGTGCTCTGGTGTACACCCAAGAGATGGAGAAACTCGGCACCGCTAAGCACGACCCTCGGCGTGGCGCCTCTTAAACGTAGATCTTCTTGCGACACTCTTTCAGTCAGCCTCGGTCGTTAGAACTTGTCCGAGTCATGACCACCGGCTTTGCCGGTGGTCATGACTCTGCGGGGTATCACCCCTGTTGGGATGTGGCTGGGTGCGAAATAGAGCCGGGTCAAAGAACCCGGCTCTTGTGTTCTGAGGGAACGGAGGTAGAGCTCCGCAACGACCATAACTGATATCTGGTCAATGGACGAGGTTTTTTGACCCTGACATCCTAAAATCCTAACCTCTCCAGATGGTGCAGGTTTCTAGTCGTCGCGCAGTACGAGGGGGAGGAAAACGCGACGCACTTCTTGGCAAAACTGGAGCACTCGGTCCGGTGGCTGGACGGGATAGCCCTCTATCGATAGACTCTCAGTGATGGTATCGACCTCCTCGGCGCTGAAGGATACAGAGAACGTCTTGGTGATGACGTGCCAGGTGTTGGTCAATGCATCTGTCACCTCCCATGTCAGCGTGTTGGTCGTGGTGATGACGTTGCCGTTGCCGGTGCTCCAATCTATCAGCTCGAACGGTTGGCTCCAGGTTACCACCATGGTAGACGTGAGGGGAACCGCGCTGACAAAACCCCGGTTGACCACCTCGACGGTGTCATCCTCATCGACGGCGACCGGCATCGTATCGGTTGGCACGCCGTTGACATAGATCTCTGTGTACCACGGGTTGGTCATAAAGACGAACGCTCGGCCCTCATCCACAGTTGGATGGTCATCCAGCGGCGCGCCGGCGATGATATCGGAGAGCCCATCCCCGTTGACGTCCCCGGCCGTGTCAGCCTGTCCCCAGCTCCATCTTGGGTAGCCAATGAGGCTGTCGACCTGGTCCCCTTCGCCTGCCCAGTCAGCACTAGCGGCTGTGTGGTCTCCACCCGGCCCGGTTATCGAGCCGTACCAGACCAGAACGGCTCCCGTGTTCGTGAGGGTCATAGTTCCACTAATGGCGTCGTAGCCGTGGGCAGTGGCGAAAACGTCGTCGTAACCGTCGCGGTTCACATCTCCCGCGGTGCCTACTGTGCTCCCTAGATTGAGTTTCTCCTCGTTACCCTCCACCCACCAGTCAGCGTTGGATGGATCTCCGCTTGGTCGGGTGCCGCCGGCGTCCAGTCCAGTTGCCGATCCATACCAGGCGAAGACAGCCCCCTCACTGTTATCGGGATTGTCATAAATGTAAGCGCCTACGATGATATCGCCGTAGCCGTCGCCATTGACATCTCCCGCGGTGTCTGCCGCCCAACCGAAACGGCAGTCTGCTTGATTGCTCACGGCCATCCAGTCGGCATTGGCGGTGGTGCCGGGGTCGCCAAGGCCGGTCCCCGAGCCGTACCAGACAAAGACGGCTCCTTCTTTGCCATCGCTGCCGTCGCTATAGTCCCGCGCACCGACGAGGACGTCGTCGTAGCCGTCGCCGTTCACGTCCCCGGCTGTGCTCACCCGGGTGCCAAACGCGTGGCCAGCATCGGAGGTGTACGTTGGGGCCGAAGCGTACCAGTCGGCGTTGGAAGGATAGCCAACCGGTCGGGTACCGTTGGCGTCCAATCCCGTCGCCGAGCCAAACCAGACGTAGGCATGAGCGACGTCGTTGTAGTCGTAGCGATGCGCGCCGACGATGATGTCGTCGTAGCCATCTCCGTTGACATCTCCTGCCGAGTCTAGAACGATCCCCATGTGGGCATAGGTCAAGTTGCTCTCAGCCATCCAGTCGTAGCTTGTCCCAAGCCCACTTGCCGACCCATACCAGACATAGACCGCGCCCTCGTCCAAGTTGCCGTTGTCGTAATTCTGCAGTGAGACCATCACATCGTCGTAGCCGTCGCCGTTCACATCGCCGGCCGTCGACACGATACCAAAACGTCCCTCGTGATTGACGTATGATGGATCGGCAGTCCAGTCGGGTGTCACGCTCGGCCCGATAGGGGAACCATAGAAGACGTAAGCCCGGCCTGAATTGGTGGCCCCGCCACTGTAAAGGGGCGCGCCGACGATGATATCGTCGTAGCCGTCGCCGTTTACGTCTCCCGCAGTGCTTACCGAGCTTCCTAGCTCTGCGCCTGGCTGGTTGCTCTCATAGGACCAAGCAGGTGTGGCCGCGAGACCGCCGGTCGGCACCTTGTCTGTCGTGCTTGTCGCTACGTCCGGTGCGGCCATTCCAGTCGAGAGACGCATCAGGCTGATCAGGCCGATCAGAATGACAGTGGTGATTACGAGTCGTTTACACATTTTGCTCCTTTCTGGTGTGCTATTTTTGAATAGATTTATCTGTCGTACAACGTTTCATAAATCCGATCATTTCATTGATGCTTTTGAAGTGTACTACTTGCCTGCTTTTTACATGCTCGATCTCGCCCTGCCAGATGGGTGGAACTTGCTCCAGGTATTCGGCCCAGATGCGCACGATAAAGATTTCGGTACAGCGAGAGAGTTGGCTCACGCTTTCTCCTGCAAGGCGCACAAAAAAAGCTACCGTTCACTGACGGTAGCATACCATATGCACCTTACGATTGGCTTACGACGACGGGTTCTCGATGCTGCTACTCTTTCATCAATTTTCGGGTCGTGACGATATCATGCTTGGCCCCGAGCTTTTCAAAGAGGGTCGAGGCGGCACTCAGATATTTCGTCGCTGCTTTGGATGTGCCACGTTTTTTGTACAGTGTGCCCAAGCTACGGTGGCTCTCTCCCAACTCGTACAGGCTGCCGACGTGTTCCAGTTGCTCAATGCTGGCCTGCAAGTGGAACTCGGCTTTTTTCCACTCGTGTTGTTGGGTTAGCGCATCTCCGCAGACTCGCTGGATGGCTCCAATCTCGCGTCTAAAATCGGCCTTGCGGGCTAGTACCAAGCCTTCATAACAGTGCGATAACGCTTGGTCCGGCTCTTTTAGGCTGACGTATGCCTCTGCTAGATACCTTAGGGCGAGGCAGAGATAGAGCCTGCTGTCCAATGCTCGCATAGCCGATTCCATCGCCCGGCACGATGGCAGCGCCTGTTCGGTCTGTCCGCGCTTAATCAGGATGCGGTTGAGCAGAAATTGCGCTCCGCTCTGCCCCACCAAGTCACCGACATCTTCGGCGATGGTTTGGCTTCTCTGCGCCTCCGATTCAGCCAGCTCCCACTCGCCCTGATCGCAGTGGATATAGCCCAGCCGGAAGAGAGCCTCGGCCAGCAGCGGCTTGTGCTCGACGCGCATTGTTGTGTTGATGACCTGCTCAAACCCGGCTTGGGCCGCATCCCAAGCCCCGGTGTGGATGAGTAGTTCGGCCAGAAACAAGTGACTTCGTATCGTTCCCGATAGGTCGCCGATTTCCTGGTAAATCGATAACGCCTGTTCTAGGTCGTGAGTGCTTTGGCTGTACTCACCCCAGTAAAGACGCGCTTCCCCCAGCGTTCGGTGTGCCTCAGCCAGATCGAATAGGTATTGCCCCTTGGCAGATGTAGACGCCAGGGCGCAGATAATGTCCCAGCCACGTTGATAGCACTGCCGAGCCTCGTTTGCCGTGCCCCGTAACAAGAGAGTGTATCCCTTTTGCAGGTAGTATCGAGCCTCAACGAGAGGATTCTGTCCGTTTTTCAACTTGCGTTGAAAGGCCTCGGCGCGCTGAAGTAGCGATGAGATGGACATACCCTGTTGGGCATCCAGGTACGCAGCCTTGAAACCCAGGCTGTCCATTTCGACAGGAGTTTCCGCGGAGGACAGGGCCTTTTTGTAGCAGGTGCGGGCCAGATTGTAGCGCCCGGCCATCCAGTGGGCATCCCCCAGTTCTCTCTGAACGGCCAGATATTGGGCATGTGTGAGAGGTTGGCTTGCCTCATCTGCTACGGCCAGCGCCCGTTGGAGGTATGCAATGGCTTCTTGATGGGCGCACGTGTGCAGAGTTTCTTGGCCTGCCATAATCGAGTACTCGATCGTTTGGGATGGTTCTCCGGCCAGTCGAAAATGTTGGGCGAGCTGCTCAGCTACTTTTTCCAAGCTTTCTCGATACTGCTTCTCCAATACTTGACCAACCTTGCGATGCAGGATAGCTCGTTGCGGTGTATCGAGGTTGGCGTAGGCGATCTCTCTCACTTTTGAATGATCGAATCTGTATTCGTGTTCTTCCGATCCCTCTTGGATGAGACGGCGGCGCTGCAGGTCATTCAGCGCTTCCAGTAGCTCGTCGTCGGCATAACCGCTGACTTGCTGTAGAGTGTTGGGATCGAACTCCTGGCCAATGACTGACGCCGTAGCCAGGAGGCGGCGACTGGCTTTGTTCAAGCGTGCGAGGCGAGCTCCGATCACCTCGTGGATGGTAGGGGGAATAGCCAGTTCATCCCTGCCCGCGGTGAGCGCGTCGTCATCGAAAAGCCACTTGCCCTCCTCGTCGACACGAAGTACATCCCGTTCGAAGAGGTCCTGTAGGGTCGCCGTAATAAAGAGCGGGTTACCCTCCGTCTCGTTATAAACGCGTTGGGTGAAATGGCCGATTTCGAAGGGAGAGTGTGCTATCTGAACGATGAGGTCGGTGACCGCTTCTTCTGACAGGGGTTGTAGTTCGATTTGGGTCAGCGCCCGCTCCTTGTTCATCCCACGCGGGAATTCATTTAGGGGATGTCCTTCCATTAGTTCTTCGCTGCGGAACGTCCCGATGAACAGCACCCTTTCAGCGGCAACATGGCGGACGACATAGTGAAGCAATTCCAGGGAAGGGCGACCGGCCCAGTGGAGATCATCAACAAAGATGACGACGGGCGCCTGGCGCGAGATGTGGGTGACGAATTGGGCGATGCCCTCGAATAGGCGATTTCTTCGGTGTTCGGGAGGGAGAGGGGCATTGGGCGATAGGCTGGGAAAGAGCTCGCCTAGTTCTGGGAGCAGCGTCATCGTCTCGGCCAACCACAGGTTGGGAATTTCACCGAAATGCTTGGGGTCTGCAGCGGTTAGATAGCTTCGCAGTGCCTGGGCGAAAGGTTGGTAGGATAGGGAGCTTTCCAGTTCAAAGCACCTTCCTTCAAGGACCATGGCCCTCCGGTGGCGTGCATACCCCAGTGCCTCTTGTACCAGGCGGGTCTTGCCGGTTCCTGCTTCCCCAGAGATGAGCACCAGTTCGCCTTTGCCGCCGATGCTTCTTTGTATGCTGGCGACTAGCTGCGTGTATTCCTCCTCGCGCCCGACGAAGGGCATTCGGCTCAGTGAATAGGGTGTTTCGGTGAGATGCTCCTCGTAGACGGGGTCTGGATAATGTTTGCTGGTTGAGACGTTCTGCTGAAATAACTGCTCGTAGAGGATTGTCGTTTGTGGCAAGGGTTCGACACCCATTTCGTCGGCCAGGATCCGTCGGCAGCGTTCGTAGGTGTGCAGCGCCTGGGACTGCTCGCCGGCGTGGTAGTGGTAGAGCATGAGGCGCGCATAGACTGTCTCGCGGCAGGCATCGACCGCCAGCACCTGTCGACAGCGAGCGATAGCACGGCGGTAGCGCCCTTGCCGGGCGTAGCATTCAGCCAGTTCGGTCAAAACCGTCAAGAAACGCTCGCGCAGCCTCTCTCGCTCGGCCAGCGTCCAGTCTTCGTACAGTTCTTCTTCAAGGAAATCGCCCCGGTATAGGGCGCATGCGGTTTCGTAGGTGGTGATAGCCTCTGACAGGTTCTCACAATCTTGGCAGTGACGCCCCCATTGGGCGCGGGCTTCAAATTCGACGGCGTCGACCCAGCAGTCGGACTCGGCGTTGAAACTGTACCCGCCTTTGTGCGTAAGTATGTAGGCAGAGGGGTTCTCTTGCGCAAGCACGCGACGGAGCTGGCTGATGCGTACGTGGAGTCGGTTGCGGGCTGTGTCGGGATCATCATCGGGCCAGAGGATGTCTATCAGTTGGTCCGTGGAGACGACGTGGTTGCGGCGGGTTAGGAGAACCTTGAGGATTGTGCGCGTCTGTTGGCTGCCCCAGGCTGCCCCAGGAATTTCCTCGTCGTCACGCCGTATTGTGAATGGGCCGAGCATCGAAATGCGCAGGGGCATTTCTCACACCTTCTCAATTGAATCTTCTCTCACGAGTGCCTGTTACGGCTGAATAATATGTCCATTCCATGACCGTGGTCAATAATCTCGTTTTGCGGTAGAATCACACGCAGTTGCATCACGGTTTCCAAGCCTCAGCTGAAAGGCTAACTGTGGACTTTTTCCCTAGTTTTTTTCGCTTGAAGTATAGGTTCGCTTTAGCAGGCTGTCAACTGGCGGTTTCGTCAATGTGCAAAGCCCGTCAACGATACTTTAATTCCAATCCTGCGTAGATGTTGACTGATTGGATTTGCGGGCGAAGCGCGTATGGCCAGGATTGCCGGAAACGGCGGCTTCAAAGGGGAGGTTCGGCAGTGATAGCGCAATGGGATGCGCCATTATATCGGGTTTCTTCAACCCAGCTTTTTTGCCGCCTTCTCTAAATCCTCCGCGCTGGGCTGGCTGTATCGCGCCGTTGTATCCAGCCGGCTGTGGCCCAGGAAAGTTGCGGCGGTGACCAGATCCACCTCGGGGTCGCGCACAAGCTGCGTGGCCACCGTGTGACGGAAGGTATGTGGGGTCACGCCCTCGACCTCGGCCAGCGCGGCGTACTTTTTGACTGTATACCACACTGCATAGGGAGTGATGGCTCCGCCTTTTTGTGAGAGGAACAGCGGCTCGTCGTCGATGGGCTTGTTTCGCTCCTCCAGGTATTCGCTCAACGCTCGCCGGGCCCGGGCGTGTACTGGCACCCGGCGTTGCTTACGGCCCTTACCTCGCACGGTGGCCCAGCCGCTGCGCTCGTTCAGTTCTACGTCGCCGACGGTCAGGTTGG
>Ga0316577_10000759_pt1 | contig 13840 bp, 11 predicted proteins | sample S5NA_FD_203073 | JGI IMG/M metagenome (GOLD analysis project Ga0316577, IMG submission 203073) | Rhizosphere microbial communities from salt marsh grasses in Alabama, United States - S5-7_050615r2r1 | ecosystem: Host-associated > Plants > Roots > Rhizosphere | place: USA: Alabama | collected... | reverse complement strand
GGCCCAGAATCTGACCGTTTTTCACCGTTTCCCCCTCCCGGACCTCCAGAGCAGAGAGATGGGCGTAGACCGTCATGATGGATCCGCGATGGTCCAACCACACCACGAGGCCGTATCCCCTCATCGTGCCGGCGAAACGAACCTGGCCTCCCGTCATGGCTCGAACAGGCGTGCCGTCGGGCACATCGATATCCACCCCCCGGTGCAGATCCAGGGAGAACCCCCTCGCCCGAAGGCCAAAAGGAGATAGCAGAGGGCCGTGAACCGGCCAGTGGGGGAGTGAGCACCCGGTGGAACCGAGGAGCAGGGCGAGAATGAGGATTCGAGCCCGGCTGGTCCGGGGTCCCCGTGCTGCTCGGTCAGCCCGACGGGCCCTCACGGCTACCATATCCCTCACTCTCCGAGGTATCCCGCCTCCGCGCCCCCGATACCCAGGTCGTCCAGGAGCATCACCCGGATGGGATCTCCTTCCCTCACCTCACCGGCGCCTTCGGGGACCACCGCCAGGCCCTGGGCCAGACCCTGAGGGCGGACAAGGCCCGAGGTCTGGGGGCCCGTTCGGAAGACGGCGGGGCTGGCTGGATCCCCTCTGAAGACCACCCTGAAGAACTGCGTGAGGTGCAGTGGGGAGACGAAGTCCTCTCCTGCCCTGCCCAGGATCACGGGACGGTGGACCCGCTCGTGCCCCGCCAGCCTCAGGAGGAAGGGGCGTCCGAAGACCTGGAAAGTGACAAAGCTCGAGGCCGGGTTTCCCGGCAGACCGAAGACAGGAAGAGGCGGCAGCGCTCCGTCTTTCAGTCGCCCGAAGCTGAAGGGAGTGCCGGGACGCATCTTGACCCGCCAGAAGTCCACCTGCAGGCCGGCCTCCTCCAGGACTCGTTTGAGGAGGTCCTTCTCCCCCAGCGAAGCCCCGCCGGAGGTGAAGAGGACGTCTGCCCTCCCCCGCCGGGCCTCTTCCACCTTGTCGAGGATGTCGTGTGGATCGTCCCGAGCGATGCCCAGGAGCATGGGGATGCCCCCAGCCAGAGTCACCCCCGCCGCAAGAGTGGACGTGTTGGTCTCGGGGACTCCCTTCCCGGCCGTCACGCGGTGGAAGTTCTCGGCCTGTACCAGCTCGTCCCCGTTCGAGAGTATGGCCGCCCTGGGGCGCCGGTGCACGGCCACGCTCCCTGCGCCCGAAGCGGCCAGGAGCCCGATCTGTCCGGTGCCGATGGAGGTTCCGGCCCGGAGGACCTCCTCTCCCTCCCGCATGTCCTGACCGCCGGGCCGGATATGGCGCTCCGCATCCGAGTCGGAGAAGACCTTCACCTGCCCCGCCGTCGCCTCAGCGTCCGTGTCCTCCACACGAATCACCGAGTCGGCACCGGGTGGGATCGGGGCTCCGGTCATGATCCTGACGGCCTCTTTCTGGCCGATGGCCCGTCCTGCTACCTCCCCGGCCCGGGTCTCGCCCACCACCTGCAAGGTGACCGGCGCACCTCTCGACGCTCCCCTCAGGTCCTGGGCACGGGCGGCATAGCCGTCCATGGCGGAGTTGTCCCAGGGCGGGAGGTGAGCCCGGGCCAGGACCCCCCGGGCCAGGGCCCGTCCGAGCGCGTCATGGGCGACGACGACCTCCTCTCCCAGTGGGTCTGCGGAGAGGAGGACCCTCTCCAGAGCGTCCTTGACCGAGAGCCAATCCGGAGCCCGCATCTCGAATTTCGTCATGGGAGTAGTGGAGTGTGTGCCGGAGTCAGAACCGGAAGCCGATCCCCAGGGTGATGGAGGAGCTCCCCACCCATTCCTTCTCATCCACACCGGTGAAGGCCCGCTCCGGGTCGCTATATCCCCTGGGGGTCTTCAGCTGCCAGATGGAGAGAGAGAGATCACCCCGGATCAGAAAGCGCTCCCCCGGGAGCCAACGCAGCCCCCCGGCCAGGATCCCTACGAAGGAAGTACCGAAGTGGAACCGATCATCGGCCAGGAGCAGCTCCTCGTCGGAGTTGTCGTTGGCCGCATCGAAGGCGATGCCGCCTCCCATGGCGATGAAGGGGGAGAGCCGATGCCACGTCCGGTCACCGGTGAGGGAGAACCGGAGGCGTCCGTCGATGATGACGAGCTGGCTCGACATCTCACCGATGATCCGGTCTCCTTCCACTCGTCCGGGATCGACGATGTCACGCTGGGTGGGGGCGTGGGTCACAACCGCCTCCAGTCCAAATGGGCCGGAGAAATTGATGCCGTAGCGCGCGCCCCAGGCCGGACCGGGCCCCGGCCCGAATCCAAACCGGCCCGTCGCCGGGCTGATGTACCCTCCAAACAGTCCGGCTTCCTGTTTGGACTCCAGGAACCGATAGGGGGAGGGAATGGTCTGGGCCGGCAGGGGCCCATGGAATAGAATCGCTCCCACGGCAAGGGTCGTGAGGAGGAGTGGTCTGGTTCCAGAGATCATGGAATCGGTACCCGGTGGTTGGAAGCCTGAGTATGCCCTGTTCTTGTTCTCCCTCCGCAGGGGCAGGTTCCCTGGCCACCACCAAAGGAGAATAACCACGACCCAGAAAAGCTAGACAACGGTCCCCGTCCAAGGCAACGGGAGAGGGTGGGCTCGATGGTGGAGGACGCCGGAATTGACGAGCCCGGGGGCCCCCGGCAGATTTCAGGAGAGTTGCGCTCCACGGGGACCTCATGCTCCCTCCACGATTTCCCTGGACTGTCACGTTTCATGAAGGTGGCCTCACCTGACCTGACATCGGCGCGAAAGGCGCTCTACGTCACTCTGATGGCTGTCCTGGCTCCCGGGGTTGGCTCTCACCTCTGCGGCCAGAATCTGGCAACGGTTCGCGTCGAGGAGAATCTTCGGGCGGAGCCCCAGGGATCCATCATCGGGCGGGTCATGCCCGGGGCCACCTTCCCCATCGTCTCGGCGGAAGACCAGTGGGTCCAGGTGGACGTGGGGGGATGGATGTGGACGGCCTCCCTCCGGACCACGGATCGGAGTGATTTCCCCCTCAGCGTGTCCGCCGCCCCGTCCGAGAATCTCCGTGGGGAGCCCCAGGGGGAAATCCTCGCGGTTCTGGTCCAGGGCACCCTCCTGGAAGAGCTGGGTGAGGTGACCGGGTGGAAGAGGGTGCGGAGGAGGGCCTGGATCTGGCACGAGTCCGTGGAGGTCGAATCCGGGGTGACGGGAGGTGAGACGGCCCCCGAGCCTGCTCCGACGGGGGCTGCGGAGGGGTGGTTGAGCGGTGGAAGGGAGGGCGCTCCCCTCCTGTCCGGACCCGACGGGGACACTCTGGCCCGGACCGAACCCGGGGCGAACCTCCAGGTCCTGGCCAGGGAGGGAAACTGGGTCAGGGTCAGGCTCGAAGGATGGACCTGGGCTCCCATCGGAGAATCTCCGGACGCCCCGGACATGTCCCCCGTCTCCGATGTCACGCCGGAGGAGGTGGGGCAGGACCCGGGAGCGTACCGGGGTCGGGTGGTGTCCTGGAACCTCCAGTTCGTATCCCTGGAACGTGCCGAGAAGGTCCGCACGGACTTCTTCGAAGGTGAACCGTTCCTTCTGGCCCGAACCTCCACGTCAGGGAGCTCCTTCGTCTACGTGGCCGTGCCCCCGGACCGCCTCGGGGAGGTGGAGGGGTTGGTACCCCTGGAACGGATCAACGTGGTGGGCAGGATCCGGACAGGGGCGGCGGCCCTTACGGGAAATCCCATTCTGGACCTTCTCGAGCTTTCCCGCGTTCCCCGCGGCTGAGCACCTTTCCAGGCCTTTCCAACGGTCCGTGTCCATGCGCCTGCGTCCAACCCCGGTTCTCCTGGCAGCCCTCGCCTGGTTCGCGTGGGCCTGCAGCGACAGTGGTCCTACCGAGCCGGAGACCACGGACCTGGAGGTTCTCATCGTTCGGGGGAACGATCAATTCGGGGAACCGGGTACCCTCCTCCCGCTCCCCCTGGAGGTGAGGGTCCAGAAGCTCTCCGACGGCGCCGGAAGGGAAGAGGTGACGGTGAAGTGGGAGATCCTGACGGGGAAGGGAGCCAGCCTGGACCAGGTCACAAGCAAGACCGATTCCATGGGCTCGACCTCCGTCCGGTTGACCCTGGGTCAGGAATTGGGAGAGTACCGGGTAGAGGCCTCCGTCCGGGGCGCTTTGACGGGACCGGCGGAGTTCAGGGCGCAAGCCATCCTTTTCCCGGAGCTCAGCCTGGTTCCCGACCATCCGGTCCGGGCCGGCGACACGATCCGCCTTGAAGGACGGAACCTGAGCCCGGACCCGCACGAGAACGTGGTCACCTTCTCCGGAGTCCGGGGCAGGGTGATTTCGGTTTCCAACACAGAGTTGCAGGTGGAGGTGCCCCCCTGCCTTCCGGGACGGCCGGTGGAGCTTCGACTCCAGATCGGCACGCTTGCCACTCCCGCGTCAGGTCTTCTGGTCCTCGAAGGAGACAGTTTCCTCTCCCTGGACGTGGGTATGGACAGTGTCATGGACGCTGCCGATGGCCTGGCTTGTTTCCGTTTGCCCTCGGCACCCCAGGCCCGATACCTCGTCGTGCCCCATACCACGGGGACCGTGGGAGGGGCGGTCTATGAGGTGAGCGTGGCCGGCCTTGCACAGGAGGGTGGAGCGCAGGCCGTTCCCGGAAATCCGATCCGTATCCCGTCATCGGACCGTCCGGAGCTGACGGGATCCCATTTCGATCCCGTGGACCTTCAATGGGCGTGGGATATGGAGTTGCGGGCCATGGAGGGGAAGCTGCTCAAGGAGGGGGCGCCCGGGGTAACTGAGCCGATGGCCTTCCGATCCCCTTTCGACGAGCTCCTTGTCCAGCAGGTGCCGGAGATCGGGGACAGGAGGGAGTTCAGCGTCCTGAACTCCGAGAAACAGTTCGACAAGGTCTCGGCCCGAATCCAGTACATCACCGATCATTCCCTGGTATATGTGGATGAGGATGCGCCCTCCGACGGTTTCACCTCCAGCGACCTGGAGGAGCTCGCCACAGAGTTCGAGTCTCCCATCCACTCCACCGTCACCGAAGCGTTTGGATCCGAGTCGGACATCGATGGGAACGGAAGAGTGGTGATCCTCCTGACTCCGGCCGTGAATCGACTCACGCCGGATGGGTCGGCCAGCTATATCGGGGGGTTCTTCTTTGGCCTGGACCTGATGACGGACCGGACCGGAAGCAACGGGGGGGAGATCTTCTATGCCGTCGTCCCAGACCCCACAGGGGTCCACGGTCCACCTCTGTCCCGGTCCACTCTCCTGTACACGCTACCCTCCATCCTGGCTCACGAATTCGAACACATGATCCATTACAACCAGCGGATCCTCGTGGGGGGGGCCGAGTTCCAGGATGCTCTCTGGCTGTCGGAGGCTCTTGCCCAGATGGCGGAAGATCTGGTGGGGGAGGCCTATCGGGCCATGGGGCGCCCGGAACAGGCAGAGCAGTACCAGCTCGGGAATTGGAGTCGAGCCCGTCGTTTTCTCCTGGAGCCGAGCCACGTGAGTGTCCTGGCGACGCTTGCCCCGGGAACCCTGGAAGAGCGGGGAGCAGGGTGGCTCCTCTTGAAGTACCTGCACGGCCACGACGAAACGGGGTCCCTGCTGAACAGACTCGTGGCATCCACCCGGACCGGCGTGGGGAACGTCACGGAGGCCGTGGGCCGACCATGGGAAGGTCTGATGGGAGATTGGGCCGGCGCCCTCTACCTGGATGGACTCGAGGTCCCGGTGCGAGACGATCTCAGCTTCTCGGGCCTGAATCTCCGCTATGCCCTCTCCGTGTTCAACGGCGGCTTTCCCCTGAAACCTCCCTTGCTGGGCGCGATCTCCTTCTTGCGTTCGGCTTCCCTCTGGTCTTCTGCACCGGATTACTACATCATTACAACCCCGGAGGCGGGAGGGCTGGCCCTCAACGTCAGCGGTCCTGGAGGCCGCCCGCCCGATCCCGCTTCGGGTCTGCGCATTCTGGTGGTTCGTCTGAACTAGGAGCTCGAGAGGATACAGGTCGACCTTCCTCGGAGGACCCGCCTGGTGGCATGAATCTTCCCCTGCGGGATCTCGTAAGGAGCACGTAGTCAGGCGCAACCCGATCATCGGGCCGAGACGACATGCGTTGTTCCACCTGCGGTGAGAACCTACAGCCGGGGACGAGCCGGTGCCCAACGTGCGGGGCAGCGGTCTCCTCCGGAACCTACCTGACCTCCAGTGTTCGCCGATGCCCCCGGTGCGGATACCAGGGGGACGGTATTCCGTACTTCAAACGCGCCTCCCACGTCGCCCTCCTCATCGGAATCAGCCTCTTCACCTATGGGCTGGGCGGAATCGGTTACTGGCTCTTCAGGAGGAACCGGATCGTTTGCCCCAGCTGCGGACTGGCCTGGCAGTATTTCCCTCAGGCGCTCCCTCCGCCCTCCGAGGGAAGGGGTGCTCCTCCCGTGGCGGCCGAGGGTGACGACCCCCTTCCCAGGGGGGGGATGGTCCGACGAGTCTTCGGCGTCGGCCTGGTCGTTCTGGCCACAATTCTCATCGTAGCGGGGATCGCGGAATACGAGGCCGGCATGATTGCCGCAGGGAGCGTGATGGGTGCCGTGGGCACCGGTGGGTTCTGGTGGGGCCTCAAGGGGTTGAACGACCGTCGGAAGGCTCTGATGCACCGTCTGCAACAGAAAGTCCTCCGCCTGGCGACACATAGGGGGGGCACCCTCACCGTCACGGAGGTCGCAGCGGATCTGAACCTCTCCCTTCCCGCTGCCGAGAAGGTCCTGGCTTCCATGGACGACGGGTTCCGGGTCCGTTGCGAGATCTCCAAGGAGGGAGTTCTCTTCTACGAATTCCCGGAAGTCCTTCACAGGGGGCAGCTGGAGCCGGGTATTCCAGACTGACGCGTGCTTTCTCGCGGAGTGCCCTCCGGTCTCCTGACCCCCTGGGCTTCCCGCATCTGATGCCAGCGACCTCCTCCGGGCCTCAGGCTCGCCTCTTTCCCGTGAGCCTTGCCAGTGAGATACCGGCGAGAACCACCCCCGCCCCCAGCAGCTGCATCGGGGTGGGGACCTCCCCGAGCCAGATCCAACCCACCAGGAGTGCGACGACCGGGGTCAGGTTCTGGTATGCCGCCGTCCTGGAGCTTCCGATGGTCTTGATGCCCCGGTTCCAGAGGACGTACGCGAGGCCGATGGCCAGAACGCCGGCGTAGACTACACCGCCCCAGGCGGGCCAGGAGAGCTCCGTCAGGGGCAGTCGGGAGAGGGAGGGAATACCCAGGACCACCAGGATCAGTGTGCCGACCCAGAGCGTCCAGGCCGCAAGGGGGGCGGAGCCGTACTTCCGAACCAGGGGGGCCGACATGACCGTATACGCTGCCCAGGTGATGGCCGCTCCCACCACCAGGAGATCTCCCTTCAACGTGGTCCCCCAGATCCCGACAGAGAGGGATCCGCCCAGGACGACCATGACCATTCCCCCCAGAGTGGCGAGTATTCCCACCCACACGAGAGATCCCGAGCGCTCCTGTTGGAGGACCGTAGAGAGGATCAGGGTCCAGACGGGAACCGTGGCCAGGAGGATACTGGTGTTTCCGGCGAGGGTGCCGTCGATTCCGAAGATGAAGAACCCCTGGTAGACCACGTTGCCGAGGATTCCCAGCCCGATCACCGCAGGGAGGTCTTCCCGAGCAGGCCAGAAGACGGCGCCCCGGAGCCTCAGGATGAAGAGCACGGTGAGGGCCGCAAGGGGGAATCGGAGGGCGTTGAAGGCCAGTGGAGGGATCTCCGGGAGAGCCGCCTTGATGACGGGGAAGTTCACTCCCCAGATGAGTGCCATGAGGAGAAGCCCCAGGTCGGCCCCGCCTCCTCCGGGTAGCGGCGTGGAGGGCCCGAAACGCCCGCTGGCGGACTCCCCGGAGAACGGCTGGTTCGTCGGGGCTCTTCTGCTCGAAGTGCTCACGTCCGGAATGTAGGGAGAGATCCGCGTTCGTCCACGTGGGGTACCTGTGAAGGAGGTGTGTCCGACCTCCCCGTCCCATCACCATCGGTGGGCCCCGGAGTTCTTGCCGGCCAGAAGGGTGCCAAGGATCCGCCGCTGGCCTGGTGACCTCGTTTTCTTGATCCTATCTTCCCCGGCGCGAAGTGCGGCGGGGTGGTATCGAGACGGTGGTGGCGGGCATGAAGTGTCGGCACGGTCCGGCTGATCCGGGAGGTGGGCAGGCGGACTGACCGGCGACGGAGGGAACGGAGAGAGAAGATGAGAGAGTTCCAGGATGAGAGTGGAGTGGTCTGGGTTGCCTCCGTGGGGGAACGGGAGGGGGACGACTACAAGGGAAGGTTCGCCCTCGAGTTCAGTCGAAAGGATGGCTCCCCGGACGACCCGATCCCCCTGGTGGACATTCGATGGAACAGCCCGAAGACGGCGGAGAGGACCCTGAGGACCATGTCCCGGGTAGAGCTGCTCCGGCGGTTGAGGTCCGCCGTGGGACGGTGGGCCTAGGAGCCTGACCCGATCCAGGACCTCCGTCGAGTCGAGCGGTCAGGGGCGGTCGGGGGGTTGGGTCTCGATGGGCCGGGTTATCGAAGCCAACCCGATCCCCACCTGGTCCTCCACCCGCTTCGCCCGTCGCTCCGACGGCATATCGTTGGCGATCATGCTGAAGAGGACCCGCTCCCCGGAACGGGTCCTCACCATTCCGCTCAGCGCCGAGACACCATGCATGGTTCCGGTCTTTGCTCGCAGGTTCCTGGCGGCTGGGCTCCCGCTCATTCGGCCCAGCTCTCTGCGGACTCCGGCCTCCGGAAGCGTACTCCAGAAATCCTCCCAGTCCGGCGAATCCGCCATGAAGGCCAGCAGCTGGACCAGGCCGCTGGCGGACACCAGATTCCGGGCCGACAGTCCGGAGCCGTCCCGGAGCGTCACTCCTTCAGGGGAAAGGCCGACATCCCGGGAGAGGAAGCGGGCCACGGCCCTGGTCCCGCCCTGGAAGGACCCGTCTCCGAGGGTCACCCTTCCCAGCGTCTTCCCCACCGTTTCCGCCAGGAGGTTGTTGCTCTCCTTGTTCACGACCCGGAGAATCTCCAGCAGAGGCGGGGAAACGAGATGACTGATGATTCGGGGAGGGCGTTCTCCGAGTCCTCCGGGGGCCGTTCCCTGGGCTAGAATGGACTCCTGCGGGTCCCGGACCACTCTCACGTCCCCAGTCACCGCGATCCCCTGGGCTTCCAGGGCCTGTTTCAGGAGCCGACCCGCAAAGACCAGGGGTTCAGGGACCGGCAGCTCCCTCCAGACGTCCCTTCCACCCAGAGGAATCTCCCCCTCGATCCCGATGGGATCCGCGGGCGCATCTCGGAACAGCCAGACCCGGGAACGGGTTCCCGGAGCTGCGGTGACGGCCGCGTTCACTACCGGGATACCGGATCCGGGAGGCAGCGTGGAGATGGAAGGAGGGAGCTGGGGAGCGGCGGCGGCTTCGACCTTGATCGTCAACAGGTTCTGGTTCACGGCAACGGCTGAGACCGGAGCGGCGAAGGGGTCGTTGAGATCTGCCGGATCCCACTCCGGGTGGAGATCGGGTCCCGTGAAGTAGCTCCCGTCCACCACGAGGTCGCCCTGGATCTCTCGGATTCCCGCCTCCGCCACCTCCCGAGCCAGAGTGTCCATGGGAGCGGTCGGTGAGGGGAAGAACCGGTCGGAGAGTGTCGGGTCCCCCGTGCCGTAGAGAACCAGATCTCCCTGAAGAACCGTTCCCGAGAGGGTGCCGGAGGAAAGCAGGAACGTGTCGTAACGGAAGTCCGGCCCCAACAGGTGCAGGGCCGCCGCGGTGGTGAGTAGCTTCTGATTCGAAGCCGGCACCATTAGCTCGCCGGGGTTCACAGCCAGGAGAGTGTCTCCCCGGTCCAGTGAGACCGCCAGGATCGACCACCGTCCCCCGCGGAACGCGGAAGAGTCGAGGGATCTCTCCAGCTCTTTCCGTAGCTCCACGATCTCCATGGCGGGGGCGGGATCTTCCCCCAGGGGAGGGGTGTGCGCCAGCCCCGAGCTTGCCAGGAGGAAGAGGGGTAGGATCCGGGAGTTGCGGCTTGACATGGTGGTGGGGCCGTGGCCTCGAAGTAGATCAGAGCTCCAGCCGTGCCCTCGCGTTCCGCTTGAAGGGGACCCGGCAATCGATGTGCATTCCCGATAATCTACGCCCGAGGCGCGCAGCGGCTACAGAAACCGGTAAGCTCCAACCTGTATCCGGTGACGGAGAATCCTTCCAGCTCCCTTCCCAGGGCAGCCGTCTCACTGTCAGAGAAGCTCCCCGGGACGTCCACGACGGTTCCGCACATGACGCAGCGGGCATGGTGATGAGGCTCCGTCCGGGCATCGTACCGGGCCGACCCGTCACTGTAGGTGAGCTTGGCCGCGAGGCCACAGGAGACCAGCGTCTCCAGGCTCTTGTAGACGGTTGCCAGAGAGATGCCGGGAACGTGGTTCCGCACTTCGCGGAAGACCTCGTCGGCGTTCGGGTGACTGGTGGTGGAGGAGAGGAACCTGTAGACTGCCGCTCTCTGCTCGGTATAACGATGACCCGTTTCCTCCAGGGCCTTCCTGAGGCGGGTGTTCATGGTTTCGGTGGCGTTTCGCATACTTCCAGGTGGCTTCGCTGATTGAGACGTTTCTCTCGGCTAATATTCAAAGGTAGTCACACACTCTGGAGTGTCAATATTGATTCTTAATAGCCTGAGCCAAGCCCTTCGTCACGACTCGGGGGCCTCGGGGCTCCTCCCCGGGGGTTTGCGGAGATGAGCGCCCCTTCTCTCGGCGACCCCATCCTGACGCTGGAACCGCTCCTGGATGCGGTGCGGGATGGACTGGAGGGAGAGGGGTGGGAGCTGTCCGGCCTCCAGAAGACCACCAGCTACGAGTTCGAAGGGCGGTGGGCTGGCGAGTCGTCCCGGAGCGCCTACCTCTTCTTCCACCGGGAGGACCTGCCGGACTGGGCCAGTATCGACGCGTTCCTGGATGAAACCAGCAGAGGTCTGAAGGGGAATCTCGCCCTGGTGCTGGATGGCCCCGTGTTGGCGAAGATACCGGACCCCGGGATGGCGATGGAGGGGCTGACGGTCCTGGCCAGAGACGCTCTCCCCGAAGGGTACCAGGCTCCTCTGACCCTGCGGTACCGCCTTCCCAACCTCAGGGAGGATCCCACCGGGGCGGATACCGAGATACGGTTCAAACTCTTCCTCCCCAAGGAGGCCATGCGCTCGGGATTCTCCGCCGTGTCCGCCCTGGCGGCCACGGTGGCCAGAGCGTTCCAGGAGATCCTGAGATCCCCCGGGCTGCGACCCTACTGGCCGGAGGAGGATGGGTCCGGAAGCCTGGGAGTGTAGGGTGCGGCCCGCCTTCCCCTGAGGAGTCGAAGGCCGTTGGAGATCACCACGATCGTGCTCCCCTCGTGGCCCACGACACCGGCGGGAAGGCTGATTCGCCCTGTCAGTGCCAGGACCACCAGGATCACGATGACCCCGGAGGCGAACACCAGGTTCTGGAGTATGATCCTCCGGGCTCTGAGGCTCAGTTGCCGAGCGTAGGGGATTCCGCCCAGGTCGTCTCCCATGACCACGACGTCGGCCGTCTCCAACGCGACGTCGGTGCCCGCCGCTCCGAGGGCGATTCCCACGTCGGCGGTTGCCAGCGCCGGAGCGTCGTTGACGCCGTCTCCCACCATCGCCACGGCTCCGTACTCCCCTCGGAGCTCCTCCAAGACCCGGGACTTGTCCTGGGGCAGGAGTCTGGAGAAGACTCTCCCGACCCCCAGCGCCGTCGCGATGGCGTCGGCGGTCCTCGCATCGTCCCCTGTGATCATGGCCACCTCCTCCACGCCCGCGGCCCTGAGGGCGACCAGAGCCTCCCGGGCACCTGGACGGGGCTGGTCCGCGATGACCAGGACACCCACGTGCGCTCCGTCCGCGGCCACGAAGACCGGGGACGCCGTCTCCCTCCCGCCTTCTTCGAGCCACCGGACGAGGATAGGGGGTACGGGAGTACCGAGGCGTTCCTCGATCCACTCCCGACGGCCGACGGCTACTCGGATCCCCTCGACTCTCCCTTCGACCCCCCGGCCGGCGAGGGACTCGAAGGCCCGGGGCTCGGGAACGGTGAGTCCCAGCGCCTCAACCGCCCGGAGGATCGCCTGGGCCACGTGATGTTCGCTCCGGGACTCCAGTCCGGCGACGAGGCGGAGGAAATCCTCATCCTCGGGGAAGAGGCCCGGACAGTGTCCTCGGGGCCCGTGCGTGGGGTCCATCATGGGGCACACGCGCTCCGGGAGCCGGGTCATGACCTCCGCCACCTCTGGACTCACCACCATCTGCCCTGGTCCATCGCTCTTCAGCAGGTGGAAGAAGCCCGCCACTTCCGGACGTCCCTGTGTGAGGGTGCCGGTCTTGTCGAAGGCGACCACCTTCACGCCGGCCAGCGCGTCCAGATGAGCCCCCCCCTTGAAGAGGATTCCGCTCCTGGCGCCGTTAGAAACCGCGGAAACGATGGTCGCGGGAATGGAGATCACCAGAGCACAGGGCGATGCCACAACGAGGAGGGTCATGGACCGGTAGAAAGCATCATGAAATCCCCAACCCAGGACCGCCATGGGGATGACTACGGCCAGGAGGGCTCCCAGGAGTACCACGCCGGCATAGGTGCTTTCGGCGTCTTCAATCCAGCTCTGGGCCGGCGCCTTTGCCTCCCGGGCCTCCTCCACCATCCGAATGACCTTGGCGAGGGTGGAGTCACTGGCTCGGCGAGTAACGCGGATGTCCAGGGTCCCCGAGGAGTTGAGCGTACCGGCAAAGACCTCGTCCCCCATCCTCTTGCGAACGGGGACCGCTTCCCCCGTTAGCGTGGATTCGTCCACCGGGGACTCTCCCGCCACGACCACTCCATCCATGGGGAGGCGTTCTCCGGGGCGGACCCGTACCACGTCCCCGGGAGAGAGTTCTCCGATGGGGATCGCGGTCTCCCCGACACCGTCCACCAGAGCCGCCACTTCCGGTCGCAGCTCCATGAGAGATCTGATGGACCGTCGGGTGCGCCCGAAGGCGAAGGTCTCCAGCGTATTGCCGAGGGAGAAGAGAAAGAGGAGGATGGCCCCTTCGGCCCAATGACCCAGGAGAGCGGCTCCTCCAGCGGCCGTGACCATGAGCAGGTCCACCTCGAGGCTGGCTCGCCTGAGGGCCCTCAACGCCTCGAGAGCAGCTTCCCACCCTCCGGCGAGGTAGGCCAAGGCATACAGGGCCATACCGAAGCCCTGAAGGCCGAGGAGGCCATGGACGCCGGCCCCCATGAGGCCGAAGAGGGCGCAAGCGGCAGTGGAGATCGCAAGAGGGCGCCATCCGGGGCCTTCTTGCCCCTCCCCCTCCCTCGGGAATGGGGGCGTTTCCTCTTCGGCAACCGGCGCGGGGGGCGGAATCAGCTGGGGGAAAGGGAGTCGGGTCAAGGCAGGCCCTGGAAATGGACGAGAGTCTCTGTGAAAAATTAAGGCCAGGCGGGCCACCTCTCAACGTCGGGATGTGGTGAGCCGGGACAAGGACGGAGGGAACGGTTCTCCGGAGAATGGACATTCTTCAAGGGTCTTGTGCGAATGAGAACGAGGCGCAGCTTCAAAGGAGTCGCGCCGACGATATGGCAGCCGGGAAGATTGACTCCGGGCCTTGGCTTTTGGGGGGGGAAGGGGGAACCTGCCTCCCGCACCGCACTGCTGGTCTGTTATTCTTGATGAGACTTCTTTCGCCGGTTAACAGGTTCTGGGCCGCCTCTCCCTGGGGAGTAGGTCAGGGGGCCGAAAGGGAGCTGAGAGCATGCACGATGTTCTGAGAGCGAGACTCCTGAGGAAGATC
>Ga0316577_10000757_pt1 | contig 13855 bp, 9 predicted proteins | sample S5NA_FD_203073 | JGI IMG/M metagenome (GOLD analysis project Ga0316577, IMG submission 203073) | Rhizosphere microbial communities from salt marsh grasses in Alabama, United States - S5-7_050615r2r1 | ecosystem: Host-associated > Plants > Roots > Rhizosphere | place: USA: Alabama | collected... | reverse complement strand
GGCAAGGGGGACTATTACGGCAATCCTGAGTTCTTGCACCTCGATCACGAACCCGCATTTGCATCGGTGCAAGCCTCTGACGATTTCCAATCCCAAAGCGTTGCGCAAGAGACATTTACCCGGCAATATGAACGGCTCTCCACCACATTTAGAAATATGGTCGACAACCTCTGTACCTGTATTTCAGTCACCTCCAACGTCGCTTGTAAATTTGAAAGCAGGGCATCGCAACAACGCTGAGCTGGAAGATCATTTTGATACCATCTTTGCACTCGAGGCAAAAACAGACTTCAAGAGATGTTTTTGACATGCATTATCGGTCATCGCGGTATTGCCTGAAGCTTCCACCCCTCTATCCTTGCCAAAAGCATCTCTAAAAGTCTATAATACTAATTTAAAAAAGGCTTTATCGAAACATGTGCCCCAACCCTAGGAGGTGAGATGGCAGCCAGCGAAAAACGCAGACATGACCGCATAAGCTCGATCAATCTACTGAATTATGTCTATTTTGACGAGAATGGTCAGGAACAGGCCCAGGGAATGGGTCGCACACTGAACGTTTCCGAATCGGGTATCCTGTTGGAAACCCGTAGCGCCCTGGATCAGCATCACAGGGTCTCGATTCATATCGGGCTGGAAGATGAAATGGTCGATATCAAGGGAAAAGTGATCTTCAACAAGAAAAACCAAAGCAATATGTTTGAATCGGGCATCGAATTCGAGGAGATTGGTGAATCCCCCCTGGCGGTTCTCAAAAAATACATAGCTGCTTTTAAGGCACTATAATCCATACCCTTCGCCGAGGCTGCTGAAGCGTCGATGATCGGCAAACACCAAATCGTAACGATCGGGTCCATCAACATCCTGGATACCACGTTTCAAATCACCACCCGATCAGACCTGCGAGATTTGATTCCTTCCGTGGACGCCATCGGCCTTATCAATCCACCCACCGTTATTCCGCAGGAAGCAGGCGGTTACCGTATTATTTGCGGCTTTCGGCGCATCGCCGCCTGCCATCAATGCGGCATGGATCGAATCGTCGTTCGGATAATGCCCGAAAATATCGACCCAATGACCTGCACCGTGATGGCGGCGGCAGACAATGCCCTCCAGAGACCACTGAACATCATCGAACAGTCCCGGGCATGTCGCCTGTTGCTCTTGCACTGCCAGGACGGCTCTAAATTAGCCCGGACGGCACGGCAGCTCGGTCTGCCGGCCAATGCCGGCGTGATCCGGCAGTTGGCCGAGGTCAGCAACTTCGATGTGACCATCCAGGACGGCTTGCATGCCGGTCACCTCTCCCTGGGCATGGCCCTGGAACTTTCCACTATGCAGCCTGCAGATGGGAATGCGCTGGCGCGGTTGTTTCAGGAACTACCCATGGGGCTCAATCGACAGCGCCAGGTTTTAAATTTTCTCAGAGAGATCTCCATCCGTGATGATATGACCATTGCCGAGTTACTGACAACCGCCCCGGTTGCGGAAGTATTGAACCATCCCCAATGGGATACGGTCAACAAGGCTTTGGAACTCGGACGCTATCTAAAAACGCAACGCTTTCCCCATTTGACGCAGTTTCAAAAACAGTTTGAATCAAACTGCAAAGCGCTGAAACTTGGTTCCCATATCCGTTTGAATGCCCCGCGCGACTTTGAAAGCGCCGAATATACCCTCCTTATCCGGTTTGATTCTCCCCAGGCGCTCCAGCGCCATCTGGAAGCCATCAACCAGGTACGCCAAAGCAATCTTTTCAAACAGCTTTTCGAATTGATCTGAGCACGTTGCGGTAGGATGATGCATCCGCCGTTTACCTGTCCATGGAGGGCATCTCTACCAGCCTCTCCCCCCCCAAACTGAACCCATACCAGGTCTGCCAAAACAACCTTGACGCCTGCGGACCCCAAAGCCATGCAAATATAAACAATTGATATATTTAATTACATAAAATGAATAAAAAAAGACTTGACAAAGGGTGCCTATCAAATATAAGTCAGTATAAGAAATAAATGGAATTCATTAAATATGGGAATTCGCGAGCGAAAGCAACGGGAACGCGAACGCAGACGCCAGCAAATCATGGTGGCGGCTAAACGCGTATTCACCGACAAGGGTTTCAACAAGGCCACCATGGAGGATATTGCCAAGGAAGCCGAATTAAGCCCGGGAACCCTCTACCTCTACTTTAAGAACAAAGATGAATTGTATGCCTCGCTTTCGTTGCGAATTCTGCAATACCTTCTCATGCGTTTGGAGCATGTTACCGGTGAGGCAAACCTCACCAGCCAGCAGCGGATCGATGCGTTGAAAGAGGCCATGGTCGATGTCTATGAATTCGATCCATTGATCCTGATTAACATGTTTCACCTTCAATCCAGTGAATCCCTGCAAAATTTAAGTCCCAAACTACTCGCCGAGATCAAAAACCTGTCCAGTAATTCGCTTCGCGTCATGGCCGACATCTTCGAAGAGGGGATGCGCAGCGGGGTCTTCATTAAAAAACATCCGGTTGCGGTCGCCGACATCGTCTGGGCGATGTTTTCCGGCGTTGTTCTATGGGAAACCAGCAAAAAAATATTCGATGAAAAGGCTGATTACTTGAAGGAATCCCTCGAAACGGCATTTGATATCTTCGCGCGGGGTATATCCGCATGATGGTTGCCGAGGGAACGCTTGCAGTTCGACGATATAATCCATTTTTAACGAGAAAGGAGGGAGGCCATCAAATAGACATTCTTATCACACTGACCCGTCTGCTATCCTAAGCGGTAGAGGCAGCGCCAGTGTTATCACATTGGACGTCTACCTCTGTTATTGAGTTAACCGGACCATCTTTCGAAGGAGTGTGATCATGGCAGAAAAAGAAGTTATCGAGACCTCAGAGGCTCAAATCGCCGTACATTGGGGTGAAGAAGAGTTCTACCATCCGTCAACAAAATTCATTGCCCAGGCCAATATGGCCGACGAGACCGTCTACGACCGGTTCAGCTTGGACAATTTCCCCAACTGTTTCAAGGAGTATGCCGACCTGCTTGACTGGTATGAGTACTGGGACACGATCCTGGATACCAGCGATGCCCCGTGCTACAAGTGGTTCAAGGGCGGCAAGATCAATGCCAGCTACAACTGCGTGGACCGCCACCTTCCCAAGTACAAAAACAAGACCGCCATCCACTTCGTCCCCGAATTGGAAGAGGATAAGGTCGAACATGTCACCTACCAGGAGCTCTACGTAAAGGTCAACGAAATGGCCGCCCTGCTGAGGGATTTTGCAGGACTCAAGCGGGGCGACCGGGTGACCTTGCACCTGCCCATGGTGGCCGAGTTGCCCGTCACCATGCTGGCCTGTGCCCGTTTGGGGGTGATCCACTCCCAGGTATTTGGCGGTTTTTCCGGAAAAGCGTGCGCCGACCGGGTCATCGACTCGGGCAGCCGGGTGCTGATCACCATGGACGCCTACTATCGCGGCGGCAAGCTGCTGAGCCACAAGGAGAAGGCCGACCAGGCAGTTGAAATCGCCAAAGAGGCGGGCCAGGTGGTCGACAAGGTATTGGTGTGGCAGCGCTATCCCGGTAAGTATTCCGGTGCGACCCCCATGGTCGAGGGCCGGGACTTTTTTGTCAACGATCTCCTGAAAAATTACTATGGAGCCCGGATCGAACCGGAAAAGATGAACGCCGAAGACCCCCTCTTTCTCATGTACACCAGCGGCACCACCGGCAAACCCAAGGGTTGCCAGCACAGCACGGGTGGCTATCTGGCCTACACCGCCGGAACTTCCAAGTACGTTCAGGACATTCATCCGGAGGACGTCTACTGGTGCATGGCCGATATCGGCTGGATCACGGGGCACTCTTACATCGTCTACGGTCCCCTGGCCATCGCCGCCTCATCGGTGATCTACGAAGGCATTCCCAACTATCCGGATCCAGGCCGCCCCTGGCGTATCGCCCAGGACCTGGATGTCAATATCTTCCATACCGCCCCCACCGCCATCCGGGCCCTGCGCAAAATCGGGCCGGACGAACCCGCCAAATACAAATACGAGTTCAAGCACATGACCACCGTGGGCGAACCCATCGAGCCGGAAGTGTGGAAATGGTATTATAATGAGGTCGGCAGAGGCAAGGCCGCCATCGTGGACACCTGGTGGCAGACCGAAACCGGTGGGTTCCTGTGCAGCACCCTGCCGGCTATCAAGGCCATGAAACCGGGCAGCGCCGGGCCGGGGGTACCGGGGATTCATCCCATCGTCTATGATGATGAAGGCAACGTGGTGGAGCCAGGTACCGGCAAGGCGGGTAACATCTGCATTCAGAATCCCTGGCCAGGCATGTTTCAGACCATCTGGGGCGATCGCCAGCGTTTTGTGGATACTTACTTCGCCCGCTACTGTAAAAACCCGGATTCCAAAGACTGGCGCGATTGGCCTTATATGACCGGTGACGCCGCCGTGGTGGCCGCCGACGGCTACGTACGCATCCTGGGTCGCGTGGACGACGTGATCAACGTCTCCGGCCACCGCCTGGGAACCAAGGAGATCGAATCGGCCGCCCTGGTGGTGGAAGAGGTCGCCGAAGCAGCCGTGGTGCCAGTGGCGCATGAGATCAAAGGCAAAGAGCCGGATCTGTATGTCGCTCTGAAGCCAGGCCGGGAAGCAAGCCCCGAGCTGGCCGTCAAGATTTCCAATACGATCTGCGATGAGATCGGCAAGATCGCCAAACCCAGAAAGGTCTGGATCGTCAAAGACATGCCCAAGACCCGTTCGGGTAAGATCATGCGGCGGGTTCTGGCGGCCATCTCCAACAACCAGGACGAGGGAGATGTCACTACCCTGGCCAACCCGGAGATCGTCACAGAAATTAAAAAGATGGTGCAGTCATAAGTGTTTTGGGAGGAACCTTGCGCTGGTAACCATCTGGATGTCCTTGACGGACGCGGTTGGGAGGGGGGGTGATACAACCGTTCCACTTTGTTCAGAAGCCCGACCTTATCTATGATTTTCATGGGCCGGAACACCGTCTTGACACTTGGCACAGGAGGAAGACATTATGGCTTCAACGACTTGGGTCTATGTATTTCTCGGTATTTACATCATTTATTGTTTTTATTGGGGATTGAAAGGTTATTTCACCGAGAAGACCTCTTCCGGTTACGCCATTGCCGGTCGTTCGATCCCCTTTTTCGCGTTTCTCATGGCCGCCACAGCCGCCTCCTTCTCCGGATGGACCTTCATTGGCCACCCAGGGTTGATCTGGCGTGACGGCTTGGCTTATGCATTCGCCTCGTTCTATGTGCTGACCATCCCCATCACCGGTACCTTCTTCTCCAAACGAACCTGGTTAATGGGCAAGCGCTACGGATTCATCACCCCGGGCGATATGTATGCCTATTACTACAACACCGAGGCCGTACGCTGGCTGGCGGTGCTGACGGCCTTTCTGTACTCCATGTTCTATTCGGCCGTTCAGCTGATGGCTTCCGCCGCGCTGTTCCACTATGTTGCCGGCGTTCCGGTGACCTTCGGTGCCATTTTCATGGCTTTCATCGTCTGGTTTTACGTCTGCACCGGCGGTCTCAAGGCCTCCACCTGGGTCGGCGTGATCCAGTTCATCCTGCTGGTGGGTGGTATCATCGTGCTGGGTGCTTACATGATCGCACCGCCCGATGCTTGGACTGGCTGGTCCCAATTCTCGGCTGAGATCGCCAAGCTGGATCCCCGCCAGCTGGAAGTTCCCCGGGTGATCCATTTCGGCTTGGGCGGCGCCCCAGGTGAAACCGCCTGGACTGCGGTGATGGTGCTCACCTACATGTTCGCCCTGATGGGCATCCAGTCTTCGCCGGCCTTCACCATGTGGACCTTCGGCATCAAAAACCCTAAACCCCTGGCATGGCAGCAGGCCTACATGTCCACCTTCGTGGTCGGCTTTGCCCTGTTCTTCTTCACCGCTTTCCAGGGCATGGGTGCCAAAGTCCTCGAAGTCAAGGGCCTCATGCAGTTCGCCAAAGACTCCGATGTGGTTCCCATGTTGATGACCAAGTACCTGCCTGGCTTTGCCTTGGGCTTGGTTTTCATGGGCGCCATCGCCGCCATCCACTCCACCGCGGCGCCGTACATCGGCACCGGCGGCTCGATTCTGCTGCGTGACGTCTACTACCGCTATATCCGCCAACAGAAAGCCGGCCACGCCGAACAGATCTGGGTCAACCGTCTGCTGGCCACCCTGGTGACCATCGCCGCCTTGTGGGTGGGCTTGACATCTACGGCCGCCCTGGTGATCCTGGGGGCCCTGGCCACCGCCTTCGGCTTTGTCATGTATGTGATGCTCATGGGGGTCCTCTGGGGCTTCCGCTTCCCAGCCATTGGCGCTACCTTGGGTGTGCTGGCCGGCATGATTTCGGTGTTTCTCACCTTCTATGTGTGGAAATACCCCCTCTCCATGCACTGCGCAGCGTGGGGAACCGGTGTCGGTCTGGTGGTGGCTTACATCTGCCGTGGCCTGGGTATCAAGGACAATGAAGAGACTGTCAAACGCCAGGCTGAGGTGCGGGCCTTCCTTGACGACATCGACGCCCCCAGCGAATCGGGACGCCAGTGGCGCAACGTGATGAAGATCGTGGTTCCGGTGTGGTACTTTTTCGCCATCGGTCCGGCCTGTATCCTGGGCAACAACGCCTTCTCCTTTGCCGGCTTTCCGCCCCTGTGGTCATGGCAGATCGCCTGGTGGATCATTGGTATCGTCATGATGTGGGCCTTGTGTTTTAAGGCCGAAATGGCAACCACCACCGAAACGCAGATCCAGCGGGCCGATAAAGAGACCATGATCGTGGTCAAAGAGGCTTAAACCGACGAACATGGGAGGATTATCATGAAACAAGAAGATGTTTGGATGATCGTTTTGGTGGTCTTCTCCATCCTCTGGACAGCTTCCTTTGGGTGGGGCCTATTCGGCTAATTTGAATCGATCATGTCATCAAGACCGGCCGGGCGGTGGATGGATGTGAACTGCCCGGCCGGTTTGCCCCTGGACTACCTGTTCAAGGGGTTGTGAGGCGGCCTTAACATGTGCCCGTCCAGACCACCGAGATTAGGCTGGCAAAATCGGGCCGATAGTAATAAAATATGAGAGTGATAAGTTTTGTTTCAACCCTGATAACAGCGCGGTGGCACTGCGTAACGCGAGCCGCTGCCAGACGATATGGACAACCTTATGAGCCTTGAACCCAAAAACGTCAACTGTGCCTGCGGCAACCCGTTGGAGCTGAACCGCGAAAAGGTATGGTGCCCCAAGTGCGCGCGCCCGGTGTATTACCACGAAAAGGATCGGCGGCGGGACAAACTGAATCGATACTACCTATTAACCGTTTTTTTCGTGGTCATCACCTTCATGGTTTACCTATTCATCGAGCTGATCGCCGAACCGCTGCTGAACTCCTGATTTCCACATCAAGGGAGTGAGCTCACGCGGCCGCACGCAAGACCGGCACATTCAAATCGATAAATGACCAGAAACCGATTTCTGTGGTTTGTCACTGTTTGCGTCGCCTGCCTGCTCATCATGGTGGCCACCTTGGGTACGCTGTTCTGGCAAAATCTTCAGCCAGACCAACAAACCTTCCTGCTGAATATCCTCCAGAACAATGTTAGCTACATCTTCAGTATCGCCGTTCTGTTTCTGGCAGCGTTTGGCTTCGCCCTGGACTGGTTTTTTCGTTTTTATATCATCCCCATCAGTCAACTGGCCGATGAGGCCGCTCTGGTCGGCACAATCAATCCGTCGCTGCAAATCCAAATCAGCGGCAGCCGCGACGTGGAAAGACTGGTTGAGGCCATCAACCAAAACACGCAACTGTTTCATGCCCTAAAAAACTCTGTTCAAAAACAGATCGAACTGGCCAACGCTGAAACGGAAAACGAGAAAAACATCTTGGCGACCTTCATGTCCGAACTTCCGGAAGGCGTCTTGATCTGCAATCATCACGGTCAAATTCTCCTTTACAACCGCCGCGCGAAACAGATCTTCGGCAAAGATATTCAGTTTGACAACAAAGAAGCGCAAAAACCGGACGATGTGAGCCGCTTTGTGGGTCTTGGCCGATCGGTCTTCAGCCTGATCGATAAAAATCTCCTGATGCACGCATTGGATGAAACCATTGCCAAATTGAAACGCCTGGAAAAGCAGGCGGTCTCCCATTTTGTGGTGACTGGCAATAACAATGAACTGCTGAGAACGGAAGCTGTTCCCATATTTCACCGTGAAGAACAGTTTGGCGGATTCATTCTTCTCTTTCACGATATCACCCGCCAAATTGAGAATGAAACCCGTATAAATGCCCAGGTCCAGCTGCTCATCCGCGAGTTGCGCGGTGCGCTGGCCGGTATTCATGCAGCTGCCGGCCTGCTGGCGGACTACCCGGAAGAGATGGACTCCCAGCGTCAAAGCTCATTGATTGGAATCATTCGAAACGAAGCACGTCGTATCAACCGCCTCATCGAAAAGACCTCCGCGGAGGGTGTCGGTCGCCTGAAGACGCGATGGCCCCTGGCCCCCATGATGGCGATGGACTTGCTTGACAACATCAAGAGGAAGGCTGCCGAACGCCTGGCGGTAACGCTGAACATTACGACGATTGAAGCCGATACGCGCCTGAAGGTCGACAGCTACTCATTCAGTCTGGCGGTTCTTTTTGTGATCAATCAATTGATCAAACATCTCAACCATCGCGAAATCGCCTGCAGGGTTAAAACAGACGGCAAGTTCGTCCTCCTTGACCTGTGCTGGCAAGGTCCCACGCTGAAAATGGAAACGGTCAAGCGCTGGGATGAAATGCAATTGAGCATCCAAGGGGAGGGGGGACCCTTTACTCTGAATGATATCATGGGCTATCACGATGCCGAACTCTATCTCTTCACCGAGCAACGAACCACGGAATCGGCCTATATCAGGTTCTTTCTTCCGGCCTTTGAGGCGGATGATGAACCCGTACACCACGTGCGCAACCTGACTATTCTACCCGACGACCGGCCTGAATTTTACAACTTCGACTTGTTCAATCAACCGGGTCAGACACCTATACTGGACCAGCGCCTGTTGACCGAACTCGCCTATACGGCCTTTGATACCGAAACCACCGGCCTGGATCCCAGGGGGGGGGACGAGATCATCTCCATCGGGGCGATTCGCATCGTCAACGGGCGGCTGCTCCATGACGAGGTCTTTGAACAGCTTATCGATCCCCAGCGCGATCTGCCGCATGAATCTATTAAAATTCACAAAATTACGCCCGAAGATTTAAAGGGTCAGCCCACCATTGAAAGGGTCCTGCCGGCTTTTCATCAGTACGTGGAGGATACCATTCTGGTGGGTCACAATGTTGCTTTTGATATGCGCATGCTGCAGATGAAAGAGGCTTTATCCGGGGTGCGATTCATCAATCCCGTCTTGGATACCATGCACCTATCGGCGGTGGTACATCCGGCGCATACCCAGCATGGAATAGAGCCGATTGCCGCCCGGCTCGGCGTAAAGGTGATCGGCCGACACTCGGCCATGGGGGATGCCATCACCACTGCCGAGATTTTTGTGCGGTTGATACCGCTGCTAAACGAAATGGGCATCCGGACGCTCAAGGAGGCGCGTTCGGCCTCCCAGCGGACCTATTATGCCCGGCTCAAGTATTGAATAAATGTGAGCTTGATTTTTAATCGCTTTGTGATACGGTCACATCTTGAATTCGCAATTCGGTTCGATTCACAGACAAACGATGTTAGACCAAGGTGCACCGCAAACAGATCTGGATCGACCCTCAGGTGGTCGACCATCCCCTGACAAAACGGCTGATCCATCCCATTGCGGATGAAATTGATGGGGTGCGGGATGCCGACACTGTCTACCGCGCCATCAACGCCGCCAGCGACCCTGTTGCCGCCGGTAAACAGACCCTATTCATTACCCGCAACCGGGGACGCTTTGTTCGTCAGTGCCCCGGCACCCGTCAGTACACTTGCTGCGGCTACAAAATCCTGCATGTGGGAACCTTCTGCAGCATGGATTGTTCCTACTGTATTTTGCAAACCTATTTTCACCCGCCGGTCTTGCAGCTCTTTGCTAATCATGATGTCATGTGGCAGGAGTTGGATCAGCTTTTTCAAACCAAGGCGATCAGCCGCATCGGAACCGGTGAATTCACCGACAGTCTGATTTGGGAACAATGGACCGATCTATCGGCCCAACTGATTCCCCGTTTTGCCCATCAGCAACGGGCGGTCCTGGAGTTAAAATCAAAATCGGTGGCCATCGACGCTCTTGAGCATCTCGACCACCAACGTAAGACCATTGCGGCATGGTCACTGAACACGCCCCGTATCATCGCCTCGGAAGAGCGTGGGACGGCCTCATTGGAGGCCCGGCTGAAAGCGGCCGCCAGATGTCAAAAATGGGGATACCCAGTGGCGTTTCACTTTGATCCCATGGTGATCTATCCGGGCTGCGAGGCTGAATATCGGGAGGTGGTCCAGCGCCTTTTCGATGTTATCGCGGCTGATAATATCGTTTGGATCAGCCTGGGTACGTTTCGCCACATGCCAGCCCTGAAGCCGTTGATCCAGAAGCGGTTTGACACCTCCAAAATCATTTACGGTGAATTTATCACCGGATTGGATGGTAAAATGCGCTATTTCAAACCCCTGCGCATCGAATTGTACCGCCGCATGGCCGATTGGATACGACAGCGGGCGCCCCAAGTGATGGTCTACCTCTGCATGGAGGACGAACAGGTCTGGAAGCGTTCGCTGGGTTTTGCACCATCGGAAAGGGGCGGACTGTCGATGATGCTCGATCGGTGCGCAGTTGAAAAGTGTTCCCTCACCTGGCCGAGCTAGTGTCCGTCTGGAAATGACATCTAACACACCCTTTCGGATCCGCTGTTCGCCGTGAATTTTGGCCCCGCTATCATATCTTGAAGGACAGGGGATCGCAAAGGAGACTCTTTGAAGATCTTGGACGGTCGACCCGCCCGGTTTCGAATTGCACTGGCATTGAGCGTGATCGGATGCCTGGTGCTGGCCAAGAGCGCTTGGACGAAAAACCCGCAGTGGGTAGCGGTGCGCTGGGTGGTGGACGGGGATACGGTGATTCTCCGGGATGGACGCCATGTCCGCTACATCGGCATCAATAGCCCCGAAGTGGCCCACAACGGGCTTACCGGTGAACCCTTTGGGGAAGCTGGACGCGTATATAATCGCAATCTGGTAAAGGATGAAAGCGTCCGGATCGAATTTGACCGGGAAAAGAGAGATGCTTACGGCAGATGGCTGGCCTATCTGTACCTGCGCGACGGCCGGATGGTTAACCAGCTGATGATCGAAAAAGGACTTGCCTATTGTCTCTTTCGGGCGCCCAACCAGCGCCACACCCGGATGTTGCTCTCTGCCCAGAGACGCGCCATGCAGGCAAACGTCGGTATCTGGCGCAACGGTCACCCAAAAGCGCCCAAGAGTGTTATTGCCAGCCGGCGCTCAATGCGCTTCCATCTGCCGACCTGCCCCCACGCCCGACAGATCAGGCCGTCCAACCGAGTGAAATTTTCCAGCACCTGGGATGCCTACTGGCAGGGGTTTGCGCCTGCCAAAGGGTGCTTGGGAAAGACGCCAAACGCCCCCGCAAAGAGTCGCTGACCCTATAGTCTTCAAGATAATGTTTTTGGCAAGGATAGAGGGAGGAAGCTGTATTGTACTACCGCGACGACCGATAACGCAGCCCAAAAACATTTTCTTGCAGTCTATATAAATAGAAAAGGGGAGGGGGAGACCCCTCCCCTGAAATGGGAGCTTTGGTTGAACCCTGCCGGCAGATCACTCCTTCTGACTTTTTACCTCTTCCACAATTTTCTCGGCCAGTTGGGCCGGGACCTCGTCATAGCGGGAAAATTCCATCGAATAGAGGCCGCGTCCACCGGTCATGCTGCGCAGATCCGGGGCATAGGTTAAAAATTCGGCCATGGGCACCTCGGCATTGATCACCTGATTTTTACCAGCACTGTCCATACCCAGCACGCGGCCCCGGCGGCTGTTGAGATCACCCATGATGTCGCCCATGAATTCATCCGGGGTGGTGATGGTCACTTTCATGATCGGTTCCAACAGAACCGGTTTGGCATCTTCACATGCTTTTTTAAAAGCCAGGGAACCGGCGATCTTAAAGGCCATTTCCGAAGAGTCGACGGCATGAAAGGAGCCGTCGTCCAGGGTGACCTTAAAATCCACACAGCGAAATCCCGCCAAAACCCCCCTGGTGGCGGACTCTTGGATCCCTTTTTCAACTGCGGGGATATAGGTTTTAGGAATTGCACCACCAACGATGGCATCAACGAATTCAAAGCCTTGACCCCGGGGAAGCGGCTCCATCTGAATCCAGCAGTCACCGTATTGACCATGTCCACCGGTCTGTTTCTTGTGCTTGCCCTGCACGCGGACCTTCTTTTTGATGGTTTCCCGGTAGGGGATCTTGGGTGTGTTCAGATTCACTTCCACATTGAATTTGCGTTTCATTTTTTCGATGGTGCTCTCAATGTGGACCTGACCCAACCCAGACAAAAGAATCTCCTTGGTCTCGGTATTGCGATCCAGCTTCAGGCCGGGATCCTCCTCGAGTAATTTTGCTAACGAGCTGAAGATTTTATCTTCATCACCTTGTGACTTGGGGGTGATGGCAAATGAGATTAGGGTCTGCAACGGCTGGGCGCATTCAAAACGAATTTTGGCTGATTCAGCACACAAGGTGTCGCCAGTGGTGGTTTCCTTGAGCTTGGCCACCGCCACAATGCTTCCCGGACTGGCCGACGATGTGGGTTTTTGTTCTTTTCCGGCCAGGGTCAACAGCTGATTGAAGCGTTCCTTGGTCGTTTTGTTGGTGTTGTAAAATACTCCGTCACTGCCCAGGGAGCCGGATATCACCCGAAAAATGGTCAATCGCCCGGCATAGGGATCGGCGACGGTTTTGAGAACAAATGCTGAAAAGGGTTCCTGGGGATCGGGGCTGCGCTTGATCTCGGAACCCGATGAGGGATCAACCCCGCTTTTCGGGCCGCCATCCACGGGTGAGGGCAGGGTGTTGACGATGAAATCCATCAGCAGGTCGACACCGATTTGGCGCGTGGCCGAACCACACAATACGGGAACAAAGGCTTGCTCCAGGGTTCCTAGGCGCAACGCCCTTTTAATATCGTCGTCGGTGAGGGTTTCGCCTTCCAAATAGCGTTCAATAAGTTCATCATCAGCTTCAGCCACGTTTTCAATAAGGGCCTCTCGTTCGGCATCGACTTCCTCTCGCATCTCCGCAGGGATATCGCCGGGGGTTGCCTTGCCGGAATCGTCATAAAGATAGGCCTTCATGGCCACCAGATCGACGATTCCCTTGAAATCGGTCTCCGAACCAATGGGAAGTTGGATTATAATGGGTTTAGGCGTGAAGATTTGGCCGGCATCGTCAAAGGCGCGTTGAAAATCGGCTCTCTCCCGGTCCAACTTGTTGATGAAGATACAGCGCGGTTGATGATATTGGTCGGCGAATTCCCAGGCCTGTTCGGTTTGGACCTTGACCCCATCAACGGCATCCACAACCACAACAAGGCCGTCGGCCGCTTGCATGCAGAGTTTGGTATCGGAGAAGAAGTTCTGATCCCCTGGCGTGTCGATGATATTGACGGTGTGTTTTTTCCAGGGAAATTGATGAAAGGCGCTACTGATGCTGGACTGGCGTTTGAGCTCTTCGGGTTCGAAATCCATTGCAGTATTGCCCTCTTCGACCCGGCCGATGCGGTTGGTGATGCCCGCCTTGTTCAGCATGACTTC